>Ga0315900_10007376_pt1 | contig 14453 bp, 8 predicted proteins | sample LakEriMetagenome_FD_203521 | JGI IMG/M metagenome (GOLD analysis project Ga0315900, IMG submission 203521) | Freshwater fungal communities from buoy surface, Lake Erie, Ohio, United States - Buoy 12 MA114 | ecosystem: Environmental > Aquatic > Freshwater > Lake > Lake biofilm | place: USA: Lake...
TACGCCCGCGCTGAGAAGTTCCTCGGCTTCAATACGCAAACGCTCGTCTCCAACACCGGTGTGCAGCCGTCCTGGCTGCCCGATGGGCGGTTCACCTATCGCGTGCGGCAGCCCGACGGCTCGCAGCCGATCATGCTGGTGAACGCGAAGGGCGTGAAGACGAATTGCGCGACGGCCAACGCCCAGTGCCCTGCGGCGCCTGCCGCATCCACGGCTCGCAACCGGACGCGCGCACCGGAAGTCCTGTCACCCGACGGGAGCAAGGCGGCGTTCATTCGCGACTGGAATCTCTGGGTACGCGACGTCGCCACGAACGCCGAAACGCAAGTCACCACCGACGGCGTGAAGGACTACGGCTACGCCACCGACAACGCCGGTTGGGTGCACAGTGACCGTGCGGTGCTGCTCTGGTCGCCCGATTCGAAGAAGATCGCCACGTTCCAGCAGGACCAGCGCAAGACGGGGGAGATGTACCTCGTGCGCTACAAGGTGGGACACCCCGAGTTGATGCAGTGGAAGTACCCGCTCCCGGGCGACAGTGCGGTCACGATGATCGAACGGGTCGTCGTCGACCTGTCGGGGACAACGCCGAAAGTCGTGCGCTTCAAGATGGCGCCCGATCAGCATCGCAGCTCGGTGTGCGACCACATCAACTGCGGTGGCAAGCTCGCCGACACCGAGTGGTTCCCCAACGGGAGCATGGTGGCGTTCCTCAGCAACTCGCGCGACCACAAGGTGGCCACGCTGCGCGTGGCCGATGCCGCCTCTGGCGACGTACGCGATGTGTTGCGTGAGGAAGTGGCCACGCAGTTCGAGAGCGGCGATGGCGAGCAGAACTGGCGCGTGCTCCCCGGCAGCAACGAAGTCCTCTGGTTCTCCGAGCGTGACGACTGGGGGCAGCTGTACCTGTACGACCTCGCCACGGGCAAGCTGAAGAACCAGATCACCACGGGCGAGGGCACGGTGCTCGACATCGTGCGCATCGACGAGAAGTCGCGCACGGTGTGGTTCAATGCCGCCGGCAAGGAGAAGGGGCGTGATCCGTACTTCCGCCACCTCTACCGCGTGGGCTTCGACGGGAAGGGCCTCACGCTGCTCACCCCCGAAGATGGGGATCACGTAGTCTCGCTGTCTCCCACGGGGACGCACTTCGTGGATAGCTGGTCGCGTCCGGATGCACCGCAGACAGCGGTGCTGCGCGACGCGAAGAGCGGGAAGCTCATCGCCACGCTCGAACAGGGCGACATCAGCCGCCTGCTCGCCACCGGCTGGAAGGCGCCCACGCGCATCACCGTGAAGGATCGTGACGGCAAGTGGGACCTGTACGGGCTCATGTGGACGCCCACCACGCTTGATTCGACCAAGAAGTACCCGATCATCAACTACATCTACCCCGGCCCGCAGGGTGGATCGGTGGGCAGCCGGCAGTTCACCGCGGCCACGCGCGATAATCAGGCGCTCGCCGAGCTCGGGTTCATCGTCGTGGCCATCGACGGCACCGGGAATCCCACCCGCTCCAAGTCGTTCCACGATGCCTACTACGCCCGCCTCGGGGACAACACGCTCCCCGATCAGGTGGCGGGTATGAAGCAGCTCGCGCAGCGCTACCCGTTCATCGATCTCGACAAGGTGGGGATCTGGGGGCACTCGGGTGGTGGCTTCGCCACGGCGGGCGCGCTGTTCCGCTACCCCGACTTCTTCAAGGTGGGCATTTCGGAGTCGGGCAATCACGACAACCGCAATTACGAAGACGACTGGGGTGAGCGCTATCATGGCCTGCTCACCAGGAATGGCACGGGCGACAACTACGACGCCGAGGCCAACCAGACGCTCGCGAAGAACCTGAAGGGCAAGCTGCTGCTCGCCCATGGCACGCTCGACGATAACGTGCCGCCCGACAACACCTATCTGGTGGTCGACGCGCTGATCAAGGCCGGCAAGGACTTCGACCTGCTGATGATCCCCAACGCGGCCCACGGATTCGGGGCGGCATCGAATTACATGATGCGCCGGCGTTGGGATTATTTCGTCCAGCACCTGCTCGGTGCCACGCCGCCGAAAGAATACCAGATCGGCCCGAAATGATGCGGGTGGCTTCGTCGAGGCATGCGGCCTCGGCGAAGTCGTGCATTCTCCAAACTATTGCTCGTTCTGCCGTGTCCACCACGCCGACGTTCCCGTTACTGCAGCAGGTGCTCGAACAGGTCGACGACGTCGTCCTGATCACCGATACCGACCCCAGCTTGCGGCCAGGGCCGCGCATCGTGTTCGTCAACGCCGCCTTCGAGCGGATGACGGGATACACGGCGACAGAGGTCATCGGGCAGACCCCCCGTGTGCTGCAGGGGGAGCGCACGAACTCGGCGATCCTCTATCAGCTGCACACGGCACTCAAGGCGTGGAAATCGACCCGCGTGCGGCTCACGAACTATCGAAAGAACGGCATCCCGTTCGACGTGGAGTTCGACATCACGCCCATTGCCAACGAGACGGGCTGGTACACGCACTGGGTCTCCATTCAGCGCGACATCACCCACAGCAACGTGGCTGCGACGGTGATCGCCGAGAGCCAATCGCTCGAGGAGCTGCGTGCGGGGGTCTGCGCCGAGTTACGTGAATACACGGGGGCATGGGCCGTCGCGTGGTGCACCCGCCTGCCGGGCGATCGCCAGTGGCACGTCCACACCGAGGGCGAAATGCACATCACGAATGTCGAGAGCCTCGAGACGGGGAACGCGGTATTCATGCAGCGCGTACCCACGACGGGCGGGCTGCTGGTCAAGCTCGCCGTGCGCACCAGTGGTGCGCCACTCGACGAGTACAGTCGCGAACTGGTGGCCGCAGTCGCCGAACGTGCCGCTTCTGCGGCCGATCGTTTGTACGCCGTGATGCAGCGCGAGCGGGTGGAGTTGGCGCTCCGCAGGGCGGAGAAGCTCGAAGCCATTGGGCGCTTGGCTGGCGGCGTCGCGCATGACTTCAACAATCTGCTCACCGTTGTGGTGGGCAACGTGGAATACATCAAATTGGTGCTCCCGCCATCGCGAGAGACCGATCCGTTCTTTGCGGAGACGTTGCGCGCCACGTCACGCGCGCGCGACCTGATTCAACATCTGCTGTCGTTCGGGCGCCGTCGTCAGCTGACCCGTCAGCCATTCGAAGTCGGCACCGTGATTCAAGCCGTCGAATCGCTCATGACACAGCACACGTCGAACGCCATGCGCATCACGACGGCCATCGAGGCGCCTGCCCCGGTGGTGACCGGTGATCCCGCCATGCTCGAGCAGGTCCTGATCAACGTCATCTCCAACGCGAACGAAGCCATCAGCAAGTCGGCGCGCCGCGGCCTCGGCGAGCTGCGCATCATCGCCTCTCGCACCACCCTCGACACGCCATTGGAAGACCGTATGGGAACGGTGCTGGCCCCTGGTCGCTATGTCGCCATCGACCTCATCGACGATGGCCCCGGCATGTCAGAGGAGGTGCGGGAACGCGCCATCGATCCGTTCTATACGACCAAGTCGGTGGGCGAGGGATCCGGGCTCGGACTCTCCTCCGCCTATGGGCTCGTGGCCATCATGGGGGGCACGCTCCTGCTCGACGACGCCTCACCCCACGGCACATGGGTGCGGGTGTTGCTGCCGGCATCCTGATTACTCAACTCGAAACACGAAACCCGCACCCATGACCCGAAACTGATCAGTTCCGGGTCGCAGGTGCGGGTTTTGCGTTTCGGGTGATGGCTTACGGACGAATGCCCGCGCCAGCAGTCGGTACGGTATAGCTCCACGGCTGCTTCGGCATCGACTTCTGACGCGGATGCAACTCATCGAGCGTGTTCGCATCGAACAGCCGTCCGTTCACCATCACCATGCGCAGCGTGTTGGTGTTGCGGATGTTCACCAGCGGGTCCTGATCGAGCACCAGCAGGTCGGCGAACTTGCCCGCCTCGAGCGAACCGATTTCGCTACCGAGGCCGATGGCTTCCGCACCGACGATCGTCGCCGAACGCAGCGCCTCGTGCGTGCTCATGCCACCCGACTGCACGAGCCACAGTTCCCAGTGCATGCCGAGTCCCTGCAGCTGGCCATGACTGCCGATGCCGATGCGCCCGCCGCGTTCCACTGTCTTGGCGAGATCTTCGGCGTGCTGCCACATGGCATACTCTTCCTTCACGGCGAAGCCCGCGGGTCCGGGCGCGTTGCCAGTACCGCGACGGCGCACCTTGCTGTCGAAGTCCACCGGATGCGTGAAGCGTCGCAGCTTGGCGTCGTTCAGCAGGTCTTCGCTCTGATAAAACCAGCCTTCGCCGAACGGACCACCGTACTCCACGATGAGCGTGGGTGAGTTGGTCACCTGCGTCGCCTTGTACCACTCGAACACGTCGTCGAACTTCGGCGTGATGGGCAGCGTGTGCTCGATGCCCGGGTAGCCGTCGGCGCCGTGGGTGATGTTGAGCTTCTGGTCGAGTCCACCCTCGGTCGTCGGCATGATACCGAGTTCCTTCGCCGCCATGATGATCCACTGACGCTGCTGGCGGTTCCCCGACATGTACATCTTGAGCGTCTTGGTGTCGTAATACTTGGCGTAGCGCGTGAGGATCTCCCGCGCATGCTCGAGATCGCGTACCGGCTCGGCGCTGAAGACTCCCGGGCCCGTCGTGTAGATGCGCGGCCCGATCATCTCGCCGTTTTCCACCCGATCGCTGTACGACAGGAAGTCCGTCGTGGCGGTCTGGGGATCACGCGTGGTGGTGGTGCCGTACGCAAGCGTGGCGAGGTACTGCCACGTTTGGGTGTTGTGGATGTTGGGCGTGAGCCACTGCGGGTGATAGTGCGTGTCCACCATGCCGGGCATGATCACCTTGCCACTCACATCGATGATCTTGGCACTGTCGGGGATGGCCACCGAACCGCGTGCACCGACGGCCACGATGCGCTGATCACGCACCACGATGTCGGCGTTCTCGATGATCTCCTTGCCCTTCATCGTGATCGCCTTGCCACCGCGGAACACCACCGTCCCCTTGGGCAGATCGCGCTGTCCATTGACCACCACGCGCACTTCTGCCGCCTTGTAGCCCGGCGGCGTCTTCTTCGACGTGTCCGCCTTCGCGATGGAATCCGCACGCGCGATGCTGTCCTTCACCGCCTTCGTGGTATCGGCGCGCAAACGCGTCTTGCGGCGATCATCGGCCTTGAGCGAATCCTCCACCACCTTCGCGCGATCGAGGTCGTAGGTGAAGAGGGCATTGCCGAGCGCCCAATGCACCTTGCGTCCGTCGGCGGCCCAGGTGGCGAACTCACCACCGATGGTGTTGAGCTTCTTCACCGGCACCGACGCTGCGGCCGGGGCGGCCACACTCACCGTAGGCGGCGTGGCTCCTGCCTGTGGCACGGTCACGGTGTAGACGTCCATGCCCACCGTAGCCAGCGCCTGATCGCCATTGGGCGACATCAGGATGAGCGAGGCGGGCGGTGCCGACGGCGTGGGCTCGAGGTCGTGACCATCGTCGAGGTGCATGCCCTGGCTGATGGGACGCGCGGAGCGACCACCGAAGTTGAGCTTGGCCTCCTTGGCCACGAGCGCGCCATCGAGATTTCCGGCGTTCGCCGGCATGGGCCCGGTCACGCGCAGATGCGTCTTGATATCGGTGCCGTCCCACCGGAACGACTGCAGTCCGCCGCCAGCGCTGTAGGCGAAGATGCGCGTCGTATCCTTGGTGAAGTGCGGGGCACTCATGCCGCCGGACGGCATGATGAGCGAGGCGGCACCGCCGGCGGCCGGCACCCACACGAGTTCTGCCGCGGCGGGTCCGAAGAACGCGCCGCCCGCTTCCTGCATCTCGCGCGCCGCGGCACGGGAGGCCACGATGCGCGAGCCCGTGGGTGACCACGCGAGATCCGTGTACAGTCCGGCGATGCCCGTGAGGGCCCGCGTGCGCCACCCACCCTTCGCATCGCGATCCGCGCGCATGATCTGCCCACCGCGCGCGTCTTCCCACGTCACGTACGCGAGCGACTTGCCGTCTGGCGACCAGACGGGGCTGAATTCGCCCATGGCCGCGCTGGAGACGCGGGCGGGCTTCATGTCGGCGAACGCCATGACGTACACACGATCGAGCGCCGTGAAGGCGAGCGACTTGCCATCGGGCGACGGCTGTACATCGCGGATCTGGCGCGCGGTGAACGAGGGCGCCGTGTCCACCTTGTACGCGAACTTCACTTCCGGGCCGAGCTCGAGTTTCACCTCGGCTTCGAACGGAATCTTGCTGGGCGCCGTCTTGTCCACCGGCACCCGCCACAGTTCACCGCCGTAGGTCACGACGATGGCCTTGGAGTCAGGCGTAAACGAGTATCCCGGATACGCGTCGAGCGGCGCCCGCGATTCCATATCGTCGCGCTGCACGGGGAACGCGAGCCACTCCTCCTGCTGCGTATTCAGGTTGCGCAGCACGAGCCCGGTCTTGGTCTCGAAGCGCGTGGCGTACACGAGCCACTTGCCGTCGGGCGACAGCGCCGGTCGCGCGCCGGACCCGTACCGCGTGCTCATCTGCGAGATGCGACCGGATTCGCGATCCCACACGGCGAGCTGGTACTGGGGACCGATGCTGTTGTACTGCCAGTCGCCCTGCCGCGTGGCGAACCACATGTAGCGCGGATCATTGCCGAAGGCCGCCCCCATCTGCTTCACGCTGGGCGCCGCAGCGGGCTGCGTGCTGAGGGGCACGCCGTTACCGCCATCGACGTGGTACATCCACAGCTTCGCGGTACCACCGAGGCCACCGGAGCGGGACGCCACAATGTACTTGCCATCGGGCGTGTACTCCGGCGACACGTACAGGTTGTTGTTGCCCTTCGTGATCTGCGTGCTGTCGCGGTCGGCGAGCGACAGCGTCCACAGATTGTCGCCGCCGGAGCGGTCGGACACGAACACCACCGACTTGCCGTCGGGGGAGAATCGCGGCTGCGCGTCGTAGGCCATGCCGCTCGTCAGGCGCGTGGCCTTTCCGCCGGCGACGGGCAGCGTGTAGAGGTCGCCAAGCAGGTCGAAGACAAGCGTCGATCCGTCGGGCGAGACGTCAACGCTCATCCACGTGCCTTTCGTGGTCGTGAAGGTGTGCGTACGGGTCGCCTTGAGCGGCAGGCCGGCGTTGGCGCCTGGCCCACCGGGTGCGCCCTGCGCCGACACAGGCACCGCTGATACGCTGGCCGCACCAAGGGCGAGCGCCAGGGTGTACGCGGCGCGGCGAAGGTGATCTGGGGTCATGCAGACTCCGCGTGAAGGGGAACGAACCTTCAACGGTACGCCATCCTCGCGGGTGCCGATAGCCCAGGCCGGCTCACCGCGCCGGCTGTTACCCTAGGCGGACCGTCCTGGCAGACTAGATTCCAACAATGGACCGACTTTTTCTCATGATCGGCGCCCTCTCGGGGGGCATCTCCGTCGCCGCCGGCGCGTTCGGGGCGCACGCACTCCGCGCACGGGTCGAACCGCGACTCCTCGAAGTGTTCGAGACCGGCGCGCGGTATCAGATGTACCACGCGCTGGCCCTGCTTGCGGTGGCCTGGATCGCGGGCCGTACGCCCGGCACCCTCAGCACGGCGGCGGGTTGGCTGTTCGTAGCCGGCACGCTGCTCTTCTCGGGCTCCCTGTACGCCATGACGTTCACCGGGATCCGCGCCCTCGGCGCCATCACCCCGCTGGGTGGCGTGTGCTTCATCGCCGGCTGGGTGTGTCTCGCCCTCACGGCGCGAGGCAGCTGATCCTTTGGGGATGCTTCTCGCGCAGCCCTCTCTGTCCCAGCTGTCGGCCATCGCCGCCGTGTCCGCGATCAGCGGTGCGGTCAACGCCATCGCGGGCGGCGGGACCCTGCTCACCTTCCCGGCGCTGCTGGGGCTCGGGGTGACGCCGGTCGCGGCCAATGCCACCAGTACCGTGGCGCTGTGGCCCGGTTCGTTTGCCAGCATGATGGGCTATCGGCGCGAGTTGCAGGGCGCCGAGAAATGGGCGGTGAAGCTTGCCATTCCGAGTTTTCTTGGCGGACTGACGGGGGCCGCCCTGCTGATGGCCACAAGCGACGAGCAGTTCCGGGCGATCGTACCGTGGCTGGTGTTCGGCGCCACGCTGCTGTTCGCCTTTCAGGGGCGAGTGATGAAGTGGCTGCGCCACTACATCGATGAGGTCCCACACGGTCCCACGCCGACGGAGCCCACGCGCGGCATGATGTTGGGCCAGTACGTCGTAGCGATTTATGGCGGCTACTTCGGCGCCGGGGCAGGCATCGTGATGCTGGCCGCCTTCGGCCTCATGGGGATGACCAACATCCACCGCATGAATGGCCTCAAGAACTTCAATGGCATCTGCTTCAACGGCATCGCCGCGGCGACGTTCGCCGTGAAGGGGCTCGTGAACTGGCCCATCGCGCTCGTGATGGCGATCGGCTCGAGCGTCGGCGGATACGCGATGTCCGGACTCGCGCAGAAGGTGCCGCAGGCGTGGGTCCGCGGCGCCGTCTCGTTCATCGGCATCGGTAGTGCCGTGTGGCTGTTTCTGTCGCGCTGAGCATGGTTGCCGACCTCGGAAGACTGACGACTGATGGCTGAAGACTGAAAACTCCCCCGGCCTCTCTCGAGAGGCGGGGGAGTTTTCGGCTTTCAGCTATCGGCTATCTGCGTTCGGTTGCCGGTTCCGCTACTTCACACTGATCTGCTTGATCATGCCGTGCGCCACGTGCGGCTTGCCGTCCTTCGCATCCGGATCGAAGCAGAGGAAGCCGTACTCGCCGGGGGGCAGATCGACGGTGAGATAGACCGTCTGCCCGGGGACAATGTCGGTGATGCCGCCAAACGGGATGCCCGGTGGGGCGCCGGCGGGCTTCTCGGCAAACTTCGCCATGTCCATTGGCGTCTTGCCCGGCAGCAACTTGGCCATCAAGAACTCGTGCGGCTGCGGGCCCGTGTTCTTCACCGCGATCACGTGCCGTCCGGCGGTCAGCGGCTTATCGAACGTGAAGTCATAGTCCTTGAGCGTGAGCGTCAGCGTGGGCTTCGGCTCGGGCGACTTGTTCGCCGAGGGCGTGACCTTCAGGTCCTTGATCATCCCCTTCATGACATGCGGGGCGCCGTCGGGGCTCGGAATCACGCAGAACGCCACGTAATCGCCCGCTTCGAGCGTACTGGTGAACTCGGTGACACCGGCCGACGCATTGGGCCCGCCCACGGGCTTCATCCACTGCGGTGGCGGCCCACCGGTCTTGAACCACGCCATGATGTCCTTCGACGACTTACCACTCGGCACCTTCACCAGATAGAGGTGATGCAGCTCTTTCCCCTTGTTGGAGAGGCGCATGGTGGTGAGGCCGGCGGGGACGGTGGCCGGCATATCGAAGGCAAAGTCCGTGGTGACGATGTTGACCACGTTCGCTGCGAGGATACGCACTGCGACCGGGGGGGGTCCCGGGGGCGTACCGAACGACGGCGGACTGGCGCGCATTCGCCCCTGTGCCGATGCGGAGAGCGAGGAGACGACGACCATGGCACCGGCGAGCGCGACACGATGAATCTGACGCATAGATCCCTCGAGATGGTTTCGGACGGGAGATGGTGGCGACGTGCCACACCCACTGATGTACGGCCGATCCCCATACACGGCTAGCAACCTCAGCCTTTCACCATGCGTGGCTTCGTGAAGCTCTTTTCACCAGCACACGAAACATGTGAGCGTCGCATCACCCCCGATACGCGCGCAGGCTCACGGGAACGGGTTCATCCAGTACCTCGTACTCGACGATGAGGCGCCGCACGGTGGCCGCCGACGTCACTCGGCGGAGCTGGCGGTTGCCGATGGTCGTGCCCGAGGCGAGCACAGGACCGTCCGCACGGTCGGCACGGACACGCCAGGTTGCCACGTGTTGCCCACGCTCGATGGGCTCAGCCAGATCGATGGTGGTAACGCGTTGCGGCGTGGGCAACGTGAAGGTGCGCTGCCATCCCCTTCCAACGGCACGTGGTGCCGTGGCCGAGAGCGGGATACGCGTCGCCTGCAACGCGTCGAGCGCCGCGCGCATACCGGCCAGACGGGCGACATCGGTTTCGTGCAGCAGACCGCTGCGCGTGGGCGGAACATTCAGCAGCAGCTTGGAATTCCGGCCCACGCTCGTGAAGAACAGGTCGACCAGATTCTCGACGGAGCGCACCTCGCTGTCTTGGGCCGCATGATAGAACCACCCCGGCCGAATGGACACATCGGTTTCGCCCGGTCGCCACACGTCACCGTCGGCGTGCCCCTGCTGCAACGCCGTAATCACGTCATCGCCGCTCGCGCCGATGTACGGCACGGCCGACGAACGAATGGTGCTCCAGCACGTTTCGCCAGCCACGCCGCGCTCGTTGCCGATCCAGCGCACGTCGGGACCGGCGTCGGAAAAGATCACGGCATTCGGCTGCAGTTTGCGCACCAGCGCCCACGTGCGCGGCCAGTCGTATTCCTGCCGCTTGCCGTTCGGCCCCTCGCCATTCGCGCCGTCGAACCACACCTCGTTCAGCTCACCGTAGTTGGTGAACAATTCGGTGAGCTGCGCGATGTACACATCGTTGTAGCGCGACGAGTCGCCGTACGTCGGATGATTGCGGTCCCACGGGGAGCAATACAGCCCCACCTTGAGCCCCTCGGCCCGACACGCCGTCACGAACTCACGTACCACATCACCCTTCCCGTTCCGCCACGGGCTCGACGCCACGGAGTGCTGCGTGGTGGCGGTGGGCCACAGGCAGAATCCGTCGTGATGCTTCGCCGTGAGGATCATGGCCTTCGCCCCCGCGCGGCGTGCGGCGCGCGCCCACTGCCGGGCATCGAGCGCCGCGGGATTGAACAGCGCGGGCGACTCCGTGCCGTCGCCCCATTCACGATCGGTGAAGGTGTTGATCCCGAAGTGCACGAAGAGCGCCAGCTCGTCACGCTGCCAGGCGAGCTGCGCCGGCGTGGGGCGCGGGCGCGCCATCGTGTGGCGAAACGCCAGCGCCGTACGCGGGATGCCCAGTGCGCCGGCCACGGCGCCAATCCCCAGGTGGTGCAGCAACTCCCGTCGCGTAATGGTCATCCGGTACCCCTCGGGCGTTTGGGCGAAAGAATCCGCACTTCCACTCTGTGCATCAGCACTTCGGGTGGGGTATTCACCACGCTCATAACAGCAGCGGCCACGTCATCGGCCAGCAGCTGTGCACTGGCACGGGGCTCGGCGCGTCCCGAAAAGTCGGTCGCGACCGATCCCGGGCTTACCACACTGACCTTCACACCCGCGTCTCGCACTTCGAGCATGAGGTTCTCCGCGAACCCCATGACAGCATGCTTGGTGGTGGCATAACCGGCGCCGCCCACGAACGCGCTGCGGCCGGCGATGGAGCCGATGATCACGATGTGGCCACGCCCACGTGCCACCATGCCAGGCAGCAGGGCCCGTGTGACATGAAAGAGGGCGTTCACGTTCACGTCCATCATACGCTGCCATTCCGCTGGTGTGAGCTCGAGCAGCGGCTTCATCGTCCCCACGCCGGCATTGTGGACGAGCACATCCACCGCGTGTCCCTCGAGACGAGCGGCCACCTGTACGGGGTCGGAGACGTCGAGCGCCATCGCCTCTGCCCTGCCACCACGCTGCTCGATGTCAGCCACGAGCGCCTGCAGCGCCTGTTCGTCGCGCGCGGCCCCGATCACCCGATGCTGTTCGGCGAGCCGCAGGGCAATGGCGCGACCGATGCCGCGCGAGGCACCGGTCACCAGCGCGACAGACGTGTGGGACATGCGCGAACGCCTGGTGAGAGTGAACTGAGCCGTCGCGCCGAGCTGCTACTCGGTCGGCGCGGCCACCAACGAGACGGCCGTGAGGCTACCCGGCCACGCCGACAGCTGCACCGCACGCGTCGCCCGCGCCACCACCGGCACCTCGGCTTCGTCCACTTCCACCGTAGCGCCGCTGCCAGTGACGAACCGGGCTTCACTGTCGCTGGTCACCGTCACCAACCCGACTACGGTCCCGGCCTTCTCGGCCGGCGTGAGCAGCTGCACCCCCTGCCCTCCACGCCCCTGCAACGGGATGGTGTCGACACTCACCCGCTTCGCATAGCCCTGCGTGGTGCCGGCGCAGACCACTTGCCCGGCGTGCGCGACGGCCAACGCTACCACCGTGTCGCCGTCCTTGAGTGCGATGCCGCGCACACCGCCCGCATCGCGCCCCATGTCGCGCACTTCGCTCTCATGGAAACGGATCACCTGCCCCGCCTTGGTGGCCAACAGCAGATCATCCTGCCCCGTGGTGAGCGCCGCGCCCACAATGCGATCGCCCTTGTCGAGGCGAATGGCCTTGATGCCGGCGAGCCGCGCGTTCCGGAACTCCTTGATGACGGTGCGCTTCACCTGGCCGGTGGCGGTCACCATGGTCACGAAGAGCGGATGAGCGAAGTCGCGCACGACCGCCCCGAGTACCGGCACACTCTGCTTCGGCCACTCGATGACGTCCTTGAGCGCCGTACCACGCCCGCTGCGCGCCGCCGTGGGCAGCTCACTGCCGAAGAGCGTCCATGCCTGACCCTCCTGCGACAGCACGAGCATCGACTCCGTATGCCGGAGCCGCCCCTTCACCATGGGCAGTTCATCGGCTGCAACATCGCGCTCGACCTCAGTCTTGCGCGAACGCCCGGAGGGGAGTGGCAGCTGCGCGATGCGCGCGCCATACGTGAGCACGCCCACCACTTCGGCATCGGCCACCGTTTCGGCCACTTCATCGGCCATATCCGCCGTGATGATCTCGGTGCGACGACCATCGCCGAACTTCTCCACGATTTCCTGTACTTCCACCGCGAGCGCCGCCATACGCTGCGCGCGCGAGTTGAGCAGCGCAGCGAGTTCCTTGATGCGGGCCTTGAGCTCCTTGGCCTCGTTCTTGAGCGCCGTGACTTCGAGGCCGGTGAGCTTGGCCAGCCGCAGGGCGAGAATCGCATCGGCCTGAATCTCCGACAGCGCGTACTCCTTGCGCAGTCGCGCATGCGCCTGGTCGGTGTCCTTGGCCGTCTTGATGAGCTGCACCACGCGGTCGATGTCGTTCACCGCGATGAGCAACCCCTCCACGATGTGGAGACGCGCTTCGGCCTTGGCCTTCTGGAATTCCGTACGCTTGACCAGCACCTCGTGCCGGTGCGCGATGAAGTGATCGATGAGCGCGCGCAGCCCGAGCTCACGGGGCACGAGACGGCCGTTCTCCGGCACCAGCGTGAGGTTGATCACGCCGAACGTGACTTCCATGCCCGTGAGCTTGAACAACCGGGCCAGCAGCTTCTTGGGCTCGGCGTCACGCTTGAGTTCGATGACCACCCGCAGCCCTTCGCGATCGGATTCATCGCGCAGCGCGCTGATACCCACCAGCTTCTCGTCCTTCACCAGGTCGGCGATCTGCTCGATGATGCGCGCCTTGTTGGCCTGATACGGCAACTCGGTGACCACAAGTTGCGCCCGCGACGAGCCCGGCTTGGCCTCGAGCACCACACGCGCCCGATTGATGAGGCGCCCGCGTCCGGTCTCCATGTACTGGCGGATCCCGTCCTTCCCTACGATGAGCCCTGCCGTGGGGAAATCCGGTCCCTTCACGATCTTGCGCAGTTCGTCCAGCGCGACCGTGGGATCTTCGATGACGCGGATGATCGCCTTGCCGATCTCGCGCAGGTTGTGCGGTGGCATGTTGGTGGCCATGCCCACCGCGATACCGCTCACGCCATTCACGAGCAGATTGGGGATGGCCGCCGGCAATACCGACGGCTCCTTGAGGCGATCGTCGAAATTGGGGATGAAATCGACCGTGTCCTGATCGATGCCATCGAGCAGCGCGACGCCGGGTGCGGCCATGCGCGCTTCGGTATAGCGATAGGCGGCGGCCGGGTCACCGTCGATGGAGCCGAAATTCCCCTGCCCCTCGATGAGTGGATAGCGCAGCGAGAAGTCCTGCACCATGCGCACGAGCGCATCGTACACGCTGCTGTCGCCGTGCGGGTGGTACTTACCCAGCACATCACCCACGACCGTCGCGGCCTTCTTGAAAGGACGCCCCGGGGCGAGCCCCAGTTCGTTCATCGCGTACAGGATGCGGCGATTCACCGGCTTCAGCCCGTCACGCACATCGGGCAGCGCACGAGACGTGATCACGCTCATCGAGTAGTTGATGAACGAATCCTTCATCTCATCGGTGACATCGCGCGGCATGACGCGTTCGCGGCGCGGCGACGGATTGGGTACGGACTTGGTGCGCGGGGGCATCGGCTCGGACTCGGGGGAACGCCACCTCGACCGGGCCCTGGGGCACGCGACGGGTGGGCGTGAAGCTTAATCAGGGGTGGGAGGGCCCGTCATGGCACACCGTCCCGTGGCGTGAGTTTACGCCATCATCCCGACATTTCCGGGACCCACCC
>Ga0315900_10007379_pt1 | contig 14451 bp, 23 predicted proteins | sample LakEriMetagenome_FD_203521 | JGI IMG/M metagenome (GOLD analysis project Ga0315900, IMG submission 203521) | Freshwater fungal communities from buoy surface, Lake Erie, Ohio, United States - Buoy 12 MA114 | ecosystem: Environmental > Aquatic > Freshwater > Lake > Lake biofilm | place: USA: Lake...
TTGACGGGCAGACACCGGACGAGGCCTATTTTACCGCGCTGCCATCAATTCCGATGGCGGCCTAACCAAGGTAGGAATACACTTAGGAGACGCCCAGGAACTGTTCAAACAAACCGAGCCACCTCTAATCGGCAAAAACTGCGGAGAAAAAACATGGATGGCATTCGTATCAAAGGAGATATTAATATTTTGAAAGCGTACGCCGAATGCCGCATACATCAAACGATAGTCTGAATTCGAAGCGTACTGCATATAGAGTTTTTCAACGGCGGAAATATCATTCTTGCTCGCGCGACCATCAACATTGTGAATCTTAACATTCACAAAAAACTTTGAGTTACCTTTGTGAATAACGCAATCATGAAGACAAGTATCGGGAAGATCAATATCAACTTCCGACAACCCCAGCGACTGGGCGCGGAATTTAGTTTGTTGGGTTATCACTTGCTCAACTATCCAGCTGACTGATCGTGTATGTGCCTTCAGTCCATAAGGTAACACATTAGGGTTTGTGATATCGAAAGATGGAATCTGAGTAATCACTTCGCTGAGTATCTGCCTGACCTCATCCATTTCGTGGTTAATGAGAGCAACTTCGCTATCCATAGCTTTACGTGCCTCCTAGCGACCCAGAACTTACAGGACTTTTACAAGATACGAATCGCGCCCTTGAGCTACGGTCCACAGCTACATAACACCTCTTGGATCGGACGCAATGCTCGCGAATCGGCGCATACCACCAACCTTGATAAACTCGAAGTACACAGATGTGAAATTCCACTGGAAGAACCTGCATTAAGGGCGAATCGCAGGCTTCATTGAGTTCGATATTGTTGTCGGACCCTTACTGTATACCTGTATACCTACGATATTTCCCTGACGGTGGATGCTTATGAGCCAGACTTCGGGGCGCGTTGCGTTCGGCATCTTCGGCGACTATGCCAACAGCCCCCTCACCCCCTTCTAACCCCCCAATAACAGACCCCGAACGCCGCCAGTCCCCCCAGCACTGAAGCCGCCACATAAACCACCGCCAACCACGGCGCCCTTTCCCACAGCACGCCGGTTTCCAGTGAAAAGGCGGAAAAGGTGGTAAAACCGCCAAGCAGGCCCGTCACCAGCAATAGCCGCGCCTCACCGGAAATGCCCAGCGCGCCAAACACGCCAATCAGCGCGCTGCCGATGATATTCACCGCCAGCGTCCCCCAGGGAAAGCCCGCGCCAAACAGCACCAGGCCGGCGTGGGAAACCATGTAGCGCAGCACGGAACCCGCGGCACCGCCCAAGGCCACCAGCAGCAAGGACAAGGGCGAAAATGCAGTGCCCATCAGCGCTTCCTTTTGCGGCGCAGTTCCGCGAAGCGCGCCAAGCGCTCGGCAATCGCGGCCTCAGCCCCGCGATCGGTCGGGCGATAGAAAACGCGCCTTCCCATCTCCTCGGGGAAGTAATCCTGGCCGGAAAAGCCCCCCTCCGCCTCATGGTCATAGGCATAGCCGGCGCCATAGCCGATTTCCTGCATCAGCTTCGTCGGCGCATTCAAAATATGCTTGGGCGGCATCAGGCTTCCGGTTTCCCGCGCGGCGCGCATCGCCTCATTAAACGCCTGATACACCGCGTTGGATTTCGGCGCGGTCGCCAAATGCACCACAAGCTGCGCCAGCGCCAATTCGCCTTCGGGTGATCCCATACGCTCAAATGTTTCCCAGGCGGCGATGGCCAGCGGCAGCGCGCGCGGGTCGGCCATGCCGATATCCTCGGCCGCGAAGCGCGTCAGGCGCCGGGCGATGTAACGCGGGTCCTCGCCGCCCGTCAGCATGCGCGCAAACCAGTAAAGCGCCGCATCGGGGTCTGATCCGCGCATGGATTTATGCAGCGCGGAGATCAGGTTGTAATGTTCCTCGCGGTCCTTGTCGTAAAGCGCGGCGCGTTTCGCGAGCAAGGCTGAAAGCCCGGCGGGATCAAGCGGCGGGGTGGCTTCGGGCAGGGCGAATAATTGCTCGGCCATGTTCAGCCCGTAGCGGCCATCGCCATCCGCCATGGCGCGGAGCACGGCGCGCGCTTCGAGGGAAACGGGCAGGGCGCGGCCCATCAGCGCTTCGGCGCGGGTCAGCAGCAATTCAAGCGCGGCATCATCCAGGCGCTTCAGCACCAGCACCTGGCAGCGGGACAGAAGGGCGCCGTTCAGCGCGAAGGATGGGTTTTCCGTGGTGGCGCCCACCAGCGTCACAGTGCCGTCTTCCACCACGGGCAGAAAGCCATCCTGTTGCGCGCGGTTGAAGCGGTGGATTTCATCCACGAAAAGCAGCGTGCCTTGGCCGTTGGATTTGCGCGCGCGGGCTTCTTCAAAGGCGCGCTTCAAATCGGCGACGCCGGAAAACACCGCGGAAAGCGCGGTGAAGCGCAGCCCCGCGGCTTCGGCCAGCAAGCGCGCAATGGTGGTTTTGCCCACCCCCGGCGGCCCCCATAGGATCAGGGATGCCAAGGAACCGCGCGCCAACATGCGCGAAAGGCTGCCTTCCGCCCCCAGCAGATGATCCTGCCCCACAACCTCGGCCAAATTGGCGGGGCGGAGCCTATCGGCCAGCGGGCGCGCGCCTTCGCTGGGCGCGGCGGCGGGCTCTGGCGCGCCGAACAGGTCAGGGGTGGCGGGGGCGCGGGCCATGGGGCGGTTCAGCGGATCGCCAGCGCATTGCCGGGGCTGCCAATGCCGCCGCGATGGTTGAGCGGCGCGGCGGTGAAAAACGCCGTGTAGCGGCCGGTCGCGGCGCTGTCTTCGGCTAATTCCTCGAAATCGAAGAACTCGCCAAGGCACAAGCCAAGCCGGGCGATGGCGAGATGGAGCGCGGGTTTCCAGGGGAAGATCGGCCAGGCTTCGACCGTTGGGTTATCGGCGGCGACAGCGGCAATGCCCTGGTCCCAGAGGAAGCGCCACATACCTTCCCCGCCATCCAGGCCGGAATAATCCCGCGCGCCGGCTTTGCCCTGGATTAGCAAGTGGCGCGCATCAGCATCCGGCGCGGCCCGGAAGGCTTCCAGCCAGCCGGTACGCACCAGCAGGATATCGCCGGGGCGGAGCGCGACACCCTGCACGGCCAGGCAGACGGCAAGGTCTTCGGCAGTCGCACGCCACCCGCCCATGGCGCCCCAATCGCGCCCGGTGCGCGCAAAATGCCGCGCGAGGTCAGCCAGCACTGCGCGCCCGGCAATGCCGTGGGCGAGCGCCTTATCAATGCCGTTACGGCTTTGCCGGCCGTGTACAATGGATGAAAGCGGCGCGTGATTGTAGAAACCATGGGTGGCGTCAGCGAAATGCGAAAGCCCATCCCAATGCGTGCTGCCTTGCAGCCAGAAGCCATCAAGCTTGTCATCGCGCGTGATGCGGCCGGGATGGTCTTCACTCACCATCACGGGCTTGGGGGCAGCGCGGCGGCGATGCGCGCCTTCATGGGCGGCGCCGAAGGGCTCGTCCAGCGGCAGGTTCACGTTGAAGCGCTGCCCTGTGCGGATTTCATCGCGTGCGGCGGCGACGGTGGCATCCGTAATGCGGTTCAGCGTGCCGATCTGATCATCCGGCCCCCAAACGCCCCAGGAAAGTGGCAGGCCGGTGGGATCGCCCTCGGGGCGGGCTAGCTCATCATAGCGCGGTGGAGTCTTCATGGCGCCAGTCTAGCGCCAAGCGGGGCGGCGCATCACCCCTGGCTTGACGCGCCCTGCCCGCGCCCGCACATGCGCCCCAAAGATAAGGAACGCTGCCCATGAAACTTCCCCGCCGCACGCTGCTTGCCCTCGCTGCCCTGCCCATGCCTGCACTGGCACAGGCACGCAGCATCCGGCTTGTGGTGCCCTTCGCTGCCGGTGGGGCAGCGGATTCGGCAGCGCGCACCTTGGCGCCGCGTATGGCGGAAAAGCTGGGGGCGACGATTGTGGTGGAAAACCGCACCGGCGCAGGCGGTTCCATTGGCGGCGCGGAAGTGGCGCGGGCCGCCCCCGATGGCAACACGCTGCTCTGGGATGCGTCATCGCATATCGTGAACCACGCACTGCTGCGCGGGCTTTCCTTCGATTACGCCACGGCCTTCACGCCGATCAGCATGGCGACCAGCTTCCCACAGGTGATTGCCGTCAAGGCGGATTTCCCGGCGCGCGATCTGGCGGGCTTCATCGCCGCCGCCAAGGCGCGCCCCGGTGCGATCAGCATGGGCACGCAGGGCAATGCCACGGCAGGCCATCTGGGCCTTGTGCAATTTGCCCGCGCCGCCGGCATTGAGGTGATCCACGCCCCCTATCGCGGCGGCGCCGATGCAGCGCGCGACCTCGCGGGCGGTAATCTGGATGGCGTTTTCATCACGGCGCTTTCCGCCGGCCCGGTGGTGGATAGCGGGCGCGCGCGCTTCCTGGCCGTTGCCAGCGCCGCAAGGCTGGCTGCGCGGCCAGACGTACCCACCATCGCCGAAAGCGGCTTCCCAGGCTTTGATATCAGTGAATGGGTCGGGCTTTTCGCCCCCGCCGGCACCCCCGCCCCCATGATCGCTCGCCTGCATGAGGCCCTCGCCGCCAGCCTGGCCGAGTCTGAGGTGCGCGCGCGCCTCGCCCAACTAGGCGCCGTGCCGGTTGGCAGCGCGCCCGAGGCCTTCACGCGCTTCGTCACCGAAGGCCGCGCTGCCATGACCGTGCTGGTGCGCGAAGCCAATATCCGTGTGGAATAAAAGGGCGTTCCTGGCCCTGCTGGCGCTGCTTGGCGCCGCCCCCGCCCGCGCCATGGACCCCGATATCATGAGCGTGATAGGCCAGCCCGTGCTTGCCCTCGCGCAGCGCCCGGAAGTGGGCGCGGTATTGCGCCCCGCAAGTGGCGGGCATCGCAGCGTGATCGCCGAGGCTTTGCGCGAACCCGGCCCTGGCGTTGGCTTGCTCGATGGCCAATACCTGCATGGCCATGGCTGCAACCCGGAAGGCTGTCGCGTGCGCGGAATTTTCCTCGCCTGGGATTTGAAGGGAGAGCGGATGTTCATGCTGGTGACAGAAGAAGGCCGCGTGCGCGCCTCCATCCCGCCGGACCCGCGCGCCTGGCCGCGCGAATTGGCCGTGCCCTTGGCGGGTGTTTCGCCGGCACTTTCGGAAGCCATCGGCAAGCGCTGAAACAAAAAAGCGGCCCCTGATCGGGACCGCCTTTTTTGTGGGGTGGAATACCCTCAGCTTTCAGCTTCTTCTTCAGTCGCTTCCGGCTTCGGCCCGCTATCCAGGCCCTTGGCGCCCGGGTTGCGATCCACCAATTCAATCACCGCCATATCGGCCGCATCACCATAGCGCATGCCGGCCTTCAGCACGCGGCAATAGCCGCCGGGCCGCGCCTTGTAACGCTCAGCGATTTCACCAAACAACTTCGTCACTACCGCCTCATCGCGGATCTGCGAGAGCGCCTGGCGGCGCGCATGCAGGCCACCGCGCTTGCCGAGCGTGATCATACGCTCGACATAGGGGCGCAATTCCTTGGCCTTGGGCAACGTGGTCGTGATCTGCTCATGCTTGAGCAGAGAGGTCGCCATATTGCGGAACATCGCCGCACGATGGCTTGACGTGACATTGAGCTTCCGCCCAGACAATCCGTGACGCATCTTTCTTACCCTTCAGAACGAGCCGATCAGAACGGCTCATCTGCCCTTTTCGCCAGATCCTCGATATTTTCAGGCGGCCATTCCGGCACCGTCATGCCAAGGCCAAGCCCCATCGCCGTGAGGACTTCCTTGATTTCGTTCAACGACTTGCGGCCGAAATTCGGCGTGCGCAGCATTTCCTGTTCGGTCTTCTGCACCAGATCGCCGATATACACGATATTATCGTTCTTCAGGCAATTCGCGCTGCGAACAGATAGCTCAAGCTCATCCACCTTGCGGAGCAGATTGCGGTTGAACGGCAGATCATCCTGCATCTCCGCACCAAGCTCAGGACGCGGCTCGTCGAAGTTGATCAGGATTTGCAGCTGTTCCTGAATGATGCGCGCGGCAACACCCACGGCATCTTCCGGCGCCAGCGTGCCATCGGTTTCCACCGACAGGATCAGCTTGTCATAATCCGTGCGCTGGCCAACGCGGGTCGGTTCCACGCGATAGGCAACGCGGCGCACCGGTGAATAAATCGCATCCACCGGAATAAGACCAATCGGCGCATCTTCCGGACGGTTTTCAGACGCCGGCACATAGCCCTTGCCGGAATCGATGATCAATTCCATCGAAAGCTTCGCGCCATCATCCAGCGTGCAGATCACCAGATCAGGATTGGCGATTTCGATATCGCCGGTGGTCTGGATTTGCCCCGCGGTGACTTCACCAGGGCCGGTTGCCATCAGCGCCAGGCGCTTCTCACCTTCGCCCTGATAGCGAAGCGCAAGCTGCTTCACGTTCAGAACGATGTCGGTGACATCTTCGCGCACGCCGGGGATGCTGCTGAATTCATGCAGCACGCCATCAATGCGGATCGCCTTCACCGCCGCACCAAGCAGCGAGGAAAGCAGCACGCGCCGCAGCGCATTGCCAAGCGTCATCCCAAAGCCGCGCTCCAGCGGCTCCAGCACCAGGGTGGCGCTGCGCAGCGGGTTGATCGTCGGCTCGATATGCTTCTGCGTTTCGATCAGGGAACGCCAGTTGCGGTCAAGCACGTTCATGTCTCTCCTATCGGGCTGCGGCGGTCAGGCGTGGCGCGCGTATCAGACGCGGCGGCGCTTGCGCGGGCGGCAACCGTTATGGGGAATGGGGGTCACATCGCGAATGGCGGTGACTTGAAAGCCAACTGCCTGCAGGGCACGCAGCGCGGATTCACGGCCCGAACCAGGGCCGCTCACCATAATATCCAGCACTTCCATCCCGTGTTCACGCGCCTTGCGGCCCGCATCTTCGGCAGCGACCTGCGCCGCGTAAGGGGTGGATTTGCGGCTGCCCTTGAAGCCCTGCGCGCCAGCGGATGACCAGGCAATCGCATTGCCCTGCGCATCCGTGATGGTCACGATGGTATTGTTGAAGGTGGACAGCACATGCGCCACCCCGGAAGAAATGTTCTTCCGTTCCTTGCGCTTCACCGGGCCACGAGCGGCACCGCCGCGGGGTTCACGAGCCATCTTACTTCGTCACCTTCTTCTTGCCGGCGATCGCGACCGCCTTGCCCTTGCGGGTACGCGCGTTGGTGTGGGTGCGCTGGCCACGTACCGGCAACCCCTTGCGATGGCGGAGCCCGCGGTAGCAAGCCAGATCCATCAGGCGCTTGATGTTCATCGCCTGCTCACGCCGCAAATCGCCTTCCACGCGGTATTCGCGGTCGATCAATTCGCGGATGCGCATAACCTCATCATCGGTCAGCTGATTCACGCGGCGTTCGGCCGGGATGCTCAACTGATCGCAGATGACCTTCGCGTTCTGCGGGCCAATGCCATAGATATAGCGAAGCGAGATCAGCACCCGCTTGTTGGTCGGAATATTCACGCCGGCGATGCGCGCCACAGTGCCTCTCCTGGGGCCGAGCCCCCCGATACCGCCGCGGTAGCCCATGGGGCCCAGCCGGCGGAGTGTTCCGAATGATTTTTCAACGACAAAGAGCGGCCGGAGTTACCCCCCGCCGCGGGAACAGCGGGATTAGCCCCAGAGCAATTTCCCGTCAAGCCTTTCCTGACAAAATTTCACCGATCTGGCGCGCGACTTCCGCCATGGAAGCCATGCCATCAACGGCTTTCAACTTCCCTTGCCCCGCATAATACGGAAGCAAGGGGGCAGTCTGGCGATGATAGGCTTCAAGCCGTGCTGCCACGGTTTCTGCCTTGTCATCCGCACGGCGGGAAAATTCAGTCCCACCGCAGCTATCGCACACGCCGGCCTTGGCCGGCTGCTTGAAGCTGTCATGATAGCCTGCGCCGCAATTGGCGCAGCTATAGCGGCCGGAAATGCGCTCGACCAAGGCCTCGCTATCCACCTTAAGCTCAATCACATGATCAAGCTTGAGGCCGCTTTCCGTCAGCATGGCATCGAGCGAAGCCGCCTGCGGGGCGGTGCGCGGAAAACCATCCAGGATGAAGCCCTTGGCGCAATCGGGGCGCGCCACACGCGCCTTCAACATGGCGGTGATCACCTCATCCGGCACCAATTCGCCACGTTCCATAATGCCCTTGGCCTTGAGGCCAATCTCGCTGCCCGATTTCACCTCGGCGCGCAGCATATCGCCGGTCGAAACCTGCGCGATGCCGAATTTCTCTTCCAGCATCTTGGCCTGAGTGCCCTTGCCCGCGCCTGGCGGGCCAAGAAGGATAAGGTTCATCCGTTTCCTCCGTTCAACGCCCGCGCGGCTGCCCACGGCCGCCAAGACGCGCTTTCTTGATCAAGCCTTCATACTGATGGGCAAAGAGATGCGATTGCACCTGCGCCACAGTATCCATGGTCACTGAAACAATGATCAGCAGCGACGTACCACCGAAATAAAACGGCACGCCATATTGGCTGATCAGAATTTCAGGAATGATGCAAACGAGGCAGAGATAAGCCGCGCCAAGAACCGTAAGGCGCGTGAGCACTCGATCAAGATAGTCTGACGTGTTCTGACCAGGCCTGATCCCCGGGATGAAGCCGCCATATTTCTTGAGGTTGTCGGCCGTTTCGGTCGGGTTGAAGACAATGGCAGTGTAGAAGAAGGCGAAGAAGATGATCATTGCCATATACAGGATCATATAGGCGGGCCGCCCATGCGCCAGCATCGCGGTCAGCGTTTGCAGCCAGCCATCCGACATATCCTGCGAAAACCCCGCCACCGTCGCCGGCAGCAGCAGCAGCGATGACGCGAAGATCGGCGGAATGACGCCCGAGGTATTGAGCTTTAGCGGCAGATGCGTTGCCTCACCGCCGAACATGCGGTTGCCCACCTGCCGCTTTGGATATTGCACCGGAATGCGGCGCTGCGCGCGTTCAATGAAGACCACGAAGGCAATCACCAGCAGCGCGATGATCAGGAAGGCGATGATGAAAATCGTGGAAAGCGCGCCAGTCCGGCCCAATTCCAAGGTGCTGATCAAGGCGGATGGCAGATTGGCAACAATGCCCGCGAAAATGATCAGGCTGATGCCATTGCCCACACCACGCGCCGTGATCTGCTCCCCAAGCCACATCAGGAACATGGTGCCGCCCACCAGCGTAATCACGCAGGACAGCCGGAAGAAAATCCCCGGATCATAAACCGCAGCACCAAACTGCCCGCGCATGGATTCGAGCCCAATTGCGATGCCATAGGCCTGGAAGATGGCGATCGCGACCGTGAGGTAGCGCGTATATTGATTGAGTTTCTTCCGCCCCGATTCGCCTTCCTTCTTCAGGGCTTCCCAGGCAGGAATCGCGGCAGTCATCAACTGCACAATAATGCTCGCGCTGATATAGGGCATGATGTTCAGCGCAAAGACGGTCATGCGCCCAAGCGCACCGCCCGAGAACATGTCAAACATGCCAAGAATGCCGCCGCCATGCTGGGCGAGAATCTCGCCCATCACCGCCGCATCAACACCCGGCACAGGGATATAGGTACCAATGCGATAGACAATCAGCGCGCCGAGCGTGAACCAGATACGCTTCTTGAGCTCGGTCGCCTTGGAGAGCACCCCGAGGTTGAGGTTGGACATCGCCTGTTCCATGGCGGACGCCATGCGCATTCTCCCAAAGCTGCTGAGCGCGCTTAGCCCGCGCCCGTGCCTTCAAGCCCTATGTGGCGTGGGAATCACGCTTAACAAGCGCACCCCACTCGAATGAAAGCGGCGCCCGAGGAACCCCGCGCGCCGCCAAGAATCAACCCTGCATCGCGACCAGGCGGTGCGGTGCCAACAAGCCTCAGCCGGCCTCAGCCGGGGCTGCCGGAGCGGTAACCGTCACGCTGCCGCCAGCGGCTTCTACCGCAGCAATCGCTGCCGCCGAGGCGCCAGAGACTGTTATGCGAACCGCGCGCTTGATCTCGCCCTTGCCGAGCAAACGCACGCCTTCAAACTTGGCGCTGGAACGGACAACACCAGCTGCGCGCAGGGCCGCTTCATCCAGGTCCTGACCCGCCGGCAACCGGCCCGCTTCAATTGCGGCATCCAGCGTCCCGATATTCAGCGTGGCGTAGAGCTTGCGGAAATTATTGACGAAACCGCGCTTCGGCAGGCGCCGATAGATCGGCAGCTGGCCGCCTTCAAACCCGTTCAGCGAAACGCCGGTACGCGCCTTCTGGCCCTTCACACCACGCCCACCGGTCTTGCCCTTGCCAGAGCCAGTCCCACGGCCGATGCGCTTGAACTTGGGACGCGCGCCCGCGTTGTCGCGGATTTCATTCAACTTCATGACTTAATCCTCCACCTTCACCAGGTGGGCAACCTTGCGGATCATGCCGCGCACCGCAGGCGTGTCTTCCAGTTCACGCGTACGATGGCGCTTGTTCAGACCAAGGCCGATAAGGGTTTCCTTCTGGCCGGGCTTGCGCCCAATCGGCGACCCAAGCTGGGTCACCTTCACCGTCTTTTTCTCAGACATTCGCGGCCTCCTGCGCCTCAGCGGCGGCTTCCTTCCGCTGGCCGAGGATGTCAGCCACCTTCTTGCCACGACGTGACGCAACAGCCCGCGGGCTGGTGCAGCGCTGCAGCGCGGCGAAAGTGGCCTTCACCATGTTGTGCGGATTGGCGGAACCCGTGCACTTGGCGACAACATCGCCCATGCCCAGGGTTTCGAACACGGCGCGCATCGGGCCACCAGCAATAATGCCCGTACCCGCCGGCGCCGCACGCAAAATCACGCGGCCCGCGCCAAATTCGCCCACCACATCATGATGCAGCGTACGGCCTTCACGCATCGGCACACGGATCATCGTGCGCTTGGCGCGTTCAGTCGCCTTGCGGATCGCTTCCGGCACTTCGCGTGCCTTACCGGCACCCCAGCCAACGCGACCCTTTTCATCACCCACAACAACCAGTGCCGCGAAGCTGAACCGACGACCACCCTTCACCACCTTCGCCACGCGATTGATGGTAACCAGCTTGTCCTTCAGCTCATCGCCTTCCTGGCGTTCCGTGCGCTGTTCCCGATCACGATCACGGCCACCGCGACGACGACGTTCACCGCCCTCGCCGCCTTCGCCACCGCTCCTTGGTTCACGTGCCATCTTGTTCAATCCTTCAGAACGACAGCCCGCCCTCGCGGGCGCCGTCCGCGAGCGCCTTGACGCGCCCGTGATAAAGATAAGGTCCGCGATCGAAGACCACCGCTGTCACACCGGCCGCCATGGCACGCTCGGCAATCAACTTGCCAACGGCTGTTGCGGCTTCGGTATCGGCGCCAGTCTTCAAGGCTTCACGCATGGTCTTTTCAAGTGACGACGCGGCAGCGACCGTGCGGCCCTGCGCGTCATCAATGACTTGCGCATAGATATGCTTGCCGGAGCGGAAGATGGAAAGGCGCGGACGCCCACCAGACTTCATCCGGATCTGATAACGGAGCCGACGCTTGCGCCGCTCCTGAAGATCGAGCTTGCTGGCCATTACTTCTTCTTCCCCTCCTTCCGGAGGATCTGCTCATTCTCGTACTTGACGCCCTTGCCCTTGTAAGGCTCCGGCCCGCGATAGGCACGGATTTCGGCGGCCACCTGACCGACCTGGCGCTTCTCAGATCCTTCGACCTTGATCGCCGTTGGGCGTTCGCAGGTGATCTTGATGCCAGCCGGGATCGGGTAGCGAATTTCGTGGCTATAGCCGAGGCTCAGCACAAGGTCCTTGCCCTGCACCGCGGCGCGATAACCTGTACCGTTGATTTCCATGGACTTTACGAAGCCCGTGGAAACGCCCGTCACCATGCTGTTGATCAGGCTGCGCGTGGTACCCCACATGGTGCGCGCCCGGCGGTCTTCACGGCGCGGCTTCACCGCCACCTGCTGACCACTGATTTCGACATCTACATCATCCGTCAGGTCAAGCTTCAATTCCCCAAGCTTGCCCTTGGCGACGAGCGTACGGCCCGAAAGCGCAAGCTGAACGCCCGATGGCACCTGAACCGGATATTTTCCGACGCGAGACATTGCCAAACCCTCCGTCAGAATACGCGACAGAGAACCTCGCCGCCAACATTGGCAGCGCGGGCCTCATTTTCGCTCATCACGCCACGCGGCGTGGAAAGGATGGACATGCCGAGCCCGTTATAGAACTTGGGCAGCTCAGCGATTTTCGAATAAACACGACGACCAGGCTTCGACACGCGCGTGATTTCGCGGATGGCGGGCTCGCCTTCGGAATATTTCAATTCGATATCGATGAACTTCACGCCGGGGCGGAGTTCTTCGGTGCGCCAGGCGCGAATGAAACCTTCGCGCTTCAGCACATCAAGCACATTCTCACGCAGCTTGGACGCCGGTGCCTTGCACCGGGTCTGCCGCGCGGATTGCGCGTTACGGATGCGGGTGAGCAGATCGCCCAGCGGATCGGACATGGACATGCCGGGCTTCCTTACCAGCTCGCCTTCACGACGCCCGGAATCTGGCCCTGATTGGCCAGCTCACGGAACGCGTTACGGCAGAGCTTGAATTTGCGATAATTGCCGCGCGGCCGCCCTGTCAGCTCGCAACGAAGGCGAACGCGATTCTTGGCGCCATTGCGGGGCAATTGTGCCAGTTTCAACGTCGCTTCAAAGCGATCTTCCATTGGCAGCTCACGATTCATCACCGCAGCCTTCAACGCAGCGCGCTTGGCGGAATGCAGCTTCGAAAGCCGCTCCCGGCGCTTGTTCTTTTCAACAGACGATGTCTTAGCCATACGTCATAACCCTCCGGAACCTGCCGGGTTTACCCGGCGGTTTTCCAAAAAACTCAATTCTGGAAAGGAAGCTGGAACGCCTTGAGCAGCGCCTTCGCTTCCTTGTCGGTCTTCGCCGTGGTGACGAAAACAATGTCCATGCCGCGCACCGTATCCACCTTGTCATAGATGATTTCGGGGAACACGATCTGCTCCTTCAGGCCAAGGGCGTAATTGCCCCGACCATCAAAGCCGCGATTGCCGGGAATGCCGCGAAAATCGCGCACGCGCGGCAGCGCAATGGTCACAAGCCGGTCAAGGAATTCATACATGCGTTCCTTGCGCAGCGTGACCTTGCAGCCAATCGCCTGGCCTTCGCGGATCTTGAAGCCCGCGATCGCCTTCTTTGCCTTGGTCTTCACCGGCTTCTGACCCGAAATCAGGGTCAGATCGGCCACCGCGGCATCAAGCTTCTTCTGGTCGCCAGCGGCTTCGCCGACGCCCATATTGATCACGATCTTCTCAAGCTTCGGCACTTCCATCGGATTCGTGTAGCCGAATTCCTCAGAAAGCTGCTTGCGCACCACGTTATCGTAGTGCTGGCGCAGCCGGGGCTGTTCCTTCACGTCGCTCATGCGTCAAGCACCTCGCCGGAGGCGCGCGCCACCCGGACCTTTTTGCCATCTTCCAGCACCTTGAAGCCAACCCGCGTCGGCTTGCCGGATTTGGGGTCAATCAGCGACAGATTCGAAAGATGAATCGGCGCTTCCTTTTCATTGATGCCACCGGGGTTGCCGACACCAGTCGCCTTCTGGTGACGCTTCACCAGGTTCACGCCCTGCACCAGCGCGCGATCTTCGGTCGGCATCACGCGAATGACTTCGCCCTGGCGCCCCTTGTCGCGGCCCGACAGAATCTGGACCCGATCACCCTTCCTGATCTTCTGAGCCATGGCTTACAAGACCTCCGGTGCCAGAGAGATGATCTTCATGAACTTCTTCGCACGAAGTTCACGCACCACTGGGCCAAAGATACGCGTACCGATCGGTTCATTCTGCTTGTTGATCAGCACGGCCGCATTGCGGTCAAAGCGGATCACAGAACCATCATTGCGGCGTACCGGGAAGGAAGTCCGCACGATCACCGCGCGTTCCACCGTACCCTTCTTCACCTTACCGCGCGGAATCGCTTCCTTGATGGAGACTACGATCACGTCGCCCACACCCGCGGTCTTGCGCTTGGAACCGCCCAGCACCTTAATGCATTGGACGCGACGCGCACCGGAATTGTCAGCGACTTCCAGATTGCTTTCCACTTGAATCATGGATCAGCCCCCCGCCGCCGGCGCTACGGCTTCACCGTTGCGTGCAACTACCGTCCAAACCTTGCGCTTGGAAATCGGCGGGCATTCTTCGATCTGCACCACGTCGCCTTCCTTGCACAGGTTGGCATCGTCATGCGCCGCATACTTTTTCGACTTGCGGATGAATTTCTTGTAGAGCGGATGCATCACGCGACGTTCGACCAAGACCGTAATGGTCTTGTCCATCTTGTCGCTAACGACCCGCCCGGTGAGGACGCGCTTCGGCATTGCCGTCGGTCTCCTCTCAGGCTTTGGTTGCGGCGGCGCGGCTGCGCTCACCGATGATGGTCTTCACCCGCGCAATGTCCCGACGGACCTGGCG
>Ga0315900_10007380_pt1 | contig 14451 bp, 23 predicted proteins | sample LakEriMetagenome_FD_203521 | JGI IMG/M metagenome (GOLD analysis project Ga0315900, IMG submission 203521) | Freshwater fungal communities from buoy surface, Lake Erie, Ohio, United States - Buoy 12 MA114 | ecosystem: Environmental > Aquatic > Freshwater > Lake > Lake biofilm | place: USA: Lake...
GTCGTAATCACTAAAATCAATGTCAGTTAATTTGCCATCCTTTAAAGCCGCAAAGAAATCGCTATTTCCACCATAAATGTTGACGTTGTAACCTTGTGCGCTTTCCTTTAGCGTAGCAAATGAAATCTGTTGGTCAATACCGTTTGAATAGTAACGTGCTTTTAGCCTTCTGTATGGCTTAGTTCCTATGTTGTTTACATCATCGGGATTTTCAAAGATTGCTTTGTTCTTTGCCGTCTTTGGAATGGTGAATTCGGCTGACCGTACTCCGCTTCGCTTTTCAATTTCTCCAATCTTTGCAATAGCGTATTCGATACTGATATCCGCATCAGTAGGTAAGTCAACTAATTTATCTTCGATATAAAGTTCACTAGCCATTTTGCATCGTTATTTCAGTAGCGTAAATAATTCTCACGCTCACATCAAAAAATTTGTCGTTCGTGTTACGCTTGGTAAATGTTCCTGCTTCAATTAAGACTGGCACTATTTCACCCGTTCCATCTTGCAGGAAGTTAACAATATACGCCTGTGTAGTTTGCTTTAAACTTTCCATGTACGCTAATGCCTCTTGTGGTATATCGCCTGTGGTAAGTATCTCGCTATCTGTTACGCCTCTACGCTCACTAACGGCTGTTAGATATTGTGGCGTTTGGTATGTTTCAGCATCGGGAATGTCCGTTTCAAAAGTAGTATTGCCATTAAATGGAAACACCGCCCAACCGCCTTGCCTTGTTAACCACGCTAACAATTTAGTGTTGCAATTAGTTGGCAAGTCAATTTGATTGTAGGCTTGTAGGTTTAACTCCACTATGTACTCCACATCAGTTGCTCCGTAGCTTAGTGTGTAACTAAAGGAATAGAACCCAATATCTGCAACATCCAAATCAATATACCACCCCAAACTAAAAGGGAAAGAACCGAATGGGATAAACCACGCTGGTTCAGTCACATAGTTCCCATCAATACCTAAACCGTTAAATGTGTATGCCGTTACTCCTTGCATAATAGCCGCATCGAAGTAATCAGTAATTACTCCGCTGTCCGTTGCATCTTTAACGTAGGTCTTGACTTTCTTAATCATTAGTAAGGTATTGTCGTGTAAATAACGGTTATATCTAATCTTCCACTCCCTGCTGTTGGATTGCCTGTTTCAATCGCCCACATCAAAGCCTTGTTTGCTATAATGCTGTTTTCATCGTTTGCACTTTGCGCTATTCTTATCGCACTCTTATTTGCCGTTTGAGTTAACATTGTGCCTAAGTCAATTAAGTTATTATCCTCAATATCTAAAGTGTCAAAGTATATTGATTGAACGGTGTTGGTTGCGTATGCCGCTGTGATGTATGTATATTTTACCACTACTGAAATCGGTATGATTGCCAATCCTGCACCTGCGGAAGCAATTAATTGTACTGGTGTTGTGTTACCTGCCAATATCTGTGCGCTACTAATCGCAACACTTACGGATTGCGTACTTCCCAAACCGCTCGACATATTCGCCCATGCTGAACCGTTGTAATATTCAAACTGACTATTATCAGTGTTGTAAATTAGTAAGCCATTCGCAGGTGTAGCGATTGCGTTTCGTTGTGCCGTTGTTAGCTGAATAGCTAAGTCTTGATAGCTGTCAACCATGTCATCTAAGATAACTTGTTGAGGTGCATCAAATGTACTCCCTGCAATGTCGGAAGCTAATTGTGTTTTGCTTTTTATAGCCATGATATTTGATTTTCGTTTATTGTTCTTGTTTCTAGACTTTGCCCATCAATTAATAGCTTAGTAAAACCGCACTCGCTTATTGAGTTAGCTTTAACGTAGTATCGGTTTAAATCTTCAACCGTCAACCCACTATTAGCCACGTAGTTTTCACCCTTTAATGAACCGTTAAAAAAGTGGCGCAAATAAATGTACTCTTTGCCGCCTACAATTACTGGTCCATTATCTATGTTGTAATTGACTTCGTCTATGTTGTAAAGTATTTTGTAAGGCGTAGGGAATGCCGCTTGTGCATAGCCACTTAGATTAAACCTTAACCGTCCGTTTAAGTCTGCTTCGGGTCTGAATGTAGCGATTAGCTTATAAGGTTGCACCGTTGACATATCAACGCCACCGATAATTAATTCACCCACTTGCCAACCGCTATAAACGGTTACGCTAGGTAAGTCAACAAACTCACAACCTGCACCAACCGAACTAATCACCGTACTCGGGTAGGCTGTTTGTAAAGTAAAGTTGCTTTGGTTTGTGATTGACTTCACCACATGAAAACCAGTTAACGCCCCAAAGTTTCTAAAGTAGATACGGCTTCCCACTTCTAAGTCAGCACTAAATGAAGAAGTCAACACCACTTGAATAAGACCGTTATTAGGGAAATAAAAGAATGGTCGTGTGGGTAAAGAGTACACCCATGTGAACTCTCGATGTGCGCTAACCCACTTGTAAGGACGTTGGAAAAGTAAATAGTCGTTGGCTCGGCTCATGTTGCAAATTTAAACAACTCTAAGCCGTTATTATTTTCGTGTCCTATTTATTTATGCCGCCAATAATTCAAAAATCTCCGATTGGATTTCTGTCACCAATAATTGAGCGAACTCCGCTTCAATGCTTCGCTGTAATGCTTCGTTAAATATTCCGCTCACTAAATCGCTTCCCCCTGCTTGATATATTGTAGAACCCTCTTGATGTATTCGCCTAGCAATTAAAAATGCTAAACTATCTTTACTTATTCCATCGGGTATTATTCCTTTATCGTCAATCCATTGCCTTATCGCACGTTTAACCGCACCATTGCCTCCGTTCTTTGTCGGTCCTCTACCGTTTTGTAAATACTGAATATAATCATTTCCGTAAATGCTTAGCACCGTTCCGTTAGTTACTTCAAACCGTATTGACTTCGCTAGTTTACCACTTGCGTTTACCACGCTTTCAAACGTGCCATTTGCACCCCTGCGCTGTATTAGCTTGGTTTGGATGTCATTCACCAACTGCTCGGTTAATTTGACACCTAATTCGTTTAGTCGTGCTTCTAGGTTAATCATACCTCACAAACTTTGCTGGATTTGATTTGAAGTTGAAATCTCACAAACATTCCGTTGGTTACTCCGCTAAACTGCTTATAAAACGGTTCGGCTTCATAGTTGCTCACTATCTTACCGCTACCCTGTAAAGCTAAATGGAAACGTCTTTGCATCGTGTCGGCTTCGTCTGTGCTGTTTAACAAGTCATCTGCCCCATCGTGAGGCGAACCGTCAAACAGAAACGCCATTAATATGTTAGGGTTCACGTCTACGCCCATTGTAGTCGGGTTTTGCACACGAAACGGATATAGGTGTATTTGTGGCATCGGGTTGTCCTTGATGGCTAAATTCGCATCGCTAACACGCCCATGGTAGAACGTGCCGTTCGGGTTAATGGTTTGGCAAATTCCTTTGATGAAGTCTACGGTGTCTAAGTACATACAGCAAAAGTAAATAAAAAAAGCCACTTGTTATGGTGGCTTTCTTATTTGTGGCTTCAATATTAAGCTAGTAGATTTCCCTTTTATCAAATTCCTTTTGGACCTTTTCCCATTCTTTTTTAATAGCTTTCTTTATTGACGGATTGATGGCATCTTCAACGTGGAGATAATCACGTTCGATTAGGCTTAATAGGCTGTTTAGTAGGTTAGCCGCTTCGTTTAGTGTGTTGTCGCTTACTTTAGAATAGTTGTTCATAGTGTTTGGTTTTGGTTTTAGTTTATCTGTTTGCGTATTTTAAAACTTGCGCAAAGTTTGCAAAAAATCTTCTTTGCATTTCTTGTGATGAATGGTCGAAACAAATCTCTCTGCAAAAATCTTCCACTAAATCTTTGCCATTTGTGAACCCAGCTTTGAATGTAATTCCGTTTACTGAAAACTGAATGTCTTTATTATAGCCATTGTTTTCTAAAACATTGTAAGCTACGTTCATTTTTGTGAGTTTTGCGATTAGGTTGGTAGTTGTCATAGTGTTTGGTTTTGGTTGGTTGGTTAAATGATATGCAAATATAGCTTTTTAATTTTCACAATTCCAAACTTTTATTCAACTTTTTTTAAACTTTATTTTTTTAACATTTTCTGCTGTTGCTGTTGTGCCGCCTGTAAATCTTTTTGATACATCGACTTTTCAAAGTCGTGAAGGAGAATGTCATAAATTAAAGTCGCCTGCATATTTGTGACTTCTTCAATAGTTTTGCCCCATCTGTCCATCATGGCAAAGATAGTCGCTTTCGCTCCGAACTTTTTGAACCTGTCCACGTTTGCTATCGCCTCCGCTTGGCTTGGTTTGTAGTCGTTCAATCTTTTATAACGCTCAAAGAATTGTTTGAGTGCAGAAAAAAAAAAGCGCATATCGGGTTCGCCTCATCAGTAGGCACTTCGCTAAAGTCAATCTCGGTGTATATTTTAGCAATGCCAATCAAAGCGTCTTTTGGTTTGTCATGTTGCAGGAGTAAAGACTTCGCCATTTCTAATTTGCCGTAGCTTTCACGCCCAATGTCAATTTGTTTATCTTTTTCTAAGTAAGCGTTTGGAGGCTCGTGCATAAATTGCAATGCTGTAAATAACGCCCCTAGTGCCTCACTATTTAGCTTGTTTAACGTGGTGGTCGGCACACCTAGTAAACAACTAGCTTGGTCAAGTGCTGTTTCATGGTTTAGAAATTCGATGTACTTCTTAAACGGTACATCGCCCCAGTTAGTCGGGATGTTAATTATCTCATCGTTTATTTTCCCTTGTATCATATTAGACTATTTTTTCTTATTCCTGTGCTTGTTTTGTGCTTGGTTAGAAACGCAAAGCCATAAAGGAAACCGTCAATCGCATGGTTAAATGCATCAACTGGTATCCCTGCTTTCTTGTCATTCCAAATGTAGTTACTTAATTCCTTTCTCAAATTGTGGCTTGTTGGTGTTATCATTATTTTATAGTTCGTTGCACTTGGTATCATTTCGGATGCACCTCTACAATAATCGGTACATGGTTTTATATTCAATCCCTTTCGCCTTAAATCCTCGACTAACCTATTTTGTTGACCGTGACTATCACCCACGATTATATCAGTCGGCTTTTGGATTAATTGGCTATTAAGTTTAAAAAGGTCATCAGTCCCTAGTTTATCAACTCCATAATACTCTTCATGCAAATATATAACCTTTTGGTTATTGTCAACTGCCACTTTGACTAAGGTTGTCGGGTCAACACTAAATCCATAATCTTGACCGTAAACGTATGGCAAAGAATTATCAAACTCGCCCATCGTCCAATTCGTGAAGATTGCACCTTGTCGGTTTGCCCTTTCACCGCTTCCGTAAATAGTCCACCAATATTTATTGCCCTTTCGGCTTTCGATGTCCTCGATTTGCGCTTGGGTCAAATATGGATTGTCTTTGTAGGTGGTTATTAGCGGTGGGTACTTTTCAATATAAGGGTCAAGCCAATGCTCTAAACCTAAAGCTGGATTAAAATCGCCTATTATTCGATATCGTGTTCGTGGGAATAGCTGGTCGATAGTTTCTTGTGGGAATTGGTGCGCCTCGTTAATCCAAAGAATGTCACGACTTCGACCATGTATCTTGTCGGGAGTATCTGCACCGTAGTAGCTTATTATGTTGCCATTAAGGTTATAAGTATGGTCGCTCTTGTTATGGTTTAAGACATTGTAAATATTTGTCTTAATCAATACGTCCATAAAATCTTTCCACGCTGTTGCTTTTAATGCTGTGAATGTATCACGCACTATATCAATCTCAAAGCCGCTGTAATTCTCGCAAAGCCAAATGATGAAGTAAATAGTTGAATAAGTTTTAGCGGAACGAGTACCGCCCTGCAATAAAGTTATCCTTTGTGTAGGTACTTTTTTTTTAAAAATAGAAAGTTCTTATTGGCTCTCATCAGTATCGTTTAGCCACTCGGGTAAATTCTTCTTTGAAACAGAAACGTCCATTGTTTGCTTTGCTTTGCCATACGCTCTATCTAATAGCACCTCAGCGGCTCTCACATCGCCTTTTGCCGCCTTTGCTCGTAACGCTTTTAGTATCACCTCACCTGCTGTTATACCGTCCTTTTCCTCGCCTAATACTTTAGAAAGTAAAGCATCCAACTCGGGGAGTTTATGTGGCGCACCTTTTAAATTCCTGCGCTCATCTTGCCCTTTTTTAAAGGGTTTAAGGTTTTCTCTATTTGGGTTCTTGTTCACAGCTAATTCGCAGTTATTTGAGCGTGTGGGTGGTTGTAAACCCCATCTCCAAACTGGACGTTTGGCACTTTTTATTTAAGCTACACACGCATTTATTGAGCAAATTTAATCTTTTTCTTTACGTTCTGCAATAGTTATCTTTTCTCCTTTATACATTCCTGCTCCCATTTCATCTATTTTGCTAAACGGTAAAATAGGAACTGTTATTTTGCAAGTTTTGTCAATTAGGTAAATGTAACGGAGTTGGAAGCCTTCAAGTGGAGTTGCGCCTACTCTTTTAAAAAAATCACCCACACTTTCATTTACCTTTTTACCGTACCTTCCGTTTGGATTTGTTTTTGCCGTTATATCATCGCCATACTTTAAACCAAACACTAAACTTGCCACCTTATCCCCGTTTGGCATTTCCCATATTGACTTATTTACATTTATTTGAGTTAAATAAAAGCCAGTAGCCCTATAAATTGTGCCATCACCACTCTGACAGCCATCTGAAAAACTTAAAATCCATTTTATTTGTGGTGCATTTTTTTTGATTAATTTAAATGCAATACTTAAACATCTGCTCTCTGAATATTTAGGTAAATAATCATCAAAAGCCATTCTGTTAAGTTCAAGCATTTCATTCCAATTAGTATTTTTTACCAATCCTAAAACTTTACTTTTATTCATTGGGTTTCCAAAACTCATAACTCCGTGCAGTTTATCATCTAAGAAGCAACCAAAATGTAAAGTTGATGTTCTGCAATACTTACCGCTATAATGATGTTTCTTTACAAACTCATTTGCAATTTTAGAAGGTATTACTTTTACTATTATTTCCTTTGCTCTGCCCATTGCATAATAATTAAATATAAAGCGTTGCCGTTGCTATTTTCATTGCCCATTGTTTCAGCATATTTATACTCGTCCGTTTTCTTTATATCAGCTATTGCGTTTTTAATTTGCACCGCTTGTTCGTCTGCTAAAGTAAAAGTCATTTGTTGAAACGGTGCTTTATCTCCATCGGGTAACGTGAAGTCATCGCCAAACTTTTCAGCGTCTACATCAAAGCCTCCGTCCTTTACCCCCCACTCCCCTGCATCAAACTCGTATTCATTAGCTACTTCAAACGTGGTTTCCACATCCCAATCAATATTGGCTTTTGCCGTTGCGTTATCCGCTAAAGCAAGTTCACGCCCTGCTTTGCTGTCTAAATCAATATCCATGCGCTTCACGGCTATAATTCGAGTGCCATCGCTCTCGACTATCTGCAAATCTTCCAAACCGATTGCCGCTGCATTCTCGATTGTTTTGTTTCCTGCAATGATGCGATTGTTTTTGTCTATTAAAATTGAACGCCCTGCGCCAAACTTTCGGAGCGACTTCTCGATTAATGAACCGCCAAACTCCGTGCCTTTGTTAAAGTTTTTGTCATCGTGGATTAAATCCTTAATAGTTGTTTTTTTAGCCATATCTATTTTTTATCTATCTGTTCTAATTTCCTTTGCGCCCATGCAACTCCCTCATCACCGCCCCATGCATCCCACATTAAACCACCGCATCCATCTTTGTAAGGTACTTTGCTGTTTTGTCTATGCCGTTCAAATGATGCCATTCGTGCTATTGTTTCACGGCTTATCGGTTCACGGTTTGCTAACTGGTTTGCCCTTGCCCATCCAACTAAAGTTCCGCATCCTTTTGGGTTTCCGCTTTCATCTCTATACTTCAATGCACGTTTAGCGTTCTCGGTTGCGGCTTTCGGGTAGTCGGTGTACGTTTCAGCATTTAAGATTTCTTTCTGCGCTTTCAAGTCATTAGCATGGCTGTAAAGGCAAAGTCGGTATCTTTGCGCTTCGTCTTTGTATTCGTTAACCATAATATCGTCACTCATGCAACGCTGGATAAATTCATCCTTACTTTCGTTGTTGTTTGGTTTAGGTATTGGCATGGCTCAAAAATAATGTTATTAATTAAATAAACATAATTGGCTTTTAAATTCATTAAACCTTTTCTCTTGTGCATTAAAGTAATCGCTATCAATCTCAAATCCTACAAAGTTGAACCCGCCTTTATACGCTGCTATCCTACTGCTTCCACTTCCTAAATGGGTGTCTAAAATCAAATCATTTGGTTGGGCGTAATTATGAAGCAACCAATCATATAACTTCACTGGCTTTTGAGTTGGATGAAAAACCTTATCAGTTCCTTTTGCCATAAATCCTTTATCTAATCCGTGACATCGTGAAAATGTTTTTATGCTTACATCAAAGGAAGTCCACATCAATTCATTATTCACACTCGTAACTCCTTCGCCTTGTTTATCCCAAACTATCCACCCTCTGCTGACTGGCAGTTTTTCAGCAAAATAATTGCCCCCGCAAACGATTTGATTTTTAGATACTCTAAATAGTTCGTTCCAGTATTCATTTTCAGGTCTAAATTTATCCCATCTTTTTTCATTGTATAATTGTGCAAATTTATTCCCTTTATTTAGTCCACTTGTTGTGCTAATTTTGCTATCAATCCCATAAGGCGGGTCAACTATTGCCAAATCAAAATGGTTATCGTTAAAGCGTTTTAATGCAGTTACACAATCTTCTAAATAAACTTCTGATGTTATTTCTTTCATAAATTCCGTTTGCTTAATCATTCATTCACCGCAAATGTGCGGTGTATTGCACATTATTTCACTCATTGAGTAAATTTACTCACGCTATTGAGTAAAGTCTGTTATTCTTCTTCGGGTTCAGATACTTCTTCTTGTTCCAACTCACTAATAAAATCCATCTCATAAACTTGGATTAACTTCACCCCATCTTCTATTTCATCAAAGGTCAATAGTTGTGGAAGTTTTAAATCACGTATTTTCCGAAGCGCATCTTTATACGTTGGTGCATACACCACAATGTTAGTGCCTTCAAAGTTTTTATAGTCTAATACTTGAAAAGTCCATTGGTATAGCTGGTCCATGTTATAAAACTTTGCCGTCAATAATAGATTTGTTGTACACCTCAAACTCGCCACCCTTTAATACCTTAATAACCGCAAACCCTAAATTCCACTCATTCAAAGTCAAGTAGTCAGGGTTCAATTCGCAAAGGCATCCAATCACAAAAGTGCCGTGTACTTTTCCGCTGATGTTTGTTTTCAGCATGGTTTGAGTTTTGTGCTTATCTCCGCAGATGGTGCTTTCTCCAGAACGTAGCCACAAAGTCCGAGCCGCATTAATACCTCCGCTCCCTTTGTACTCATTGCCATGTATGGCGTATAATTTGCCTATCTTCATTACTTGGTTATTCGGTATCCAAGTAATCCCACGCTCACCAAGTCGAAGTATTGTTTGAAGCCTAAACTCTTGCATGTCTAATATCACTGGTGCTTTTACTCTTAGGTATCGCTCCCATCTTAATTCATGATTACCGAATTTGTAAAATATTTTAGCCAATGGAAAGTTTTTTTGTAGCACGTCTAAAAAGTTACGGCATATCTCAAACTCATAAGCCAAGTCACGCTTCTTTGGGTCTTGTTCGTGGAATGATGCTTTGTGCATATCCATGATGTCACCAAGTAAAAGAATGGTGTTGATGTTTTCTTTCTTTCCGTAGTCAAGTGCTAAAGTCAAAGCCTTGTTGTTTTGGTATGGCAAATGAACATCGGATAAAACTAGGATGTTGTTGTTAGCCACTGGCATTTTATAAATCACACTTGGCTTCTCCTCGCTTTCGGGTAGTCCGTATGGGTTTTGTGCGCTAAAATCACTTTCCATTGCCAAGTTGGGTGAAGTAGCCTTTCGGGTTTTATTACCACCTGCGCCAGTATAGTGTCTAATAACACTTCTAGCGTGTTCAGCATCATTAAAAACTAAAGGATTTTCATTAAACATTTTCTCGGCTAAAGTTTTTTTGCTGCTGTTAGGAAACTTCTCAATATACTTCATTGCGATTATTCCCAGTTGTGTTGGCTTTGACATTGGCTGGTTTATTTAATTGTGGCGAATTTACCGTAATTAATTATAAAAATAACTTTGAATTATTCTAACAAAATCATCAAATGAATAACAAAGTTCGTATTTATAGCCAAATAACTTGCATTGCTTCTCAAATTCTTTTTGCGCTTCACTTTGTACGCCCTTTCCAAACTTCATTTCAATAAACAATCCGTGATAGGTTTTGGAAGGATACATTAGAAATAAGTCAGCTACTCCTGCAAGTGCGCCCTCACGCTTTAAAATCGTGGCTGTTAGTGCATTTCGTTTTCCACCGTTTGGAACGCTAAATATAGTCAGATTTGGATATTGCATCCGAAAGTATTTAACGCATTCGATTTGGAGTTTGCTTTCGTTATTCGCCATGTTCAAATCTTTTTTTACGTGCTTTGCTAATTGCACTTTTGTAAGGTTCAAACTGCGCAAAGTCCTCATCGCCTCCGGCATAAAAGAAATAACCAAAACTTTCTTTGATTAAATTACAAAATGGAATTGTTTGATATTCGCACAATATTCCATCCTCCCAAAATAAAGACTTTAAAGGTTTAGCGCTTGGCATCCCGTCAAAAATAATCAAAGGTTTTTTAATATTGGTTACAAAGCTATTCCATCTGTCCACATCAACATCGCCAAAGTGCTCATGCTTTACTTCACCATAAAAGTCATACTTTGGGAAATAGAAGTCCGGCAGGTATTTGTAACCGTCAAACTCAAATCCTTCCATTTCGTAAATGTACTCAATACCAAGTGAGTTAAAGTAAACCGCCCAACGTGCTTCCAAACGTGACCGGAAGTATAAATTATCAAAGTGTGTGTTTATTGCTTTCATTAGAATGGTGTTTTTTCGTTATCAATTTTTTTTAGGTTTGGCGCAGGTGGTGGTGTATCACCAACAAAAGGCAATCCATCTTCATCAATTTTAAAATATACTTTGTCAATCGGGAAGCCTCTTGTATAGCTAAATGTAACCTGAGCCATATCGTCAACTATTGCTAAGTTGCAAACGGTTTCTGCTTTCTTTAGGATACTACTTCCTAAGTGTCCGGTTGCTTTGTTCGTGTAGCTGTTTTGGTGGATAATAGTCATTAGGTGGAACTTCTTATCATCAGTCCATTTCATAACCTTTTGAATTAATAGGTTAGTTTCTTTCAAGTCATTGAAATCTGCAACCAAGTCAGCAAGTCCATCTATCACCATTAAACCGATATTGTCTTTGTACTGACTTTCATACACCAAGTAATCAATAAACTGAATACGCTCTAAGTGGCTGTAAGGTCTAAGCGCAAAAGGTTTATAAAAGTCGGGATTACCTCCGCACATTTTAGGAATACGCTTAAATACATTTTGAGCGTGCCATTCGCCTTGCTCGGTGTCTATGTCAATCAGAAACTGCCCACTATCTCTATGCCCTTTGATGTGACCTAAGTATCTATCAGACTGCCCACCAACATAAGCAGAAACTAAAAGCGATTTGAAAAATGTTTTTCTTGACTTTGAGGCTCCGACTATTGCCGAAAAGTTGCCATAAGTTCCAAATGATGTTGGGTAGTTTGTGCCTCCGGTGGTATGATAACCGATTGAAATAGCAGGTTTCGGATAGTCTAACTTTTTAGAAACATCAACAAATGCTGAATTAAATATCTGTTGTGGCAAAGATAGTTCCGCTTCCGGTTGCGTTGGTATTTCTTTTGGTGAATAGTTTGCTAACTTTTCAACCGCTGTAAATTCTTTGGTAGCGTGTAGGTTTGTTTTCCGGTAGGCTGACTTGACCGTTTGTTCAATTTCTTTTTCGGTGAAATCCTCTTGTTGGTATTGATAGCAAAAATATAGTGCTTCATGTTGACTTACTCCATACTCGTTAAATGCTGATGCCAAAACAAATATGCTATGGTTTCGGTTTCCGGCTGTCATTTGATACTTACCGCTCCACCACTTAAAAAGATTTTGAATTATTATGCTAGTATCTTCAATCTTTATTTCGTTGTGGTAAATAGGACGGTCTGCACTTTTCGGTTCTTCCACGTATTCTGTAAACTCAGTAGCGTCTTTGTTTATGTAGATATTCGGGTCACACGATAAAAAACAAACTCGGCTAATGTTTTTATTTTTCGGGTCAAGTTCGGGATGGTGCTTTTGAAGTCCTCGATAATATCCGGCAAACCTTGCAAACTGCTTTGGTATTCGTGCTAGTGCTTTTACTCCATCACCGTTTGGCGAAACAAATGCAGCATAGATATACGGCTTTTTGGCTAATTCTTTTTTCGTTGCTTCTACATCTGCTAAATGGTCAAAGTCAAGTATTGCCAATCCGCTTAGTGCTTCGCAATGTTCATCAGTTCGGTTTGTGAATGTTCCGGCAAATACGATGGAAGGAAGTTCCGACTTTAGTTTACGGTTTAACTCTAGGTCGGTTGTTTTGCGCAACTTCTCTATTTTGTCCTTAATTCGACAATCTCTTATCCAACCAAGTACAACGTCAACATCGTAAAGTTTAGGCTCGGTTATGTGCTGTATGTTATTATAAACGGTGCAAATCATATACCCATCCTCCTTTTTATATCGTTATCTTTTTTGCCTTCTACTCTGTCCGGTGGTACTCGTTTCCATTCTTCCGGTGTCAAATCTCTATTCCAATAATCGAATGGGTTTGTCCAATATTGAACTGGTTTAGATAAATTTTCAATATCACCATTTTCCCAAAGTTTTGAAGAAAGGTATCTTTCAGCGTGTTTTCTGAATTTTATATCCGGTGTTGAGTCTAAATACTTTGGCAAGTGTTTACGCAAAGCCTCCATTTCGGTTTCTGTTAGTTTCATAAACCTTTGCTTTGCTGGTTTCTTCGCTCCATGTTTACCGTAAAACTCCCAAAACTTTTCAAATTGTTCCGAACGTAGTGCGGAAGCAGTGTCTAAATTGTTATTATTATTATTATTGTTATTGTTATTAGCTTCCGATTTGCTTACAACTTGCTTATGTTTTGCTTCCGGTTTGCTTATTTCTTGCTTTACTTTTGGTTTTTTACCGTTCTCAAATCGCTTATTATTAGCCTCTAATTGTGGCTTAATCAATTTAAAAACGGTCTTTGAAAGTCCAGTTAATTCAACCTCATTAAAGTTTAATGAAAATTCAAATATAGCAACCCATAACTCCGCTTGATTTTCAGCAGGTAAGTCTTTTATGGCTTCGTAAAAACTACGGTAGATAATTGTAGTATCTCTCATAAAAAAAATTCGCCCGAAGTCGGCACTATCATGTGGCGCAGGGCATTCGACCTCCCTAACACAATCAAGCACCGAAGTCGGGCTATGTTTAAAATATGAAATTTTCTAGGCATTTGTCGAATGTTTAACGCATGGCAAATATAAAAACTAATTACTTAATTTCAAAACTTTCTTTAATTAATACTTCACCTTAATCAAGTCCGTAAAATCTTTTTCAAGTTCCAAAACCTTATCAGTAGGTAAAAAAAACATCCGCTCGTTGATGCTGGTCACGGCTCTTATTTTCTCATCGCTGTTTTGCATCTCGGCTCGGATTACCTTTTGGCTTTCTATACCAACGTATGAAAGTAATTGATTAACTCCAGTAGTGTACGCAATTTTTAAACGGTGAAGGACATTTTTAACTCCGCTATTCCCAGTTAGTTTTAAATAGTGTTCATGCTCGATGTTAAGCATCTTTGAATAGTACAGCTGTCTAAATATGGACGCTGTCAGTTGGTTCAGTAGTTGTTCCTGTTGCTCTGTCATTTTGTTTGGCTTGGTTTATTTGGTTATAATTAGCAATAATGTGTCTTAATTCTTCAAAGCAAATGTTTAAAGTTTTTCTTATCTCCTCCCATTCTACGCCTAGTTTTCGCATCTCAAATGCTTTCTTGTTGGCAATTAGTTCGACATGGTAAGGCTTTGTGAAGTCTCTACGGTAACTCATTTGACTTGTAGATTTTGTTTTTCAATAATAGTAGCACCCTCAACTATAACACCGCTTTCAATATCGCTTTTGATGGATGTTTTGTTTACGGTTGGTTTGTAGTCAAAGTATTTAGCATCTAAAAGACTTTCATCAATAATGTGCACAGACTTTGAAGCACGAAACGACATTTTCACTAGTGGTGTCTTTACTTCGCTCAATTCGTACTTCTGCATGGCAAAACCAATCGTTTCTTTTAGTTTAGCTGTTGCACTATCAATGCCGTCTTTCATTGCCTTTAATCGCTTTATTTCAGCGTCAATAGCTTTGCTGTCGGCTTCGTTGGATAGTATCACCAAGCC
>Ga0315900_10007381_pt1 | contig 14451 bp, 15 predicted proteins | sample LakEriMetagenome_FD_203521 | JGI IMG/M metagenome (GOLD analysis project Ga0315900, IMG submission 203521) | Freshwater fungal communities from buoy surface, Lake Erie, Ohio, United States - Buoy 12 MA114 | ecosystem: Environmental > Aquatic > Freshwater > Lake > Lake biofilm | place: USA: Lake...
ATCCGCTACATGACCCAGAAAACAGCAAGGCCGCCGACCTTCATTTTATTTTCCAACATGGGCGAGTCCGAAATTCCCGAAAGTTACCAGCGCTACCTCGCCAATTCCATGCGCGAGGCGTTTGACCTGCCGGGCGTGCCGATTCGTTTGCGCGTGAGGAAGAATAAGAATCCGTATGCGGAAGGGGAATAAACCCCTTGCTCCCACAGTGGGAGCATGTTAGCATAGTTCAATATGAGGGTTGTCGCGCGCAAAACGCTCAAGGATTTTTGGCAAAAACCGCACTATGCCGATGCCGAACAGCCGCTCAAAAGCTGGTTTAAACTGGCCTCTGATGCCGATTGGGCAAGGCCGGCGGATATTAAGGCGCAGTTTCGCAGCGCCAGCTTTATCGGGGCGAACCGCGTGGTGTTTAATATCGCCGGTAATAAATACCGACTGGTGGTGGCGGTGAATTATTCCTACCGCGTGCTGTATATACGTTTTATCGGCACGCACAGGCAGTATGATAACATCGATGTGCAAGAGGTATAATATGCAGGTTAAACCGATAAAAAATGCGCGTGATTACCGCGCGGCGCTCAAAAAAATAGAGTCGCTGATGGATGCAAAACCCGGTAGCAAGCGTGGCGATATGCTTGATGTGTTGGCTACATTAGTTGCCGCTTATGAAGAAAAACACTTTGTCATTGACGCGCCTGATCCGGTGGCCGCCATTGAATTTGCGATGGAGCAAAAAGGGCTGACGCGAAAAGATCTCGAGCCGATGATCGGCAGCCGCGCCCGCGTGTCGGAAGTGCTAAATCACAAGCGCCCGCTGACGCTTGCTATGATTCGCAATCTTCATGCCGGGCTGGGTGTTCCCGCTGGCGTATTGATCCACGATGCCCGCCCGCATTCATAGTGGCGTGCCGATTCGTTTGCGCGTGAGGAAGAATAAGAATCCGTATGTGGGGGAGGGGATAGCTAGTCACGCCGCAACCAGTGCGGCATGACAAAAACTATCCGATCCCTGTACCACTACCTTTTTTTTCTTCTTCTTTTTTCCGGCGGCGAATTGCGGCGAAACCAGCGCCAGCAGGCATTGCGAGAGTGTTGACTGCTGTGCCAATCGCTACACCGCCTATGACAAAGTCTGTTTTTGTTATGTCGCGTTGTCGCTCTCGTTCTTTTCGTTGTTGCTCTACTATTTTTCGTAGTTCATATGCTTTTCGTTCCTCTTCTGCTCGCCGCCCGATTTCTTCACCGAGTAATACCGCATGCCGCGAGACAGCTTTTGCCGGAGTCCATTCCTCAGAGCCTGGTGTGTTTTGTATTAGCTTTTCTACAGCAGCTTGAGGAGAAGTAGTGGGTGGCTCATAACTTACAATAGGATCGTTTTTCTGGGGGTACCGGTTGTTTGCCACGTCCTTTCCAATGACACCTCCACCAATACCTCCTAGCAGCGCGCTAGCAGCTGCCCCAGCAATCGCGGCGTTCGCTGGCATCTTTTCAACTCCCAGAAGAAACGTTTTTGTTCTACTCATAAACCCCCCAATTAAATTCTTGCCCAAATCTTAACAAATGGGGGGGTAAACAAGGCGGGTTTTGTGAAGTTTTGGTGACAGCTGCGGGTTATTTAGTCTTGCGAAAAGTGCCTGAAACCCATATAATAGCTCCTATTAGAACCTAATAGGATTTTTATGGAAACGCTTTCTTTTCAAGCACCTAGCGAGCTTAAAGCCAAACTTGAGCATTTTGCCAAAGAGATGGATCGCAGCAAGGCTTACCTCATTCGTCAGGCGCTGGAGGAATATCTCAATGAACGTAAAGCCTGGAGCGAGCTGGGTGAGTTCATGGCACCACGTATTGCGGCAGCGAAGCGAGGCGATATACTTAATGAGGATTTTGATACGATCATCGCTCAGGCAGACGCGAAAAAATGAGTCCTAAACTTACGCTTCGCCTCACGTCGCAGGCCAAAGCGGATCTACAGTCCATCTGGCGCTACACTATTGAGACATGGTCAAATGATCAGGCAAATCGCTATGTCGATTCTATCAAGCAGGCCTGCTTACAGCTCATGCATCATCCTGCGCTTGGGCGGCGCCTGATAGAAATCGACCCGGGTTTGCGCGTCTATCGCTTGCAGCATCACTTTATTTTTTATCTGGAGGATAGAAGCGGCGTGATTTTTATTGCATTCCTCCATGAACGGATGGACATAGTGAACCGGCTTATTCACCGTTTGGAACAACCATGACCCCCGCGATTGAAATCACGAACCTCAAAAAAACCTATCCTGGCAGCAAGAAGATGCCGCCGAAGGAGGCCTTGAAGGGCGTGAGCCTGAGTGTGCCGCGCGGCTCGTTTTTTGGGCTGCTGGGGCCTAATGGCGCCGGTAAATCCACCATGATCAACATCATGGCTGGCCTCGTGCTGAAAACTTCCGGCGAGGTGAAAATCTGCGGCCACGATATCATCACCGATATGCGCGCGGCGCGCAGCGCGCTCGGCGTCGTGCCGCAGGAACTCATTTTAGATACGTTCTTCACCGTGCGCGAGGCGCTCGATATCCATGCCGGTTATTACGGCGTGCCGAAGGCGAAGCGCCGCACGCAGGAAATCATCGATGCGATGGGGCTTTCGGATAAAGCCGATAGCCCGTCGCGCCGCCTGTCAGGCGGTATGCGCAGGCGCTTGCTGGTGGCCAAGGCACTGGTGCATAGCCCTGACGTGCTCATTCTTGATGAGCCGACGGCGGGTGTGGATGTAGAGCTGCGCACCCAGCTGTGGGATTATGTCAAAGAGCTGAACCGAAATGGAACTACCGTGCTGCTCACCACCCATTACCTCGAAGAAGCGCAGGAGCTGTGTGATACCATCGCGGTGATTAATCACGGCGAGGTGGTGGCGTATGACAGCAAGGCGAACATGCTGAAGATGATGGATAGCAAGCAGCTGGTGCTGACACTTTCTGAGAAGCTGGCCGTGATTCCGTCTGCGCTTTCCAAGTGGCAGCCGCAGATGGATGCGGAGGGCAAGCTGGTGCTGACCTACAAACCGAGCAAAGAATCGCTGCAGGATATTTTAGATGCGGTGCATGGCGCTGGATTGGTTATGCGCGATATTACGACCAGAGAAGCCGATCTCGAAGATGTGTTTGTGCATCTGACCCATGCTGCTTAGCGGGCGAATTCTGGCGGATGATCTGCTTGTCATGTTCGTGCTCGAATCCTCATGTAGCGCTGCTACACTGCGGTTCTGCGCGCGCCCATTTCGCGCGCTCATTTCGCCATAATCGCCCTTTGGAAAACCCATGACGATGATTACCGTTCGTCTTAAAAAAGGCAAAGAAGCCGCGATTAGGGTCGGTTTTCCATGGATTTATCGCGGTGATGTGCTGGAATCATCCGAATGGCTGCTGGCGGAGGCGGGAAGCCTCGCACGCCTCGAAGACCATAAAGGAGCGTTCGTCGGTATCGCCACGCTGAATCCGGCCTCCACCATCACCTGCCGAGTGCTTACACTCAAAGATGAGGCGATCGATGAGCAGTGGTTTGCAGCGCGGTTTAAGGCGGCGCTTGCAAGGCGCGAAAAACTTTTTGAGGAGCCTTATTATCGTCTGATTCATTCCGAGGGCGATATGATACCCGGGCTGCTCGTGGATCGCTACGGCGATACCTTAGTCGCGCAGGTCGGCACGGCGGGGATGGAGCGGCTGCAGAAGGTCTGGATGAGTGCGCTGGAAAGATTGGTTTCGCCAAAAGCGGTGGTGCTTAAGAATGACAGCGGGGCGAGAAAGCTCGAGTGGCTAAAGCAGGAAGTAACACTTACTGGCGGAGAGCTTGCTGGTCCCATTAGGCTCGTTGAAAATAATGTCACCTACCTTGCGGATTTAATTCATGGCCAGAAAACCGGCTGGTTTTATGACCAGCGCGATAACCGCCGCATGGTGGCTGAGCTCGCCGCCGGAAAAACGTTCCTTGATGTCTATTCCCATTCCGGCGGGTTTGGACTCCTTGCGGCCAAATATGGCGCGCGTGCGACATTGGTTGACAGCTCGAAGCTGGCGCTGGATCTGGCAAAAGAATCGGCAGCGCTGAATGGTGTGTCGGTCGATATGCTTCAGGGCGATGCCATCCGCGTCATGCAGCAGCTGGCGGCTGAAGGAAAGCGCTATGAGGTGGTGAGTGCTGACCCGCCCGCTTATGTGAAAAGCAAAAAAGACATTGCCGCCGGCATGAAGGGCTATGCCAAGGTGGCGGCGCACGCAGCGGCGCTGGTGACACCGGGCGGGCTTTTGTTTGTGGCCAGCTGCTCGCACCATGCCTCGCGCGGGGCGTTTAACAAGGCGGTGCTCGAAGGTGTAAAAAAAGCGGGTCGCACTGCTGAGATTGTAAGGCAAACCGGCGCATCCGCCGATCACCCGCGCCATCCGAAACTGCCGCAAAGCGAGTATCTGAAAGGTATCATCCTGCGAATCACCTAAGTGATTGCGCAGGATCTTTTTATCCGCTAGATCCTGCGCAGCGCCCTTGGCGCCCGCAGGATGACAGGAGAAATTTATGCTAAACGAATTCAAAGCATTTATCATGCGCGGCAATGTGCTCGACCTTGCGGTCGGTATCATTATCGGTGCGGCCTTTACCGGTATTGTTAATTCGCTGGTGGCGGATATCCTGATGCCGCCGATCGGGATGCTCATGGGCGGTATCGATTTCAAAGATTATTTCATCAATATGTCGGGCGGCGACTATGCCACACTCGCAGCGGCCAAAGCTGCCGGCGCCGCGACGATTAATTATGGCCTGTTTCTCAATCAGGTGATTAATTTCCTGATCGTTGGTTTTGCGATTTTCATTTTAATCAAGAACGTCAATCGTATCGTCAAAAAACAAGAAGCGGCTCCTGCAGCGCCGCCGCGCAGTGAAAAACTGCTTGAAGAAATTCGCGATCTGCTTAAAAAGTAAGTGCTATAAAAACAGGGAGAGAGAAAGGCGTTCGAGCAATCGGACGCCTTTTTTTATTTCAAAGCCTCGTCATTGCGACCCCGCGCTTTTTGCGGGGGAAGCAATCCATAGGACTAAGCTGGATTGCTTCGTCGCTTCCGCTCCTCGCAATGACGGCAACGCATCATTTCTTCATCAGCAGTTCCAGATTCCCGCCGATCGCGGCGACATTGATGGTGGTGGTGCGTTCGGTGAGGAATTTTTTCAGGTAATGCGGTCCGCCCGCTTTCGGCCCTGTGCCCGATAAACCTTCGCCGCCAAACGGCTGCACACCCACCACCGCGCCAGTCATGCTGCGATTCACATAGAGGTTTCCGGCGCGGATGGCGCGTGCGAAAAACTGGATATGGTCATCGATGCGGCTATGCAGGCCAAAGGTGAGGCCGTAGCCGCTGTGGTTAATCTCACTGGCAATTTTTTTAAGCTCGCTACCTTTAAAGCGCACCACATGCAGCACCGGGCCAAAGATTTCCTTTTCCAGCACGCTCATGGACGCAATTTCAAACGCATGCGGCGTGACGAAATGGCCGATATCGTCGGACGGCGTAGCTGTGGCGATCAGCTTCGCCTCGCGCTTCATGCGGGCGATATGCGCGTCCAGAAGTTGTTTCGCATCGGCATCAATCACCGGGCCAATATCCGCCGCAAACTGTGATGGCGTTCCGACATTCAGCTCGGCCATCGCGCCTTTCAGCAGTGTAAGCAGGCTGTCCGCAATTTCTTCCTGTACATAGAGCACGCGCAGCGCCGAGCAGCGCTGGCCGGCGCTTCCAAAGGCGGAGAGCACAATATCATCCACCGCCGCTTCGAGCAGTGCGGATGAATCCACCACCATCGCATTCATGCCGCCGGTTTCGGCAATGAGCGGCACGATTGGCCCCGATTTGGCAGCAAGCGTGCGGTTGATGATTTGCGCTACTTCCACCGAACCGGTGAAGACGACGCCGGCGATACGCGGATCACTAACCAGCGCCGCGCCGATGACGCCATCGCCGTAAACAAGTTGCAGCACATCGTTTGGGATGCCCGCTTGATAAAGAAGATCCACGGCAAATTTTGCGATGATCGGCGTTTGCTCCGCCGGTTTGGCAACTACACTATTGCCTGCCGCCAGTGCGGCAACCATCTGGCCAGCGAAAATCGCCAGCGGAAAATTCCACGGGCTGATCGCCACGAACACACCGCGCGGATGAAGACTTAGGTGATTGGATTCGCCGGTGGGGCCGCTGAGTGTTTCATCTTTTCCAAGCAGCTTTCGTGCATGCAGCGCATAATAGCGGCAGAAGTCCGCTGCTTCGCGCACTTCGCTGATGGCATCGGGAATGGTTTTGCCCGCCTCATGCACCAGCAGCGCGAGCAGCTCATTGCGCTTTGTTTCTATAAGGTCAGCCGCTTTTTCGAGTATCGCCGCACGCGCGTCTACGCCTAGAGATGCCCAAGCTGAAAAGGCAGATTCTGCGCTGCTGACTTGCTGTTTCACTTGATCGGGCGTGCTATCCGCCGGCCTTCCAAGGCGCTGGGCGATGTCGCAGTGGCGCGCCAGTTCACGCTCCAGTGGCTCACGCAGATGCAGGTAGCCACTATCGATGCCGCTGGAATTTTTGCGGTCAGGATAAAGGTGAAGCGGCAGGGCAAGTGTTTCGGTGGTGACGGTCGCTACACTGATGGCGCGCGGGTCGGCGAGCAGCGTATCGAGGCTTACTTCCTGATCCATCAGCAGATTGACAAAGGAGGTGTTTGCGCCGTTTTCAAGCAGGCGGCGAATGAGGTAGGCAAGCAGATCTTTATGCTCGCCGATGGGGGCATAGATACGCGAGGCGTAGCCATCCGCCACGATCATATCATGCAGCTTTTCGCCCATGCCGTGAAGCCGCTGGAACTCAAACTGCGAGGGCGTGAGTTTATAGCGCTCGGCGAGCACCTGAATACTGGCGATGGTGCGCGCATTATGGGTGGCGAATTGGGGATAAAACGCGGGGCTGTTTGAAAGTATTTTATCGGCGCAGGCGAGGTAGGAAAGGTCGGTGTGTGGTTTCTGGGTGAAGACCGGATAGCCGGAAAGCCCCATCACCTGCGCGTGCTTGATCTCGCTGTCCCAATACGCGCCTTTGACCAGCCGAAGAGGTATCACGCGTTTGTATTTCTGCGCGAGCTCAGCCAGCCAGTCGATCACATGGAAGGCGCGTTTCTGGTAGGCCTGAAGCACAAAGCCGATGCCGTTCCATCCAGCAAGCTCCGGCTCTGCCAGCAGCTCTTCAAACAAAATCATTTCGATATCGAGACGATTCGCTTCCTCGGCATCAATCGATACCGCGATGTGATGTTTTTTCGCCAGCAGCAGAATCTCTTTCAGGCGCGGCTTCAGCTCGGCGAGCACACGGCCGCGCTGGTTCAAACTGTAGCGCGGGTGCAGCGCCGATAGCTTTACGGAAATGCCGGCATTGGAAAGCAGGCTTTCCTGCGCGGCGCCTTCGCCCACTTTGGCAATCGCGTGGTGATAGGCGCGGATGTAGTGATGCGACTGGGCATCCGAGCGCGCGCCTTCGCCCAGAATATCGTAGGAAAAGCGGTAACCTTTCTTCGCCCAGCTGCTGCCATTTGCGATGCCGGATTCAATCGTTTCACCAAGCACGAACTGGCTGCCGATGAGTTTCATCGCCTGCCGCAGCGCGGTGCGCACCACCGGCTCGCTCACTTTGGAAGCCAGGTTTTTTAGTGTGCTGGTAATGCCGCGCGCGCCGTCTTGCCCGAAATCCACCACCGTGCCGGTCAGCAGCAGCCCCCAGCTGGAGGCAGAGACCAGCCATGATTCGCTGTCTTTCGCGTGGCTGCGGAAATCGCGGCCTTCGAAAGTGTCGGCAATCAGCTGATCAGCAGTATGCGCGTCAGGAATGCGAAGCAGCGCTTCGGCAAGGCACATCAGCGCTACGCCTTCGCGCGTGCTCAGGCTGTAGGTATGCAGGAACGCTTCCATGCCGTGACCCGCACCGCCTGCGCGAATTGCCTCGGCGTAGCGCCGCGCGCGCGGCATGATCTCGGCATCCAGCGCCGCCAGCGGCTCGGTCGCATCCAGCAGATGCTTCACACACTCAGCTTCATCCTGAAAGGCGAGCGAGCTGATGGAGGAGATGCTGAGCTGCGCCTCGGCTAGTGCGGTGTGCGATGGTGCGATGCTTGTTTTCATAACGACCTCTCTGGCTTGAGGCAGTGATGCTAGCAGGGGATTGCCGGGTGGTAAATAATGTTATCGCGTGGCAGACGGTGTTGTCTGAGCCGCCGCCTCTGCCCGCTCGGTCCAGCTCGCGGGTTGATTGCTACTGATGCTGCGAGCATTCAGCTTGTCATGCAGAAGCTGTGCAATCTCGGGCGCTTTCAGACTGACCTCGTGCTGGCTGGCAAGAAAACCGGAAATCTGCTCGATGAGCGCTTCCTGAACTTCTTTTGGCTGTGCGGCGATGACTATGGCGGATTTGTCGGCGAGTGCTGCCATGGTTTCATGATCCTGCTGCGGGTTGCTTGCGGTTCCACCACTTTTGGAGGAAAATTGAAGCATGGTATTGGCAAAAATGTAGCTGGTGGCAGTCAGTGCGCGCCAGAGATAGTTTTTGCTTTCCGGGTTTGCTTTATATTTCACATAGGTTGCGCCAAGCATGGTGGCATTATTGGCGTGATACAGCCAGCCTGAAACACGCAGGGGCTTTTCCTGCACCCATGCCATCGCTTTTTGCCAACTGCCATGGGCAGGATGAGTAGGGTCGGGCTGCTTCTCTTTGATAAGAAGTCCGGCCAGAGCTCCGGCGGCAACCAGAATCCCAGACGAAATGTCAAAACGGGCTAATAACTTATCGTTGCTGCCTATGGCTTTTTTTAAATCTTTGATGCCTGAATAAATCTGCTGTCCGGCGCCCATCGCATAGATGGTGTTGAGCGCCTGCGACGGATGCTGATAAAGAAAATCTTCGATCGTATCAATGACACCGTTCGGCTTGATAAGCGCTGCGGTGGTGGGTGAATCGGGGATTTCAATATGCTGTTTTTTCAGATACTCACCAAGGCGCTTTGATAAAAGCTCCAGCTCTTTTTCGGCCGTTGGGTTGCCGTAACGTGCGGCAGCAAGTCCGCCTAACGCCCAGTAGGCGCCAACTGCAGCGTGACGACCTTTTTCTTTCCAGGAATCTTTTTTGGGGTCTGTAAGAGCGGCCGCAATGATGCCTGCATCACCAATCAGATAGCTGATGCCCGCCACTTTCAGGCTCTGTTTTTTCAGGCCGTCGATTTTGCTGCTGTTTTTTTCTTTTTCCATATCCGTAGCATAGCAATTTCTCACTTTCCCGTATACAGCCGGATTGTTACAGTTTAGTGTCAGTGGCCTATAAATAACATAATGATTTCTTTGTTTATTCCCTCTCCCCAGCGGGGAGAGGGTTAGGGTGAGGGGGTAGTAACGTGACCCTCACCCCGACCCTCTCCCTAAGAGGGAGAGGTAGAAAATCGGAGGCTAGCCATGATCGAAACCATCTTAAACGCCATTGTCAGCGCGATAGCCAGCGTGCTGTTTTTCGATATTGGCGGGTTCCCGTTTATCGTGTTGTGGCTGGTGGTGGCCGCGTTTTTCTTCACCTTTTATCTGCGCGGCGTGAATTTTCGGCTGTTTCGCCATGCCTGCCAGATTGTGGCGGGTAAATTTGATAAGCATGATGACGCGGGCGAGGTGAGCCATTTGCAGGCGCTGCTTTCGGCGCTTTCGGCAACGGTCGGCCTTGGCTCGATCGCGGGGATTTCGGTGGGCGTGGCCATCGGCGGGCCGGGCGCGATTTTCTGGATTGTGGTGGCCGGTCTGCTCGGCATGGCGACGAAATTCGCTGAGGTGACGCTCTCCATGTGCTATCGCCGCATCGATGAAAACGGCAAAGTATTCGGCGGGCCGTTTGAGTATATCAAGGGCGGGCTGAATGATATCGGCAGGCCAGCGCTTGGCAAATTTCTTGCCATCGTATTTGCGATTTTCTGCCTCGGCGGCGCGCTGGGCGGTGGGAATATGTTCCAATCCAACCAGGTGGTGAAAATCATGACCACCACGTTTGAACCGCTGAAAGATCTCGGCTGGCTGGTGGCGCTTGCCATGGCGCTACTGGTATTCTTTGTGCTGATCGGCTCGATCAAGCGCATCGCTGCGGTTGCGGAAAAAATGGTGCCGCTCAAAGGAATCCTCTACCTCATCTGCGCGCTGATTGTGGTTGGCGCGCATATCGATCAGCTACCGGCAGCGCTTGCGCTCATCATCTCCGAAGCCTTCACCGGCAGCGCGGCGCAGGGCGGCTTCATCGCGATGATCGCGATTGCCTTTAAGCGTGCGAGTTTTGCGAACGAAGCAGGCCTCGGCTCTGCGCCGATTGCCCACGCCGCAGCGAGAACGACCGAGCCGGTGCGCGAAGGGGCGGTGGCGCTGCTCGAGCCATTTTTCGCGGCGATGATCGCGCTGCTCACCGGCCTGATGGTGGTGATCACTGGCGCTTATGTCGGAGCTAACCCGAATGACGGCGTAGCGATTGCGGGAGCCGCTTTTGCCAGCGTCGCGCCGTGGTTTACCATCTTACTTGCCGCCAATGTGTTCGTGTTCGCCTATACCACCACTATCGGCTGGAGCTATTACGGCGAGATGGCGTGGAGCTACCTGTTTGGCCGCAAGCAAATCCGCCTCTACCAGCTGATTTTCTGCGCCGCGACCTTCCTTGGCGGCATCCTGCATTTCGGCGTGGTGCTTGATTTTTCAGACTTGCTGATCCTCGGCATGGCGCTGCCGAACCTGATCGTGGTTTATATGCTGCGCGGGCGCATCAAACGCGAGATGGAAAATTATATTCGCAAATATCAGCTGTAGTGTTATAGCTGCCCGCTGTGGGGCCGTAGCTCAGCCGGATAGAGCAAGCGTTTCCTAAACGCTAGGTCGGAGGTTCGAATCCTCTCGGTCCCGCCACCTCTGCGATTGTGGCCTTTAGGCCATAATCGCAGAGGTGATGGTGCTTGGATGAGAACCCCCGGGTTCGACAAATCGTCAGTAAGACGATTTGGTCAGCGCAGACAAAATGAGTTTTGTCGAGCTGCCGCTCGACGGCGCATGGTCAGGAGACCATGCGACAATCCTCTCGGTCCCGCCACCCTACGCCCTTACGGGCTTCGGGTGGCAGGCCACCTTCTTAGGTGGACTGACGCACGGAACCGCATCTTGGGCGTAGGAGTGCCCTCCGTAGCTCGCTTGCGAGCGAAGGACGGGCTGGTGCCACACAAAAACCTTGATTCTTGATTACTTCTTCACCGCTACTTCGGCGCTTAAGGATTTGCTGGCAAGCTTTTCGATGAGCGTGTCGACGCCCTTGTCGCTCAGGATGGCATTGAACTCTGAGCGCTGGGTGGTGATCATGCTGACGCCTTCTACAACCACATCAAACACCTTGAAGCCGCCCGTGCCTGCGCGTACGCGATAGTCCACCGCGACAGGCTCAGCGCCTTGCTCGCCGGTTTCCATTTTCATGCTGATGGTAAATTCGCCATCGCCATCTTTGCGGCTGTTGGTGATGGTGAATTTACCACCAGAATATTCTGCAAAGCGCGAAGCATAATGCGTAATGACAAAATTTTCATATTCCTTGAGATAGCGTTTCTGCTGCTCGGGGGTAGCGATGCGCCAGAAGCGCCCCATGACAAAGCGGCCAACCCAGGGAATATCAACGTTATCAGCGAAAATTTTCTCGAGCTGCTTCTGCTTTTGATTTTTTGGGAGCTTTTCGTTGGCAACAATAGCAATAGCGCGATTGCCTAGTGACTCAACATAGTTTGAGGCATCCGTCGTGCTGGCGGCTGAGGCGTGGCTTGCCGAAAAAAGAACTGCCGCACCCATCAGTGCGGCAGAAAACATTCCATAAATCATCTTCATATCGTATTAAAAACCTGCTCGTTTTTGTGCTTCGCTTCGTGCTTCAATGGCTTTGCGTACTGCTGCGTTACGGCGCTGCAGGTAGCCGCTTTTGAAGGTGCTGTAGGGATCAAGCGATGTGCGGAATACATCGTCGATCAGCGTCATGTTGCGCGAACGCGCATCGATGATCTGAGTGATGGTAAAGCCGGTATCCGCACCATCCTGGAAGTATTCGAAATAGCGGTAGGGCTCCATGGCAGCATCCACGCCGCGGCCGATGCCATCACGCACGGTAGAGGGGCCAAGCAGCGGCAGCACAATGTAATGGCCGGCATCAGCGCCGTAAATGGCAAGGGTCTGGCCAAAATCGGTCTCGCGGGGTTTCAGCGGAATTTCTTTGGCAACGTCAAACAGACCGCCCACGCCAAACGCCGTATTCACAAAAAAGCTCCAGAACGACTTGAAGCTGTTTTCTGGATCAAGCTGGAACACTGAGTTAGCAAAGTTGACCGGCATGCCGAGGTTATCAACAAAATTAGACACCAGCTCGCGACCTTTTTCCGGCACAACTTCCCGGTAAAGTTGGGTGACGGGTTTCAGCGCCACCGTATCCACGGCCTGGTTGAACTGGAAAATCGCACGGTTCATCGGCTCAAGCGGATCATCCTGGCTTATTTCCTGACTGCCAGCCGGTGCATGGCTGCAGGCAGCAAGTGCCAGCAAACCCGCGCAAGCGACGGCTTTAACAAAGCCAGAAACCGTTGGGTATGGATAGAAAGACATATTGCTATTGCTCCTTGTGTCAGTGACTTGCAATCACACTAGCAAATAGAATTTAAGGATTGGTGAAGCGCTAGAAACTGCAAATCGGCTTGACTTCGCGCGGCAATCTAGTGTTTTGTCGCTATAATATAAACAAAAAAAAAGCGACTTTGCGCGCTTTACAACGAAAGCATGAGGCTGTTGCTTCCATGTCACACACAGTTTCTTTTGAGTTCTTTCCGCCTAAAACCGAGGAAATGGAGCAAAAGCTATGGCAAGCCGTCTCCGAGCTTTCGCCGCATAGCCCGAGCTTTGTATCGGTAACGTACGGCGCCGGTGGCTCGACCCGCGAGCGCACCCATGCGATTGTTGGGAAAATGGCAAGGGAAACCGCGCTAAAGCCCGCTGCGCACCTGACCTGTGTGAATGCCAGCCGCAGCGAGGTGGATCAGGTTGCCGATGGTTACTGGCAGGCGGGGGTGCGTCATATTGTAGCGCTGCGCGGTGATCCGCCGCAGGGGATGGATCGCTACACGCCCCATCCCGAGGGCTATCTTTATGCGAGCGAATTAGTGGCAGGGCTTAAGAAGCGCCATGATTTTGAAATCTCGGTGGCGGCTTTTCCCGAAAAACATCCGCAATCAACCGGTTTTGAGCAGGATATTGATGTGCTTAAAGCAAAGATTGACGCCGGTGCGACACGCGCCATCACCCAGTATTTTTTTGATACCAGCCATTATGCGCGTTTTTTAGAGCGCGCACGCGTAGCGGGGATTACGATTCCAATCGTTCCGGGAGTGATACCGATTGGGAATTTTGCCACCATCAAGAAGTTTTCCGCCATGTGCGGGACGCATGTGCCGGGCTGGCTTCAGGAGCGATTTGCCCCGCTGGAAGATAAGCCGGAAGAACGCGCGAAAGTGGCTGTTGATGTGGCGGTAGCGCAGTGCCGGGAGCTGCTTGCGCTGGGCTGCGACCATCTTCATTTTTACACGCTGAACCGTGCCGATCTGGTAAGGCCGGTGTGTTTGTTTCTTGACGCGAAAGAATAGGGCCTTATAATCATTAAAAATAATTAAATTATTCAGTAATCGCGCCATCCCATGTCGAGTGAATCCCCGCAGCACCCACCGGCTACTGTAAAACAGTGGTTTACGGAAAAAAATATTTCCAGCATTGGCGGCCAGGGTAAGAAAAACTCGAAAACAACCCTCGATATCATTCGCGCTGCACTCGAAGAAAAACGCACAGAGCTGGAATCATTGATGCAGGAAACGGGATTCACACCCACCAGCATCTCAAGCATCCTCCATGGCGCGGGTAAGAGCACCGCTGAGGCGGTGGCGGCGCTGACTTAGCCTGAAACCAAAGCGGCGCTGAAGGCACTGATGGAAGAAAAGCTGTTTGATGCAAAGAGCATCTCAAGCATCCTCAATGGCGCGGGTAAGAGCACCGCTGAGGCGGTTGCGGCGCTGACTTCGCCTGAAACCAATGCGGCGCTGAAGGCGCTGATGGAAGAAAAGCTGTTTGATGCAAGCAGCATCTCAAGCATCCTCCATGGCGCGGGTAAGAGCACCGCTGAGGCGGTGGCGGCGCTGACTTCGCCTGAAACCAAAGCGGCGCTGAAGGCGCTGATGGAAGAAAAGCTGTTTGATGCAAGCAGCATCTCAAGCATCCTCTCTGGCGCGGGTAAGAGCACCGCTGAGGCGGTTGCGGCGCTGACTTCGCCTGAAACCAAAGCGGCGCTGAAGGCACTGATGGAAGAAAAGCTGTTTGATGCAA
>Ga0315900_10007383_pt1 | contig 14450 bp, 9 predicted proteins | sample LakEriMetagenome_FD_203521 | JGI IMG/M metagenome (GOLD analysis project Ga0315900, IMG submission 203521) | Freshwater fungal communities from buoy surface, Lake Erie, Ohio, United States - Buoy 12 MA114 | ecosystem: Environmental > Aquatic > Freshwater > Lake > Lake biofilm | place: USA: Lake...
TGGGGCTTCGCCGGCGACTACGTCGAGGCCATGTGGCGCATGCTGCAGCTGGAGTCGCCCGATGATTTCGTCATTGGCACCGGTGACACCTATTCCGTGCGTGAATTCTGCGACGCGGCCTTCGGTGCCGTGGGGCTCGATTACCGCGAGTTCGTCGTGCAGGACGAGCGCTTCTTCCGCCCCGCCGAGGTCGACCTGCTGGTGGCCGATCCGGCCAAGGCCAAGACCGTACTGGAATGGACGCCGCGCGTCGGGTTCCGGCAGCTCGTCGAGATGATGGTCGAAGCCGATCTGGCGCGCTATCACCGTCACGCCTAGCCCTCCCCCGCGTGGATGCTCGTCAGGGTGACCGCATGCCGACTGTGACGCCACCGGGTGATCGGCCCCTCGGGCGTGTCCTCGTGACCGGCGCCGCGGGCTTCGTGGGGCAATGGCTGCTGCCCGCCCTGCGGGCCCAGGGCACCGAGGTGTTCGCGCTGGCGATGCCGTCGGACTCCCGCGACACGGGCGGCGGCGCGGCGCTGCCCGACCACGGGGCCACGTGGTTCGTGGGCGACCTGCGCCACGAGGACTACGTGCGACGCGTGGTCGACGCGGCCCGGCCCAACACGGTGCTGCATCTGGCGGCCATCTCCCACGTGCCCACCGCCGCGGCCGATCCGGCCACCGCCTGGGATGTGAACGTGACGGCCACGGCGCGGCTCCTCCACCAGCTCGACCGTCAGCGCGAGCGAAGCGGGGTCGACCCCTTGGTGCTCATCGTGGGAAGCGCCGAACAGTATGGCCGGCACGACTCACACGTGATGCCGTTGCGCGAGGAGGCGGTCCAGGCGCCGCGAACGGTGTACGCGGCCACCAAGGCAGCGCAGGAGTTGCTGGCGCTCCAGGTCTGGCGTGCCACCCGACTGCCCGTGGTCGTGGCCCGCAGTTTCAATCACAGTGGGGCCGGCCAGCCCCCGCGCTTCGTCCTGCCGGCGCTGGTGCAGCGCGCCCGGGCGTTGGCCAGTGCGCCCGCAGGGACGCCCATGCTGGTGGGGAATCGCTCGCCGGTTCGCGACTTCCTGCATGTAAGTGACGTCGTGGCTGCGTATATTTCCCTCTGTCAGCGGGGCACGCCCGGCGAGGCGTACAACGTGGCCAGCGGTACCGGATGGTCGGTGCAGCAACTCCTCGATCTGGTGATCGCACGCACGGGGACGCGTGCCGTTCCCACCGAGGACCCCGCGCTGGTCCGACCAGTTGACGTCCCCGTGCTGATCGGGGATCCGCGAAAGCTGCAGCGCGCCACCGGATGGCGCGCGCAGCGTTCACTCGACGACATCATCGAAGACCTCCTCCATGCCGAGACGTTCTGACCTGCACCGGATTCTCGTGATCGGCTCTGGCCCGATCGTGATCGGGCAGGCTGCTGAATTCGACTACTCCGGAACGCAGGCGACCAAGGCGCTGCGCGAGGAGGGCTACGAAGTCATTCTGGTGAATTCCAATCCGGCGACGATCATGACCGATCCGGAGTTCGCCGATCGGACGTACATCGAGCCGGTCACCGCCGAGTTCGTGGAGAAGATCATCGCCAAGGAGCGCCCCGATGCGGTGCTCCCCACCATGGGCGGGCAGACGGCCCTCAACGTGGCGCTCAAGCTGTACGACGACGGCGTGCTCGACCGCTACGGCTGCGAGCTCATCGGTGCCAACGCGCGCGCGATTCGCGTGGCCGAAGACCGCAAGCTCTTCGCCGAGGCCATGGAGAAGATCGGGCTCAAGTGCCCGACCGGCACGACCGTCACCAGCCTCGATGAGGCGCTCGCAGCGGTCGAGAACACCGGTTTCCCCGCCATCATTCGCCCGTCGTTCACCCTCGGCGGCACCGGCGGAGGCATCGCCTACAACCGCGAGGAGTTCGAGACCATGGTCCGGCGCGGTCTCGACCTGTCGCCGGTGCACTCGGTGCTCATCGAACGCTCGCTGCTGGGCTGGAAGGAGTACGAGCTGGAGGTGATGCGCGACTGCGCGGACAACGTGGTGATCGTCTGCTCCATCGAGAACCTCGATCCCATGGGCGTGCACACCGGCGATTCCATCACGGTGGCGCCGGCCATGACGCTCACCGACCGTGAGTACCAGGTCATGCGCGACGCGGCCGTGGCGATCATCCGCGAGATCGGCGTCGATGCGGGTGGCTGCAACGTGCAGTTCGCCGTCAATCCGCGCGACGGCGAGCTCATCGTCATCGAGATGAACCCGCGCGTGTCGCGCTCCTCCGCCCTGGCATCGAAGGCCACCGGGTTCCCCATCGCGCGCATCGGCGCCAAGCTTGCCGTGGGGTACACCCTCGATGAGGTGCCCAACGACATCACGAAGACCACGCCGGCCAGCTTCGAGCCGGTGCTCGACTACGTCATCGTGAAGTGCCCCCGGTTCGCCTTCGAGAAGTTCGCCGCGGCCGACCCGGGGCTCACCACCCAGATGAAGTCCGTGGGCGAGTCCATGGCCATCGGACGCACCTTCAAGGAGGCCTTCCAGAAGGCGCTGCGCGCCCTGGAAACCGGGCGCACGGGATGGAGCATCGGCGAGCGGCTGCAGGACGACCGCTTGGTGGAAGGCTCCCGCGAGGAACTGCGAGGCGCACTGCGCCGCCCCACTCCCGAGCGCATCTTCCAGCTCAAGCGGGCCATGCAGCTGGGCATGCAGACCGCCGAACTGCACGAGATCTCGGGCATCGATCCATGGTTCCTGGATCAGATGCGGGAGTTGCTCGATGCCGAGGCGACGTACGCGGCCCTGCCCGCAGTGGACGCCGAGGCCATGCGGCGCATGAAGCGTCTCGGGTTCTCCGACCGGCAGCTCGCTGCGCTCCGCGCGCAGACCGAGCTCGAGGCGCGGGCCCTGCGCTGGTCGCTGGGCGTGCGACCGTCGTACAAGATGATCGACACCTGCGCCGGCGAGTTCCCGTCCAGCACCCCGTACCTGTACGGCAACTACGACGAGGAAAGCGAAGCCGCGACGGCCGGGCGCAAGAAGGTGGTCATCCTCGGGTCGGGGCCCAATCGCATCGGGCAGGGTGTCGAGTTCGATTACTGTTGTGTGCGCGCGGTGCTCGCGCTGCGGCAGCAGGGATACGAGACCATCATGGTGAACTCGAATCCCGAAACGGTCTCCACCGACTTCGACATATCCGACAAGCTGTACTTCGAGCCGCTCACGCTGGAAGACGTGCTCGAGATCGTCGAGCGCGAACAGCCGGAGGGGGTCATCGTCCAGCTTGGCGGGCAAACGCCGCTCAAGCTCACGCGGCCGCTCGAGGCGGCCGGCGTGCGCATTCTGGGAACCTCACCCGATGCCATCGACACGGCGGAAGACCGTCGCCGGTTCGAGGCAATTGCCCGGGAACTGGGTATCGAGCAGCCGGCCAATGGCACGGCCACCAGCGTCGAGGAAGCCGTCACCATCGCGCAGACGATCGGGTTCCCCGTGCTGGTGCGCCCGTCCTACGTGCTCGGGGGGCGCGCCATGGAGATCGTGCACGACGAGCCGTCGCTGCGCGATTACTTCGAGCGGGCGGCACGCGTGTCGGAAGAGCGCCCCGTGCTCGTCGATCGCTTCCTCGAGGATGCGTTCGAGGCCGATGTCGACGCCCTCTCCGACGGCGAACACGTGGTCATTGGCGCCGTCATGGAGCACATCGAGAGCGCCGGCATTCACTCCGGCGACTCCGCCTGCATCCTGCCCCCGTATCTCATTCCGCCGGCGGCCGTGGAGCAGATGAAGGCGCACACCATGGCCTTTGCGCGACGGCTTGGCGTGGTGGGACTCATCAACGTGCAGTATGCCTACAAGGATGGGCAGGTCTACGTCATCGAGGTGAACCCGCGCGCGTCACGCACCGCGCCGTTCGTGTCGAAGGCCATCGGCGTGTCGCTGCCATCGGTGGCCGCGCGCCTCATGCTGGGAGAGACGCTGGCCGAGATCGGGTTCACGCAGGAGATCGTGCCGCCCTACATCAGCGTCAAGGAAGCGGTGTTCCCGTTCAACAAGTTCCGGGAGTTCGATCCGGTACTCAGCCCGGAGATGCGTTCCACCGGCGAAGTCATGGGCATCGACGAGGACTTCGGGACCGCGTTCCTCAAGTCGCAGATCGCGGCCGACAATGCCCTGCCGTCCGAAGGTGCCGTGTTCTTCACCGTGAACGATGGGGACAAGCCCACGGCGGCCACGCTGGCGCAGCGCTTCCATGCCCTTGGCTTCTCCGTGTGCGCCACCAGCGGAACGGCGGCGTTCTTCCGGGCGCAGGGGGTACCGGTCACGGCCGTGCTCAAGGTGCACGAGGGGCGGCCACATGGCGTGGACCTCATCCTGAACGGCGAGATCCAGCTGCTCGTGAACACGCCGTTGGGCAAGCACGCGCAAGTGGATGACGAGAAGCTCCGCCAGGCCGCGATCGCCAATCGGGTGCCGTACACCACCACGCTCACGGCCGCCAACGCCGCCGTCGAGGCCATTGCGGCCCGACGGTTGCGCGAGCCGGGGGTGCGCTCGCTGCAGGAGTGGCACGAGATTCTGGCGGCGCATCAGGGCGCCGGGGTCGCGTGAACGCGCCGTCCGTGCCGGAAATGATCGCGCAGCCCGGGGTGGGGCATGTGGCGGCCGGCGCCTCCCTCGGCGAGGGGGCCCTCGTCCACGCGTCCGCCTATGTCGACGATGGCGCCGTCATCGGCGCCCACACGCGCATCTGGCACTTCTGTCACGTCAACGGCGGGGCCGTGATCGGTTCGCGGTGTTCCCTCGGGCAGAACGTCGTCGTCATGAAGGGGGTGCGCATCGGCGAAAACGTCCGCATCCAGAACAATGTGTCGGTCTACGAAGGCGTGGAGTTGGAGGATGACGTGTTCTGCGGTCCGTCCATGGTCTTCACCAACGTGTACAACCCGCGCAGTGCCATCTCCCGCAAGAACGAATACCGGAGCACCCTGGTGAAGCGGGGAGCCAGCATCGGCGCCAACGCCACCATCGTGTGTGGTCATACCATCGGCCGCTACGCCTTCATTGGCGCCGGCGCCGTGGTGAATCGCGACGTGCCCGATTATGCGCTCGTCGCCGGCGTGCCGGCGCGACGGATCGGGTGGATGTCCGAGGCGGGGTTCCGACTGGAACGCGTCCCCGGCGCCGACTCCGTCGAGCACGGCGTGGAGCGGTTGCGCTGTCCGGGAACCGGAACGGTGTACGAACGGCGCGGGGATACCGTCGTGCGGACGGAGGAGCAGGCATGACTGATGGGAGCATTCCGGCGGACCGGCCCATTCGCATCGCCCTCGTGGGGTGTGGCCGCATCAGTCGCAATCACTTCGACGCCATCGCGAAGATCCCCGACCTGCACCTGGTCGCCGTGTGCGACATCGTCCCGGAGCGGGCGGCGCAGGCCGGCGATGCGGCCGGTGTGCCCTGGTTCACCGACCTCGACACGATGCTGGCGCGCGTCCCCAGCGACGCCGTCGTCATCGCCACCCCCAGTGGCCTCCACCCGCAGCATGGCATCGCCGCCGCGCGCGCCGGGCGGCATGTCATCAGCGAGAAGCCCATGGCCATCTCGCTGGCGGCGGCGGACGCACTCGTGCAGGCCTGCGATGACCACCGCGTGCATCTCTTCGTGGTCAAGCAGAACCGTCTCAATCCGCCCATCGTGCTGCTCAAGCGGGCCATCGATCGCGGCCGCTTCGGCCGGATCTACATGGCCAACTGCACGGTGCGCTGGACACGACCGCAGGAGTACTACGATCAGGCCCCGTGGCGTGGCACGTGGGAGTTCGACGGCGGGGCGTTCATGAACCAGGCGTCGCATTACGTCGATCTCGTGCAGTGGCTCGTGGGGCCCGTCGAGAGCGTCATGGCCAAGACCGCGACGCTCGCGCGGCGCATCGAGGCCGAGGACAGCGGGGTGGCCATCATGAAGTTCCGGTCCGGGGCCATTGGCACCATCGAGGTCACCATGCTCACCTTCCCCAAGAACCTCGAGGGCAGCATCACCATCCTCGGAGAGAAGGGCACCGTGAAGATCGGGGGGACCGCCGTCAACAAGGTTGAGCACTGGCAGTTCGCGGACTACGACGACGACGACAAGCTCGTCGAGCAGGCCAACACCAACCCGCCCAGCGTGTACGGCTTCGGACACGAGGGGTACTACCGGAACGTCGTCTCGGTGCTGCGCGGGCTGGCCAAGCCCGACACCGACGGCCGGGCGGGACGCAAGTCGCTGGAACTCATTCTCGGCATTTACGAGTCGGCGAAGACGGGGCGCGATGTCCCCCTTCCGCTGCGCGTGAACATCTGATCGGCAGGAGAGACATGGCTGTTCCACTTCTGGACCTGAAGGCGCAGCACGCCACCATCCGCGACGAGGTCGTGGCGGCGCTCATGGAGGTCGTCGACCAGCAGGCCTTCATCCTCGGCGATCCCGTGGCGCAGCTCGAATGCAGCGTCGCCGGGCTCTCGCAGGTGAAGTACGCCGTCGGCTGCGCCAACGGGACCGACGCCATTCTGCTCGCGCTGCGCGCGCTGGGCGTGGGGCACGGCGACGAGGTCGTGACCACGCCCTTCACGTTCTTCGCTACGGGTGGCGCCATTCACAACGTGGGCGCGCGCCCGGTGTTCGTCGACATCGATCCGCGCTCGTTCAACATTGCCCCGGACGCCATCACCCCGGCCATCACGCCGCGCACGCGCGCGGTCATCGCCGTGGATCTCTTCGGCCAGATGGCCCCCATCGAACAGGTGAGTGAGGCGGCCCAGGGGCGGCCCGTCATCGAGGACGCCGCGCAATCCATCGGTGCCAGCCGGCGCATCGGGGGGCGTACGGTCATGGCGGGGGAGGCCGCGGCCATCGGCACCTACAGCTTCTTCCCCTCCAAGAATCTCGGCGGGTACGGCGATGGCGGCATGATGGTCACGCAGGACGAGGCGCTCTTCGAGGCGCTCATGAAACTGCGCACCCACGGCAGCCGACGGACCTACTACCACGAGATCGTCGGCTACAACAGTCGTCTCGACGCCCTGCAGGCTGCCGTCTTGCGGGCCAAGCTGCCGCATCTCGGCGCATGGAGCGAAGCGCGACGTCGCAACGCGGCCTACTACGACGCGGCCTTTGCCGACGTGCCGGAGCTGGTCACGCCCTGGATCGATCCGGCCAATACGTCGATCTACAACCAGTACACGGTGCGCGTGCCGCGGCGGGAGGCGGTGCAGGCGCACTTGAAGGAGCGCGGCATCGGCTCCAACGTCTACTATCCGCTCCCCTTGCACCTGCAGCCCTGTTTCGCCTATCTCGGCTACCGCGAAGGGCAGTGCCCCGAGGCGGAGAAGGCCTCGCGCGAGGTGCTGTCCCTGCCCGTCTACCCCGAGCTCACTACGACCCAGCTCGACGAAGTGATCGCGGCCGTTCGCGCGTACTTCGGCCGCTGAGTCGCATTCCCGTATGACTGAGATGACTGCCGTGAAAGACCAGGCGCTGGCAAAGATCGCCGACCGTACCGCCGTCATCGGCGTGATCGGCCTCGGCTACGTCGGACTCCCCTTGGCCATCGAGTTCGTGCACGCCGGCTTCCGGGTCATCGGCTACGACGTGAGCACCCGGGTGGTCGACCTGCTCATGGCTGGGGAGTCGCACATCCAGGATGTCCCCGCCGACGCCGTGAAGGCTGCCGTGGCCAGTGGCAAGCTCGTCGCCACCGCCATCGAGGATCGCCTGGGCGAGTGCGACGCCATCTCCATCGCCGTGCCCACCCCGCTGTCCAAGACGCGCGACCCGGACATGGCCTATGTGTTGAGTGCGGCCGATGCCATTGCCCGGCAGGCGCACCCCGGACTCTGCGTGGTGCTCGAGAGCACCACCTATCCCGGCACCACGCGCGAACTGCTGCAGCCGCGTCTCGAAGCCAAGGGGCTCACCGTCGGGCAGGACATCTTCGTGGCCTTCAGCCCCGAGCGCGTCGACCCCGGCAATCCCACCTATCACACCCGCAACACCCCGAAGGTGGTCGGCGGCATCACTCCGGCCTGCGTCGAGGTGGCCACGGCCTTGTACGAGAGCTGCATCGATACCGTGGTGCCGGTCAGTTCGCCGGAGGCGGCGGAGCTGGTGAAGCTCCTCGAGAACACGTTCCGGGCCGTGAACATCGCCATGGTCAACGAATTGGCGATTGTCTGTGACAAACTGGGCGTCAACGTCTGGGAGGTCATCGATGCGGCCGCCACCAAGCCGTTCGGGTTCATGAAGTTCACCCCGGGGCCAGGTATCGGCGGGCACTGCATTCCCCTCGATCCGCACTACCTTGCCTGGAAGATGCGCACGCTCAACTACAAGACGCGCTTCATCGACCTGGCCAGCGAGATCAATTCCCACATGCCGGAGTGGGTCGTGCAGAAGGTGGCCGACGCCCTCAACGAGGTGCGGAAGGCGGTGCACGGCAGCCGACTGCTCGTGCTCGGCGTGGCGTACAAGCGCGATATCGACGATGTGCGAGAAAGCCCGGCGTTGGACGTGATCCGGCTTCTCGAGGAACGCGGGGCGCATGTCGAGTTCCACGACCCGTTCGTCAGCGAGTTCCGGGAGGAGGGCCACAGCCGGAAGGGGGTCGAGCTGAGCGATGAGATGCTGCGGTGGGCCGACGCCGTGGTCGTGGTCACCGACCACAAGGCCGTGGACTACCAGCGCGTCGTCGATCACGCTACCCTCGTGGTGGATACGCGCAACGTCACCGCGGGGCTCACCCCCGGTCGGGCGCGTATCGTGCCGCTGGCATCCGGCTCGACGTTGGCCGCCCTGCCATAACGCCCCCGTCCACGAACCTGCGCCGCACTTCCCGGGTATCTTCCGTCGCATGAGTCATTTCCCCAATCGCGTCGAATTCCGCCTGCTGGTCCTGCTCGCCGTTGCCACGGCGCTGGCCAGCTGCGGGCGCGGATTTCAGCCACGCGATTTCGCGACACCCGAAGCGCTGTTCCAGGCCACCCTGCTCGAGTTCCAGCAGAAGAAATGGGACAACGCCCAGCTGGGGTTCGAGCGGCTCACCAGCGACCTGTCGTCGCGCGATCCGCTGCTGGCACCGGCGTACTTCTACCTGGCGCTCACGCACGAGCGGAAGAAGGAGTTCCTGCTGGCGGCGCAGGCCTTCGAGCGGGTCACGGACGGATTTCCCGACGACACGCTGGCGCCCATGGCCATGCTCGGGACCGGGCGGGCCTACCAGAGCATCTGGCGGCGCCCGTCGCTCGACCCTGAGCAAGGGCAGAAGGCGGCGTCGGTGCTGCGCGCGCTCCTCTCGTCGTATCCTGACGCGAAGGAAACCGAAGAGGCCAAGCAGCGCATCACCCAGCTGGAGGAGTGGTTCGCGCTCAAGGATTACCAGACGGCGGTGCACTACATCAAGGTGCGCCCCGTGGTCGACGGCGCGATCATCTACCTCAAGGACATCGTCACCACGTATCCCACCACGAAAGCCGCCCGGCTGTCGTGGCTGCGGTTGCATGAGCTGTACACGAAGATCCGTTGGAAGGAAGACGCGGCGGAAACGTGCAGCGCCATGTGGAAGGCATATCCCGGGGATACGGAAGTCCGCACCGCGTGCGGTGCGGCCCCCGTGGATACGGCCAAGCCGAGCGCCGTTCCGCCCAGCGCCATCTCGTCCCCCGTCGCCTACGCGCGTCCGGCGCCGCCGGCGCGGCGCTGACCTCCCCCACGCCAGGTGCAACTGGGGCTTCTTGGCGGCAGCTTTGACCCGCCGCACATCGGCCACCTGATCATCGCGCAGGACGCCATGGACGCCCTGGCGCTCGATCACCTCCTGGTCATTCCCGCGGCCAGACAGCCGCTGAAGGGCCACGAGCAGACGCCGCCAGAACACCGACTGGCCATGGTCCGGGCCTGTTTCGACGGCGTACCGCGGGTTGAGGTCGACCCCGTAGAAATTGCACGGGGTGGGTTATCTTACATGGTTGACACCGTGGAGGATGTGCGGCGGCGATGGCCGGTTGCACAACTCCACCTGCTGGTCGGGAGTGACGTGGTCCCCACGTTGCCACGCTGGAAGGATCCGCAACGGTTGCTCGGCATGGTACGGCTGGTCGTACTGCATCGGGACACCGGCGGAGCCCCTCCGCTCGAGCAGGAGATTCACGGCGCGCAGACGGTTCGCTGGCTGAGCACGCGACGGGTGGATGTGTCGTCAACCGAAATCAGGGCGCGGGTCCGCGATGGACGCTCACTCAAGGGCTTCGTTCCGGAATCCGTGGCGACATACATCGCATCCACCGGGCTGTATCACGAGAATTCCCGGACGGCGGATCGCGCAGACAGCTGAGCCATGGCGGCCCGGATGCTGCGCACCACTGTCCTCGCCATGAGGTCCAGAGGGACGTATGCTGAAGGGCTTGATCAGTAAGGTGTTCGGCACGCGCCACGAGCGTGAACGCAAGCGTGTCCAGCCGATCCTCGACGACATCCATCAGATCGAAGCGCGGCTGGCGTCGCTGAGCGATGCCGAGATCCAGGCGCAAACGGCGAAGTTCCGCGGCGTGCTTGCCGAGCGGACCGGCCCCATCACCGGGCGCATCGCCGCCATCAAGGCCGCGAAGCACGAGACGGCCGACGCCGCCGAGCGGGAGCGCCTCGATGGCGAACTGCAGGGGGCCGACGGGCGCGGCGGCGCCGAGGGCGAGCTGCGGGCGACCATCGCGGAGACGCTGGACGAACTGCTCCCGGAGGCGTTTGCCACCGTGCGTGAGGCCTGCCGCCGGCTGCGCGGGTCAACGGTCATGGTCACCGGCCACGCCCTCACCTGGGATATGGTCCCCTACGACGTGCAGCTCATCGGTGGCATTCAGCTCCACCTCGGGCGCATTGCGGAAATGGCCACCGGCGAAGGGAAGACGCTCGTCGCCACCCTGCCGCTGTACCTGAACGCGCTGCCGGGGCGCGGCGCGCACCTGGTCACGGTCAACAACTATCTGGCGCGCCGCGACTCGCAGTGGATGGGGCACCTGTATGGCTGGCTCGGGCTCACCGTCGCCTGCCTCGACGATACGGAGCCGGGGTCGTGGGAGCGCAAGGCGGCGTACGGCGCCGACATCACGTACGGGACCAACAACGAGTTCGGCTTCGACTACCTGCGCGACAACATGGTGGTGTCGCTGGAGCAGCGCGTCCAGCGTCCGCACGTGTTCGCGCTGGTCGATGAAGTGGACTCCGTGCTTATCGACGAAGCCCGCACGCCCCTCATCATTTCGGGGCCGGTGGGCAACGAAAGCGACGGGCAGTACGCGGAGTTCAACACGTCGGTCGAGCGGCTCGTGCGCAAGCAGAACGAGATGGTCAACCAGCTCGTGGCCGACGGCGAGCGCGCCATGGAAGCCAACGACGCGCAGGCGGCGGCGCTGCAGTTCTACAAGGCCCAGATGGGTGGCCCGAAGAACAAGCGGCTCATGAAGGTGCTGCAGGAGCAGGGGGTCAAGCAGATGGTGCAGCGGGTCGAGCTCGACGTCATTGCCGACAAGAAGCTCCCCGTCTCGAAGCGGGCGTTCCGCGACCTCGAGGACGAGCTCCTGTTCGTGCTCGATGAGAAGGGCCACACGGTGCACCTCACCGAGCAGGGGCTCGACTGGCTCTCCCCGGATCATCCGGACACCTTCGTCCTGCCGGACATCTCCCTGCTCATCGGCCAGATCGATCGCGACGCCGAGCTGAGCGCCACGGAGCGCCTCGAGCGACGCGGGGCAGTGGAGCGCGAGTATGCCACGAAGAGCGAGCGGCTGAACATCATCCATCAGCTGCTGCGCGCTCACGCGCTGTACGAGAAGGACGTGAACTACGTGGTGCAGGAGGGGCAGGTGCTCATCGTCGATGAGTTCACCGGGCGCACCATGCCGGGACGTCGCTGGAGCGAAGGGTTGCACCAGGCGGTCGAAGCCAAGGAGCGCGTGCAGGTGAAGGGGGAAACCCAGACCCTCGCCACCATCACCATCCAGAACTACTTCCGCATGTACGAGAAGCTGGCCGGCATGACCGGGACAGCCGAGACGGAAGAAGCGGAGTTCCATACCATCTACGGGCTCGAGGTGTCGGTCATTCCGACCAACCGGCCCATCCAGCGCGACGACCGGCAGGATCTGGTCTTCAAGACGCGACGGGAGAAGTACAATGCCATCGTCGAGGAGACACGCCGGCTGCACGAGTTGGGGTTCCCGGTCCTCGTGGGTACGGCCAGCGTCGAGGCGTCCGAAACGCTGGCGCGGCTCTTCGCCCGGGCCGGGCTCAAGCACAACGTGCTGAACGCCAAGTACCACCAGCGCGAAGCGGAGATCGTGGCCGACGCGGGGCGTCCGGGGGCGATCACCATCGCCACGAACATGGCCGGCCGCGGCACCGACATCAAACTCGGTGAGGGCATCCGTGACGCGAAGCCTTCGCGCATCACCGATCCCGACGGCAAGGAGATCGACATCTCGGAGATCGGTGGCCTCCACATCATCGGGTCGGAGCGCCACGAATCGCGGCGCATCGACCGGCAGCTTCGCGGCCGGTCGGGCCGGCAGGGAGATCCGGGGGCCTCGCAGTTCTTCCTTTCGCTCGAAGACGATCTGATGCGCCTGTTCGGCTCGGAGCGCATTGCGAAGCTCATGGATCGCATGGGGGCACAGGACGGCGAGGTGCTCACGCACCCGCTCATCACGCGGTCCATTGAGCAGGCGCAGAAGCGCGTCGAGTTGCAGAACTTCCAGTCACGCAAGCGCCTGCTCGAGTACGACGACGTCATGAATCAGCAGCGCGAGGTCATTTACTCGCTGCGGGCGTTTGCGCTCGAGGGAGGCGAGGAGTTGAAGGGCGAGGCGCTCAAGATGCTGGAGCGCGGGGTGCAGCGGCGGGTCGAGCAGGCCCTCGCCACCTTCGATCGCGTCGAGGACTGGGACTTCGAGTACGTGCAGCAGGACCTGCTGATGCACTACATGTTGCAGGTGCCCGCGTTTTCCGCCGAGCCCCCCGCGTCCGTCGAGGAAGCGCAGGCGGTGGCCGTGGCGGCCGTGCACGAGGCCTTCCAGGCGAAGATCGAGAGCCTCAATCAGGTGACCGACGAGAACGGGCAGGGGTTCGCCGATCGCCTGCTTTCGCTCGTCACCCTCAATGTGATCGACGAGAAGTGGAAGGATCACCTGTACGACCTCGACCAGCTCCGGTCCTCCATTCACTATCGGTCGTGGGGGCAGAAGGATCCGCTGGTCGAGTACAAGCAGGACGCCTACACCATGTTCGTGGATCTCATGCATGACCTGGCGAACACCTTCACGGAACGGTTCCTCAAGGCGCAGCTGATCTTCGAGCCGGCGCCGGTGGAGGCCTTCGAACCGCCGCCCATGCTGGAGGTGGTGCGCGAGGAGGGGGCGCGCCCGACGCGTCGCTACAACGCGCTGGGCATTCTGGAGGAGGTGCCCGCCGATGAACTGGTGGTCGACGAGTCGCTGGAGATCGTGGACGCGCAGTTCGTGGAGGAGCCGCGCGGCGTCGGCGGGGACGCCGACGAGCCGGGACGGATCGTTGCGCAGGGCATGCCGCAGGTGGTCGGTGCGGGGCGCGTGCGCTCACTGGGCGAGCCCGGGGCCGGGGCGTTGCCGGCGGGGTGGGAGCAGACGCCGCGCAACAACGTGTGTCCGTGCGGTTCGGGGAAGAAGTTCAAGAAGTGTCATGGCGCGCATCTCTAGGCCGTGGCACCGGCGCCGCTGAGGCGCGTCTGCGCAGCGGGAACCGGCCGGGGCATTCGCGCGCAGCGAATGCCCCGGTTGACATTGGGGATCCGATGTGCTTATATCCCCGACCCGCCGCACGCGCCGCGGTTGCTGCGTACCCGCCGAGCTGTTCCTGCTCCCGCCGGGTCCACAACCTGAGGAAATGCGCTGGCTGGGGGTCCGCGGTAATGCTGCGCGGGCCGTCGCTCACGGAGCGGTGTGAGCGCGAGGGCGTCCTTGCCGACGATCCCCGATCTTCGAAAAAAGATCAGCAAGGCGATCGCGCAGGGGTTGACGCCGAACTTCCATCAGGTTATTAGTTAGATCTTCCGCCAAAACGGCGGCTGACGAAAAAGCAGGAACTTGTGTAGCCGCAAGCGGTTACGCGCAGGATGGCAGGACGCTATTTGACAACCGAGGAAGAGATCGATGGATGTGCGGGCGGTGTTTATGACCCAGGGCTGATCAGGGCTCTGGCGAGACATCAACCTGAAATTTTGTGATTCCGTGTCGATCGCCTGTGGGCGGATCGCATGGGAGAGCCTATCAAGGCTCCAAGGGGTAACCATTGGAGAGTTTGATCCTGGCTCAGGACGAACGCTGGCGGCGTGCTTAACACATGCAAGTCACGGGGGCCCGCAAGGGTAACCGGCGAACGGGTGCGTAACACGTGAGCAATCTGCCGT
>Ga0315900_10007384_pt1 | contig 14449 bp, 12 predicted proteins | sample LakEriMetagenome_FD_203521 | JGI IMG/M metagenome (GOLD analysis project Ga0315900, IMG submission 203521) | Freshwater fungal communities from buoy surface, Lake Erie, Ohio, United States - Buoy 12 MA114 | ecosystem: Environmental > Aquatic > Freshwater > Lake > Lake biofilm | place: USA: Lake...
GCGGCGAGGCCTGGGGGCCGCGACTGGCAACCGTCACTGAGTGACTTCCCTCCCTCCTGGAAATGCCTTCTTCGGAAGCATGATCTGCACCATGCCCCCCTTGAACACCAACACAGCCGCTCATCTTACGATTCGGGCTTCCCGGCAACCGGACACGACGGTCAGAGACCGCCGCTACAAGCCGCAGCCGCGCGGAGGCCATCGCAGGCCCGGCGGCCCGGCAGTCGCTCGAGTCAGAAAATTCCGAGCTGATCCCGCGCCGCTTCCGTCATCCGGTCGGGCGTCCAGGGCGGATCCATCACGATCCGCACCTCCACGGCCGACACGTCCGGCCGGGTCCCGACGACCCGCTTCGCGTCGCCGATCAGTTGCGGCCCCGCCGGGCAGGCCGGGCTCGTCATCGTCATGTCGATCGACACGTGCTTCTTGCCCGCCGCATCGGCGGCGTCGGCGAGCGTCACGCCGTAGATCAGGCCGAGGTCGACCACGTTCACGAACAGCTCGGGGTCCTTGACCTCCTTGAGCATCTCGCGGACCACGTCCTCGGAGAGCGGCAGCGACGCGAGACTGCCCTCGGCCGTGCCGCCGGGGGCCGGCGCGGACGCACCGGGCGCGGCAGCAGCAGCAGCAGGGCCGGCCGCCGCCGCACCAGTGCCGGTCGTGGCGGCCGGGGTCGCATGGGCCGCGGGGCCGGTCGCGGCCGCGGCATCCCGGAGCCGCACCCAGACGCCGCCGGCTTCGACCTTCACCTCGTGGGATCGCGTGGGCCTCACGGCCGGCATCGTCAGGGCGGCGCCGGTGCGGATGTCGAACTTCGCGCCGTGCCGCGGGCAGGCGATCTTGTGGTCGCGGAGTTCGCCGTCGGCCAGCGGACCACCGTCGTGCGTGCAGACGTCGTCGAGCGCGTAGAACTGCCCGCCGACGTGAAACACCGCCACCATCTCGCCCTCGACCTCGACGAGCGTCTTGCCCGGGTCGGGCACTTCGCCGACGTCGATCACCCGCTGAAATTCATGCATCGCAATTGCCTCACGACTCTTTGGTCAGTTGTCGCCGCTCCGTCTGGGGACGAGGTTCTTCCGCCGGCGGAAGCGGCGGCCATCGACCCGGGAAACCAGCGGCGTGGTCCGCGGTCGACGGAGTGGAAAAGGTCATGGAGGGCTTTTTCCACGGACACCTAGGCAATCCGCCGGATGCGGCTCGTGACTGCCCGGGCGAGCGCCTCGCGCACCGGCGGGATCGTGATCCGGTCGAAGACCTGCTGGAAGAAGCCCGCCACCACCAGCCGCGCCGCCTCGTCGGCCGTCAGCCCGCGGGCCTGGGCGTAGAACACCTGCTCGGCGTCCACCCGGCCGCTGGTCGCGCCGTGCGTGCAGCGGACGTCGTCGGCCTCGATCTCCAGGCCCGGGATCGAGTCCGCCCGTGCCTCGGTCGAGAGCATCAGGTTGTCGTTCCGCTGGTAACCGTCGGTCTTTTGGGCGGCCTTGTCGACCTTGATCATGCCGCGCCACACGAGCCGGCTGCGGTCCTGCAGTGCTCCCTTGTAGAGCAGGTCGCTCTTGCAGCCCGGGGCCTCGTGGTGCTGGAGCGTGTTGTAGACGAGGTGCTGGCGGCCCTCGGTGAACATGACGCCGTTCACCTGGGCGTCGGCACCGCGGCCGGCGAGGGCAACGTCCTGGGCCACCTGCGAGACCCGGCTGCCGAGGGCGCCGAGCGTCCATTGGAGGCGGCCGTTCTCATGGACCACGGCCTTCTGCCGGGCGAAATGCCAGACGCCGGTGTTCCAGTTCTGCAGGTTCACCATCCGCAGGAACGCGCCGCGGCCGACGACGATCTCGGTGCCGCCGCAGTGGAAGCCGCCGGTCGATCCGGCCGGTCCTCCGCCGGCGGTCTCCGTGAGCAGCGTCGCCTCGGCGCCCTCGCCGAGCACCACGAGCACGTGCGAGGTGTCGACGCCCCCCGCGCTGATCGCGGACAGCACGTGCAGCGGCTCGGTCACCCGCACGCCGGCCGGCACGTAGAGGACGGCGCTGGCCCGGTGGAAGGCGGCGTGCAGAGCGGCGAACCAGTCGCTCTGCGCGTCGATCACGGAAAACCAGTGCGGCGCCAGAGCCGCGGCGTGGTCGGCGAGCACGCGGTCGGCGGCGCCGAAGACGACGCCGCGGGCGGCGAGCGCGGGAGCGAGTTCGTCGCGGAGCACGTGCCCGTCGAGCGACGCGAATCGGCCCGCGAGCGGTGTTGCGGCCGCGGCTCGCGGGGCATCGTCAAAGGAAAAATCCGCCGCCGTCTCGCCCGCGGAGATCGCCGCCGCCAGCAGGCCCTCGGGCACGGATGCCGCCGCGGCCGGCGCGGCCCGCAGCGCCCAGGCCTGTGGCTTGAACATCCGCAGGTCGGTCCGCATCCAGTTTTCGCTGCGGCGATCGGGCAGCCCGAGCGCTTCGAGCGCGACGAGGGCCGCGCGGCGTCGAGTCGTCACCCAATCCGGGGCGGAATGCGACGCGAGCAGGGCGTCGAGGCCGGTGCGGTCGAAAGTCAGGCCGGGGGCTGGAGCGGTGGCTGTGGTCATCTGAGGAAGGCGGGGTGGCGAAAGGTGAGGGACGTCAGCCCACGGAACCTTCCATTTGCAGTTCGATGAGGCGGTTCATCTCGACGGCATATTCCATGGGCAGCTCCTTGACGAGCGGCTCGATGAACCCGCCCACGATCATCGTGCTAGCCTCGGCCTCGGAGAGGCCGCGGCTCATGAGGTAGAAGAGTTGCTCCTCACCGATCTTCGAGACGCTCGCCTCGTGGCCGATGGAGACGTCCTGCTCCTCGATCTCGATGTAGGGATACGTGTCGCTGCGGCTCTTGTCGTCGAGGATCAGGGCGTCGCAGACGACGCTCGACTTGCTCTTGCGGGCGCCCGGCTCCACCTTCACCAGGCCGCGGTAGCTGGCCCGGCCGCCGTTCTTGGAGATGCTCTTGGAGACGATCCGGCCGCTGGTGTGCGGGGCGGCGTGCACGAGCTTGGCGCCGGCGTCCTGGTGCTGGCCGGCGGAGGCGAAGGCGATCGAGAGGATCTCGCCGCGGGCCCCTGGCTCCATCATGTAGACGGCCGGGTACTTCATCGTCAGGTGGCTGCCGAGGTTGCCGTCGATCCACTCCATCATCGCGTCGCCGTAGGCCATGGCCCGCTTGGTGACGAGGTTGTAGATGTTGTTCGCCCAGTTTTGGATCGTGGTGTAGCGGCAGCGGCCGCCGCGCTTGACGACGATCTCCACGACCGCCGAGTGGAGGCTCTCGGTGGAGTACATCGGCGCGGTGCAGCCCTCCACGTAGTGCACCTGGGCCCCCTCGTCGACGATGATCAGCGTCCGCTCGAACTGGCCCATGCTTTCGGCATTGATGCGGAAGTAGGCCTGGAGCGGGAACTCGATCTTCACTCCCTTGGGCACGTAGATGAACGAGCCGCCCGACCAGACGGCCGAGTTGAGCGCGGCGAACTTGTTGTCGGTGGGTGGGATGATCGTGCCGAAGTACTCGCGGAGCAGGTCCGGGTGCTCGCGGACGGCGGTGTCGGTGTCGGTGAAGATCACGCCCTTCTTAGCGAGATCCTCCTGCAGCGAGCCGTAGACGACCTCGCTCTCGAACTGGGCCTTCACGCCGGCGAGGAACTTGCGCTCCGCCTCCGGGATGCCCAGACGGTCGAAGGTCTTCTTGATCGCGTCGGGCACCTCTTCCCAGGTCTTGCCCTGCTGCTCGGCGGGCTTGAGGTAGTAGAAGATGTCCTGGAAGTCGACACCCACGTGGCCGCCCCAGTGCGGCATCGGCTTGGAGTCGAAGATCTCCAGCGACTTGAGGCGGAAGTCGCGCATCCACGCCGGCTCGCGCTTCATCTCCGAGATCTGGGAGACGATCGCCGCGTCGAGGCCCTTGCGGGCCTTGAAGACCGCCGGGGCGTCGGTGCGGAAGTCGTACTTGTTGATTTCGCCGAGGGCGAGGGTGGCGGAATCGTCGAGGCCGGTGGACATGGTGCGGTCTCCTGTGTGCTGGATCAGGCGGTGACCGGCTCGCGGGCAGCCGTCTTGCGGTCATCCATCTCCCGCTCGGCGGCGGCCGCCTCCGGATAGGCGGCCCGAATCCGCTCGTAGCCACGCTTGTGCAGTTCCACGGCCAGCTCCGGCCCGCCCGACTCCACGATCCGGCCGCCGAGCATGACGTGCGTCTTGAGGGGCGTGTTGTGCTCGAGCAGCTGCTCGTGGTGCGTGATGATCAGGATGCCCATGTCGGCGCCGCCGATGCGGGCGATGCTCTGGCTCGCCAGCCGCACCGCGTCGGCGTCGAGGCCGCTGTCGGTCTCGTCCAGGACGGCGAACTTCGGCCGCAGCATGGCGAGCTGAAGGATCTCGGCCCGCTTCATTTCGCCGCCGGAGAAGCCGTCGTTGACGTAGCGGCGGGCGAATTCGGTATCCATCGACAGCTCGCCCATCTTGGCCTTGAGCTCGCCGCGGAAGTCCTTCATCGGAATCAGGTCCTGCCCTTCCTTGCGGTCGGGGTTCCGCACGTTGGTCACGGCGTGGCGGAGGAAGTCGGCCATTCGCACGCCGGGAATCGCCATCGGCCGCTGGAAGGCGAGAAACACTCCGGCCCGGGCCCGCTGGTCGGGCTCCATCGCGAGCAGGTCATGCCGGGTGCCGTCGGCCGCGACAAGCTCGATCGAGCCGGCGGTCACCTCGTAGCCCGGGTGCCCCATGATCGCGTATCCGAGCGTGCTCTTGCCCGAGCCGTTGGGGCCCATCAGGGCGTGCACTTCGCCGCGGCCGATCTCGAGGTTCACCCCCTTGAGGATTTCCTGGCCTTCGACCGAGACGTGGAGATTCTGAATGACGAGCGTGTCGCGGGCGGGCATGGCAAATCGGGGGTTGGAGGAACGGGTCAGGCCTGGACCTTTTGATGGTCGTAGACGAGCGTGTCGGAGGCGACGGCCGGGGCGACGTAGCCGGAGTGGTGCGGGACCGGCAGTTCGTCGGCCACCTTGCCGGGTCCGCCCTTCTGCTTGGCGATCCGCTGGCCGAGGATCTTGTCCTGGATCCGCATCAGGCCTTCGAGCAGGCTCTCCGGCCGCGGCGGGCAGCCGGGTACGTAGACGTCCACCGGGACGACGAGATCCACGCCCTTGACGACGTGATACCCCCACTTGAAATACGGGCCACCGCCGGTCGTGCAGGCGCCCATCGCGATCACGTACTTCGGATCGGGCATCAGGTTGTAGAGCCGGCGGACGCGGCTGGCCATCTTGTAGGTCACCGTGCCGGCCACGATCATCAGGTCGGCCTGCCGCGGCGTGGCTCGGAAGGCGCCGGCGCCGAAGCGGTCCATGTCGTAGCGACTGGCGCCGGCGGCCATCATCTCGATGGCGCAGCAGGCCAGGCCGAACGTCATCGGCCAGATGCTCGACTGGCGGGCCCAGTTGATCGCCTGCTCGACCGTGGTGAGGACGAGATTCTCCTCGAACCGGCCTTCGATCCAGGGCTTTCCAGTGAGGGCTGGCTGTGTCATGGTCGTGAACTCCGAGTCGCTCCGGGGGTGAAACCGCCTGGCATTCGAGGGTTTAACCCTTGCGTTTTCAAGCCCCTGCAGCGGGTTCGCCCGCCGCCGCACCGTCGCCACCCGCCGCCTCGGAGCCCGCCGTGAACCGGCAGCAGGAGCTGCCATCGAGGCGGCATTCCGACAACTCCACGGAACTGCCCACCAGGTCCTGGAGCATGAGCCGCTCGGCGGCACAGATCGAGCGATCCTGCTCGGCGAGGTCTGGGTAGGGGCACGAGTAGCTCGTGAGTACGGCCAGACCGCTCGCCGCGGCCTGTTCGACGTCGCAGGACACGTCGCGGCGCCGCATGACGGCGGCCAGTGACCGGAGCCGTTCGGCGGCGTTGTCACCAGAAACTTCCGGGCGGTACATGTCCGCCATCGCCGAGCCGATGCGGCCCAGCAAGCCCTGTCGAACGGATGGCTCGCGGACCCTACGCACCTCCCGCCAGAGCACCATCGCCAGGTCACGGAAATTGTCGCCGCCGCTGCGGCGGCCCGCGTCCGTGAGGCTGTAGGCGTGGGCCGGTCGGCCCCGGGGGCGGGCCACGGTCTTCCGCTCCACGAGTCCGGCCCGCATCAACCGGTCAAGACGCTGGCGAATGGCTGTGGCCGTGACGCCCAACGCCTCGGCCAAGTCGCCGATTTCCAAGGCGGAATCGACGCGCAGCAGTTCCATCACAGCTGCGTCGGTGGTCCGCTGGTCGTGGTTGCCGGGAACGTGCATGACATCCGCCTCTCCGACCCAAATGTAGCGCCTGCCCGACTTTTGACAACCCTCTATGTGGAAAAATGGTTTTCCCCTCTTGGAAAGCAGGTGTCCATGACCTGCAAAAACTCCTCGCGGCTGGTGACGCGTGAAACTTTTCCCCGGAAATCACGAGCCCCGGGCAGCCCCTGGGCATAGGAGCAGGCGAACTTCCGCATCAGGAGCGTGCCCTGTTCGACACCGAAGCGGCGGCAGACGAGGTCGTAATGATGGAGCACGATCTCCCGCTGCTCCGCCAGCGTGGGATCGGGGGGCGGCGGTTCGCCACGCAGCAGGGCCGCCGCCTGGGCGAAGATCCAGGGCCGCGCGAGCGCCTCGCGGGCGATCATCACACCGTCTACGCCGGTCTCGCGCAGGCGGCGGACCGCCGTCTCGGGGGAGTCGATGTCGCCGTTCCCCACCACCGGCATCCGCGAGACGCTCCGCTTCACGGCCGCGATCGCCTCCCAGTCGGCCTCGCCCTTGAAGAACTGGGCGGCCACGCGGCCGTGCACCGTCAGGCACGACGCCCCCGCCTCCTCGATCCGCTGTGCCACTTCGAGGGCGGTGCGGCAGGAGTCGGAGCAGCCGAGGCGGATCTTCGCCGTCACCGGCACGCCGGCGCAGGCTTCGACGACGCGGCGCACGATCGTGCCCACGCGGTCGGGATCGCGCAGCAGCCACGAACCGCTGTGGGCCTTTTCTGTGACCTGTCGCACCGGGCAGCCAAAGTTCAGGTCCACCACGCTGACGCGGAAATCTTGGGAGAGGCGGCGGCCGACGGCGGCCAGGTTGTCGGGGTCGTTGTCCCACATCTGCACGGCCAGCGGCCGCGGTTCGTCGCGCACGCCCCACAGCCGGTCGGGATGCTCGCCGCGGTTGCTCTCCAGCCAGATCGCGCTGCGGGCCGCGATCATCTCCGTGGCGAGCAGGCCTGCGCCGCCGAACTCGCGGACCACCTGGCGATAGGCGTAGTTCGTGTAGCCCGCCATCGGCGCCTGGAGGATCGGCGGATCGACGACGACGGGCCCGATGGCCAGCGGCGTGACGGCCGGCACAGGCGTGGAGGCGGTCGCGGGCGTCATGGCCTGGCCGGGGCGGTGGGGTTTGCAGGCGCGGCGGCGGGCGGCTGCCGCCACTGGATCGGGGCGCCGATCAGCATCGCCGCGAAGCGGTCGTCGGGAATGGAGAGATCAGCCGCGGCCATCGCATATTCGGCGATGTCGAGGTTGTAGGCCTTCGTGGCCTGGAGAAACTCGCGCTGCTGGCCGACGAGCGCCGCATGGGCCGCGATCACCGCCTCGATCGGCCGCTTGCCTTGGGCATGATCTGCCTCGGCCATCGTCGCCGCCTTTTCGGCGGCCCGCACGGCCGCGGCGCGGGCCTCGAGCGCCTCGTGTCGGGCCGGCAGCGTGCGGGCGATGGCGCGGACGCGACCAGTGGCCGGCCGCGTCGCGAAGATCGCCTCGAAGTGCGTCTGGTAAGGGATCGCGAGCGGCCGATCGACGGGCCAGGGCAGGGGATCGGTGACAGGCAGCTTGGAGAGATCGACGAGCTCCTGCTGGGCGGCGCCGAGTTGGGCGCGGGCGTCGGCGAGATCGGCGCGGGCCGCGGCGGTGGCGACGTCGAGGGTGGCGCGGTCGTGCGGGTCGCCGCCGGGAGCGACGAGCTCCAGCCGCTCGATCGCCTCGGTCGCCCAGCGGACGGCGGCGAACGCCGTGGCCACCTTCCAGTAGGCCTGCGTGATCCATAGCCGCCGTGCCCGGTCGCCGGAGCGATCGAGCGCCTCGAGCAGCGGGAGGGGCCGCGCGTAGAGTGCCGCGGTGCCATCGATGGCACCGGGCCGGCCGGCGAGCGGCTCGAGCGCCTGGGAGAGCACGTCGGTGGCCAGCCCCGCCGGCGGCGCAGTCGGTGGAGCAGTCGGTGGAGCAGTCGGTGGAGCAGTCGGTGGAGCAGTCGGTGGAGCAGTCGGTGGCGTCTGCTCCGGTGGGTTGGCGGCCGGTGGCGACGGCACGAGCACGGACGGCTCCGTGGACGTCGGCGGTGGATCGGCGGGCACGACGACCGATTGCGTGCCGTCGGCCGCCGGCTCTGCGGCGCCAGCCTGCGCTAGCCCGACGACGATGAGTGCGACGCGCAGGAACGTTTCCATCGGATAACCTCGGTTCACAGGCTCACACGGGAGCAGGGGCTGAGTCAACCCGGCCCTCCGGGCCTGGTGCTCACCCAAGAAGCCCCCGGCGGAAGCCGGGGGACTCCGGGTCGTCTCCCTTCCCGGGTGCCATGCGATGTGGGGTTGAACCGCGAAATCGCGAGCCGTCGAGCGGCATGGATGGCGGGGTGGTTTTCGTGCCCGGTGTCCCCGGGCTTCCGCCCGGGGCTTTTTGGGGAGGAGGCATGACGGCCCCCGCCGCCGCTGCGCGGCGGCCACGGCCGCCCGGAGGTGCGGCCGCTTGCCCGGCAGGTCGCACCTCGGCTGCGACCTCGCCGGGCCAAGCCTGCACGGGCCATGGATGGGCTGTGTTCACGGCAAGCCCCGGCATCCTGCCGATCTTGCCTTGGCCGGCCTCCGCCGGCTCTTGCTGGGCCGCCTTCCAGGCGGCCACCGGTTGCGTTGTCGCTGCGCATCGGCCCCGCCGCCGCTCCGCGGCGGCCACGGTCGCCCGGAGGTGCGACCGTTTGCCCGGCTGGTCGCACCTTGGCTGCGACCACGCCGGGCCAAGCCTGCACGGGCCATGGATGGCCGTGCAGGCGCTGAAGTCAGCTCGCGGCGTCGAGATAGGGATCCTGGCTCATCTGAATGTGGGCCTCGGCCCGCTGCCGCTCCACGTATTCCAGCAGCCGCCGCTGGCGGACATGCCGCGCCTCCACCCGCTGCTGGGCCCGCTTGAAGATCCGTTCCAGCCGCGCCGTATTCCCGCCCAGTCGGCCGCGCAGGGCGGCGGCGATCCGCGCGGCCCGCTTCGGCCCGAAGCCTTGCACGAGGATGTCGTCGTCGAGCGCCAGGAACTGCCGCCACGTGCCGGGGTCGCCTTGGCGGCCGCAGCGGCCCACCAGTTGGCGGTCGATGCGGGCCGAGTCGTGGAGTTCCGTGCAGACCACGTGCAGGCCGCCGAGTTCCTTCACCCCTGCGTCGAGCTTGATGTCGGTGCCGCGGCCGGCCATGTTCGTCGAGACCGTAATCTTCCCGAGCTGACCCGCCTCGGCGACGATCTCGGCCTCCTTGTCGATGTGCCGGGCGTTGAGCACGACGTGCCGCAGTCCGGCCTGCTCCAGCAGCCGGGAGAGGTCTTCCGACTTGTCGATCGACCGCGTGCCGATCAGCACCGGCCGGCCCAGGGCGTGCATCGCGGCGACGTCGGCGATGATGCGTTGCAGCTTTTCCGGGTAGTCGCCGCACACGACCGCCGGCAGCCGCTCGCGGATCGCGGGCTTGTTGGTCGGCACCACCGCCACGTCCACGTCGTAGGTGCGGGCCAGTTCGCGGGCGCTGGTGGCGATCGTACCCGTCATCCCCGCCAGGTGCGGCCAGCGGGCGAACAGGTCCTGGATCGTGATCCGCGCGGCGTGCCCCGACGGCACCGTGATCTCGATCCCTTCCTGGGCCTCGACCGCCTGGTGCAGGCCGTCGCGCCAGGTGCGTCCCTCGGCGGCCCGGCCGGTGAACTCGTCGATGATCACGATCTTGCCGTCGCGGACGACGTACTGCCGGTCGCGGGTGAAGAACTCGCGGGCCCGCAGCGCCCGCTCGACGGCGTCGTAGAGCTCCAGCAGGCTCGTGGAGTCGAGCTCCGGCGGCCGGTCGAGGGCCCGCACGCGGCTCCGTCCCCGGCCGAGGAGTTCGCAGGTTTGCTTCTGCACTTCCTTCTCGAAGTCGGCCCGGGCCTCGAGTTCCCGGGCCGCCCGGGCGGCGAAGCGAAACACGGCCTGCTGCACGGCCTGCGCCTCGCCGGGGGGTGAGGCGATGATCAGCGGCGTGCGGGCCTCGTCGATGAGCACGTTGTCGGCCTCGTCCACGAGCGCGAACCAGTAGGGCCGTTGCAGCAACTTCGCCGCGCCGCCCGCCGCCGCGCCCGTGAGCGTGGCGCCCAGGTCGCCGCGGCCCTCGGCGAGCTCGCGGCCGATGAGCCGGTCCTTGAGGAAGTCGAAGCCGAACTCCTTGGCCGTGCCGTAGGTCACGTCGCAGGCGTAGGCCTTCCGCCGCACGTCGAAGTCCATCTGCGACTCGACGATCCCCACCGACAGGCCGAGGGCCTCGTAGATCGGCGTCATCCACTCCGCGTCGCGGCGGGCCAGATAGTCGTTGACCGTCGCCAGGTGGGCGCCCTTGCCGGCCAGGGCGTAGAGCACCAGCGGCAGCGTGGCGACGAGCGTCTTGCCCTCGCCGGTCTGCATCTCCACGATCGCGCCGTGGACGAGGGCCACACCCGCGAGCAGTTGCACGTCGTAGTGCCGCATGCCGAGCCGCCGCCGGCCGGCCTCACGGGTGGCGGCGAAGCTCTCGACGATCAGCGAGTCGGCGGCCTCGCCGGAGCGGGCCCGGTAGGAGAGCGAGCGGCCGAGACGTTTCAGCGCGACGTCGTCGAGCGCTTCCATCTCGGGCGCGAGCGCGTCGATCTCACGCACGACTCTCCAGGTCGCGGCGGTGATCGCCGGACGCCTCCCGGGCGCGATCCTGCCGAGCCAGTCGAACATGCGTTGCATCACGGGCGTCGCGCTGGGCGGAAGGGGTGACGGATTCGACGATTGTCGCCTGGGGGCGGCCGCAGGAAAAGCCTTGGCGTGACGCCGGGCCGGTAGTGTACGCGGCGGGTGCGCCGGTCGGAGGCCGCGGCATCGAAAGCCCGAGGCGTGAGCGGTGGGTGGCGCGTCGATTGTGCTCGTCGTTTTCGCCCGGTGCCCTTGAAGCCCGAGGCGTGAGCCGAGCGGAATGCGGATGGCTGCGGGTGAAGCGACGCGTATTCCCTCACCTTACGATTCGGGCTTCCCGGCAACCGGTCACGACGGTCAGAGACCGCCGCTCCAGGGTCGACACGACGGTCAGAGACCGCCGCTACACGCCGCAGCTGTGCTGCGGCCACGGTCGCCCGGAGGTGCGACCGCCTGCGAGGCGTGAGCTTGCTCACGCCTCGCCAAGGCTGTCGGGGCCATGGATGGGCGCGCTTTCGCGCCGGCGCATCCCTTCGGGCCTGCTTCGGCTTACGCGAGGCTCGCCGGGCTGGCGAGCCATCGGACGCCGCAGCTGTGCTGCGGCCACGGTCGCCCGGAGGTGCGACCGCCTGCGAGGCGTGAGCTTGCTCACGCCTCGCCAAGGCTGTCGGGGCCATGGATGGCCCGACAGCCGTGAAGTCAATACCGCGGCGGCGCCGCGGGCGTGGCTCGAGCCGGGGGCATCGATGTCGCCGGCGTGGCGAACGGATTCCAGCTCGCATTCGCGGCCGGCGGCTGGCCGGTCGGCATCTGGGCCGTCACCTGCTGCTGGGCGCCATTGACATACTGCTGGGCCTGCTGGCCCGCCTGGTTCATGTACTGATTGGCCTGCTGCGTGGCCTGATTCATGTATTGGTTGGCCTGCTGCTGCGTCTGGTTGGCCATCTGCTGCCACTGCTGGTTCGCCGAGTTCTGCATCTGATTGGCGAACTGTTGCCCCTGGGCTTGCATCTGGTTGCCGAACTGCTGGCCCTGGTTGGCGATGCTCTGGGAGTTCGGCATTTGAGGTGCGGCCGGCATCTGAGGCGCGGCAGTCTGCGGCTGCGCCCACGACCATGTGTTCGGGGCCGGGGTCGCCGGGGCCGAGGCCTGCCACTGGGTCGCAGGGCCGGGCATCGGCGGCGCGGCGGGGTAGGCCGCCCCCATCTGTTGCGGCATGACGCCGTAGGGAGCGGGCTGGCCGATCATTCCGGTGGCCGGCGGGGCGACCGTGGTCGGGGCCCGCGCGGTCTGGCAGCCGGCGAGGCCCACCAGCGCCGCGGCCGCGAGTGCCGCGGTCGCGAGGCAGAGATACGAACGGTGTGCGCCCAGGTGCTGGTCGACGTTCGCGGCGCGGGTGGCGTCGCGACGGGACGAATGACAGGTCGACACGACAGGCACTCCACGAGGGAAGAGACTTGGGAAACGCCGTGCCCGAGGAGACAATGCTCGGGACGGTTCGGGCCAGGACGATAGCGACTCCGCCGGGTGGGTCCATACCAGTTCCCGCCGTCCGCCCCGCCTCGCCTGCTCGGTCCGGCGTCGGTCCGAGCCCGCCTTGCCCAGGTTCTCCCGCCCGCCACACCCGATGCCAACGCCCGACAGTCCCATGAACGGCCTCGACGTCCACACCCTGGCGGCCGCCCTGCGGGCCGAGGCGGTGCGGATCGGGTTCTGCCGCGTGGGAATCGCCCCCGCCGTGCCGCCGCCACACCACGACGCGTTTCAGCACTGGCTGACGGCGGGCCGCGCGGGAGTGATGCAGGATTGGCTTACGCGGCACGAACCGCTGCGCCGCGATCCGGCGAACTTGCTGGCGGGCGCCCGCAGCGTGATCGTGTTGGCGACGGACTACCCGGCCGACCGTCCAGCGGAGCCCGTGCCCGGCCGCGGCCGTGTGGCTCGCTACGCCCGTGGCGACGACTATCACGACCTGCTGCGCGAGCGGTCGAACGTGCTCGGGGCCTGGCTCGAGGCCCGCGTGCCGGGCTGCCGCACCCGCGGTGTGGTCGATTCGGCACCGCTGGCCGAGCGCGACTACGGCCTGCTCGCCGGTCTCGGCTGGATCGGCAAGAACACGATGCTCATCGACCCGCGTGCCGGGAGCTACTTCTTCCTCACGGCGCTGCTCACCGATCTCGACCTGCCCGCCGACGTGCCGCTCGAGACGGACCATTGCGGCACCTGCACCGCCTGCCTCGACGCCTGCCCGACCGGGGCTTTCGTGGAGCCGCGGGTGCTCGATGCGGCGAAGTGCATCAGCACGCTCACGATCGAGGACCACGGCCCGGTGCCGGGGCCGCTGCGTGAAGGCATGGCCGACTGGGTGTTCGGCTGTGACGTCTGCCAGGAGGTCTGCCCGTGGAATCGGCATGCGCCCGGGTCGGCGGAGCCGGCGTTCCAGCCGCGGGATGGCATGTCCACGCTCGACCTCGTGGAACTGCTCGGGTTCGACGAGGCCGCCTTTCGTCGCCGCTTCCAGGACTCACCGGTCCTGCGGGCCAATCGCCGCGGCCTGCTGCGGTCGGCGGCGATCGCGCTGGGCAACCGGCCCGACCCGGCGGCGTTGCCAGCCCTGACCGCAGCCCTCGCCGACGTGGAACCGGTCGTCCGCGAGGCGGCGGCATGGGCGCTCGGGCGGTGGAAGGCTGCGGGAGTCGTCGAGAATCTGTAGCGGCGGAACGGGCGCTGCCGCGGTGGCAGGCTGAAGGCGTCTTCGAGAATCTGTAGCGGCGGTCTCTGACCGCCGAATGCGTTCCCGACACGCGAGGCACGACGGTCAGGCGTTGTCGGTCCGCCCGCGTGACGCCCAGGCGCGGGCGAGGCGGATCGCGGCGGCGATCTGCTGGTCGAAGACCTCGGCCGTGAGGCCGTCGAGCACCACCTTGCCCGCGGCGTCGAAGGCGGCCGGCGGCAGGTAGAGGAACTGCGGCACGATCACGCAGCGGTGGTCCACCATCAGCGCGTTGGCCAGCGGCAGGGGGGCGAGGAACGAGCGGTCCCCGCCGGCGTTGGCCACGAACGTCACGACCTTGTCCTTCCAGGCGTCGTTGGTGAGCTCGACGAAGTTCTTGGCGGCCGCGTTGGGCTGGTAGTTGTAGACCGGGAAGCAGACCGCGATCAGGTCGGCGGCCCGCACGCGGCGGGTCATGACGTGCACCCGCTCGTCCTGGTAGCAGGTGAAGCCGTCGCAGCCGGGCAGCGGCTCCGTGGCCAGATCGATCAGGTCGATGGACAGTCCCTCCGCCGCGAGGCGGGCGGCGATCGTGTCGGCGGCGGTTCGCGTCTTGCTCCCGGGCTTGAGAGCCGTGGAAACGACGACGGCGTGGAGTTCGGGGGTGGACATGCGGGTCGAGTTCCTCAGCGTTGGATTCCGGTCAGGAGTTGTAACCGGATTCGCTCCGGGACGGTACGAGTTCGCTCGCTGCGGCGGGGCGCCGG
>Ga0315900_10007386_pt1 | contig 14447 bp, 11 predicted proteins | sample LakEriMetagenome_FD_203521 | JGI IMG/M metagenome (GOLD analysis project Ga0315900, IMG submission 203521) | Freshwater fungal communities from buoy surface, Lake Erie, Ohio, United States - Buoy 12 MA114 | ecosystem: Environmental > Aquatic > Freshwater > Lake > Lake biofilm | place: USA: Lake...
CCTTCGACGGCGGATTGGCGACCGGCGGCAGGTAGCCGAAGATCTCGTCGAAGTAGACCAGGGCCCGCAGGCTGGTCGTGCCGCGCTGGGCGCGCATCCACCGCACGACCTCATTGAGCAGCAGCGACACGAAGAACATGCGCTCGTGGTCGTCGAGATGCGCAATCGACAGCACCGCGACTTTCGGCTTGCCGTCGGCGGTGTAGAGCAGACGCTGGACGTCCAGCGGGTCGCCCTGAAGCCAGGCGGCGAATCCCGGGGCGGCCAGAATCTGGTTCAGCCGCATGGCCAGGGCGAACCGATCCTTCGGGGGAAAGAAGGCGTCAATGTCCATCACGCCGACGCGTGTGACCGGCGGCTGCTGCACCGCGACGATCAGGGCCGCCAGATCAAGGTCGCGTCCCTCGGACCAGGCGTGCTGGAACAGGGTGGAGAGCAGGATGTGTTCGCGACTCCGGAGCGGCTCGGCCTCGATGCCGGCCAGGGCCAGCACGCTCGTGGCCGCCACGGCCACGACGTCGCCCAGCAGGTCGGGGTCAGCCATGACCTCGGGGGACGGCGCCATGAACGACTGCATGACCGAGATGGGGCGCCCGGCCGTGCTGCCCGGCGTGTAGACGAGGATGTCGGCGGTGTCCCTGAGACGGCTGATGCGGGCGCCGTCCTGCCCCCACTCCTCGAGGCCCCGGCGCCAGAGCTCGGCCTGGGCCGCGGCGAAGTCCTCACGCGACTGGCCGGCCAGCCGCGCGGCATCCTCGTTGATCCACGGGGCGAAATCTTCGCCGGCGAGGGCCGGGAAGGTCAGGCAGAGATTGGCCAGGTCGCCCTTCGGGTCGATGGCGAGCACGGGGATGCCGTCGATGGCGGCTTCCTCGATGAGGTCGATGCCGAGCCCGGTCTTGCCGCTGCCGGTCATCCCGACAATCACGCCGTGGGTCACCAGGTCGGCCGACGGGTAGAGCAGCGGGGTGCCGCTGCGCTGGCGGGTGTCGCGGTCGACCTGCCGCCCGAGGTAGAAGACGCCGAGCTTTTCGTAATCCATGCCGTGGCGCATTCTAGCGCGGTCATGCGCAGCTCTGGTCAGCCCGGGCGGGTCGACCTCAGGTCAAATGACAGAACATGCGAAAATCGGCCTGAATCCGTTGATTTCGGGTCGTCTGTGCCCTATACTACAGGCTCACAGTTTGGGCTGCACGCCGGTCCCAGACCCCCAGCGTCGAAACGAGGCTCACGTGTCATTCAAGATCGGCGACAAGGTGATCTACCCCAATCACGGGCTCGGCATTGTGGCCAAGATTGAAGAGAAGACAATCTTCGGCAACACCGAGGGCTTCTTCCACCTGCGCATCCTCTCGACGGAATCGACCGTGCTGGTGCCGGTGGCCAATGTCGACAACGTCGGCCTGCGACGTGCCATCAGCGACGAAGAGGTGGAAGAACTGTATCGCCTGCTCGGCGATGGGCACATCGACAATCACCAGAACTGGAAGGGTCGCTTCAAGGACAACTCGGACAAGATGCGCACCGGGTCGATCTACGACATGGCCGACGTGCTCAAGAGCCTGACGTTCCTGGCCAAGTCCAAGAGCCTGTCGTTCCGCGAGAAGCGGATGCTCGATCGCGCCAAGTCGCTCATCGTCTCCGAGATCTCGGAAGTGATGCGCATCAAGCCCGAGGCCGTCGAGGCGCGGGTCAACGAACAGCTCGAGAAGTGCTTCGCCGAGCGCGCCCGGGCCGTGGCGGCCGGCGAGCCGCTGCCACCGCCGCGCATCATTCCGCCGGCACCGCCGCGGTCGGCGATGCCGCTGCCTGCCGTCAAGCCCATGGCTGCCGCCCCCGTTCCCGCCCCGGCGCGTCCGGTGACGCCGCTGCAGGCCCGCGTGGCCGAGAAGGCTGCCGCCCCAGCGGCCTCAAGGGCGGCCGCCGCGCCGGCCGGCCGAAAGCCAGCCGCAGCGGCTGCGGCGCCGAAGAAGGCCATCGGCACCAAGGCCGCCGCGCCGAAGAAGGCGGCAGCGAAGGCACCCGCCGCGAAGCCGACGGCACCGGCCAAGGCCACCAAGCCCACCGCAGCGAAGCACGCCAAGTCTGCTGCCGGAAAGAAGAAGGTCGCGGCACGGAAAGCCCCGGCGAAGAAGTCCACCCCGGCCAGGCCGGCCGCGAAGAAGGCCGCGCCTGCCAGACCGGCGGCGCGCCGGGTGGTTCCAGCGGCCGCCCGCAAGCCGGCCGCGAAGGCGGCACCGGCAAAGAAGGCCTCGGCCAGAAAGCCCTCGGCCCGGCGCTAGCGATCGGGACCGTTGCACGACCGTGAGTGACGCCCCGGCTCCGGCCGGGGCGTTTTCGTGTACGGCGGCCGAGCCATGGGCGTTCCGCCCAGCCGCCCGTGACTGGACGAGGCCACACGTCCCGAGTACGCTCAGACTCCTATGATCCGCACCCGCCTGCTTCTCGTGGCCGTCGGTCTGGCGCTGCTGACGACAGCCGCCGCCGCCCAGCCCTCGGCCTCCGTGACCCTCACGGCCGACGACTACCGTCGCGCCGAGGGCTTCCTGGGCTACCGCACCACGCCCCTGGTGATGCATGCCGGGGTGCGGCCCACGTTCCTGCCGGATGGCCGCTTCTGGTATCGCACGCAGCGGCCCGAGGGGCCGGAGTTCGTGCTGGTCGACCCGGTGCGGCGCACAAAGGCACCGGCGTTTGACCATGGGCGCGTCGCCGACGCGCTGTCGAAGGCCGCGGGGCGCGCCATCGAACGGGCGCGCCTGCCGTTCACCAGCATCGACCTCGCCACGGCCGGCCAGGTCGTCGTGACGCTCGGTGACCGCCGCTACAGCTGTGACCTGGCGGGCGCGGCCTGTACGTCGAGCGAGCGTCCGGCGATGCGGCCGCAGTCGGTCTCGCCGGATGGCACACGCGCCGTCTTTATCCGCGACTGGAACCTGTGGCTGCGCGACCTCAAGACGGGGGCCGAATCGGCGCTGACCACCGACGGGGTCAAGGACTACGGGTATGCGACCGACAACGCCGGCTGGCGCTACAGCGATGCCCCGGTGGTCAAGTGGTCGCCCGACTCGACGCGGGTGGCCACGTTCCGACAGGACCAGCGCAAGACGAGCGACATGTATCTCGTCACCACCAACGTGGGCCGACCCGTCCTGCAGGCGTGGAAGTATCCCCTGCCCGGCGACGCCGACATCACCATGATCGAGCGTGTCGTGATTGACGTGACCACCGGCGCGATGGTGCGGCTGCAGATGCCGCCGGACCAGCACCGCTCGACCATCTGCGACGACATCATCTGTGGCGGCGACTGGGTCGATGTGCAGTGGGCGCCCGACAGCCGCAGCCTGGCGTTTGTCTCGACCTCGCGCGACCACAAGCGCGCCGACCTGCGGGTGGCCGACGTGCAGACCGGCGCGATTCGCCAGGTGATGCACGAGGAGGTCGCCACCTTCTTCGAGAGTGGCAACGACGCGGTCAACTGGCGCTACCTGCCCGGGTCGGATGACGTCCTGTGGTACTCGCAGCGCACCGACTGGGGGCACCTCTACGTGTACGACCTGCGCACGGGCGCCCTGCGGCGTCCGCTGACCAGCGGCACCTGGAACGTCACGCAGGTGCTGCATGTCGACGCGGCGGCGCGCGTGATCTTCTTCGAAGGCGTGGGCCGGGAGCCCGGACGCAATCCGTATTACCGGCACCTCTATCGGGTCGACATGGATGGCCGGAACCTCACGCTCCTGACGCCCGAAGACGCCGATCACGACATTTCGCTGTCACCCGACGGACGACGGTTCGTGACGGTGGCGTCGACGCCCGACACCCCTCCCGTGGCGCGCCTCCGCGCAGCAACGGGTGACCTCGTGCTGGCGCTCGAGACCGCCGACATTTCGCGGCTGACCGCCGCCGGATGGCAGGCGCCCCAGCGCATCACCGTGAAGGCGCGCGACGGGGTCACCGACCTGCACGGGCTGATGTATCGGCCCACGCGCTTCGACCCCTCGCGGAAATATCCGATCATCAACAACATCTACCCCGGTCCCCAGACCGGCAGCGTCGGGTCGCGCCAGTTCGCCGCCTCGCGCAGCGACACCCAGGCCCTCGCCGAACTCGGGTTCATCGTCGTGCAGATCGACGGCATGGGCACCCCCTGGCGGTCGAAGTCGTTCCACGAGAAGTACTACGGCGACATGGGCGACAACACGCTGCCCGACCAGGTAGCCGGCATGAAGGAACTGGCGGCGCGACATCCGTACATCGACATCGACCGCGCGGGCATCTACGGACATTCCGGCGGCGGCTTCGCCACGGCCGGGGCCATGTTCCGCTATCCGGACTTCTTCAAGGTCGGGGTGTCGCAGGCCGGCAACCACGACAACCGCAACTACGAGGATGACTGGGCGGAGAAGTGGCAGGGGCTGCTCGTCACCAACCCGAACGGCACGACCAACTACGATAACCAGGCGAACCAGCTCGTGGCCCGGCAGCTGAAGGGCAAGCTCCTGCTGGCGCACGGCACGATGGACAGCAACGTCCCCATGTACGGCACGCTACTGGTCGTCAACGAACTCATCAAGGCCAACAAGGACTTTGACCTGGTGCTGCTGCCGAACCGCGGCCATGGCTTCGGGAACGAGCCCTACATGATGCGCCGGCGCTGGGACTACTTCGTGCAGCACCTGATGGGCGCCACGCCGCCGGCCGAGTTCGCCTTCACGCCGCCGACCGACCCGCGCTGAGATTCGGTGATGGAGACGGCAATGGCGGCCGCGCGGACCGCCCTGACATATCTGGCCATTGTCAGCTTCACGCTCGTGGCCGGCCCGATTGGCCTGCTGATTGCCATCCCCTTCCGGGTGAAGGGGCTGCTGTATGACCTCGGGCACATCGGCGTCTGGATGACGCTGCGCACCTCGGGCATCCGGGTCACGGTGGAAGGCCGCGAACATCTCCGCCCGTCGACGGCGGTGGTCTTCTGCGCCAACCATCAGAGCAATGTCGATCCGCCCGTGCTGTTCAGCGCCCTCCACCGCCGGCTGCATGTGCTGTACAAGGCCGAGCTCAACCGGCTGCCGATTCTCGGTACGGTCTTCCAGGTGGGCGGCTATATCCCGGTCCCGCGTGAGCAGAAGGAGGCGGCGCTGCGGGCCATCGACCTGGCGGCCGCGTCGATTCGCCAGGGCAATTCGTTCCTGGTGTTTCCCGAGGGCACGCGCAGCCGCACCGACGACCTGCTGCCGTTCAAGAAGGGCGGCTTTGTGATGGCCATCCAGGCGCAGGCGCCCGTGGTGCCGGTGGCCATTTCGGGCGGGCGGGCGGCCATGCGGAAGGGCAGCGCCCTTATCTATCCGGCGCACGTCCGCGTCTGCATCGGCGAGCCGGTGCCGACGGCCGGGCTGACGCTTGACGATCGCGATGCGCTGATTGTGCAGGTGCGAGAACGGATCGCCGCGATGCTGCGTCAGTAAGGATGTATGCGCCCTCGTGCGATCGCGTTCCTGTGTGTGAGCCTGAGCCTCGTGCCGCTGCTGGCCGCCGCGCAGCCCCGCCCGGATGCGGGGCCCGCCCCGGCTCAGGCAGCAGGGCGCGCCACACGCTTTCCGTCCGTCAGGGACGGCCGCACGCTGGTCAGGGTCGAGGCCTACGTTACCCGCGACGGCGTGCCCGTGACCGGGCTGGCCCCGTCGGCGTTCACCGTCAGGGAAGACGACACTGACCAGATGCCAGAGGAAGTGCTGCCGCTCGGGCCACGCACCGAGGCCGGTGCGGTGCCGCGGCGGTTCGTGGTGTGGCTCGACCGCTGGCACCTGGCCGGGACGCCCGATGTGGCGGCCATCGCCCAGCTGCTCGAGTCAGTGCTGGCCGCCGGCGACGAAGTCGCGGTGATGACGCACGATACACGCCCGGCCGATCTCTCTTTCAGCGGACGGGGCGCCGGGCTCCGGCAGTCACTAACCGATGCCATGGCGTGGGCACCCGGTGATCGCGACGCGGCGGGGCTCGACCTCGAGCGTCGCTGCTTTGCCGACGGCCGGGGTGGTACGGCCATCGCCGAGGAACTGGTTGCGCGTCGTCGGGAACAGGACACCCTGCGGGCGCTCAACGCCACGCTGGCCCACCTCGAGGAGGTGCGCGAGGGGCGCACGTTCCTGATGCTGGTGTCGGACGGCTGGACCATGTTCAAGGCCAACGACCGCCTCGAGGATGCCTCTCTCAGCGACGAATGCCAGCGCGAGCGCACGCGGCTCGCCTACATCGACCACGAGTTCGAGACGCGCATGACGACGCAGCGGGCCAACCGGGCGACGGTGTCTGTGTATCCCATCCGGCCCGCATCGCTGGAGGCCGCGTCGCCCGCGCCAGGCGGGGATGAGCGCCGCATCGAGTCACTGCGCACACTCGGCCAGCTGACCGACGCGGCGGCCCTGGTCGCACCCGCCGATCGCGAGTCGTGGCTGTCGCGCCTCCGCAGCGATGCCGGCGCGTCGTATCTCATCAGCTACTACTCGACCAACACGAAGTACGACGGCCGATTCCGGCGAGTGACGGTGGATGTGGCCGCCGAGGGGGCTGATGTCCGCACGCGGCTCGGCTATCTGTCGCTCACGGAAGCCGAGGCACGGGCCTCCGGGGCTGTGACCACGCAGGTGCTGGGTCCCGGGGGGCGGGCGCTGCCGCCGCCCGCCGTCACGCGGGCCCTCGACCGGCTGGGTCCCTCGTCCAGTCGGGCCCTGTCGCCGCTGCGGGTGCAGGTAGTCGGCTTCACCTCGTCACTGCGGGCGGTCATCGAGCTCGAGGCGACCGCGGCCCGGCTGCCCGAGTGGCAGGCTGGCATGGCCGTTCAGATGATGGTCGAGTCCGAGAAGGGCGGCGCTCCTGTGGTGCTGCAGGGCGAGATGCTGCCCAGCCAGCGTGTGTTGACCATCAACGGGCCCGAGGCTGAGCAGCCGCTGGCGCCGGGACGATACGTCGTGCGTGTGGAAGGCCGCCCCCTGCGGACGGCCTCAGGCAGCGTGCCGGTGCGCGCCTCAGGGGACGTTGTACTGGGGGCGCCGGCGGCCCGCTTCGGGTCGGGTATGCAGCTGCTGCGTCGCAGTCCGTCGACGGGCCTCGCCTACGTGCCGACGGCCGACCCCCGCTACCGGCGCACCGATCGCCTGCGCCTCGAGGTGCCGCTCCTTGGCGCGGGCGAGGCCGCCGTGACGGGTCGCATGCTGACCCGCGAGGGCGATCCGCTGCCGCTGGTGGTCACCATGAGTCAGCGCACCGACCCTGACACCGGCGTGCGCTGGGTGGTCGGAGATGTGACGCTCGCCCCGCTGGCGCAGGGCGAATATGTCGTTGAGCTCCGGCTGGGCAGCGAAGTGACCGCCTACGGCTTGCGCATCATCCCCTGACCGCGACGTAGACCGGGCGGCCCGCATAGCCACCGCCCTGGTGCGCGGCGCCGCAGCGCCGGCGCTCAGTGAAGCGGCCGCCGGGCGTAGCGCGCCAGGATGACGGCCAGGGCGAAGAACAGACCGGCACCCGCCAGGTTGCCGACCAGACCTTCTTCCCGCAGGAAGGGCACGGCGTTTCCCGCCGACTGCAGCGTGCCAAGCACATTCAGCCCGGACTGCTGCGCCCCGACCAGCACGGCGAACAGGATGCCCGCCAGCGACCCGCCGGCGATCAGTCCCGACGAGAAGAGCGTGCCGGCGCTGATGTCCGAGTCGTCCTTCGTCCCGGTGCTGCGCTCGACCCACCACCGCACGAGGCCGCCGATGAAGATGGGCGCGGTCGTGGCGATCGGCAGATAGGCGCCGACCGCAAACGACAGCGAGTGGATGCCGCACAGTTCCAGCGTCACTGAGATGAACACGCCGACGAGCACCAGGCCCCACGGCAGGTTCTGCGAGAGCAGCCCCTTGATCAGGGTGGCCATCAATGTGGCCTGCGGCGCGGCGACCGCTGCCGAGCCAATGCCGAACACCTGGTGCATGTAGAGCACCGTGGCCCCGATGATGAACGCCGAGGTGACGACGCCAATAGCGAGGCCCATCTGCTGGGCGAGCGGCGTGGCGCCGACCAGGTAGCCCGTCTTGAGGTCCTGCGACGTATTGCCGGCATTGGCGGCAGCGATGCAGACCAGCGCGCCGACCGAAATCGCCACCGGCGCATAGATGTCGCCGGTCCACCCCAGGGCGACGAAGATCACGCACGTGATGATGAGCGTGGCGATCGTCATGCCCGAGATGGGGTTGGATGACGAGCCGATCAGGCCGGTGATGCGCGACGACACCGTGGCGAAGAAGAAGCCGAAGAGCACGATCAGGACCGACACGAGGATGTTGCCCTGTGTGGGCAGGCCGGGCATCACCGCCAGGAACACCGCCAGCGCCAGCGAGCCGCCGAGCACCACGGTGATGGGCACGTCACGTTCGGTACGGCGCTGCGGTCCGTCGCCGGCAGTGCCGAGCCCCTTCAGGCCCTCGCGCGCCGATGACACGATGGTCGGCAGCGTGCGCCCCAGCGTGATGAGGCCGGCAGCCAGCACGGCTCCGGCGCCGATGTAGCGGATGTAGGCGCTCCAGATTTGTCCCGGCCCCATCTCCGAAATCAGGTAGGGCATGCCGGTGGCCGGATTGTTCGCCAGGGCCGGGGCAATCGGGGGGAATGGCGTGGGGATGGCGGCGCCGAGCAGCGAGAGCAGGGGCAGCAGCACCAGCCACGACAGCACGCCGCCGGCCACCATCGTGCCGGCGATGCGCGGCCCGATGACGTAGCCGACGCCCATGTACTCGGGCGAGATGTCGACCGCGACGGTGGCATTTGGAAACTGGCTGGTGCGCGATGTCGAGTACCCGACCTCGGCGAGGAACAGGTTGAAGATGCCCGTGAACGACTTCCACAGCGCGCCGATCCCGAGGCCGCTGAAGACCAGCGAGGCCAGCTGTCCGCCGCGCTCACCGGCGACAAGCACCTCCGCACACGCCGTACCTTCCGGATAGGGCAGCACGCCGTGCTCCTTGACGATGAGCGCGCGCCGCAGTGGCACCATCATCAGCACGCCGAGCATGCCGCCGGCGAAGGCGAGCATCGTGATCTGGGTATAGGTGAAGTACTTCGGTCCCTCCGGCGCGAGGAAGATCAGCGCGGGAATGGTGAAGACCACGCCGCCGGCCACCGACTCGCCGGCCGATCCGATCGTCTGCACGATGTTGTTCTCGAGGATGGTCGAGCCGCCGAAGCGTTTGAGTACCGAGATGGCGAGCACCGCGATGGGAATCGATGCACTGACCGTCAGCCCGGCCCGCAGGCCGAGGTAGACGGTGGAGGCACCGAAGAGCAACCCGAAGAACACGCCGAGAATGACCGCCTTCGCGGTGAACTCGGCCATCGCCTGCGAATCCTGGACGTAGGGCGTGAAGGACTTCTGGGAGTCGGCCATGGGCGGGGATGATAGCAGGGTCGGTGCCGGAGCGACTTTGCTATCCTGTCTCCCTTGTGAAAAGCGGGAACAAGCGACGGGTCGTGACAGAGCAGGTGTCAGAGCTGACCACCAGTCGGCTCTCGATCTATCTGCGGTGTCTCACCCGGCTCGAGCAGGCGGGCGTTGAGACGGTCTCGTCGCAGGGACTGGCCGAGCAGTTCCATCTCAATGCCGCGCAGATCAGAAAGGACCTGGCGTACTTCGGCGAGTTTGGCGTCCGCGGCGTCGGCTACGTGGTCAAGGACCTGCGCCTCCAGCTGCGGAAGATCCTGGGGCTCGACCGGCGACTCAAGGTGGCGGTCGTCGGCGCCGGCAAGCTCGGGCAGGCCCTGGCCGACTATCCGGGGTTCGGGCGTGAAGGCTTCGAAGTCGTGGCGATGTTCGATACCGATCCGGCCAAGGTGGGCCAGCACTCGCGCAGCGGCATTCCCATCCTGCACAGCCGTACCCTCCGGGCCTTTGCCACGCGCACGGGCATCGACATCGCGGTGCTGGCCGTGCCCGGCGACGTCGCACAGGATGTGCTCGATCTCATCGTCGCTGCCGGCGTCAGGGCGGTGCTCAATTTTTCGCCGGGAGGACTGCGGGTGCCAGAGACCGTCAAGCTCAAGCACGTGGACCTGACCGTCTCGCTGGAAGGGCTGTCGTTCTTCCTGGCCCATGGAGGTGACGATGGCGCGTAAGTCGACGGCTGCCGGTCGTGCGGCTGCACACCTCACGCATGTGGGTGCCGATGGCAAGGCCCGGATGGTCGACGTCGGGGACAAGCCCGTGACCGACCGCGAGGCGGTGGCGCGTGCGCGCATCGACATGTCGGCGGAGGCTCGCCGCCTGATTCGGAGCGGCGCCGTGCGGAAGGGCGATCCCCTGCAGGCGGCGCGACTGGCGGGCATCATGGCCGCCAAGCGCACCAGCGAGCTGATTCCCCTGTGCCATCCCCTGCTGCTGACGCATGTCTCGGTCGACCTGTCGCCCACCCGGACCGGGTATCGCATCGAGGCACGCGTACGTACCAGCGGCCAGACGGGCGTGGAAATGGAAGCGCTGACGGCCGCGACGGTCGCCGCCCTCACCGTCTACGACATGGTGAAAGCGGCCGACAAGGGAATGGTCATCGGCGAGGTGCATCTGGTGTCGAAGCGCGGCGGGCGCGGCGGCATGTACCGGCGGCCACGCTGATGCACGTCCTGATCTCGATCCAGCAGCGCGTGCCCCAGTGGCAGATTCCCGAGGCAGCGGCCCTCGCGCTGATGGCGCGGCGGCCCGATGTGCAGTTCACCTACGCCACCACGGACGAGATGCGGCGCGAGGCGCTGCGCACGGCCGACGTGGCGTTCACGTGGATCCTCGGAGAAGACGAGCTGGCCGGTGCGCCACGCCTCCAGTGGGTGCACACCTCGGCCGTGGCGGTCGAGACGCTGTGCCTGCCCGCCCTGGCGGCGCGCGGCATCCGCGTCAGCAACACGCGCGGCGTGCAGGCCGTCCCCATTGCCGAGCATGTCCTGGCGCTGCTGCTGGCCTTCGGCAAGCAGCTGCCGTTCCTGCTCGAGCGGCAGCGCGAGGCCCGATGGGCACAGGCCGAGTGCTCTGGCGCGCGGTTGCCGTGGCTGCTGCGCGGACGGACCCTCGCGCTGGTGGGACTTGGCACCATCGGCGAAGCGATCGCCTCGCGGGCAGCCGCCCTCGGGATGCGTGTGGTCGCCCAGCGGCGCGATCCGTCTGCCCCGGACGTTCCCGGCGTCAGCGCCATCTACGGCCCCGGCGCCCTGCACGACATGCTGAGGGAGGCCGATGCCGTCGTCGTGGCGGCGCCCCTGACCCCGGCCACCGCCGGCGTGTTCGATGCGGCCGCCTTCGCCGCCATGAAGCCCGGCAGCTTCTTCATCAACGTCGGACGCGCGCGCATCGTCGACACCCCGGCGCTCATGGCGGCCCTTCAGAGCGGACACCTGGCCGGCGCCAGCCTCGATGTGTTTCCGGAGGAGCCCCTGCCCCCGACCCATCCGCTGTGGCGCTGTCCGAATGTGATCCTCACGCCGCACACCTCGGGCTTCCGGCAGGGGCACTGGGACGAGGTGATTGATGTGTTTGCAGACAACCTCGAGCGGTTCACCAGCGGTCGCCCGCTGCGCTACGAAGTGCTGCCGGGCCGGGGTTACTGACCGGGAGCAGCGTCGCCAGCGGGGGCGTCGGGCGAGCCGGGCGGCGCGAGCGTGGCATCCGGCTGCCGATCGGGTTCGACGTGAATCACTGCATCCTTGACCTGCGGAAAGTGCGCCATCAGCCGGTCCTTGACGAGATGCGAGATGCGGTGGGCCTCGTGCAGGGGCAGGTCGCGGTCGAGCCAGATGTGCAGATCGAGGAAGACGAAATCCTGTGATCCACGGGTGCGCACCCGGTGGCATTCGCGCACCTCGGGCACCTGCATCACCACCTCGCGCAGATGCGCATCGTCAAGGACGAGGGCATCGCCCAGGATGCGGGTGGTGTCGCGCGCGATTTCGATGCACGCCCACGCGATGAATCCGGCCACGACGAAGGCGGCCATCGGGTCGAGCCACGCATATCCCAGGCGCACGCCGATGAGGGCGGCGATGACCGTGGCCGAGGTGAGCAGATCGCTGGTGGTGTGGTGTGCATCGGCGGCGAGCAGCTCGCTGCCGAGGCGGCGTCCTTCGCGGCGTTCGTACCAGACGACGGCGAGGTTGATCAGGAAGGTGGCGCCCATCACGACGAACGACAGTGCGTCGACGTGCGGCGGCGTCTGCTCGCGCAGGCGGGCGATGGCGGTGGTAATCACCTGCGTCAGGACGACGGCTAGGAACACGAGGATGCCCACCGAGGCGAGCGTCTCGAACTTGCGGTGTCCGTAGGGATGGTTGGCGTCCGGTGGACGGCTGGCGGCGCGTACGCCCATGATGCCGATGACGTTCGAGCCCGTGTCGGTCAGCGAGTGGAAGCCATCGGACAGGATGCTGACCGCGCCGGTGGCCAGGCCCAGGGCGATCTTGGCGGCGGCGACCACGAGGTTGAGCACCAGCACCCGCCGCAGCACGGACGAGACGGCGGCGTGGCGGTCCATAGGGCGGGTGGCTGCGGGCTCAGAAGATGGTGGCCGTGGGAATGGGCCACCACCGCACCTGGACGCGGCCGATGATGTACTTCTTCGGCACAAAGCCCCAGTGACGGCTGTCGGAACTGTTGTTGCGGTGGTCGCCCATCACGAAGTAGTAGCCCTCGGGGATGACCTGAGGGCCCCAGTCGTCGTGGCTGCGGTATTCCGGGGGAATCTGGTCGTCGGGCAGCGGCACGTCGTTGACGAAGACCTGGCCTTCCACCACCCGCACCATGTCGCCTTCCTCCGCGATGACCCGCTTGACGTATGACTTGTCGGGATCGAGGGGGTAATACAGCATCACAATGTCGCCGCGCTGCGGTTCACCCACACGGTAGGCCAGCTTATTGACGATCAGCCGGTCGCGATCCTCGAGGGTCGGAGCCATGCTCTGGCCATCGACGCGGGCGACCTGGAAGAGAAACGTCACGATGAGCGTGGCATAGACGGCGGCGGACGTGAAGACGCGCACCCATGCCATGAACTCGTCCCACCAGCCGCTCCACCAGGGGGCTGTGGCCACGGCCGCTGCGGGCACCATTCCATCGGCCTGTGGTGTCTCGGTGACGGGCCCTGCGGCGGCGGCCCCCGCGGTGACGGGGATCTCGGGGGCGGTGGCATCCGGCCCGAGGGCGTCGGCGGCCGCCGGGCTCTCGGGGGCGACGTCTGCCTGACCCTCGAGGGGGGATGGCGGCTCGGATGGCAGGGAATCCGGTGCGTCGGTCACCGTGTGGGCTGCCGATGGCGGCACCGGTTCCACGTGGGACGGCACCGGAAGCGGAGGGCCAGCGGGCAAGGGTGAGGCTGCGGCGGCATCGAGGGGGGCGATGCTGTCCGGGGCTTCCTCTGGAAGCGGGGGCAGTGACACGACGCCCTCATTCTAAACCAGAGGATCGGGTGGTATCATGCCCTCATGCTGAAGCCGCTCATCGAAGGGTTCGCGCTTACCTTCAAGCACATCTTCCGCCGGCCCATCACGGTGAACTATCCCGACGTGAAGGTGCCGATGTTCCCGAAGTATCGGGGCAAGCAGGTGCTGATGCGCGACGAGAACGGCCTCGAGAAGTGCGTGGCGTGCGGGCTCTGCTCGGTGGCGTGCCCGGCTGACGCCATCTACCTCGAGGCGGCGGAGAACGACGGCACCGTGATGGCCGGTCCGCGGTATGCGGCGGTCTATCAGATCCACAAGACGCGCTGCATTTTCTGCGGATACTGCGAGGAGGCCTGCCCGGTCTCGGCCATCTTCATGGGCAAGGACTACGAGCTGGCCGTCTACAGCAAGGACGACTTCATCTGGGACAAGACCGAGCTGCTCGTGCCGGCGGCCGCCGACCAGAAGGCGCCGCTGCAGGCCTGATTGACCTGGCCTCTGCCCCGGGGGCAGAGGCCCGGTGCTGCCGGCATCAATGAGCGCTTTCCTCGACGCCCTGGCGTCGCGCGTCCTGCTCTGCGATGGTGCGATGGGCACCATGCTGTATGGCAAGGGCGTCTTCATCAACCGCTGCTTTGAATCGCTGACCCTGTCGGACGCGGCCCTCGTGCGCGAAGTGCACGCGGAATACGTGCGCGCCGGCGCGGACGTGCTCGAAACCAACACCTTCGGGGCCAACCGCCTCAAGCTGCGCGCCTTCGGGCTTGGCAACCGCGTGGCCGAACTCAATGCCGAAGCCGCGCGCCTGGCGCGGGAATCGGTGGCGATGGCCGGTGGAGACGAACGCGTGTTCGTGGCCGGGGCTATCGGGCCCCTGGGCGTGCGGGTCGAACCCTGGGGGAAGCTGGGCATCGACGAGGCTACCGAGCTCTTCCGCGAGCAGGCCTCCGCGCTGGCGGCCGGCGGTGTCGACCTGTTCATGCTCGAGACGT
>Ga0315900_10007387_pt1 | contig 14444 bp, 12 predicted proteins | sample LakEriMetagenome_FD_203521 | JGI IMG/M metagenome (GOLD analysis project Ga0315900, IMG submission 203521) | Freshwater fungal communities from buoy surface, Lake Erie, Ohio, United States - Buoy 12 MA114 | ecosystem: Environmental > Aquatic > Freshwater > Lake > Lake biofilm | place: USA: Lake...
GCGGCGGCTTTTCACGTACGGGCCACGCTGGCGGCACCGGCGGCGTGGACCACCGTGAGCGTGGGCTACGAACGCGCCACCAAGCGGAAGCGCGCCACCCTCGACGGCGTGGAGCAGCCGCGGCTCACCAACGCGCTGGGGGCGTTGCCGGCGGTGGCCTTCTCGCCCGATGACGTGACGCTGGTGACCGGCGCCCCGGGTGACCGCCGGCGCTACCTCGACGTGATGCTCGCCCTCTCGTCACCGGCGTACCTGCAGGCGCTGCAGCAGTACCGGGCCGCGCTGCTGCGACGCAATGCCACGCTGCGCGCGGCGCAGCGGGATGGCGGGCGAGGCGATTACGCGGCCCAGGTGCAGCTCTGGGAGCCAGCGCTCGCGGAATACGGGGGATTCATTGCGGCGGCGCGTCACCGGTTCGTGCAGGAGCAGGGGGCGCGCTATGCACAGCTGTGCACCGCCATTGGTGAGCGGGAGCCGGCGCTGTTGCGCTGCGTCGCGGCAGGCGGCGACAACACCGACGCGCTCTGCACCAGCAGCCAGGCGCAGTCGGTCGCCCTCACGCGCGCCTTGGCACAGCAGCGCGCCAGCGAACTGCGGCGTGGCATGACGCTGGCGGGTCCGCACCGCGACGAGCTGCTGCTGCAGCTGGGGGCGCGCGACCTGCGCACCTTCGGATCGGCCGGGCAACAGCGGAGCGCGGCCATTGCGCTGCGCCTGCTGGAGCTCGCCACGCTGCGCGCGGCGCTGGGCCATGCCCCGCTGTTGCTGCTCGACGATCCCTTCGCCGAGCTCGATCTGCGCCGTGCGGGGCGCGTGCTGGAGTTGCTGGAAGACGCCGGGGCGGCGCAGGTGCTGCTGGCCGTGCCGCGGGCCGAGGACATTCCGGCGGCCTACACCCGGCTTGAACAGCGCACGATGCGCGACGGCGTGCTCACATGACGCCCCTCCGGCGCAACGCATGAGCGAACACAAGCGATCGCCGTCGAAGCTTGGCGACGTGGTGGCGTCGGTGCTCAAGCATGCCGGGCTGACCGATCGCGTGGCGCAGGCGGCGGTGATTCCCGAGTGGCCCGCCCTGGTGGGCGCGCAGATCGCCGGCGTGACCGAGCCGCTGCTGCTGCAGCAGGACGGCACGCTGGTGGTGATGGTGAAGACCCACGCGTGGATGCAGGAACTCACGCTGCTCGAGCCGCAGCTGTTGACGCGGCTCAATGCCGACCCGTCGCGTCCGCCGATCGTGAAGTTGCGCTGGATGCTGCGCCGGTAAGGCCGGGTTCCTGTGCCGAGCCCCCGGCGTCCCGCCCCCTTCCGGCAGGGATGGGGCGCGGGGAGCGGGAGGCGGGGAGCGGGAGGCGGACCGCCCGTCCGCAAGTCTTTATTTGACAACAACTTAGAAACCCATCGGGCAGTTGCTTCCACCCCCCGGTGTGGGTATATTCAAAGGTTGTGTTTCCGGGCCAGTCTTCGCCCTTCAAACCCTCCGGTAGCTTCCCGCATCATGGCCAACACCAGCGCAGAGTCCGAGAAGGAATACGGCGCAGAATCCATCACCGTACTCAAGGGACTCGAAGCGGTCCGCAAGCGCCCCGGCATGTACATCGGCTCGACGTCGGCGCGCGGTCTGCACCATCTCGTGTACGAGGTCGTGGACAACTCGATCGACGAAGCGATGGCGGGCCATGCCAAGCGCATCTTCGTCACGATCCACGAGGACAATTCCATTACCGTCGAGGACGACGGCCGCGGCATTCCCGTGGACGTGCATCCTGTCGAGAAGATGCCGGGCGTGGAAATCGCCCTGACCGTGCTGCACGCCGGCGGCAAGTTCGAGAAGGATGCCTACGCCGTATCGGGCGGTCTCCACGGCGTGGGCGTGTCGGTGGTGAACGCGCTCTCCGACAACCTCAAGGTGTGGGTGAAGCGGGAGGGGAAGGAGCACTACATGGACTTCGCGCGCGGCACGACCACCACGAAGCTCAAGGTGCTGCGCACGGTGCCGGCGAAGGAAACGGGCACCAAGGTCTGGTTCAAGCCCGACGCGACGATCTTCCAGGAAACCACGCGCTACGACTGGACCACGCTGGCCAGCCGCCTCCGGGAGCTGTCGTATCTCAACAAGGGCATCCAGATCACGCTGCGCGACGAGCGCCCCGACGAGAGCCGTGACGGGCAGGCGCGCGAGGAGCTGTTCTGGGCCAATGGCGGCCTCCGGGATATGGTCACGTTCCTCAACGGCAACAAGAAGCCGCTGCACCAGGATGTCGTGTACCTCGACACCATGCGCGACGGCATCGCCATCGAGGTCGCGCTGCAGTACAACGACAGCTACGCCGACACCACCTTCTCCTTCGTCAACAACATCAACACGCACGAAGGCGGCACGCACCTCACCGGCTTCAAGAGCGCGCTCACCTCGGTCATCAACAAGTACATCGAGCGGTCGAGCAACCTCAACAAGAAGGACAAGGAAATCCGCCTGTCCGGCGACGACGTGCGCGAGGGCATCACCGCGGTGCTCTCGGTGAAGGTGCGCGAGCCGCAGTTCGAGGGGCAGACCAAGACCAAGCTGGGCAACTCGGAGGCCGAGGGCGCCGTGCGCAGCGTGGTCAACGAGCTGCTCTCGCAGTATCTCGACGAGCATCCCAAGACGGCCAACGCCATCATCGACAAGGCCATCTCGGCCGCCCGGGCCCGCGAGGCGGCGCGCAAGGCGCGCGACCTCACGCGCAAGAAGTCGGCACTCGATGTGGCCGCGCTTCCCGGCAAGCTGGCCGACTGCTCGCTCTCGGACCCGGCGCTCTGCGAGATGTATCTGGTGGAGGGCGACTCGGCCGGCGGGTCGGCCAAGCAGGGGCGCAAGCGGGATTTCCAGGCGATCCTGCCGCTGCGGGGCAAGATCATCAACGTGGAGAAGGCGCGCTTCGACAAGGTGCTCTCCAACGAGGAAATCCGCACCATCATCACGGCGATCGGCACCGGCATCAAGGAAGAGTTCGACATCGCGAAGTGCCGGTACCACAAGATCATCATCATGACCGACGCCGACGTGGACGGCGCGCACATCCGCACGCTGCTGCTCACGTTCTTCTTCCGGCAGATGCCCGAGCTCATCGACGCCGGGTTCATGTACATCGCGCAACCGCCGCTGTATCGCGTGGCCAAGGGCAAGGAAGAGTTCTACGCCTATTCCGAGAAGGAGCGCGACGCGTATGCCGAGCGCCTCGGCGGTCCGGAAGGGCGCGGCAACATCATGATTCAGCGCTACAAGGGGTTGGGCGAAATGAACCCCGAGCAGCTCTGGAAGACGACCATGGACCCGGAAACGCGCACCATGCTGCAGGTCACCATGGAAGACGCCGTCCTGGCCGACCAGACGTTCCAGACGCTCATGGGCGACGAAGTCGAGCCGCGCCGTCTGTTCATCGAAACCAACGCGCGGTTCGTGAGCAATCTCGACATCTGACCCCTCGGTCCCGATGCGCTTCGAACGGCCCGCGCCCCTCGCGCGGGCCGTTCGCGTTTCCCCTCATCGCACGAAGGGATCGCTGAAGCGCGGGTCGGTGAGAAAGGTCCGGTCGGTCAGCGTCTTGAGGAACGCCACCAGCGCGTCGCGTTCCGTCACGGTGAGGTTGAGCCGCTGCGGCTGTCCGCCGGGCGTCCGCAGCCGCGGGTCGAGTGCGGGATTGGCCCGTACCCCCCGATCGTAGAAGTCCACCACCTGCTCGAGCGTCTGGAACCGCCCGTCGTGCATGTAGGGCGGTCGCACTTCCACGTTGCGCAGCGACGGCGCCTTGAAGCGGCCATTGCCGGCGCCGGCGTCGGTGATCGTGGCGTCGAGCCCGGTGTTGTGCACGGCGTCGCTGATGTGCGCCGTGGTCCCGTGACAGCGCGCGCACCCCGCCCGCCCGATGTACAGCTGCTGCCCCAGCAACTCCTGCGCGGTGAGGAGGTCAGCGCCGTTGGGCCCCCCGTTGGCGCCCACGGCGCGGTCGAACCTGGCGTTCGTGCTCACCAAGGCGCGCACGAACTGGGCGAGCGCGCGCGCCACCCGGTCGGTCGTGATCTCCCGCGTCCCGAACGCCGCCTCGAACAGCGCCGGATAGTACGCGGCGCGCGCCAGCTTGGCCGGAAGCTCATCGAGCCGTTCGCCCATCTCCGTGGGGTCCGCGATGGGCTGCAACACCTGCGCCTCCAGCGTGGCCGCACGCTCATCCCAGAAGAAGCGTCCGCTGGTGTAGAAGCGCGCATTGCTGAGCCCCATGCTGTGCCGGGTCGTGAGCCCACCGTCGAAGCCGCGGCTCAACCGCGCCGTGTCGGAGAAGGCGAACTCCTGCCGGTGGCAGGAGGCGCAGGACACGCGACTGTTCACCGACAGGCGGCGATCGTAGAACAGCACGCGACCCAGGGTGGCGCCGGCATCCGTCGTGACATTCGATGCCGGCGTGTTGTCGGCCGCGATGGCGGGGGGACCGCCGCTGGGCCCCGTGAAATGCCGCGGCAGCGGAAGGCGCGCATCGCTGTAGGCGAGCAACGCGGACGGGAGTACCGGGGCGACAATCACGTCGGTGCTGGGCGCGAGGCCCGTGGGGCTAGCGACGGGGGCGTCGCCACATCCCGATGCCGCGACGCTGAGCAGGAGGAGCGGCAGGATCGGTCGCATGAGCAGTTTGGCTGGTGGAAGCAACCACAGGGCACGGGGGATCACCCGTCCCACGGTCTGTCCTCAGGGACACGCGCCACCCCCCTCACCCTACGTGTGTTCCGCCCGCTGCAGCAGCGCCGTGGCGTCGGCAATCGACTCCGTGGTCCCCGCGAGGGCGAGGACATCCCCCGCCTGCAGGCGTTCGCTCCCGACGGGGAGCAGAACCTGCTCCGTACCGCGCGTGATGGCCAGGATGACCGCACCGGTTTGCGACCGCAGCTGCAGCTCGCGCAGCGTGCGACCCACCGAGGCGTCACCGTCACGGACGACGTAGGGGACCGGGTCGCCCAACCCGGGCAGGACGCGATGGACCGTGGACAGATCGCGCGGCGCGGCGTTGGGGGTGGCCGCCGTTGCAGCAGCTGGCGATGCCGACGCAAACCCCTTGGACAGGGCGGACAACAGCACCTGCGCACCCGCCCGCGTATGCCCGTACAGATCCGCCGTACGCCGCCAGAACACCACGGTGAGCCAGCCAACGACTACCGCCAGGACCGCCGCCCCGCGACCCAGCGGCACGAAGGGCTCGGTCACGACCACCACCACCAGCCCACTGACCGTCACGAGCGCCAGCTGCAGCGTGGCCATGAGGACGCGTCGCGGCGATTCGGCGTAGTCCAGACGATTGGCGACCGACTGCGGCAGTGCGCGGAAGGCGAGCAGCGACGACAGGGCGCCGGCAACGCGCACGATGCCAACGACGAGCGGAGCGGCCAGCAGCACGGCGATCGTGTACAGCGCCGCACTGGCCCACAGAGGGGGGAGCGACCGCGCGGCGAACTCCGCCAGGAGCCGCGGCTTTGCGAACACCGTGCCAATCACCACCCCCGTCAGCAGCGCCGTGTCGAGCACGAGCAGGCGGATCTTGCGGCGTACCAGCGGCGCGGTCGCTGCTGCAGCGGGGGTGCGACGCAGCGACGCGATCCACGTGCCATACAGCCCGACGAACGTCTGCAGCGGGCGCGGCAACCGCCGGTCCACGAACGTCGCCACCGCCCCCGAGGCTCGAATGGCGATGGGCGTCGTGAGCGTGGTGATGGCCGATACCGCGACCGCCACGGGATAGAGGAACGCACCCACCACCCCCGCCGTCGTCCCCACGGCGGCAATGATGAAGGCGAACTCGCCGATCTGCGTGAGGCTCATGCCGGCCTGGGTGCTGGTGCGCACGTCGTTGCCCGAAAGAAACGCCCCCACACTCACGGCCAGCAGCTTGCCGGTCATGACCACCAGCGACAGGACCACGACGGCCACCCAGTGCTCCGCCACCAATCGCGGATCGATCATCATGCCCACGGCCACGAAGAACACGGCGCCGAACATGTCGCGCACGCCCATGACGAGGTGCTCCACGCGTGATCCTTCGCCCGACTCCGCGACCAGGGACCCCGCAATGAACGCCCCCAACGCCACCGAATAACCGGCGTCGAGCGCCAGCAGGGCCCCGCCAAAGCAGAGCCCAAGGCTCACCACCAGCGTGGTCTCCGGCCGATCCAGCGCCACCACCATGCGTACGAGGCGCGGCACCACGGCCAGCCCCACGCCGATGAACAGCGCCAGGAACAGCACCAGCGTGCCGGCGGTGGCCGCGACCGCCCCGGCCGACAGGCCGGCCCCCGACGCAATGGTGGTGAGCATCGCAATGAGCAGGATCGCGATGAGATCCTCGATGATGAGGATGCCATACACCAACTCGGTGAAGCGGCCCTTCACCCCCTGCTCGGCAAAGGCCTTGACGATGATGGTCGTGGACGAGATGGCCACAATGGCGCCGCCGAAGACGCTCTCCAGTGGGGTCCAGCCGAGCAGCTGGCCCGTGACATACCCGAAGCCGAACATGGCACTCGTATCGACGAGCGCAATCAGCCCCACCGTGGGCGCGACGGCCGCCAACTTGCGCAAGCTGAACTCGAGCCCCAGCCCGAACATGAGCAGGATCACGCCCAGCTCCGACAGGGTCGTGACCATGCTGCGGTCGGCGAAGAGCGGCACGCCGACATACGGCCCGATGATCATGCCGGCCACCAGGTAGCCAAACACGACCGGCTGGCGGATGCGCTGGAATACCACCGTGGTCAGCGCCGCCACGCACAGGACCAGCGTCAGATTCGCCAGGAAGGCGTGGGCATTGGCCATATCGGAAGAGAAGCGAGGTGCCGGTCGTTCACCATCGTCGGTCGCCCGCGCGAAACGACGAAGGCCGCCGGCACCTGCCGGCGGCCTTCCCCACCATGACCGGGCGCGCGGTTACGGCGTGGTGTACTGCCCCTTCGCCTGACGGCTCAACTGACTCGAGAAGTTGAGCACCACGGTGATCAGTGCCCCGAACAGGAAGGTGAACGCCACGTAGCAGATGGTCGTGACCGTCGGCTCCATGCCGCCCGTGGGGCTGGGCGTGGAGATGTACATGAGCAACCCGTACAGGCCCAGCAGCGGCAGGGCCGCCGCCGCGGCCACCAGACTGAGCAGCTTGTTCGTGGACGGAGCGACTTTCGCAGGCATCACGAGATCGGACAGGGGTGCGGGGCACCGGTGAACGGGGCGCGGCCACGCGGCCGCCAACGTGCCAAACCTAGACACTTCCGGGGTCAACGGGGAGTGGGGGAAGTGGGTTCCTACTCCTCCGGATCCCACCGCTCGACGCCGGCGGCGGTCACCCGATGGCTGATGAGCGGCAGCGGGGGGTCCGCCTCATCCGCCAGGCGGATGGACTCGTCGAGTGCCCGGCGACCGGCAGCCACGCCGGCGGCATCGCGGGCGAAGATGGTGGCCAATGGCTCCCCGGCGCGCACCACATCGCCTGGGCGGGCCGTCATCACGAACCCCACGGAGGGATCCACCTGATCCTCCACGCGGGTCCGTCCCCCCCCGAGCGCCGTGATGCCGCGGCCGATCGCGCGGGGCTCCACCTGGGCCACCACCCCGGCCCGATCAGCCAGATACAGTTCGCATTCGGCCGCCTGCGGCAACAGCCCGGGGTCGTCCACGACCGCCGGATTGCCCCCCTGCGCTTCGATGATCTCCTGGAACTTGCGGGCCGCGCGGCCGCTGGAGATGGCCACCTCCATGCGCCGACGGGCCTCATTGCGGTTCGACGCCGCACCACCCAGCACCAGCATTTCGGCACCAAGGGCATACGTGACGTCCATGAGATCGGCCGGTCCGTCGCCACGCAGTGCCGCAATGGACTCCTCCACTTCCAGCGCGTTGCCACAGGCGCGTCCCAGCGGGCGGTCCATCGCGGTGAGCAATGCCACGACCGGGCAGCCATGATCCGTGCCGAGCTCGATCATGGTGCGCGCCAGGGTGATCCCACGATCGAGCTCGGGAAGGAACGCCCCCGATCCGTACTTCACATCCAGCACGAGCCCGGTAAGCCCTTCGGCGAGCTTCTTGGACATGATGCTGGCCGAAATGAGGGGAATGCTTTCCACCGTGGCCGTCGCATCCCGCAGCGCATACAGTTTGCGATCGGCCGGCGCGATCTCCCGGGTCTGGCCAATGAGGGCGCACCCGATGGCCTCCAGCTGGCGCGTGGCGCGCTCGAGCGACAGATCCGTGCGAAACCCGGGGATCGCCTCGAGCTTGTCGAGGGTTCCACCGGTATGGCCAAGCCCCCGCCCCGACATCATGGGCACGGCCACCCCGCACACCGCCACCAGTGGCGCGAGGACCAGCGACACCTTGTCTCCCACGCCGCCGGTGGAATGCTTGTCCACCCGTCCGACCGTGAGGTGGTCCAGCTGCAGCACGGCGCCACTCTCGAGCATGGCGTCGGTGAGGGCCCCGATCTCGGTGCGATCGAGCCCGACGAAGTAGATGGCCATGGCGAGGGCGGCCATCTGGTAGTCGGGCACTTCGCCCGCCGCGTAGTGTTTCATGAGGGAGCGCCACTCGGCCGCCTCAATCCGTCCGCCGTTCCGCTTCCGCTCGATCAGAGTTCGTGCTTCCATACGTCATGCCAACCTACACCACCCTGTCCGCGACCGCACGACTGTGGCGCGCCGTTTCCCGTAGGCAATGCATTGGCGCGCTGGTGGCGGTCGGGGCGGTGGCCCTGCTTCCCTGGCGCCCGGTTGCGGCCCAGTTGCCGGCGGCGGCCGCCGCGTCGTCGGCGCGTGAGCCGACCACCTATGCAGAGCTGTGGCAGGCGGCCGCGGTGGCGGTGGACCAGGGGGAGTTCGAACGCAATGAACCCCTGCGCACCGCACTCTACGCCAAGGCCACCGACTATGCGCGCCGTGCCGTGGCGCTCAACCCCGGTGACGCCGAAGGCCACTTCCACCTGTCGCGGGCCCTCGGGCGCACGGCGCTCGCGCTCGGTCCGCGCGAACGGGTGAAGTTGGGCATCGAAGTGCGGGAGCAGGCGCTGGCGGCGCTCAAGCTGGCACCGCGTCACCCGGGCGCGCTGCACGTCATGGGTGTGTGGAACGCCGAAATCATGCGCCTCAACGGGATTGCCCGCACGGTGGCCAAGGCCTTCCTTGGCGGGCGGATCTTCTCGACGGCGTCGTGGAGCGAAGCCGTGCGCTATCTCGAGCTGGCGGTGCAGGTGGAGCCGGAGCGGCTCGTGCACCGGCTTGACCTCGCACGCATCTATCGCGACCTCGACCGCACGGAGGACGCGCGCGCCGCGTACCGGGCGGCGGTCGCCAGTGCCGATTTCGACCCGAACGACCGCGTGTATCGGCAGCAGGCCACCGAAGAGCTGCGGCGGCTCAAGTAAACGGGGAGAAGGGGGCTTGCCCCTTCTCCCCATCCGTTACCCGCGCACCCGGTCCTGCAGATCGCGCGCCATCTCGCGGCTGCGCCGCACACCGCGACGGGCCAGTCGGCGCGCCAGGTAATCGGCATCGTCGCGCAGATCGGTGACCGCCTCGTTCCCGCGCATATACAGCCGTCGCGCACCCCGGCGCAGGTGGCGCCGCGTATCCTCGCCGCTGGCCGGTGCCATGAGCAGCGCCATGCCGGCGCCAAGCGCTGCCCCCAGCAGCAGCCCCAGCCCGAAGGCGCGGCCGTCGGTGCGCCCGGCGGCGGGCGCTGGTCCCAGCACCTCACGCCCCTCCACGTCCACATCCATCTCCACATCCAAGTCCACGTCGTCCCGTGCTTCCTGATCGACGTCGTGCGTATCCTTGCGATGGACCATCTCTCCCCCCGCGTGTGGGCTCTGGCCAACCAGTGAACACCGGCATCATTACCCTCGGGCGACGGGGCCGCCAGCGGTAGATTCCTGACATGTCAGCCGTCGAATCCGCCACGTCCGAGCGCGCCGAAGCGCTGCGAGCACTGCTCACCCGCGCCCAGCACGAGTACTACGTCCTCGACCGTCCCGCTCTCTCCGACCAGGAGTACGACCAGCTCTTCCGTGAGCTGCAGGCCATCGAAAACGCGTACCCGGCGCTGCGCACGGACGACTCGCCCACACAACGGGTCGGCGCGCCCATCCAGTCGGGGTTCCCGTCGCACCGGCATCTCGTGCGCATGATGTCGCTCGACAACGCGTTCGACCAGGCCGAGCTGGAGGCGTGGGAGCAGTCCATCGAACGGGTGGTGGGCGCCGCCGTACACGAGAGCGGTTACACCGTCGAACTGAAGATCGACGGTGCCGCCGTGGCGCTGACCTATCGCGACGGCCTCCTCGTGACGGCCGCCACGCGCGGCGATGGCACCGAGGGGGAGGACGTGACGCGCAACGTGCGCACCATTCGTGGCGTGCCGTTGCGTCTCATGGGCAGCGGACACCCACCGCTCATGGAAATCCGCGGCGAGGTGTACTTGCCGTTTGCCGGCTTCGAACGGATGAACGAGGCGCGGGTGGCCGCCGGCGAGCCGGTGTACGTGAACCCGCGCAACGCGGCGGCCGGCTCCATGCGACAGCTCGACCCCGCCATTACTGCCCAGCGACCGCTGCGCTTTTTCGGGTATGCCGCCGTACTGCCCGACGGCAGCGTCCCCGCCAGCAGCCAGTGGGCGCTGCTGGAGACGCTGGGGGCGTGGGGAGTCCCGGTGGCACCCCATCGCGCCCGTTGCCGCACGATCGCCGAGGTGGCCACATGGGCGAACACGGTGGAGCACGAAACGCGCGCGGCGCTTGGCTTCGCCATCGATGGCGGGGTGGTGAAGGTGAATGACGTGGCGCTGCAGGACGAACTCGGGGTGCGCAACGATCGCACGCCGCGCTGGGCGGTGGCGCGCAAGTTCGCCCCGGACATGGCGGTCACCCGTCTGGCGCGCATCGACGTGAACGTGGGGCGCACGGGCGTCCTCACCCCCTTTGCCGTGCTGGAGCCCGTGGAAGTGGGCGGCGCCACGGTGACGTTCGCGTCGCTCCACAACGCCGACCAGATCGCCGCCAAGGATCTCCGCGAGGGCGACTGGGTGCAGGTGGTGCGGGCGGGGGATGTGATTCCCTACGTGCTGGGGCCGGTGCCGGAACGACGCGACGGCCACGAGCGCCCGTGGCACATGCCTGCGGCATGCCCTCGCTGCGACGCCCCCGTCGTGCGCGACGGGGAGGATGTGGCCAGCTACTGCACCAACGTCGCCTGCCCCGGGCGCCAACTCGAAGGGCTCGTGCACTTCGCCTCCAAGGACGCGATGGACATTGACGGCCTGTCGTACGCGCGCATTCAGCAGCTGCTGGCCGCCGGATACGTGCGCGACGCCGCCGACCTGTTCGCGGTGACGGTGGAGCAGTTGGTGGGGCTCGAGCGGTTCGGTCGCAAAAGCGCGGAGAACCTGGTGGCCGCCATTGCCGCCGCCAAGCAGCAGCCGCTGTCGCGATTGCTTTTCGGGCTGGGGATCCGGCATGTCGGGGCACAGGCGGCGCAGCTGCTGGCGCGGCAGTACGGCAGCCTGGACGCCATGATGGCGGCTTCGGCGGCGCAGTTGGGCGAGGTGCGCGGGGTGGGACACATCATCGCCGACAGCGTGGCGTCCTACTTTGCCGATCCGAACGTGGTGGCGCTGCTGAACAAGCTGCGTGCGCACGGCCTGCGCCTGGACGAACCCAACGCCATCCAGGCCGACGGGCCGCTCACCGGGGCCACGGTCGTGCTGACCGGGACCCTGCCCTCGCTGTCGCGGGGGGAGGCCACCGCCCTGGTGGAAAAGGCCGGGGGGCGCGTCACGAGCAGCGTTTCCAGGAAGACCACCTTCGTCGTGGCGGGGGACGAGGCCGGGAGCAAGCTCGACAAGGCCCGCGAGCTGGGGGTCGAGGTTATCGACGAGGCCGAGCTTCGGCGGCGCACGTCCGCCGCCAGCACGGACCGTCACGCCGTGGACGACTTGACGTGACGAACCGAGTCAGCGAGCGTCACGGGAACATGAGCCCAGTCTCCAGCTTCCAGCCCCGCACCGTTTCGCTGCCGGTGGAGTTCTTCGCCGGCCTGCGCCAGTCCGCCCTGGCCGCGCACGGCGACGCCACGGTGCTTCCGGTCGACGCCATTCGCGATGCCGGGTATGCCGCCGGCAAGGCGCTGTACGATCACTTTGCCATCTGGTTGGCCGAGCAGGGGGAGTCACACCCCGACCGGCTGGCCGATGAGCGGTTCCCGTGGCTTCTGGAGGCGTACTTTCACGGCATCGGCTGGGGTCGGGTGGAGCTGCAGTCGCTGAGTGAGGCCGTGATGGCGCTCGATGTGTGCGATTGGGGCGAAGCGCCGCGGAGCGCCGGCGGGTGCCTGGTCTCCACAGGACTGTTTGCCGGGTTCTTTGGGCGGTTGGCAGGGGCGCCGGTCAGCGTCCTCGAGGTGGAGAGTCCGACGGCAGGTGCCGGACGTACCCGTTTCCTGCTGGGCTCCATCGACGTGATGGGCTATGTGTGGGAAGCCATGGAGCGGGGCATCCCGTACGACCGGGCGGCGGCGAGCGCCTAGCCGGTCGTGGCGGGCGCCGACATGCGCCCGCTGCCCCGCCATTACACGACCGGCGAGGGGATGAGGCCGGTGTACTTGGGGTTGGGCTGCAATTCGCCGTCCAGAAACACTTCCCGATCCCACGGCAGCACGATCATCGCCTGTGTGGCGAAGGCGTGGTAATCGGGGGTGTAGCTGCCGGTGAGAATGCTCACCGCCGTCCGGACTTCGCGAGCACCGGCATGCACGATGGCCCCAACGGCCAGGCGCAAGGTGGCGCCGGAATCGCAGGTTTCGTCCACCACCAGCACCCGCTTGCCACGCACATCTGCAGGCGCGGCCCCGAAGACCGCCGGCGTCTCGCGCACCTCGTCGGCGTGATGCCGCCGCGAGATGAGGATGGAGTGGAACGGCAGATCGAGAATCGCCGCCACCGCGGCGCCCGGCACCACCCCCGCCGTGGCGATGCCGACGATGACGTCGGGCATCCAGTCGCGCGCCACCCGGACGGCCAGCGCCCGGGACAGTTCGCCGAACAGTGGCCAATCGACAATGAGCACGCCCTTCGAGGGATCGGGGGCATACGGCTGCGGCACAGGCATTCCACGGCTCCGCTGAGGGTCAGGGGGAGTGTAGTGCTCCCGGGGACGACGCGCCATGCGGACATCCCCGACGGACGCGAGGGTGAGGCGCGGCGTCTTGTAGGGGGGCGGTCGTACCGATAGGTTTGCGACAGTGGTCCGTGGGCTGCCGCCGGTGTTCCGGCGAACCATATCGCAGCATTCCTTTCCCCTCACGATTCCCCGCGCGCGCATGACTTGGTGGCGCCGCCTCGTGGGCGGCTCGTCCGAACGTGATTCGAAGCAGCCGGACTTCCTGGCGGAAGCGCTCGATCTCGAGTCGCGCGGCGATTACGCCAACGCGCTGACGTCGTATCGCCTCGCCCTGCGCGAGCGGCCCGACGATCCGCGCGTGCTGCAAAACATCGCCATCGCGTTTTCCAAGACGAGCCAGCCGGAAGAGGCCATTCGCACGTATCGCCGCGCCCTGCAGATCGATCCCGATCTGGCGGGAGCGCATTACGGACTGGCGTTCCTGCTGCTCAAGCGGGGCGACACGGCACACGCCGGTCTGCATCTCGAGGGTTTTCTGCGAACAACACGGGCCGACGATCCGGCGGCGGCGAAGTTCCGCGCACACGCCGAGCGCACGCTGGCCGAGTTGAGCGGGCAGGAGCAGGCCACCGACGCGGGCGACGACGGCGACGACGCATACGATCCGCGCACCGAGGGCTGACGGTGGGTCGCGTGCTGTCCATCGTGAGCCAGAAGGGTGGCGTGGGAAAGACGACCACGGCAGTGAACCTGGCCGTGGCCTTCGCCCGTCGTGGCCTCAAGACGCTGCTCGTGGATGCCGATCCGCAGGGCGCCGTGCGGTACGGCGTGGGGCTGCGGCGCGGCCATCCCACCGTGGGGTTCGATGACTACGTGCGGGGCGAGCGCGCCCTGCGTGAAGTCATCCTGCCCACGGCGCTCCCCTGGCTGCGGGTCATTCTTGCGGGCAGCGTGAGCGATTCGGCCGACCACCGGGACTTCCAGAAGCTGGTGGGAGAAACCAGCATGCTCGCGGACCTGCTCACCCTGGCTCGGGAGCGGTGCCATGTCGTGGTCGTGGACACGCCGCCCGGGCTGGGGGCCATTACGCGCCGGGTGCTGGCCTCGAGCCAGCATGTGGTGGTGCCCCTGCAATGCGAGCCGCTGGCCCTGCAGACCACACCGCAGATCCTCCGCGCCATTCAGGACATGGTCGCGGAGAATGCCGAGCTCACGTTGGAGGGAATTCTCCTGACGATGTACGAGCAGGGGAACCCGGCCAGTGAGCGC
>Ga0315900_10007390_pt1 | contig 14437 bp, 15 predicted proteins | sample LakEriMetagenome_FD_203521 | JGI IMG/M metagenome (GOLD analysis project Ga0315900, IMG submission 203521) | Freshwater fungal communities from buoy surface, Lake Erie, Ohio, United States - Buoy 12 MA114 | ecosystem: Environmental > Aquatic > Freshwater > Lake > Lake biofilm | place: USA: Lake...
TCCACATCATTAATCCAAAACCAATAAGGTTAATGATTAGCGTTAAAAATGGTAATTCGTTTTTCTTTGGCCCTAAGTAATGGTTGTAAAACGGAAAGAATTTATAGACCACAGGGAGTGTGCCTAGCGTACAAAAAACAGAGAGGGTAGCCCCAATATCAATCATGGCTCTCACAAGACCTTGGTCATTTTTTGAGAAGAACATAGGGAATAGTACAAGCAAATTCACTGCACCTATCACAAAACCAATCATGATAAATATAGACGACTTTATACCTTGCTTTTGGATAATACCCATGCTACAAATATAATGAAAAGCTTATAGGACTTTGTAGAAATGAGGTTTGTTTTGGATAATTAAAAACAAGTTTGACCAAATGACTAGCACATTCCTAGTTAAACCCAATATTTTATCTAATTCCTTGAATGGATTATTTAAATTAATCAAATGTTTAAAGAAACTACCTATAAAAAATACAGGTATAGCAAAACTGTAATTCAATAGTTGAAATAGAAACCATCCAATTCCATATTGCTTTCTAATGCGAATATGATTGCTCATCATTAATTGAAGTCCCTTTCGATCAAATAGGTTATTATAGGATTTGTCATTAGAGTTAGCATTTATAGAAATCACTTCTCCTATAATGTGAATGATATTAATATTTCCATAAATGCACAATGTTCCAAATTTCCCTAATCTGCTACACCATTCTACTTCTTCACCATACAAGAAAAAATCTTCATCCATTAACCCGCTTTTTTGTATTACATCTGATTTAACCATTAAAAAAGCGCCGCTGATCCAGTCAACTATTTCCTCTGAAGATGCAGATTCAATACTAGGCTTTTTTACTTTGGCTAAAAATGAAATTTGTTTTAAGAAATTTCCCCAATAGGGTAAAGGCAATAAGTGGTTTATTCCCCCTTTCATAAAGTGACTTCCAGAAATTTGTGTTGTTAAATCTTTATTTAACATTTGAACACCGCAAGCGACATTATTTGAATTTGTAAAATCTTGTAAACAAACGTTTATAGCATCCTTTAAAATAATTGTATCTGGATTGAGTAGTAAAATCGATTCACCTTTTGCTAATTTAATACCTGCGTTGTTGGCTCTTGCAAAACCAGCGTTGTATCCCATGTCATGCCATAGTAAAAAAGGAAATTCATTTAAAAGAAGTTCCTTGCTTTGATCTTTTGAGTCATTATCAACAATAATCCATTCGAAACTTTTATAAGATTCAAAAGCAACCGCAGATTGTAAACAATCTTTTATAAAATGCGATGATTTATAGTTTACTATGATGATGGATAATTTCAATAGTTATAATTTACCTTGAACAATGTTTTGTAAGTATGAAAAAGTCATAAATAATTTTGAAATAAAACCGTTTTTTAGTTGAGCGCTTGAAAATTTAGATTGTAGATGAACCATATTTATTATAGCTACTGGCCAATGGGTATCTCCAAATTGAGATAGATCCTTTTCAGATCTAATTTGGCAATTTCTTAATATACGCCACCAGGCATCATATACAATGATATTTTTTAATGGGCTAGTACCATATTTGTCTAATAAAATGTACCCCTCTGGAATTTCAACTTTTGGCACATTAATACAATAATTGGTTACTTGACTTTCACTTACGCCTACATTAATTAAGTTGTCTTGTAAATAATATATTTCTTTTTCTTTTAAAAGAACTCTAATATAATATTCCAAATCAACCCTCCATTTCATTCTTTCATCGTATTGTTCCAAAATACTTTTATGAAACAATGTTACACTTGGGGGTCCAATGATATTTTCGGATAATAAAAGCATAGGCTGACTTAAAATATGGTTTAGTTGTGCCTTATTATGTCGTATGAGATTAAACCTGTCTTCGGTTTCTATATAATTGCTGTATGAAGAATAAATAAATTTAGGACCTTTTAAAGTGGCGTCTATGAATTTTTGTAAACTATCTTTTGTTGAAAACCAATCATCATCATGCATGATTTTAATCCAATCTCCTTTGGCTTTTGAGATGGCTGCATTCCAGTTGGCAGGGGTGCCTAAAGAGGGTGTATTTTTAAAATATTGTATTGTGTACTTAGATTTAAATGCATTTACTAAATTCAAAACTGAATCATCATCACTATCATCAGATACTATTACTTCAAAATTCTTATAAGATTGACGTTCTATCGAATCTAATAATCTATTTAGATATTTAATTCGTTTATAGGCTGGAATACAAATTGAGATCATTTAATTTCTTTTAAATGCAAATAAATTTAATTGAACATCAAAATTGTAATCATTTGTTGTCTCAAAAAATGGTTGATTATAGGTTGATCCGGCTTCTTTTATGTAGTATTTAAATCCCTTGTCGACTAGAATATTTAATATTTCGTTTAGTTTATACATTTCATCATAATTACCATGATATTCAATAAATAAATTTTTTACAAAAGATAAATTATCAGCACAATCTTTAACTACTTCGTATTCGGCCCCTTCAATATCAATTTTTAAAAAATCAACTTCCTTATTTAATAAATCATTTAGTCTTATTGATTTAATTTGTTCATTTGATACTCTATTTTCTTCCTTTGTAATTTTACTTGCCATATTTCCATCTGACGAAAAGGTTACATGTCCATTAGAAATCCATATTGCTGCATTTTCAATTGAAATATCTTTAAATTTCCAGTTATCTATATTCCTTTTTAATAGATCAAGATTTTTATTATCAGGTTCAAACGCTAATATTTTTGCATCAGGATAATTATCCTTAAAAAATAAGATACTTGTTCCTATATAAGCCCCACAATCAATTATGTATGGGCTATTGTTATCTGGTTTAAATTTATAAATTTCGTCAATGAACAATTCCCTTACTGTATACATAAAAGCTTTTGGATCAGTAAATTCAATTAAATATTTGTTTTTATATAAATGAGTATATTTTTGACCCGGGTTACTATGCTTCAATTTTTTTTCTTCCAGCCAACTTATATTAAATTTTGAATAAGGACGTTTAAATTCTTTTAAAATTCTTATTTTTATAGCATTAAGAACTTCAACTATACTTAACTTCATACTTTATAATTTATACTCAAATTTAAATGAAAAATCCAATAATACATCTTTATTCTATATGCTTTAATGAAAAAGTCCTAATGCCCCATTTTCTTGAGTATTATTCAAGTTTCTGCGATAAAATATATATTTATGATAATCAGTCAGATGATGATTGTATTAAAATTTGTGATAATTATAATAATGTTACAGTTTTGACCTTTGATACTTCAGGTAAAATTCGAGATGATATTTATTTAACAATTAAAAATAATATTTGGAAGAAAAGTCGAGGAGTAGCTGACTATGTCATTATATGTGATATTGACGAATTCCTTTATCACCATGATTTAATGAATTTTTTAATTAAAATCAAATCAAATAATGTCACAATAGTTAAGCCAATTGGTTATAATATGGTATCAGAAGTATTACCTAATAGTTCAAATAATTTATTTAAAGATTTTCAATATGGTGTTAGAGCAACTAGTTTTGACAAAGTAATTATGTTTAATCCTAATTTAATTGATGAGATTAACTTTGATTTTGGCGCACACACATGTAATCCAGTTGGAAAAGTTGTTTATTCTACTAATGAGTTTAAATTATTACATTATAAATATCTTAATTTAGAATATGTAGTTGATAGGTATAATAAAATGTCTACTAGGCTAAGTAAGTTTAATTTGAAATTAAATCTTGGTTTACATTATAGTTTCTCAAAAAGAAGAATTAGAAATGAGTTTAACCATTATTTGAAAAATAAAATCAACATTTTTGAATTATAATAGTAAAATTTAATTTACTAAACCTTTTAATGCGTCAATTCTAAATTGTATCACTGGCCATGCTTTATCAGGATTGCCCTGAAAGCTATATTTTAAACCTAAAACTAAGGAAGCTCCTAGTTTAATAAGGTATTCCAATACCTTTTGTATGTAAGCCCATGTTGAAATATTTAAAGTCCTGGTTTTTTCTCCTCTACCAATCCCGCTAGCTACTCGGTACATATATTCTGATGTTAATTTTTTTACTTCCACCACATGGTGCACACAAATGGATGGGTCGTAATAAATAGTATGTCCTAGGGCTAATATTTTATAGAATAATTCTTTGCCTTCTCCACCAATTCTCAAAGTGCCTACTACGCCAGGTAATGCTGTATTAAAGCCACCAATAGAGTCATAGATATCTTTTTTAACAATCATGTTTGATTCAATTGGATACTTCCCATTTTCAAAGGCACATGAGGTAGGGGCGTAATCGAAATTACCAACCAATGAGGATACATAATAACTCATCCATTTTGGTTCTGAGGGTATGTATTTAGGGATGATGCGTCCACCAAAACCAATTGCTTCGGGTTTGGCATGTATATGCTTGATGATGTTTTCGATATAAGATGGTGTTGCTATGGCGTCGTCATCCATAAAACAAAGCCATTCCCCTTTTGCTAATTGAGCGCCGGTATTTCTAGCATAGGAAGCACCTTGATTGGTTTCGGTTGAATAATGAAAATAACCTTCTGGGTTTTCTGATCTCCATTTTGAAACCACCTGTTCAGTTCCATCCGTTGAATTATTATCTACCACAATGACTTCAAAATCATCCTTTGAAGCTGTTTGTTGGTATAAGCTATCTAAGGCACCACCAATGTACGCGGCGCGATTATAGCTACAAATGACAACAGATACAAGCATTAGATTGTTGTATTTTGTTTATTCATAAACTGTTTGATTGCTAAAGCAATACAAGCGACCAATGACAACCATAGAAGAATAGATGCAATCTCAGCAATTTTTTTAGCGCTGGTAATGGATGCAGGCTTGAACTCAAATTTGATTGTATGGTCTCCAGCAGGAACAACCAATCCTCTTAAAACATAGTTCACCTTTACAATTGGGGTTTCTTTATCGTTTATATATGCTTTCCAGCCATCTTTGTAATAGATTTCACTAAATACGGCTAATTGCTTTGCATTTGTTTTTGCTTTATATGTAATCTCGTCGTTTTTATTTTGAACCAATTGAATATTTGCAGTGGAGTCCACTTGTAATCCAGCTAAGTCCTCTATTTTATCTTGCTCATCCATCACTGCAGTATCTTTTGGATTGAAAAAGCTAAGATGATCCATCACCGCTCTTGGTCCTTTTTTAAATTCAATCCCTTTTACAAACCAAGCATTACCCAATGCATCTGGATTAGGAATGGTGTCGGATGCCATATTGCCTGATATGATATACTTTGTGTTCATCATATTCAAAGTCGGTAAGCAATTAGGAAAATTATACCACTGGTTTTCGATCAAATCTTGGTAGATACTTAATTTAGCTGGATTATATCCTCCCACTAATTTATGATGATAGGCAAGGATGGCGCCCTCATTAAATGAGTTTTGAATACCACGTCTTAGGTCAATAATTCTGTAATGACTTTTATCTTTCAATAATGTATTGTCTAATGCTGTTAAAGCAAAAGCGTTGTCGTTTTCTGCAGCTTCTACATATTGACTTGGTTTTAGGTATTGTACATTGGTTTGGAATAAGTCCACCATTGACAAGATACCAATCGCTATTATAAATACAGTTTCTTGTATTGAACGCTTGATGTATAAGAATATTAAGAAGAAGGCAATACCAATAAAAATAAAAGTTCTAGTGATATCTGATTCAATAAAACCTTTACGGTCTTCTGCAATCGCATTCACCAAATCTCGTGCAGGAGTTTCAAATGCTGCTTTTTGATTTGGATCTTGTATTTGCATGATCTGACTCATCAATTGCTTTTCGCTTTCTGATTTAAAATCAGCAGAAAAATACAATGCCATCACCGCAAAAAATACAAGTCCTAAACTGATCCAACCGATTTTATGTTCTTGTAAGAAGCTTTTAAAATTAGTCGCTTTTAAAACAGCGTTCATACCATACATTGCCAAAATACCAATTAATAAAGTTGGTATAACAATGATCATACTTGGTGCACGGAACTTATTATAAAGTGGCAAGTATTTTAAGATCACTAAATTGAATGACTCAAAATAGGAGCCTGCAGCAAGTAGGACGGATAATACGATCACAGCACCTAACCACCAACGGTTTGGATTGGTATTACTTCCAAATCCAATAAAGGCAAAGAAACAAATAATGATACCAACATAAGGAGGGCCTGCAGTGAAACCAATACCACCCCAATAAAATTGTAAGAAGGATTGTAATTGTTGGCCCACTTCTGGTTGCATTTGTTGCAGAACTTCAATCGCTTTAGATGATGTTGGGTCCACTAAATTAGGATCACTAGAAGCACCATAAATATGTGGGAACATCATCACCAAAGGCTCTGATAAGAACATGCTATAACTTAATGCATAATCTTTGTTCAATCCTGTATTGGTGATTTTGCTATCCTTTGTGGCCAATGCGCTGCCACCTCTTATAGTGGATTTTCCAAATTCTGCCGTTCCAATAAGCATCACTGCATTCACAGCCAAGCCCATTAATCCAGCTACTAAACTAAATCCAACCGTTTTGAATATATGTGTAAAATCTTTTGCTTTGATCCAATGTACAAGATAAAAGACAGACATTACTATGACGATGATTAAACCATAATAGTTAATCTGAAGGTGATTTGATTGAACAAATAAAGTGGTTGCTACTGCAGTGCAGATGGCACCTAGGTAATACTTCTTTTGAAAAATTAAAAGAATAGATCCAATAAAGAAAGGTAAATATGCAATGGCATGCATTTTGGTAATATGTCCAACCACCACAATAATAGGATTATAAGTTGCATAGCTATATGCCAATCCACCAATGATTCCAATGACGGTGGAGAATCCAAGTACTAGAGCTAAAAAATAAAAACAAATGCTTGCCAAGAAAAACAGACCAATTGGTTCGGGCAAATTCAGTGTGAATAATTGATCCAACATGCCAATTGAGAATGCGTTTCCAGGAATACCCGTAATTTGATAAGCCGGCATACCTCCAAACATATTATTGGTCCATAACGGCGTTGAACCATATTGGTCTTTATAGTTCATGGCGTCTTGTGCCATCCCTTTCCATTGTGTAATATCGGACTGCTGTAAGACTTTGCCTTCTAATGCTGGTTTGCAATACACAATCGCAACAATAGCAAAAATAGCCACAGCAATAAGATGGGGTAGTGCAGACTTAAAAAGAGACTTGAACATATGCATTAATTTATAGGAACAAACCTACAACTAAATAGGCTTTTTTGTACTTTTAATCAATTGTAAATATCAAAAAATGTTCTCACGCTCCCCATTAGCCTTTTTTTCAAAAGTAGCTGTCATTTCTAACCTAGTTTACCTAGTTTCGACCCTGTTTTTATTCATTACATGGATGAAAATCCCAAGAGATATTGCTCAATTTATTGCAGTCACGGGCTTAGAATTGGCCCCAATGATCAACCTTATTTTTGCGCTCATCCTTTTGGTTCATTTCCTTCAAAAAAAAGTCATTATTTTACCTACCTGGCAAACTATTTTCAACCTTAGTATGTTATTGATTCAAGCAGGCTTATTATTTATTTAAACTCAATTATGATTCATCAAATTTTAAAAGACAAACCCACCAAATTATTTTTAGGTATCACCGCATTCTTTGTTGCCAATGCGCTTATCGCAGAGTGCATTGGAGGTAAGATTTTTTCACTTGAATCCGTTTTTGGATTTAAACCAATGAACTTAACTTTATTTGGTGAGTCTGGATTGGCTTTTAATTTAACCTGTGGCGTTTTATTATGGCCTTTAGAATTTGTCATTACCGATATTGTGAATGAATATTATGGTCCAAAAGCAGTAAGAAGAATCAGTTTAATTGCGGTGGCTTTAATTAGTTACGCTTTCATCATGTTTTATTTAGCCATGTCTGCAGCACCAGCTGATTTTTGGGTGGAGTCAAAAATGCAAAATGGTGTTCCAAGTATGCAATTGGCATTTGAAGCAATTTTTGGACAGGGGATGTGGATTATCATTGGAAGTATAATTGCTTTCATGGTGAGTCAGTTAATTGACGTGACAGTATTCCATCAAATCAAAAAAAGAACTGGAGAAAAAATGATCTGGTTAAGATCTACTGGTTCAACGGTTGTGTCTCAGCTGGTAGATAGCTTTGTGGTACTATTTATTGCATTTAAAATTGGAAACGGGTGGGCTTGGTCTACTGTATTAGCAGTGGGTGTAGTTAACTATATGTATAAGTTTACTATGGCGATTGTTTTAACGCCGTTAATTCATTTAATCAGAAATAGAATTGAAAACTATGTGGGTGCAGAGGCTGCACAAAAAATGAAATTAGAAGCGATGGGAGAGAAGGCAAATATTTAAAGAGGTATCTACACGCGCTAATTTTTTTCTGTAAATAGTTCGATCAACATTTTTATAGCTACTTTGTCTATTGGTAAAGTCATGGCATCTTCTGAAACTGTACTCAATGGAATCCACCTTAAATGTTCTGCAGTCCCATTAGGATCTGCAACTTCTTGAGGTAAAAAATCAAAAGCTTTTTCCTTTGTTTGAATTATTGTAGTATCTGCAGTATGCACTAAATAGTAGATGGATATAATTTGGTCTTTATTGTTGAATGCGGAAATCTGAAAAAAATCTGTGGTATAAAAATGATCTCCCACATGTACTTCGATACGAGCTTCTTCCATAAATTCTCTCGCCAATCCGTCTCTTGTACCTTCGCCAATTTCTAATCCGCCACCTGGTAATTTGGTTATATAATTGCCTCTGATAAATTCATCACTGACTAGTAATCCTTTTTCTGGGTCAATTAAAATTCCATAAACACGCACATTGAATAATGGCATACAAGATTTATTTTAAATGGATGGTTCCTTTGTAAACGATAGTAGCAGGCCCTTGTAGCCAAATATGATCAAAATGTCCACCACCTTGATTGTTAAAGCTAACAGCTAGTTCACCACCGATTGTTTTTATGGATACGCGGTGCTCACCTAATTTATTTAAGTGCGTTGTGATGGCTGAAGCAGTTACACCTGTGCCACAACTATAGGTTTCATTTTCTACGCCTCTTTCATACGTACGCACAAATAAATGGTCGTCATGGAATTCAATGAAATTAACATTCACGCCTTCTGCTTTAAAACGCTCATTGTAGCGGATCGCTTTTCCTGCAGTAACCACATCAAAATTTTCAACAGATTTTACTAATTGAACATAATGCGGGGAGCCCGTATTAGTTACAAAAAAATCTTCACCTGTTTCTACTGCGTTCACGTCTGACATTTTTAAATGTATCCACCCATTGCATTCGATCTTTGCTTCGTGCGGGCCATCAATGGCAATAAAATGATATTTTTCTTTTACAATCCCATGATCGTTTGCATATTGCACTAAACATCTTCCTCCATTCCCACACATGGTACCCTCTGTGCCATCGGCATTATAATAGGCCATAGAAAAATCATAATTACTTGCTGTACCAAGCATAATCAACCCATCTGAGCCAACCCCAAATTTCCTATCACATAAAAACGCAATTTGCTGATTGGATAAAACAATGCTACCATCTCTGTTATCGATGATGACAAAATCGTTGCCTGTGCCTTGATATTTTGAAAATTGAATTTCCATTTGAATAAATTAATAAAATTATATCGAAGCAATAATGCCAAGACTTTTTTGAATCATATGATCAATCGCTTTAGCACCATCTTTACTAAATTCTTGCTTCACTCTATTGGCCACAATCACATTGATGCTCAAACACTGGTGTCCCAATAAATTACACAAGCCATAAATGGCACTTGTTTCCATTTCAAAGTTCGCAATATGATGATTTCCAAAACGAAAACTCGTCATCTGATCTACTAAATTAGGCATCTTTAAAGGCAATCTTAAAATCCTTCCTTGTGGTCCATAAAAACCAGGACAGGTCACTGTGATGCCATGATTATATCCTTCCGTAAAATGCTTTAGCAATCCTGCACTTGCACTTGAGATATAGGGTTTAATCTGATGCGCTTGAATATTGGTATGCTGTTCAAATGCAGCTAAAATTTGTTGCTCTTCGGGATTGTTATTCGGCTGGTAAAAATGCAATAAATTATCAATGCCTAAACCATGCGTACCTGCCACCAACTGATCTACACCAACTTCACCTTGTAATGATCCGCATGTGCCAAGACGAATCACGGACACTGATTTTTTGATTTCGTTAATAAGCCTAGTTTCAAAATTAATATTCACTAGAGCATCCACCTCGTTCAATGCAATATCAATATTATCTGGTCCAATGCCAGTACTCATCACCGAAATACGTTTTGTTCCAATATAGCCTGTATGGGTAATAAATTCTCTATGTGCAGACTGATGTTCAATATGATCAAAGTACTTGCTTACATTAGCCACTCTGTCCGGATCACCCACTGTAATGATGGTATCTGCAAGCTCGTCTGGTCGAAGGTCTAAATGATATACAGCACCACGGGGGTTGATGATTAATTCGGAAGCACCAATGGGCTGTTGCATAAGCAGGATTTATACTACAAATGTCGCTTAATTCGATTTAGTGGTAAAATTCTTTTATAATTAAGTTCTTTGCGCTATTTTTGCCTCCCTAAATGGTCCTGTGGCCGAGTGGTTAGGCAAAGCTCTGCAAAAGCTTCTACAGCGGTTCGAACCCGCTCGGGACCTCGATACAAAGCCTCTCACGAAAGTGAGAGGCTTTTTTATGCGACACAACGTCGGGTGCTTGCACACGTAAGTTGGGGAGCATAAAAAAAGCCAAAAGGATGCGAAGCATTCTTTTGAAAGGCTTTGGGTAAGACGAGATAGCCGAGGCGGTTGACAGCGAATGAAATGAGCTGGCTTCCCGAAGCATTCTTTTGAAAGGCTTTGGGTTTACCCAGATAGCAAATTCGGAATAAGCTTTAATTTAATTTTGAGTATTTTTGTTCTCATGAAACATTCTCAAACCATTGGCATCCTCCTTACATTATTATTATTCTTTTGTACTACTCAACCATTAGTGATTATTGAAAGTAGAAACTGGGTGGTGACAGGATGGGATGCAGGTGCGACTAATTTTGGACAATCAGGTAAATTCTTGTTCTATATAGGGATATTAGCCATTGTATTTTTTACAATACCATCCATCAATGTAAAGCGATTCAACATGGCATGGGCAGCATTATTGGTTGCGTGGAGTTTTAGAAACTATTTAGTATTATCTACTTGTGCAATGGGGGAATGTCCTCAAAAACAATGGGCACTTTACGCTTGCATAGTTTTAAGTTTTGGAATTTTAATCATGACCTTCTTGCCTAAGCTTAAAACAAAATAACCCTCTTTTGGAGGGCTATTTATTATGGTAATTCAATGTTGTTATTTCGCTAATTGCTCAAGTCCTTTTCCAATCAATTGAACTGCTTCTTTAATTTGTGCTTCAGTAATAATCAATGGTGGAGCGAATCTAATTTTATCGCCATGCGTTGGCTTAGCTAGGATGCCTAAATCTTTTAAGTATAAACATAAGTCCCATGCAGCCTCTGGATTATCGTGTTTGATCACAATGGCATTTAATAATCCACGACCTCTAATTGACGCAATAAATGGTGAATTTAATTTGGCTAATTCTGCTCTTAAAATCTCACCCATTTTAAATGAGTTCTCTACCATGTTCTCGGACTTAATCACTTCTAAAGCTTTCATTGCAACTGCGCATGCAAGTGGATTTCCTCCATAAGTAGAACCATGTTCACCTGGCTTAATTTGCAACATGATCACATCATCTGCAAGCACTGCAGCAACTGGTATCGTACCACCGCTTAATGCTTTTCCTAAAATTAAAATATCAGGACGCACGTTTTCATGATCACATGCTAGTAAAGTACCTGTTCTTGCAAGTCCAGTTTGAATTTCATCTGCAATAAATAACACATTGTATTTTGTACATAAATCTCTAACACCTTTTAAATAGCCGTCTGTAGGAATGACCACCCCTGCTTCACCTTGGATTGGCTCCACCATATAGGCTGCTACATTTGGATCTTGCAATGCTGTTTCTAACGCAGCTAAGTCGTTGTAGGGGACAAGACCAAATCCTGGCATAAACGGACCAAATCCATTGTAACTACTTGGGTCAGTAGAAGACGAAATTGCGGCCAAAGTTCTGCCCCAAAAATTACCTTGCGCAAAAATTACTTTTGCTTGATTTTCTGGAATGCCTTTCACAGCATAGCCCCATCTTCTTGCTAATTTAATAGCGGTCTCTCCACCTTCAACACCCGTGTTCATTGGTAATACTTTTTCATATCCAAAATATTCCGTGATGTATTTTTCGTATTCCCCAAGTAGGTTATTGTAAAACGCTCTCGAGGTGAGTGTTAATTTTTGAGCTTGATCTGTTAAGGCTTTAATAATAGCTGGATGGCAATGACCTTGGTTCACAGCGGAATAGCCACTTAAGAAATCAAAGTATCTTTTTCCATCTACATCATATAAAAAAACGCCTTCGCCTTTTTCAAGTACAACAGGAACGGGATGATAATTGTGTGCGCCGAATTGATCTTCAAGGGCAATATACTTTGCAGTATTTGCACTCGTTTGTAATGGAGTAGACATGCAATATTTTTTTGAATAAAATGATAAAAACAGGAGGCATCAAGTTCATATAAACTTGAAAAAAAACAAAAACTATGGGCTTAATATTACCCTATGGGGTGATTCAGAAAATCTAAATTAGAAAATAAGAATTTTGCCTTTATCATGCAGCTAAGATAGGGTTTTTGGCTAATTTTCCCATATTTGGCCTTACATTCGCATAAATACATCTGTTTTGGAACCGCTCGTATCAATCGTTATTTTGAATTTTAATGGAGCTAATTATCTGAAGACTTTTTTGCCTTCGGTATTGGCGACATCCTACCAACATTTTGAAATAGTGGTGGCAGACAATGGTTCAAAAGATAATTCCTTAGAAATACTTGCGAAATATTTTCCTACTGTTAAGGTGATTCAAAATCCAACCAATGAAGGTTTTGCAGGAGGATACAATTGGGCACTTAAACAAGTACCTGCAGATTATTATATTTTACTGAATTCCGATGTGCAAGTGGATCCAAATTGGGTGACGCCGATGGTGCAATTAATGGAATCGAATCCTACCATTGGAGCATGTCAACCAAAAATATTGGCACAAAAAAATCCAACTAGTTTTGAATATGCTGGTGCGAGTGGCGGATGGATAGACGCCCTTGGTTACCCTTTCTCAAGAGGTAGGGTATTTGATGTATGCGAGCAAGATAAAGGGCAGTATGACAGCGCTGAGCCTATTTTTTGGGCATCTGGAGCTGCCATGATGATTCGATCAAAGTTGTTTCATGACATGGGAGGATTTGATGCCAGTTTTTTTGCGCATCAAGAGGAAATTGAACTTTGTTGGAGGATGCAATTAGAAGGCCATGCATTGTATGCTTGCCCAACTGCAGTGGTATATCATGTGGGAGCTGGCACTTTGCCTAGAGGCGGTAGAAAGGTTTTTTTAAATTTTAGGAACAATTTAATCATGTTAAGTAAGCATCTTACTATGCAAGAATTACTATGGAAAATGCCATTGCGTTTTGCACTAGATGGGATATCTGCATGGAAAGGATTACTAAGTGGGGATGGATACTTTTTTACGGCTATTGCAAAGGCGCATTTTGCAGTAATGTGGTATTGGTTAACAGGTAAAGTCAACAGGAGCAAGGCATGTAAACCAATGGCTACAATTGGGGGGGTGTATAATGGCTCAGTCGTTTTTCAATACTTTGTGAAAAACAGGCAAAAATTTGATAAAATTGTCACCAAACACGTTCATAATTAAGAACTTGTTGTTATTTTTGCTTCCGTAATTAAACACTATGTCACAAGAAATACAAGAAACATCTACCAATAAAGATATTGCCAAGAACTGGGTAAGTTCTTCAAAATTCATCTTTTACGTATCTGTTTTCGCATTATTATCCCTCGTTCTAGGAAATTGTACTAAATTATTCAACGGTCGATACAAAAAGTCAGTAGTGGAAGTGAATCCAAGTTCACAGTACAAGCCTGAGTATAAATAGAAAAAAATTTTGTTGGTGTGCGTTGATTCCTTATTTTCGCAGTCCAAAAATAGTTCTTATTCAAGCGAAAGTAGCTCATTTGGTAGAGCACGACCTTGCCAAGGTCGGGGTGGCCAGTTCGAGCCTGGTCTTTCGCTCAAAATCCCGTTCTTCGGACGGGATTTTTTTTAAGTCTGTAACAGACGCCTTGGTGGTGGAACTGGTAGACACGCAGGACTTAGACATTGTTCTTTAGTTGAACAAAATTTGAGTGCACTTTGAGAA
>Ga0315900_10007397_pt1 | contig 14429 bp, 19 predicted proteins | sample LakEriMetagenome_FD_203521 | JGI IMG/M metagenome (GOLD analysis project Ga0315900, IMG submission 203521) | Freshwater fungal communities from buoy surface, Lake Erie, Ohio, United States - Buoy 12 MA114 | ecosystem: Environmental > Aquatic > Freshwater > Lake > Lake biofilm | place: USA: Lake...
ATTCAGGTTATTATAAAATTATGGTTGAAAAGACAACTATATCAAAAAAAGAATTATTAAACAAATGGGCATTGTATTCCCCGATATATAAAAACAACGCTATATTATTAGGGGTAGACGCAAATAGTGGATATAACCTATGGAATATCAATGATGTTGCGACAGCGTTATTAAAACAGCGGATATGCGGTAATTGTATCATTGTGTTTGAAGAACAAACCGATAAACAATATGAAATACTTTGCGGCATCATAAAGTATGAACTAACAAAGATGGGATTGACCGCAGAAAAGTTTATCGGTTTTTAGTTCTTCAACTTTTAAGAAAAGTGGAGCAAAAAATTATGGGGTTCGGGAAACGGAGTTCCCTGATGTATAACCTCGAAAAATTTTTAGTTGTTTCAACTTTATTAGTAATTGTATAACCTCAAAAAAAAAATTGAAATTATTATTTGGCTATGGATTGGATATACTAAACTTAAACTTAATCAATCAAAAGGATGTCAGCAATAAAATCTGTTTGTAGGGGTAGTTTAGAAATCTGTTACAATGCTGTTGAAATACTTGGCAGTATAATTGATGTGTCGTATTTTCAAAATATAAGTATTGAAAAGCGACAAATGTATATCGTTATACATAAAATTTTAAGCGAAACAGATGATGATATAACACTCAAAAAATTTATTAATAAACAATTAGATAATATAACAGACTATCTAATTATTACGTTTAAAATTATTGTGGATAGATATGATGAAATAATTAGGGACATAACAGAAATGATAGAAGATTCGACCGTATATGAAAATGAGGGAGAGTATTTATCTGCTTGTAATGTGTCTAAACAAATGTATGCCTTATGTAAAGCAATAAATAACAAGCGAGATTATTTATTAAATCCAGAAACATTTTATACTTGGCAAAAAGTAACAAAAATCGATGATGACACATATGCTACATTAAAACTCATCATGTAATTGGAGAATTAAAATGTACTAGCGTCTACCTTAATTAACTTTATCAACTTTGTTAAAACCTTTTCACAAACACATTCCCAGTTCATTTTATTGCTATGACACAGGTTCATAATGATAGCCTGTTTCTCTGCGTGCTTCGATGAGGCATACTTTTTTTCAATTGCGTCTTCACTTATTTCATCTTCATCATCGAAATACTTTATGGTGTAATGCTTCTCTAATTCTCTGTAAGAATGTTTAATAATAACCGTGTATAACAAGTTTATAAAGCTAGAACCTTTTTTCCATCCGTCTTCCGTGTAATAATAAAAAAAACGTTTTTTTTCATTGCTACACACAAACGGATATTCGCTTTCTTCTAGCGAATCAAGATTGTGTTTGATAGTTGCTACAATAAAATCCACGATTGTCATATTCTGTAGCTTAGCGATGCTTATGTATTTCATAGACTCGCAAAAATCGTGAAACACAATAGGCGAAGGGGCCGCTGTCGGAACGGATGGGACTTGCCCTTGACTTATAGTTGCTAATAGTGTTTGAAATTGCTCTGCGGATAATGTTATTGACATTAATGTATTAATAATAATGTCTTTAAGTCATTTTGCGTGAAACTATAAACATCTCAAAACATCTCAAAACATCTCAAAAGATGCCGAAAAAAAATTGATTTGAAAAAACAATATAAAGACATTATATTACAACTATATAATAATGGAGCAACCATTTCAAACAGAATATTCCGTTCGCATTAGAAACACATCTAATGGATTATATACAGATGGCTACATTGACCTTAAACAATATGCCCCTGTTATTAATGATGATGTGTCGTTCAGCAATTGGTTAAACATTAGAGCAAATAGTTATGAGCTCTCCATTTCTCAAAAGGACTTCAATGTTTTTGATTTTCTCGATGAGTTGAAAACAGAGATAATGGAGGCTAAAAACAAAAACAAACGATTGCTCACATTTTCTCAAGAAAAAAAAAACTTTATTAGTCGATGGAACGCTATCAAGGCAGACTACACGTCTTATGATATAGAGATTACTAAACCCATTATTGATAAGTCTTTGGAATGGATTGATAAAACACAAAAAGAATCGACTCAGTTTCTTATAGTCAATCTAGAAACCATTTTCGCAATGATAGATGATAAAATTTTAGAACATAAAGAAAAGTTAAAAACCCTTGAAAAAACAGCTAGACAAAAGTATAACGCAAACGCATATGCTAAAAGAAAGGAGCTATTAAACATCGCTGACAAGATTAAACTAACCCCTGAAGAACGTGTGGAGCATCGAAAAGCAACTTATAAAAAGTATTATGACAAAACAAGAGAGGGGATTCCCAAACGTGTCCCTTTAACAGAAGAGCAAAAAAGAGAAAATCGAAAAGCTACTCAAAAAAAGTATAATGAAAAAGTGAAACAGCAAAAGGCAGAAGCTAAGACGATAATTGATAAGGAGATAATATAATTAATTCTAACTTTTAATAATAGATAAGATAATAGATAAGATAATAACACAATATATAAGCGAACGCCCACTTTTATAGCCAAAAGCCGTCGGGGGGAGGATTTTTTTTTTCTTAAAAAAAAGTTTAGAGAACTAAAGGAAAAAGGGGGCCAGGGCTTTTTGCCCCCCAAAGTAGGGCGTTCGCTTATATATTGTCTCAATATCTTATCTATTGCTCCCTTTTAGTGAAGGATAGCTTTTCAAGCACATAATTCACAACCCACGCATCGTCATTGTTCCATTGGGCATACTCATCGCCTTTTAGTTCGAAAAACTTTGTGTCTACTGGATATTCATTTTCATCTAGAATGGTTGCTAAAAGGGTTGCCCCTTGAAAAAGCACGAGGCTAACTACTTGAATGGATACGCTGTGAATTACGCGGCTTGGAGGCACGAAAACAGATGGTTCAATGGTGAGTTTAATATTCATATAGTAATTTCAATACTATAAAAATAATAATATTACGAATACAAGCCACTTGTTTGTTATTCCCATCATCGCTAAAATAAACTTCATATTAAACCTTTGTAGCAACTTATATATAAAAATAGCACGTGGAATTGTTTCACTTACGTAGCGAATTGTATTTTCCGCACTAACAATAACCTGCGAGCGATATTGAATTGGCGGAACTGCGTCATTTATAGATGATGGTTTACGTTTTTTACAAAAACCTTTTTAGCTACAGCCCATAAACGCTTGACTAGTTTCACACGTTTTATCTTATCGCTGCTATGAAGAAACTCAATGCTTTGCGATAGAAAATCGATGTGCTCATTCGTGTTCCAGCCTAATGCGTTAAACACTTTTATTGCTATATCTTTTTTGAAGCCTTGCTGTTTTGATTTCACTGCGTTCTCGAAGACTAAGTTCTCAATAAGTAGACAGAGACGAAGCACTAAATCCATAGAGCGTTGAAGCTTAATGTATTCAGGTATTGATTTTATATCCGCTACAATCAGCTCAACTATGCGGTTAATGACAATATGTGTATTAAGTGTAGATGTGTTATCGATGTAATCTACTGTTGCCGATTGCATGTTATATATATATATAAAAGAAAATAAAATTGAAAATGATTTAAGACAAATGACAATATATTACATATTATGACAGACACTTCGCAACACGAAACAAAATTAACGGAGGAAAGAAAATCAATATTAAATAGTAAAGCATATCAAAAAGGATACTACGAGCAAAATAAAGATGTATTTCTTGCCAAGAGGAAAGAACACTATGAGCAAAATAAAGCTGCTCTTCTTGCTAAGAGCAGAGAATATTATGAGCAAAATAAAGCTGCTATTCTTGCTAAAAAAAAAGAAGCATATGCTCTCAAAAAGTCGCAACAATCGCTTTAAGTAGTTTTAATAATATAATGCGTAAACTACTTAAAAAAACAATATAATCTTATAATATGGCGAATACTACCGTTGAAAAAGTTTACATTTTTTACAAAATCAGTTGTTTTAATCCAAACATAACCGATTGCTATATTGGCTCTACGACTGATTTTGTGAAGCGGAAATATACACACAGATGTATGTGTAAAAACAAGAAATACAATAACTGGCTAAACAAGCTTTATGTGGTAATGAATGAAAACGGAGGATGGGCGAACTGGGCAATGAATATAATTGACAAAAAAAAATGTTCACTAATTGATGCGAGGATTCACGAAACAAAACTAATGGACCAACATAATTCCACGTTAAATAAAAACAGGGCTTTCATTACTGAAGAACAGCGAACTGAAAATATAAAAAAATGGAAACTGGATAATAAAGAGTATCTAGAGCAAAAATATAAACTAGACACAGAAAAAAGAAAAGCATATATGGTAAAATGGCGGCAAAAGAACCAAGACAAAGTTAAGCAGTATTATGAAACACAGAAAAAGAAAAAACAAAATGATTCTTTGGTTAATCAATGTAATTCGGAAGATTTGACATTAGATTCACCTTTGGTTCAGGACGCTCCAGAATGTTCGCTCGAGCATCATCAAGCTTTCTTGTCCCTCTAGTAGCACCTTTAGCCACTTCTATTACACTGCCTTTAGCAGTCCCTGCGAAACCGCCGACCGTTTTTTTTGCTTTTTCAGCTTTATCAGGAATAGCCCTTCTAACATCTTTGATGCTCTGCTGAGCGGATAGCAACGCTCCACCAGCTGCTTGCCCTAGCGGTGTTCCACTAGATTGAAGCAAGCGTCCAGCGATGCCTGTTCCCTGCTGTATTCCCCTGACGGCGGCACTATCCGCCACTTTAGCAGCAGCATCTATGCCTTTTTTTACACCTCGCTCGACTTGAGTTATCGTTTTATTTGTCTTACCGACCGCTTTAGAGATATCGCCTCGAACTTTTGAACCGAACCTTGTCAAACGTGAATTGATTTTTCCAATCTTCATTAATATATTAGACGGATAAAAAAAATTATTGAATGATGCCCTTTTCAATTAAAAGTTGTTCTAAACTATTTGTATCTGTTGCTATAAAATTAGGAGGTTTTTGCTCCGCATCATTTTCTTCTTCTTTTTGTTGTTCGGCAAACGCAATCGCAGGGTCAGCTCCCCAAAATTCTTGAGTAGGCACTTCAAAATCCATCAGGTTCTGCGAAATAGCTTCTTCAATATATTCGAGTTCAATTAACATTGTTAAAGTCCAATAGACATTGTTAAAATTAATTAGATTTCCGTCGTCGTCTAGAATTTGTAAATCAAAGCCGTTGATATCTCTTACTTGTAATTCAGTTTTAAAGCCTGTTGTATTTTCATATAGATTTAACCCATAGCCTTCTGCGTTGACTGGAAAACCTGCTAAAACATTTAAGTTGCCTCTTACGCTACTGTCTAAACAACTGGTCGTTAGGGCGTAGCTGGCGATTCTTATTTTTAATGTGTTTAATAAGTTTAAAGGAAAAGGAGCCGTTAAAACTTTGGCTACGCTTACATAGTTCGTTGTAGGGTCGAAACCGAGGACTTTTAATATAGTTGAGCCAGTAGCAAAAAATTCAATAGACGTTCCAGTCGTTGTGAATGACATTGAGCCAGTGGTTGTATTTAAAGCGATGGTTATATTCGTGATGGCTATTAAAGCAAGTTGAGCTAATATTTCCGTAATCAATGTATTGCTATTGTAATTGCCTCGTGTCAGTGTTAGACTGAATTGCGAGCCACCGTTCACGGACATTCTCAAAACATTATTATACACATTAATAATATAGAACGAATATGGAAGCTGTGCGTTAAGAATTGAAATGCTTGCCTTTCTAACGTTTTTACTGGAAATCAGGTTTGGAAATGGAAAAAAGACGTTGCTTAGAAACGAACCATTATTTTTAATAGCATCTGCTGAATTAATATTAATTAGTCTAGTTTCAATAATCATTTATAATACACGTCTAAATTATTTTTTTGATTTACCTGTAATTCTAATTTCTTTTTGGCATTGTATGCTTTTTTATATGCTTTGCGTTCAGCAGTTTGCTCATATGCTTTATTATATGCTTTGCGTTTATCAGTTTGCCCATATGCTTTCATATATGCCTTTTTATCGCCACACGTAGCTCCAGCAATACACTTATTAATACACTCTATTTGTTTTTGCCAATAGCCTTCACGTATTTCTAATTCTGTTTTACTATTACAGGGATAATGCTCTATTAATTCAATATAATAATTATCAAACTGGATAATAGCAGATGAAGCACATTGCCAATCTGTTTTTTCATCTAGCCATCTTTTAAAATTACTTTTATGGTCGTTTAACCTATCTTTCAACGTTTGAACGGTTGAACCGATATATACTTGACCTGTTTCATTACACACTATTTTATAGATTTTGCCTTGCGAATAGTCAGTCATTTTAACTGTATTTATTATGAGCTAGTTTTTATTTCAATTTTTTTTTAATTGTCTATATTAAATGAATAATTCAACGACTTACAGTAGAAGTATGTTTGGGCTGACTACAATAAATGCTGATGAAATAAACACTGGGTCGCTCACTGCTACGACGATGACGGCATCAACCTTCAAAACAAATTTAGTCCAATCAATTAATGCTGGAGATTCACTAACATTAGAAAGTCTTACGACAGGACAAGTAATCATAAAAAGCAATGGAGCAAATATAGCGGTTTTTGATACAGCCAATGATTTAATTACTTTTAACAGTAGGGTTTCACAGCTAAGAGCCGACGGCTGCGTTTCATACGGCCCTAATTGTATAAATAATATAGCAACAGGAACTGCGAGCACTGCTTTTGGAAACGGGGCTTTGAGAAACATACAAGTTGGAGGCACATCAAATACCGCTTTTGGAAATGGTGCTCTAAATTCCTGCACGACAGGCGATAATAATTGCGCGTTTGGCCCTGATGCGTTGCGACTCAATGTTTCAAACTCAGGCAATATGGCGGTAGGATTACAGGCTTTAAGAAACGCGACCTCAAACAGCAATGTAGGTATCGGCGCTTCTTCCAGTCTTGGAGTAACAACAGGCGGCGGCAATACTTCAATTGGAACAAGTTCAGGCATTACATCAACCACTTTTGGAGCATCAAGTGGAAACGTGAGTGTAGGACAACAAGCGAATAACGGCTTAAATGCTTTTGGAGGGTCTAACAATACAGCGATAGGGCATCTTGCGAACAATACGGCAAATACAGCCAGTTTTAGTAATTCAACTTGTATTGGAACTAATTCAGTCATCACGGCTTCCAATCAAATTACACTCGGTAGAACAAGCGAATTCGTGTGTTGCCCAAATAACCTTGTAGTGGGTCGAACAACTAATTCAACCGGTTTAATCAAATTTTTAGTAAACGGCGACACGCAGATGGACGGCTCATTAGAAGTAAGAACTGGAGGACAAATAAGATTATTCAATAATGTTGCTTCATCACAAACCAATATAACCCATACAGGGAATTATCTCGTAATGAATTGTGTGGAAGCCACAGGTAAAATAGATTTAAGAATTAATGGAGCATCTCGGTTATTAGTGGATGAAGCAGCCACATTAGGAAAAGTTTTAATTAACAATGCTGGATTGAACATTTTTAATAATAACTTAGTTTTCAGCAAAAACACGACAGCGACGCAAACAATTGAATTTTTAAACTCATCAGGGACAGGAATGGGAACATTTTTTGCCAGTGAATTGTCAAACGCTTTTGTTTTTGATTTCAATAATGCTGTGACAACACAAGGTTATCAAGTGCGAAGTAGCGGAGTAGATAAATTGAAAATTACAGATACACAAGCAAACTTTTATGTGCCGTTAGATGTGAGCGGAGATATTACAACGCCAACGCAGCCGCCTGCTACAAATAATACCACAGTAGCGACAACTGCTTTCGTTCAGGCAGCCATAACAGCAGGCGGAGGTCTCTATGCGACGCTTGCTGGAGCAAACGCTTTCACAGGAACAAACACTTTTAACAGTAATCTGCCCTCATCAACAATCAACCCATCTAATAATAATGACTTGGTGCGAAAAGGATATACAGATGCTACCTATTCTCAATTATCAGCAAATAATACATTTACAGGGACAAACACATTTAACGGCACTACAAATGTTGTTGATAGCACCGATGGAGACAGTAGTTCAAGAGCCGCTAACACAAAGTTCGTAACTAACGCAGTAACGCAAGTCGCACTAAGTCAAACGCCTTATACTTATAAATATTTGTTTGATGAGTGTTATGACCCTACTTATAATCAATGCCCTTTTGGACTTTGGGATTTTCAAGGCACTGGGTCTAACAGTGCTACTGTGGGTTCAACGCTACATCCAGGATTATACAACTTACAAGCAAACCGAGCAGGTTTAAGCCCTACGGTTCATCATGGTGCTTTCAAAGAGATTACTTTTGTATTACAAACTACAGTGACGACAGGAAATCCAGGAGACAGTTGGTGTGGCTTATGTGAATCATACGGAGTCTATACACGAAGCATAATGATAAAACGAGTAGCAGGAACTACTACTTTTGAAGCACGAACCAACAATGTTTTAAAGGGAACTTTCACAACTGTTACTTATGTAAGTGGAAATTATTTTGAGTTTAAAATAGGGATTGATGGAGCAGATATAGTTTATACAATAAAAGATATTAATGCGAACCAAACAGAAACAATTACTGATACGACCGCGGTTTTTGATATTAATAACAGTTCAAAATTATTTTTTCAAACTGCGAATAGTGCTTCGCAAACTATGAACCTAGATTATGTTTCAGTTCTTTATGAAGCACCATTAAGATAAAATAATATATTTAGTTAATATATAAATGGAAGAAGGTAGAACATATAAAAAATATAATTGTCATATAATTATTTATAAAGATTTATTGAACCAAAAAAAGCAACGACAACAAAATAGTCATATTTGGGCATATAATAATAAACTTAATTGTGAAAAAAGGAATGTAGCAATAAAAGAATATGAGCGTAAAAGAGAAATACGAGATAGAGATTTAAATATATTAAAAGAGTGGATAAATAGATTACCCTGTTATTAATTAATCACCTTCTTCAATATCAGTCTCAACATCACGGTCAGGAATTAGATACACATCATATTTGCTATGTAATAACAACTTTTGTCTGTCTGTCAAAATGTGATACTCATCAAAGGTGATATAACGTGATGGCTTTTGTGTTTCAAAAGGCTGTTTAGGGAAGAAGAAGTCTAGTATATATTTTAACATATTATAATGAAATAAAAATATATTATAACATTATATAGTATGAATAAGTTAATTAGGCAAGATGAAAGGGAGTTTCAACTAGTAGTTCCAAACGTTAAACGCCCAAGCTATACAGTTGTGCTAAACAGTCTAAACGCCGCCACACGAACTGGAACAGGAGCTAATATATGTAGTTATAGATTTGACTGGTCGGTATTGCCTGATGTTGCTTATGAGGTTCATATGACTTATATGGGTGAATTAAATAACGTAGATGCGACTAAAATAGCTCAGGTTTTTTGTGATTTAGGTGTTCCGCCAAATGTCTATGAAGCAAGAAGCACCACTACCGCATTGTCTAGCAACTATATAGGATTTTTGGAAAGTTATATAGTGGGAGCTAATTCTTTTTTACACGCAGAAGAAGGAACGAATAATCCGTTTTATTTAAATGGTCGCCCAAGTCTACAAGAGTTTACAGTTAGAGTGTTAGATAATGCTGGAGACCCATTTACCGCTAGTGGAGCAACTGCTTTGGGAGAATATGTAATATGTTTACACTTTGTTCCACGCTTATAATCAGGGAACGAACCCCATTATCAGGGAACTTCGTTCCCCGAACCCCATAATTTTTTGCTCCACTTTTCTTAAAAGTGGAATTTTTTATATCGTATAATATATATTAAATGAAAATAACTATTATAGAAAACGAGAAGCCATCAATGCCTGAGTGTAAAATGTTATGTGATGGCGGACTACGAGACAAGCTAAACAATTATGAGCTAACCACTTTTTTAAATCAACACAGCACGACGCTTTTTATTGGAAAACCACGTTCAGGCAAAACATCACTAATGTTTAGCTTAATGAAAGGCGTGTTAAAAAAATGCTTCCATCGCATCTATGTGTTTCAGCCAAGTCATTCACGTGCGTCTATGAGTGATGACATATTCGGCAAGTTGCCTGATGACCGCTTATATGACGAATTAACATATGACAACTTACAAGAAGTGATGGATAGAATCAAGGCGGATAGTAGCAAGGAGAAGCCGTTAAACTCACTTATCATTTTTGATGATATGACAGCATATCTCAAAAAAAAAGATACATTCCAGTTATTCAAAGAATTGATATTTAACCGCCGTCATTTGCGATGTTCGCTTTATTTTTTAGTTCAAACGTATTATAGCGTGCCCAAGGACTTACGTCGCCTCTGGACAAATGTCTTTGTTTTCAAGACAAGCAAGGATGAACTAAAGAATCTATGGGAGGAATTAATAGAATACGATGAAGCATTCTTACCGAAGATACGGAAGCTAGTGTATAACAAACCATATCAATATCTGTTTGTAAACACGGACACTCAAAGATTGTTTAAGGGTTTTGATGAGATTAAGGTTCAAGACGATGATGACGAATCCACAGATAAAGAGTGAACTACATTTTTTTGTGCCTCTAGCTCATCTAGCTTCTTTTCAATAGCATTCATCGTGCGTTCATATTCTTCCCGAGTTTTTAGATGGGATGCCACAGCTTTCATTGTTTCATTTTCTTTCTGTGTAAGGTAATGAATGAGCTGATGCGTTTTTTCTTTTTGTTCTACGGTGTAAGTATTTTTATTAGCTTCAAGTAGCACTGCGTAAGAAAACGGAGATACATCGGTAAAAAAAGGGCTAATTCGTTTTAGGTCGTCCATCGTGATTTCTGTTTTTTCTCCGCAATCGGCAAAAGCAGGTAGTTTATAATTAAAGTCGTATTTCTTAACTTTACTAAACATAGTATATAATGATATACTATTTTTTAAATAGTTATTAAACATAAGTGATAATAGGTCTAACACGCTGAGGCACAGGTGCGTAATATTGCTGAGGCACAGGTGTGTAATATTGCTGAGGCACAGGTTGACTCACTTGTCTAGCAGGTTTTTTCGGTGGTGGAACATATGGCTCTTCTTCTTCTTCTTCTTCAACATCGTCATCATCATCATAAACGCTAACAGGCGACGGAGGGCGAACAACTTTTTTTACACGTGGTTTCTGTGTCGCTTTTGCTTTTGGTGCTGGCTTCTTTACAGGCTCTTCAGCTAGTTCCAATTCTTCATCATCATCACTTTCAGGTTCAACAGGCTTAACTTTTTTGACTACCTTAATAGTTGGTTTTTTAGACTTTGATTGTTTAGCAATAAGTGCCTCTTCTTTTTTTTGTTGTTTTAGCCTTTCTTTCTCTGCCTTCTCTTCGTCTTTTTTTCGTTTTTCATCACGTATAGCCTGATGTCTAGCAAGTAAAAGCTCTCTATTTTTTTGGTCGTTTGCTTTCTGTGCGTCGGTTCGTTCTCGCTTTATTTTTGGAACAGCTTTAATAGTTTCTTCGTCCATAATTAGTTCATCTTCATCGCTCATTTATATATTATAAGAAAATATTATATTATTGTTATATATAACTTAATGCCGAAAAAGAAAGCTACACAAAAACAAAAACAGAAACAGAGTCAAAAGACTGTAGTCAATGTGAAAGTGGGCAACACAATAAAAAAAAGTAAGCCACGTCGTTCAGGCTCTGCCCCTGCTTCTAGAGCACCTTCATCTTTATCTGTAGTTTTACAAGGGAGCACTTTATCAGTCCCTAATGCTCCAACTCAGCAATATAATGAAATGATACAGGCAACCGAAGCATTAAGGCGACAGATGGCTTTGTCAGGGCAACTCATTCCGCAGAGACAAACAAATGATTTACTAAACAGGGTTCAAGCAACTAACCCCTTTGAGAATATTCAGCAAGTTGTTAGAGTTGGCGACTTAGTTCGCGATGAGGGACTCCAACAGCAACAGGTGGATGCTGGAACAACTATTGACGCAAATACAAGTGAGAATTATTCAGCAAAAGTCGCAGTTGACCCTGATTGGCTAAGTAATGTAGCAATGTCAAAAATAGGTCAAAACTTATCTACAGCAACTAAAAAAATAGCTGCTGATGTGGGAGACGCAGAGACACGTGATGACATTACTGCTTTTAGTAGTGCTATGACAAGAGACGTAAGTGAATTAGAATCCGTTGCGACAAAGAGAAGAGGTCCAAGAATGGCGAGAAAGGCAAGAGTCGTCGTAGAAGAAGGCGACCCTTTTGAAATTACACTCCCATCACAAAGAAAAATAGCAGCAGCAAGGGCGGCAAGAGAAATAGCAAGTCCAGGGGTTTTTACTCCAACAAGTAAAACAAGAGGTCGTCCCAAAAAAACCCCTGAAGACTTTTAGGCAATTCAATTAATTAGCACAATTCAAAAATATTTTTTTATCCATAGATATTATATATGTCGGTTATTTTACCATCAAGTGTTTCTTATAGCGAATCTCTTCCAGCCCTTCCTGACAACACGCAATGTATCAATATTGCCGCCGCCCCCACAAACGGAGCTACATTTTCTGCTGGTCAGCAAATCTTTTTAGATTTTGTGAATCGTGGTTTTCTTGTTCCTGATTCTATGTATCTTTCTTATTCTTATGCTTCCACGAATGCTGCTGCTACTCCTGAGTTGATTGGTTGCCCTGCGGCTACTTCTTTTAATCGTCTTGATGTTCAAGTTGGTTCTATGACTATTGACACTATTCAGCAATACAATATCTTCTATCACTTTTTGACAAATGTGTCAATGGACGTAGCACAGAAGTATGGCCAACAAGCTTCTCTTGGATATTTCAGTGCGACTGTTGTTCCCACTTTAGAGCAACTTGATGGTCGCACTTTAGGCATTAATGAAACTGGTTCTTTTGCCTTGCCTCTTGTGTCTATCTTATCGAACGCCGAGAAGCTAATTCCTCTTTTTGCGATGCCTCAGGTAAGAATTGTCCTTACTATGGAAAGTATTGCGAATATGTTTACTGGAACTGGTTCAGTTCCCACTGCCTTTTCTATTAGCAACGTTCAGCTTCGCTACAAGGTAGTTGATTTCGGCGGTGCTGTGGAACAGATTGTTCTTGGTTCAAGTGATAAACTCTACATCAAGTCGCAGTCGTTTTCTCTTTCCTCGCAGACTCTTGCTGCTGCTTCTACAGGTTTTATGGAACTTGTATACAACCAAAGATATGCTTCTGTCAAATCCTTATTCGCTATTAACGGCAACGGAACACCCTTATCTAACAGAGCATTTGACAGTGTAGATTTAACCAGTGGAACAGGTGACTATTCCTTCAGTGTGGGCGGTGTATTGTATCCTCCTGCTCCCATTAGCACAAGAACGGCAAAGACTCAAGCATTACAAGAACTTCGTTCTGCGGTTGGTTCTATCTTTGACAAGAATAACAATATGTCTATTAACACGGTTGAGTTTGGATACAACGGAACTGCGGCGGCTACTACTGTGTCTGCTCCAGCAAAGTTCTATGTCGGCACTTCAACCGAACGTCTCAATAGCAACAACTTGCTAACTGGAATATCAACGGCTAACAGTCCCATCAGCTATCGCATTTCGAGTGGAACTTCTATTGGTGCTAATAACTCAACGGTCAGTTTGATTGTCAATTACGACGCTCTCATAGAGGTTGACACTGTGATGCGTCAAGTGGCTGTCAAGGCGTAATAGTCCGTTTAAAAACAGAATATAAAATAAAAGTGGTTATCATATAATGAATATGGAATTATATAATGACGATTGTATGAATGTGTTGGATACTATAGATAAGAAGATTGATTTAGCCATTTTTGATTTACCATATGGGCAGACAGCTTGTGAATGGGATAATAAAATAGACTTGTCTCTAATGTGGGAAAAACTGAAAAAAATATCAAAACCCAATACGTGTTTTATTTTTTTCACAACGACAAAGTTTGGTAATGATTTAATTAATAGCAATTCAAAATGGTTTCGTTATGATTTAGTGTGGTCAAAGCCGAATAGTGGTGCTGGATTTTTACAAGCGAAAAAGATGCCTTTACGTAAGCACGAGATGATATATGTATTTTATGAAAAATTGCCGACTTATAATGTTGATGAGTATCATAAAATTGTAAATAATGGTCATATGAGTGAACCTAAACCAGGCACTGTATATGGAAAAGTAATACTAAAACGCGGACAAACATATGACAATCCATTTCCAAGAAGTATTTTAGATTTTACAATAAATATGAAAACACGTAATCATCCAACGGAGAAGCCAGTAGAGTTATTGAAGTGGTTAATAAGGTATTATTCGAATGAGGGAGATGTAGTGTTAGATATAACGATGGGTTCAGGTAGCACTGGAGTT
>Ga0315900_10007400_pt1 | contig 14427 bp, 12 predicted proteins | sample LakEriMetagenome_FD_203521 | JGI IMG/M metagenome (GOLD analysis project Ga0315900, IMG submission 203521) | Freshwater fungal communities from buoy surface, Lake Erie, Ohio, United States - Buoy 12 MA114 | ecosystem: Environmental > Aquatic > Freshwater > Lake > Lake biofilm | place: USA: Lake...
GAGCCCGAGCCGCTGCTGCCCTCGGATCTCGCCAGCATCCGCATGATCACCGCGAGCCTGGCGCCGGCGCGGCCCGTCGCCTTCAACGATGCCGGCGGCTGCGGTGGGCGGGAGGCCGGCTGGCCGCAGCTCGCGCAGTTCAATGAAGGCAGTGCCGCCATCGGCACCGGCCCCTTCCGCCTGCGCAGCTTCGGCCGCAGCGGTGTCACGGAATTGACGCGTAACGAAGACTACTGGGGCGAGAAGCCGCATTGGCAGGCGGTGCGCCTGCAGCCCGTCACGGCGCCGGGGCCGCGCCTCGCGGGGCTGCTCTCGGGCGATCACGACGTGGTGGAGGCGCCGAGCACGGCGGATATCCCGCGCCTGCGTGCCAATCCGGCCATGCGCCTCGCCATCGCGCCGACGACGCGGCTGATCTTCCTGCAACTCGACCAGCGCCAGCCCGCGCCCTTCGTGAACAACAACGAAGGCCCGAACCCGCTGCGCGACGCGCGGGTGCGTCAGGCGCTCTCGCTGGCCATCGACCGTAACGCCATCGCGAGCCGCGTGATGGATGGCCTCGCCACGCCGGCCACGCAGTTCCTGCCCGATGGCATGACCGGCACCATCCCGGGCCTGCCTGTGCTGCCCTATGATCCGGCGCGCGCCCGCGCGCTGCTGGCCGAAGCCGGCTATCCGAACGGCTTCACCATCACGCTGCACGCCACCAACAACCGCTATGTGAACGACGCGCGCGTGGCGCAGGCGCTGGCGCAGTACTTCACGCGCATCGGCGTGCGCACGGAGGTCGATGCCATGCCCTCCAACGTCTTCTTCGGCCGGCGCGCACGCAAGGAGTTCTCGGTGCCGATGGGCGGCTGGTCGGCCAGCGCGGAGGAGACGCTGCTGTTCTTCCGCACCTGGATCACCACGCTGAACCGCGAGCGCGGGCTGGGCACCTCCAACTATTCCGACTGGTCCGACCCCACCTTCGACGCCGATGCGGTGCGCGCGTTGACCACGATGGATGAGGCCGCGCGCGCCGCGCTGCTGCGCGCCGCCTCCGCCCGCGCGCTGGAGCAGATGCCCGTGCTGCCGATCCATTTCGAGAGCGCGGTCTGGGCCTTCCGCCGGGGCCTGACCTATGCCGGGCGGATGGATCAGCAGACCCTGGCGCAGGAGATCCGCCCCGAATGAACGCGCTCGAACCGCTGTGCAGTGTTGGACGCTGCGCCATCCCCTGGGTCGATCCCGCCTGCGATGCGGCGCGGCCGCTGACGCTGCACGGCTATCGCGCTGCCGCCGCCACGCCCGATTCGCCGGTCGTGCTGGTGAGCCACGGCATGGGTCGCAATGGCGATGAGTATCGCGACTTCTGGATCGCGGCGGCAGAGCGCCACGGGTTGATCATCGTCGCACCCACCTTCGGCGCCGAGGCCTGGCCGGGGGCCGAGACCTATAATAACGGCCTCGTTCTGGCGGCGGATGGCGCCGTGCGGCCGCGCGACTCCTGGGCCTACGCCATCCCGCTGCGCATCTTCGCCGCGCTGCGCGAAGCGGGCGTCACGCGCCGCCCGCGCGCGCATTTCTTCGGCCATTCCGCCGGCGGGCAGTTCGGCCATCGGTTGATGTCCACGCAACCCCATGACCTGTTCGAGCAGGCCACGATCGGCAATCCTGGCTGGTACTCGCTGCCCACGCTCGACCTGCCCTTTCCCGACGGACTCGGGGGCATCGGGCTCGGCGATGCGGATGTGCTGCGCCTGCTCGCCTATCCGATGACCATCCTGGCCGGCGACCAGGATATCGAGACCTCCGGTCCCTCGCTGCCCGCCGGGCCCGGCGCGCTGGCGCAGGGGCCGCACCGCTTCGCCCGCGCGCATAACTACCTTGCCGCCGGGCGGGCCGAGGCTGCGCGCCGCGGCGTGGCCTGCGCCTGGCGGCTCGTGTCGGTGCCAGGCATCGGCCATGACGGCGCGGCGATGTCGCGCGTGGCGGCGGCGCTTTGGTTCGAGAACCGGCTGATCAGCGCGGCCGAGGCCGGGGCAGGGGCCGGCAAGGCGGTCTTGTAACCGGCCGCCGGCTGGGGTCATCATGTCATATGATGACTGAGCCACCCCCATGACTCGCCGCAGCCTCGGCATGGCGCCCCTGCGCCCGCCGGCCAATCTGACCGGTGCGCTGGTGCATCGCCTGGCCGCCGAGATCCGCGCCGGGCGCCTCGCCCCCGGCGCGCGCCTACCAACCGAGCAGGAGTTGATGCGCGAGGCCGGCGTCAGCCGGACCGTGGTGCGCGAGGCCGTGGCCGCGCTGCGGGCCGAGGGGCTGGTGGTGACACGCCAGGGCGTGGGCGCCTTCGTCACCGAGCGGCCCGGCGAGGGCATCTTCCGCCTGACGCCCACCGAGGTCGCCGGGTTGCAGCAGGTACTCTACATCCTGGAACTGCGCCTCGCGCTGGAGGTGGAGGCCGCCGGTCTTGCCGCCGAGCGCCGGGACGCGCCGGGCCTCGCCGCGCTCACCGAGGCCGATGCCGCCTTCGCGGCCGCGATCGCTGAGGGCGGTGATGCGGCAGAGGCCGATTTCGCGCTGCACCGCGCCATCTTCGCCGCCACGGGCAACCCGCATTTCCTGCGCTTCCTGGAGGGAATCGGCCGCCACGCAATCCCACGCCGCGCGCTTGGGCTGAAGGAACGCGATGCGGCGGCGCGGGCGGCCTATCTCGCGCAGGTACGCGCCGAGCACGCGCAGGTGATCGCGGCGATCCGGGACGGCGATGCGCCGGCGGCGCGGCTGGCCATGCGCGCGCATCTGGAGGCAGCGCGGGAGCGCTACCGGCGGCTCGCGGCCGAGTTGGAGGCATAACCGCCCCTTGCCCTCGGCGGCGTTTTGGGTCGAGCATCGGCGCCTGCGGTCCCATCGAAGGACCGGCTCTAGGGAAGGAAAGATCGCATGGCACAGATCACGCGCCGTCAGGCGCTGGCGGGCGGGGCGGGCTTGCTGGCCACGCCGGCTCTGGTGCAGCAGGTGGATGCCCAAGGCGCGTTCAACTGGCGCCGCTTCGCGGGCGAGCGGATCGAGGTCAGCCTCACCGCCAATCCGCGCAGCCAGATCCTGATCCAGAACCAGCGCGAATTCGAGGATCTCACCGGCATCCGCGTCGGCTCCGAGGCGATTCCCGAGCAGCAGCACCGGCAGAAATTTGTCATCGAATTCGCCTCCGGCCGGCCCTCCTTCGATGTCATCGGCATCAGCCTGCATGTGAACAAGCGCCAGGTCGGCCGCGCGCGCTGGACGGCGGACATCAAGCCGATGATGGCCGATGCCTCGCTCACCGCGCCGGATTTCGACTTCGCGGATTTCGGCGCCGGCGCGGTGGCCTATTCCACCCAGGCCGATGGCCGCATGGATACGCTGCCCGAGTTCACCGATTACTTCATCCTCTACTACAACAAGGAAATCTTCGCCCGCGCCAATGCGCGTATCCCCGAGACCTATGACGAGATGTATGAGACGGCGAAGCGCCTGACCGACGCGCGCGCCGGCCAGTTCGGCTTCGTCGGCCGCGGCGTGCGCAACGCCAATGTCGTGCTCTACACCAGCTACCTGCTCGGCACCGCGCAGCGCGACTGCACGGATGCGAATACGCGCCTGATCACCGATACGCCGGATGCGATCTGGGCCGGCGAGATGTACAAGAAGATGATGCGCGATGCCTCGCCGCCTGGCGTTGCAGGCTTCAACTGGAATGAGAGCCAGACGACCTTCGCCCAGGGCCGTGCGGCGATGTGGCTCGATGGCGTGGGCTTCGCCGCGCCGCTCGAGGACGCCACGCGATCGCGCGTCGCGGGCAAGGTCGGCTATGCGGTCGTGCCGCGCGGGCCGGCGAATCATCACTGTGCCCTGTTCGGCACGGGGCTTGGCATCAGTTCTGCGTCGAATGAGCGCAAGCGCGGCGCGGCCTGGTTCTACCTGCAATGGGCGATGAACAAGCAGAACCAGCTGCGCTTCCTGACCTCCGGCGCCGGCGCGCCGGCGCGGCAGAGCCCGTTCCGCAATGAGGAAGCGATCCGTAGCAGCCGCTTCGGGCGCGACTACTTCACCACGCTGATCGAGAGCGCGCGCATCGCCCGCCCCGGCCTGCCCGAGATCGTGCCGGTGACGGAGTTCCGCGACACGCTCGGCGCCGCGCTGACCAACACCATTGGCGGTGCGGATGTCGCCACCGAGTTGCGGCGCGCGACGGAAGCCTTCCGCCCGATCCTGGAGCAGTCCGAGCGGGCGACCTGATGCCCGACAGCGCGGCAACGGCAACAGCGGCGGCGCATTCGGGCGCCGCCGCGGATACGGCGCGCCGCAAGCGCGCCTATGCGCGCCATTACTGGCCCTTCGTGGTGCCCGCCGCCGTCGTGGTGGTGGCGGTCATCGTCTTTCCCTGGGCCTTCACCCTGTGGATGAGCCTGCAGGAGTGGAAGCTCGGCGCCGGGCGCAGCTTCGTGGGCCTCGCCAATTACGAGCGCCTGTTCAGCGATGCGCGCTTCCATGATTCGATCTGGCGCACGCTGTATTTCACGGCCCTTGCCGTGGTGATCCCGGTGGTGCTCGGCGTGGCCGCGGCACTTGCCTTCAACCGGAAGTTCCCGCTGCGGGGCCTGGCCCGCACCATCTTCATCCTGCCGATGATGGCCACGCCCGTGGCCGTCGCGCTGGTCTGGACCATGATGTTCCACCCGCAACTCGGCGTGCTGAACTGGATCCTGAGCCAATTCGGCATCCCGCCCAGCATGTGGGTTTATGACGCGAAGACCGTGATCCCGACGCTCGTGATGGTCGAGGTCTGGCACTGGACGCCCCTGGTGATGCTGCTGGTGCTGGGCGGGCTCGCCTCCCTGCCGGTCGATCCCTATGAGGCCGCGAAGATCGATGGTGCGACGAGTTGGCAGGCCTTCCGCTACATCACCCTGCCGTTGCTCGCGCCCTTCATCATGGTGGCGGTCATCATCCGCACCATCGATGCGCTGAAGGCCTTCGACACGATCTACGTCATCACCCAGGGCGGGCCCGGCACGGCGAGCGAGACGATCAACATCTTCCTCTATCTGAACGCCTTCGCCTACTACAACATGGGCTATGCGAGCGCGGTGGTGGTGGTGTTCTTCGCCCTGATCATCGGCCTGGCGCTGCTGCTGCTGTGGTCGCGCGAACGCTTCAAGGACAATGTCCGGTGAGGAAGAAATCCTTCAGGCGAAGGCTGCACGACGTTGCCTTCGGGCTCTCCGTCATCGCGCTGGTCTCGCCCGCGGCGCTGGTCTTCCTGTGGATGCTCTCGCTCTCGCTCAAGACCGAGATCGACAACATCGCCTTCCCGCCGATCTTCATCCCGAGCCCGCCGACGCTGGACAATTTCCGCGCGGTGTTCGAGCGCAACGACTTCCTCAACCAGACGCTGAACAGCGTGATCGTGAGCTTCGGCGCCACTGGAATCGCGCTGCTGGTGGGCATTCCGGCCGGCTATGGCATCGCCAAGATGCGTGCCAACAAGGCGGCCGTGCTGATCCTGATTGCGCGCATCACGCCGGGCCTGTCCTACCTGATCCCGCTGTTTCTTCTGTTCCAGTGGATCGGCCTGACCGGCACGATCTGGCCCATCATCATCACCCATCTGGTGCTGACCGTCCCCATCGCCGTGTGGGTGATGATCGGCTTCTTCGAGGGGCTGCCGCCGGAGCTTGAGGAAGCCGCGCTGGTCGATGGGGCCACCATCTGGCAGGCCTTCCGGCATGTGGCGCTGCCCCTGGCACGGCCGGGCATTACGGTGGCCACCATCCTCGCCTTCATCTTCTCCTGGAACAACTTCATCTTCGCCATGGTGCTGGCGGGGCGCGAGACGCGCACCCTGCCGGTCGCGGTCAACAACATGCTGACCTTCGAGCAGATCGCCTGGGGGCCGCTCTCCGCCGCCGCGCTGCTGGTGACGCTGCCCGTGGTGGTGCTGACGCTGGTCGCGCAGAAGCAGATCGTTGCGGGGCTGACCCAGGGCGGCGTGAAGGGGGGCTGACGCGGCCCGTTTGCCCCGGCAGGATCGGCGCATGACCGATGTGCCGATCCTCGATATCGCAGGGCTGCGTTCCCCGGATCCCGCCGCCCGCCAGGCCGTGGCCGCCGCCCTGGGCGCGGCCTGCCGGGGACCGGGCTTCTTCCTTGTCACAGGTCATGACATCGCGCCCGAGACAACCGCGGGGCTTTTCGCCGCCGCGCGCGCCTTCTTCGCGCAGCCTCAGGCGGCGAAGGATGCGCTCTCCATTCGCCGCTCGCCGCATAATCGCGGCTATGTCGCCCTGGCCGAGGAGCAGCTCGACCCGACCCAGCCGGCCGACAGCAAGGAGGCCTTCAACATCGGCCTCGACCTGCCCGCCGACCATCCGGAAGTGCTGGCCGGCGCGCCCTTTCGCGGCGTGAATCTCTGGCCCGACTTGCCCGGCTTCCGCGCCGCGGTGATGGCGCATTTCGACGTGGCCTGGGCGCTGGGGCGCCTGCTGCATCGCGGCTTCGCCCTCGACCTCGGCCTCGCGGAGGATTTCTTCGAGGACAAGCTCGACCGTCCGCTCGCCACGCTGCGGCTGCTGCGCTACCCGCCCGGCGGCAAGGATCTCGGGGCGGGTGCGCATACCGACTACGGCAACGTCACCGTGCTCGCCACCGATGGCGTGCCGGGGCTCGAGGTGAAGCGCCGCGGCGGGGGGTGGGAGGATGTGCCGCATATCCCTCGCACCTTCGTCTGCAACATCGGCGATTGCCTGATGCGCTGGACCAACGGCGCCTATGCCAGCACGCCGCACCGCGTGCGCGCGCCGGCGGCGGAGCGGTTCTCGGCCGCGTTCTTCCTCGACCCGAACCCAGAATCGGTCGTGGCGGCGCTGCCCTCCTGCACCGGGCCCGCCAACCCGCCCCGCTGGCCGCCCATCACGGGTGCGGCCTATCTGCGGGAGAAGCTGGACGAGACCTACGCGCATCGTCAGTAAGGGGCCCCAATCCAATAAGGTGCCTATGTCCCGCCCCCCCGCCATCCTCCAGGTGCTGCCCGCGCTCGTCTCGGGCGGGGTCGAGCGCGGCACCATCGAGATCGCCGAGGCCATCGTTGCCGCGGGCTACCGCGCCTTCGTCGCCTCCGCCGGCGGGCCGATGGCGGCGGAACTCGCCCGCTTCGGCGCCGTGCATGTGGAACTGCCGCTCGCGACGAAGAATCCCTTCGCGATCCTGCGCAATGCCGGGCCGCTCGCGCGCCTAGTGCGGGAGCAGGACATCGCGATCCTGCACGCCCGTTCCCGCGCCCCGGCCTGGTCGGCGCTGTTGGCCGCGCGGCGCACGGGGGCGGAATTCGTGACCACCTATCACGGCACCTATAATGAGGGCTTCCCGGGCAAGCGGCTCTACAACTCGGTCATGGCGCGCGGCGCGCGCGTGATCGCGATCAGCCGCTTCATCGCCGATCACGTGCGGGCCACGCATGGCACGGACCCCGCGCGCATCCGCCTGATCCCGCGCGGCGTCGATCCGCGGCGCTTCGACCCCGGCATCGTCCCGCCCGCGCGCATCATCGCACTGCGCGAGGCCTGGGGCGCGGCGCCGAGCACGCCCGTCGTCGTCCTGCCCGGCCGGCTCACGCGCTGGAAGGGCGCGGCGGTGATGGTCGAGGCGCTGGCCAGCCTGCCCGGCGTGATCGGCGTGCTGGCCGGCGGCGGCAATGAGGCCTTCGCCGCCGAGTTGCAGGACCTGGCCGCAAGCCGCGGCGTGGCGGAGCGGCTGCGCCTGCTCGGCCAGGTCGATGACATGGCGGCGGTGCTGATGGCCGCCGATGTCGTGCTGCATGCCAGTACCGAGCCCGAGGCCTTCGGCCGCACCGTGATCGAGGCCCAGGCCATGGCGCGCCCCGTTATCGCCGCCGATCTGGGCGGGCCGCGCGAGACGGTGGCGGAGGGCCTCACCGGCTGGCGCGTGCCGCCCGGCGACCCGGCCGCGCTCGCCGCCCGGCTCGGCGCCGTGCTCGCCATGCCCGAGGCCGCGCGCCATGCCATCGGCCAGGCGGGGCGGGAGGCCGTGCTGCGCGACAACACGACCGCCGCCATGCAGGCCCGCACCATCGCCGTCTATCGCGAGTTGCTGCCGTGAACATCCTGGTGATCCGGCTGGGCGCCCTGGGCGACGTGATCCAATCCTTCGGCCCCTTCGCGGCGATCCGCGCGCATCACCCCGGCGCGCGCATCACGCTGCTGACCACGCCGCCCTTCGCAAAGCTGCTGGCGGCGAGCCCCTGGTTCGATGCGATCTGGGATGATGGCCGGCCCGGCTGGCGCGGCCTGCCGGCGCTGGCGCGGCGGCTGCGCGGCGGGGGCTTCGACCGGGTCTATGATTTGCAGACCTCGTCGCGATCGTCCCGCTATCGCTGGCTGCTGCGTGGGGCGGAATGGTCGGGCATTGCGCGCGGCGCCTCCCACCCCCATGCCAATCCGGATCGCGACCGGATGCACACCATCGAGCGCCAGCGCGAGCAGCTGGAGATGGCGGGCATCACGGCGTTTCCGACGCCGGACCTGACCTGGCTGAGCGCCGACCTCGCGCCCTTCGCCCTGCCGGCGCGCTTCGTGCTGCTGGTGCCGGGTGCCTCTCCGCTGCGCCCGGCGAAGCGCTGGCCGGCGGCGCAATTCGGCGCGGTGGCGGCCGGGCTCGACCTGCCCTGCGTGGTGATCGGCAGCGCCGCCGAATCACCACTCGCCAAAGAAATCCTGGCGCTCGCCCCCGGCACGCTGGACCTGACGGGCCGGACGAGCCTGCCCGCCATTGCGGCCCTCGCCCAGCGCGCGGCCTGCGCCCTGGGCAACGACACCGGGCCCACGCATCTAATCGCCGCCACCGGCTGTCCGACCCTCGCCCTGTTCGGCGAGGATAGCGACCCGGCGCTGTGCGCCCCGCGTGGTGCCGCGGTGCAGGTGCTGCGCCGCCAGCCGATCGGCGCGATCACCCCGGAGGAGGTCCTGGCGGCGATCAGCCCTCGCTGACGCCACCCTGGCACCAGGCCTTCAGCGCGTCCTTCTCCGCCTCGCTGAGTTGCTCGCCGGCTGCGCGCACCGCGTTGACCAGGGTGGCGTAGAGCACGCGCCCCAGGCGCAGCGCGCCGTCGGGGGCGGCCGGCTCGCCGAGCTTGGCGTAGCCGCGGCCGAGCCAACGCAGCACCGCCATCGCCTCCCGCGCCGAGATGTGCAGGCCCTGGCTTGCGGCCTCGGCGGCCAGCGCCGGGGGGAGGGCCGCGATCCCCGCTGGCTCCAATGGCTGGCGCGCGGCGATGGCGCCGAGCAGGTAGCCGATCTCCGCGGGCGCGAAGGCGGGCAGATCCTGTGCGAGGTTACGCCCATCGCGCGAGCCCCAGAGCAGGTCGCGCACCAGCAGCGCGGCCTCGGCCATGAGCTCCTCGCGGGAGGGGCCGGGGGGCGGGGGCTCGGGCTCGGCTTCGGGCGCCGGTTCGGGTTCGGGCTCAGGCTCGATCGGCGGCTCGGGCGCGGGCTGTGGTTCCGGCGTGGGGTCGGCGGGCGGGGTTTCGGCCTCGGCGGGCGCGGCCTCCTCGGGCTCGGGGCCGTTGGCGGTCTCGGCCTCGGGCACTTCCTCGACGCCGGGAGGCAGGTCGCCGGGCGGGGCGCCGCGTTCGGAATCATAGACCCAGCGCCGGTCCGGCGGGCCGGAGAGGGAGAGCCTCGGGTCGCGCGCTTCCTCGATCAAGGTGCCGAGCGAGCCGGCCCCGGCATAAGCGGTGCTGCGCAGCATCGGCAGGGCGCGGCCGATGCCAGAGCCCACCTCCGTCAGGCGCAGCGCGCCGGCCGGGCTGCGGGAAAGCGCCTCGCGCAGCCAGGCCAGCGCGGCCTCGCGCAGCCCCGCGAGGTCCGGCCCCCGCGCGGCTTCGACCCGCGGCGCGGCCTGCTGGGCCAGCACCGGCCCGGCCGCGCCGAATTGCGCGATGGGGAGGTTGCCCATGCCCTCATGCGCGAAATCATCCAGCCCGACCACCACATCGGCGGCGGCGAGATAGGCGGGCTTCGCCGTGTTCTGCGCCAGGATGGTGATGCGCCGGTCATGCGCGCGGAGCCGCGCCAAAGCGGGCAGGAAATCGCTGTCGCCGGAGAGCAGCACGAATTCGTCGAAGCGCGTCGGGTGATCCAGCGCCTCGCGGATGTCGAGCGCCATCTTCATGTCGGCGGCGTTCTTGAGGTGCGCCACGGGCGGGCAATCCACCACGTCGAAGCCGGCCTGCACGAAGGCGCCGCGGAACTCGCCGAAATAGGTGCGGTTGCGCAGGTCGCGCATGGCGCGGTAGCGCGCGACGGGCCGGCCCATCTGGAAGTCGAAGAACCCGCCCGGGTTGAGATAGCAGCGCCGGATCAGCGTGCGCCGCTGGGTGGGCGGCCCGCCCTCCACCCGCCCCTCGAGCCAGGCGAGCCAGGCGTCCGGGCGCTCGCCGAAGGCATAGGCGGCGCGCTCGTCCCAGCGCAGCAGCGCCATGAAGACGTTGTCGAAATCGACGTAGAGGGCAGCACGCGGCGGGGAGGCTGATCCAGACATGGGGCATTCCGACTCGGCAGGGCCGGACAGTATGCCATGCCGGCACGCCTTGACGGCGAGACGTGGTGCTGGCCATGGTCCGCGCCCTTTCCCAGCCCTTCCGGAGGCGCAGCCCCCCATGCCCGCGATCACCCTGCCCGACGGTTCCGTGCGCGTCTTCGACGGGCCCGTGACGGGCACGACCATCGCGGCCAGCATCGGCCCGGGCCTGGCCAAGGCCGCGCTCGCCATGCAGGTGGATGGCAAGCTGCGCGACCTCTCCGAGGAGATCGCCGCCGACGCCGCGCTGCGCTTCATCACGCGCCGCGACCCCGAGGCGCTGGAGATGATCCGCCATGACTGCGCGCATGTCCTGGCCGAGGCGGTGCAGGAGCTGTTTCCCGGCACGCAGGTGACGATCGGCCCCTCGATCGAGAACGGCTTCTATTACGATTTCAGCCGCAACGCGCCCTTCACCACCGAGGATTTCCCGGCGATCGAGGCGAAGATGCGCGAGATCGTGGCCCGCGGCGCTGCCTTCCGCCGCAGCGTCGTCTCCCGCGAGGACGCCGTCGCCCTGTTCGAGAAGAAGGGCGAGGCCTTCAAGGTCGAGCTCATCCGCGACCTGCCCGGCAGCGAGGAGATCAGTCTCTACAGCCAGGGCGAGTGGATCGATCTCTGCCGCGGGCCACATATGCGCGCCACCTCCGACATCGGCACGGCCTTCAAGCTGATGAAGGTCGCCGGCGCCTATTGGCGCGGCAAGTCGGAGAACCCGGTGCTCAGCCGCATCTACGGCACCGCCTGGCGCGACCAGAAAGAGCTCGACGCCTATCTGCTGCAGCTCGAAGAGGCCGAGAAGCGCGACCATCGCCGCATCGGGCGCGAGATGCACCTGTTTCACCTGCAGGAAGAAGCCACGGGCAGCGTCTTCTGGCACCCCAAGGGCTGGAAGCTTTATCGCATCGTCGAGGACTACATGCGCCGGCGGCTGGATGACGCCGCCTATCAGGAGGTGAAGACCCCCCAGCTCGTCGATCGAAAGCTCTGGGAGGCCTCCGGGCACTGGGAAAAATTCCGCCACGCCATGTTCCTCGCCCAGGTCGAGGACAAGGACGAGGCCGGGCGCGTTTATGCGCTCAAGCCCATGAACTGCCCCTGCCATGTGCAGATCTTCAACCAGGGCCTGCGCAGCTACCGCGAATTGCCGCTGCGCATGGCCGAGTTCGGCGCCTGCCACCGCTTCGAGCCCTCGGGCGCGCTGCACGGCATCATGCGCGTGCGCGCCTTCACGCAGGATGACGCGCATATCTTCTGCGAGGAGCACCAGATCGCGGATGAGACGGTGCGCTTCGTCGCCCTGCTCTCCTCGATCTATCGCGATCTCGGCTTCACCGACTTCCGCGTGAAGTTCAGTGATCGCCCGGCGGTGCGCGCCGGCACGGACGAGACCTGGGATCGCGCCGAGGGCGCGCTGCGCGACGCCTGCGCCATCGCCGGCGTCGGCTTCGAGCTGAACCCGGGGGAGGGCGCTTTCTACGGCCCGAAGCTGGAATTCGTGCTGCGCGACGCGATCGGGCGCGACTGGCAATGCGGCACGCTGCAGGTCGATTTCGTGCTGCCCGAGCGGCTCGAGGCCGAATACGTGGCCGAGGACGGCACGCGCAAGCGCCCCGTCATGCTCCACCGGGCCATCCTGGGCAGCTTCGAGCGCTTCCTCGGCATCCTGATCGAGCAGCATGCGGGCCGCTTCCCGCTCTGGCTCGCGCCGGTGCAGGTGGTGGTGGCGACCATCGTCTCGGACGCTGATGATTTCGCCCGCGAAGCCGCCGCCGCCCTGACCAAGGCGGGGCTGCGGGTGGAACTTGACCTGCGGAACGAGAAGATCAACCGCAAGGTGCCGGACCACATCAACGCCCGGGTGCCGATCCTGGCCATCATCGGCCGGCGTGAGGCGGAGTCGCGCTCCCTGGTGCTCCGCCGCCTGCCGGGCCAGGCGCAGGAGACGCTGCCGCTGGAAGAAGCCATTGCCCAATTGCTGGGCGAGGGAACGGCGCCCGATATGGCAGAGCGCAGCGCCTGACTTGCGCCGGCGGCGGCGCTTCGCCATAAAGCGTGTTGCTGATCAACGACGACAGGAGAGTAGACCATAGCCCGAGGTCCCATGCCCGCCCAGATGCCGTCCAAGGACGGACCGCGGGTGAACGAGGATATCCGCGTCCCACAGGTCCGCTTGATCGACCAGGATGGCGAGATGATCGGGGTGATGAGCGCGCGCGATGCGCTGCTGCGCGCCTATGATGTCGGCCTTGACCTGCTCGAGATCAGCCCGAACGCGGTGCCGCCGGTCTGCAAGATCCTCGACTACGGCAAGTACAAGTATGAGCAGCAGAAGAAGGCCAATGAGGCGCGCAAGCGCCAGAAGGTCGTCGAGCTGAAGGAAATCAAGGTCCGTCCGAACATCGACGACCACGATTACGGCGTGAAGATGCGCCAGATGAAGGAATTCATCGGCGAGGGTGACAAGGTGAAGGTCACGCTTCGCTTCCGCGGCCGCGAAATGGCGCACCAGGATCTCGGCATCAAGGTGCTGGACCGGATCCGGGTCGAACTGGCCGAACTGACCAAGGTGGAATCCATGCCCCGGCTGGAAAACCGCCAGATGATCATGGTCCTGGCGCCGAAATAGCGCCGGGCCATGTCCGCCGCCGCGAAGAAACGGCTGCGCACCCTCTGCCTCGCCTTGCCCGAGGCCGCCGAGAAGCTGACCTGGGACGAGCCCACCTGGCGCGTCCGCGACCGCATCTTCGCCATGTGCCATGCAACCGACGGACGCCTTGCCCTGTGGTGCAAGGCGCCGCCCGGCACGCAGGAATTGCTGGTGGCCGCCGACCCCGCGCGGTTCTTCCGCCCGCCCTATGTCGGGCCCAAGGGCTGGATCGGCGTGCGGCTGGAAGGCCGGCCCGACTGGGCGGAACTCGCCTTCCTCATTCGGCGCAGCTACCGCATGACCGCCCCCAAGCGCCTCGCCGCGACCCTGCCGGAGCCGCCGGAGGCTTGACCGCCGGCGCCCCTCGGGCGTAGAGGCTCCCATCCAAGGTCCACCCCGGACCCGATTGGTCGTCCCGCCTTGCGCGGGCCGGCTCCGCCGCTCCGCGAAGGCTCGCGCAGCGGCGCTTTCGCGTTTGGGGTGACCGCTGACAGAGAAAGGACGATCCCGGCCTTGTTCGAGGCACTCGGTTCCAAGCTGACGGGCGTTTTCGACAAGCTGCGCCGCCGTGGCGCGCTGACCGACAACGACGTGCAGGAAGCGCTGCGCGAAGTGCGCGTGGCGTTGCTGGAGGCCGATGTCGCCCTGCCGGTGGTCAAGGACCTCGTCAACCGCGTGCGCGACCGCGCCGTGGGGCAGGAGGTCATCCGCTCCGTCTCGCCGGCGCAGCAGGTCATCAAGATCGTCAACGACGCGCTGGTCGAAGCGCTCGGCGGCGGCGAGGGGGATGACGGCAAGCGCGGCATCGACCTCAACGCGCCCGCGCCGGTCGCCATCCTGATGGTCGGCCTGCAGGGCTCGGGCAAGACCACCACCTCGGGCAAGATCGCGCTGCGCCTGCGCACGCGTGAGCGCAAGAAGGTGCTGCTCGCGTCCTTGGACGTGCACCGCCCGGCGGCGCAGTTGCAGCTGCAGCAGCTCTCCGAGCGTGCCGAGGTCACCTGCCTGCCGATCATCGCCGGCCAGCGCCCGCGCGAGATCGCCGAGCGCGCGATGGATGTCGCGAAGCGCGAGCTCTACGACGTCGTCATCCTCGACACCGCCGGTCGCCTCTCGATCGATGAGGTCCTGATGGCCGAGGTGGCCGAGGTGAA
>Ga0315900_10007402_pt1 | contig 14426 bp, 12 predicted proteins | sample LakEriMetagenome_FD_203521 | JGI IMG/M metagenome (GOLD analysis project Ga0315900, IMG submission 203521) | Freshwater fungal communities from buoy surface, Lake Erie, Ohio, United States - Buoy 12 MA114 | ecosystem: Environmental > Aquatic > Freshwater > Lake > Lake biofilm | place: USA: Lake...
CCGTGGCCGCCTTTCTCCCCCTCATCTGGGGCGAAGGCATCATCGGCAAATTCCTCGCCGTCGTCCCCGTGGTTGTTATCTCCACTCTCGTCTTCTCCTTGGCCCAGGCCTTCCTCGTCCTTCCCTCGCACCTCGCCGATTTCCTCCGCCCCATCCGCTCGGCCGCGGATCGCCGGGCCGAAGCCGCCAAACATCCTCCGCGCGGTCTTCGCCGGGTGCGCTACGAGCTCGGACTTTGTTACGAGGAATTGCGCGAGGCCGTCGACCGGGGCCTGACGCGCACCATCGACGTCTACACCCACCTTCTCAACCTCGCCCTGCGGGCACGCTACGTGGTGGTCGCGGTCTTTCTCGCCGCGCTCGTCTTTGTCGGCGGACTCGTCGCCGCGGGCGTCGTTCCCTTCCGACTCTTCGCCACCGACTTTGCCGACACGATCAACCTCAAACTGGAACTCCCCGCCGACTACACCCTCGACCAGACCGCAGACGTGGCCGCGCGAGTCGAACGAGCCGTGGTCGACGCCCTGCCCGCCACGGATCTTGTCGCCGTGACCACGCGCATCGGCGCCATGTTCGACCCGACCGACCAATTCCTCGAATACGGCAGCAACCTCGCCATGCTCATCGTCGACGTCGACGAACAAAACCCCGCCGCCCGCAAGCCCTCGGCCATCGAGCGCGACCTGCGCAATGTAGTCAATTCCTTCCCCGAAGTCATCACCGGCACGGCCAAAAAGGAAGAAGGCGGACCGCCGGTCGGACGCGCGGTGAACATCGAATTGCGCGGGGCCAGCTTCGACGAACTCAAATCCGCCGCGGCCGACATCCAGCAACGCCTCGGCAGCGTGCCGGGACTGGTCAACATCGGCAGCGACCTTCCCAAAGGCAAAACCGAGTTCCGCGTTCGCCTCGACGAAGACCGCGCCGCCGCCGCCGGACTCGATGCCTCACAGGTCGGACGCGATCTCCTCGGCGCGTTCCGCGGACTCGAGGCCTCCCGCCTGCGTTGGGGCAACGATGAGGTTGTTGTCCGCGTCAAGATGGACGAACGCTACAGTCAGGATCCCGGCATCGTGCGCAACCTCATGATCAAGGGCCCGCAGGGCATGGTCGATCTCGACACGATCGCCACCCTCGAACGCGTCAGTGGCATCCCGCGGGTCAAACGCCTCGACCAAGAGCGCGTCATCACCGTGTCGTCCGACATCGACCCGCGCGTCACCACTTCGACCCGCGCCAACGAAGAAATCAAAACGTGGCTGCCCGAAGTCCTCGCCGCGCATCCCGCCCTGCAAATCGGGCTGACCGGCGAAAACGAGGACACCGAGCGCAGCCTCGAGGCCATGAAATTCGCCGGCCTCGTCGCCATCTTCCTCATCTACGCCCTCATCGCCACGATCACCAATTCGTTCCTGCAACCGCTTGTCATCATGACCGTCGTGCCCTTCGGCATCGTCGGCGTCATTCTCGGGCTCCTTTTCATGGGCGAACCCATGGGCCTGATGTCTGTCATGGGCACCATCGCGCTCGCCGGCATCGTGGTGAACAACTCCATCGTCTTCGTCGACTTCATCAACAATTACCGGCAGGGGCGCGACGCGACGCTTCCCCGCGTGCGCTGGCACTCAATCTTGGAAAGCGGACGCACCCGCTTCCGTCCCATCTTCCTTACCACCGCGACCACCGTGGTGGGTCTGTTCAGCTTGGCGTTCTTCAGCGAAGGACAGGAGCAATTCCTCGCCCCCATGGCCCAGGCCGTCGTGTGGGGGCTGACCTTCGCCACGCTCATCACCCTCGTGCTCATCCCTTGCCTCTACGCCATCCTCGACGACTTCAACCTCGCTCTGGCCCGCTGGCGGGGCAAGGCGCCCGACACCGACCTCGAGAGCTTTCCCTCCGCCGCCTGATCCTCTAAATTGCCGGGCATGAGTTTCTCCCGCGCCCTGCTTCTCGCGTCCCTCTTTCTCGCCGTCCAGGCCGTCGCCCAAGACGCCCCGCAACAAGCACTCGAGGCGGCGAACAATGTTTACGCCAACGGCGACTATGCGGCCGCGGTTTCGGCCTACGAAAAAATCCTCGCCGACTACCCAACCTCCCCGGTTGTGCCCAACGCCCAGGTCCAGCTCGCCTTTTCCTACTTCCTCACGGGCGAAAACCGGAAGGCCCTCGATACGCTGAAAAAATTCCTCGCTGGTCCGCCCTCCTCCGCCGAGCTGACCGAACTCGCCGCCTTGCTCGAACCGCAGGCCCTGTCCGGCCTCGCCACCTCGCTCAAAGCCGGCGATCCGGCGCGCAAAAGCAACTATGAGGAAGCGGTCAAAAAATATGCCGCCTTCATCGACAGATACCCGCGCTCGAGCGAAATCGAATCCGCCTACTTCGGCAGCGCTATCGCCTCGTTCCAGATCGGCGATTACGCGGCCGCCAAGACGGCGTTGGAGACAAATCTCAAACGCTTCGCCAACAGCCCGAGCATTCTCGAAAGCCAAAACCTCTTGGCCCTTATCTACGCGACCGAAGGCAGCAAAATGCTCGGCCAGCAAGGGGCGGACCAACAGGCCGCCTTCGCCCTCTACGCCAAGTCGGCGGAACTTCTCCGTGGAATCATCGACAAGAAAACCGACCTCGCGCTGGTCAATGCCGCGCAATTCCAACTCGGCGAAATCCTCCTCAGCGAAGCCGCCTTCGCGCCCGACGACCGCAAGCCGGCACTCCTCGAGGAGGCGCGCCAGGCCTTCCGCGGCGTGCTGCCCAAGGACACCATCCTGGCCCTCCAGCAGAAGAAAATCGACGGCATCCCCGCCCTCCGCCGCGCCGCCCTAGCCGCGCGCAACACGGCGGAACTCAAGCGCATCGACCGCCAGGCCGAACGCGACCGCCGCAAGATGGCCGAGTTGCAATCGCGCCCCGACCAGACCGTCACCGCCCTGCAAAAAATCGCCGAGAGCTATTTCCAACAAGGCAAATACGACGAGGCCCGCATCGTCCTCCTCCACATCGAACCGCTGCTCACCGACGATACGGACAAAAAACGCAACCTCTACTTCCTCGCCATGACCTATGCGGTGCAAAACGCCGCCGATCCCGCGGTGACCCGCTACGACGCCTTCCAGCGCGCGCACAAAGGCGATCCCATCGCGGCCAACCTGCCCGTGGCCATGGGCAATCTCTTCCTCACCCACCCCGACCCCGAAGTGCGCAATCCGGAAAAGGCCGCCCAGTATTTCAAAGAGGCCGCGGAAATTTATCCGAAGAGCCCGTTCCTTGGCTTGTCCGTGGTCAATGAAGCCACCGCCCGCGCGCAGCAGGGCGACTTCGAAGGCGCGCTGAAAACCTACCGCGATTTTCTCGCCACCAATCCGCCGCCCGAAGTCGGAGCCGTGGCGCAAATCGGCATCGGCAATGTCTTCAAGGAACAGGGCAAATGGGACGACGCCATCGCGGCCTACAAGGAAGTCGTGGCCAAGTTCCCGCAAGCCACCCAAGTCGAGGAAGCCGAGTTCTGGATTGCGGTCGGCACGCAGCAAAAAGGCGACAACGAAGGCTCGCTCCCGCTGATCGACGCGTTCGTCAAAAAGTATCCCGACACTCAACTGACCCCCAGCGCGATGTATTCCTCCGCGGCGGCCAAGCTCGCCCTGGGACGCAACGACGAGGCCGTCGCCACCATGGCCGAGATCGCGGAAAAATTCCCCCGGAGCCAGCCCGCTCCCTTCACCTACTTCCAGCGCGCCCAGCTCGCCGGTGCCGCGCAGAACGGCGACGAGGTCGTGCGTCTGATGAACGAGTTCGTCGAAAAGTATCCCGAAGACGACAAAGTCTTCTTCGCCTTCGACAGCATCGGCCAAACCGAAACCAACCGCGGCAACATCGAAGCCGCCGTTGCCGCTTACCAGCGTTTCGCCGAGAAATACGCCACCGCGCCCAAAGCGCCCGAGGCCATGCTGAAGATCGCCGACCTCCACCGCGCCGCCGCGGAGAAACTCGGACGCTACGGCGCGCTCACTCCGGAGGAGCAGGAGAAATGGAAAGCATCGATGGCCGCCTCGGTTGCCGCCGCGGAAAAAATGACCGCCACCTACCCGGACAGCCCGCAACTCGGACTCGGACTCCGCTCGCTGCTCGCCGTCAAGCAGGCCGAGGCCGCCGCCGGACTCCTCGATACCGCCGGGGTGGAAAAATACTTCGAAGACCTCGCCGCTTCGTCGCCCGATGGCGCGAAAAGCAAAATCCTCTTCGCCCGCGCCGCCTTTGTCAGCGAGAGCGACCCGGCCCGCGCGCTGGAGGAAATGAACAAAGCCTACGACCCGTCGCTGGTCTACGCGCCATCCGACCTCGACCTCTACGGCCTTGCCCTCCTCGAAAACGGCAAAGCCACCGAAGCCAAAGCCGTCTTCGAAAAAATCGCCGCTGACTATCCGAACCCCGCCGGGCAAGAACCGGCCAAGGCACCGCCCGCCATCCAGGAAGCGCAGGCCATCTCGCTCTTCGGGCTCGGCCGCGTGGCGCAGGAGCAGGGTGATGTCGCCGGCGCCGGCGCGCTTTTCGAAAAATTGAAGTCGCTCTACCCGTGGTCCCCGAAAGTGCTCGAAGCCAACTACGGCATCGCCGCCTCGCTGCGCGAACAAGGCAAGAGCGACGAAGCTGTCGCACTCCTCACCCAGATCATCCGCGCCCCCAACGCCCCGACCGAACTCCGCGCCAACTCCATGCTCCTCGGCGGTTTCATCCAGAAAGACAAAGGCGAGCGCGATGCCGCCATCGACTACTTCATCAAAATCTCCGCCTTCTACGAAGGCGTGCCCGAAGCTGCCGCCACCGGATTGTGGGAAGGCGGACAGCTCCTCGAATTGCAAGTCGCCGAACTCCAGACCAGCGACCCGGAGAAAGCCAAAAAGCAACAAGCCCAAGTCCTTCGCGCCTACAAAGAACTCGCCGAAAAATTCCCCGACTCCGAATTCGCCCCGAAGGCCAAGGAACGCCTCTCCGCTCTCGGCGCCCCGTGAGCAAGCCACTCCCCGGCAGGGCCGGTCGCCGCGGCGACCGGCTGCGAACCAGCGCTGCCGATATCCTGAAAGTCCTCCGCACGACCTACCCGGACGCTCACTGTGAGCTGCACCACCAAGGCGCCTTCCAGCTCCTCGTGGCCACCATCCTTTCGGCGCAATGCACCGACGTCCGCGTCAACATGGTGACGCCGGCCCTCTTCAAAAAATACCCGGACGCCAAACATCTCGCCGCTGCAAAACAGGAAGACGTCGAAGACCTCGTCCGCTCCACCGGCTTCTTCCGCAACAAAGCAAAGAACCTCATCGCCGCGGCCAAATCCCTCGTCCGTGACCAAGCCGGCGAAGTTCCCAGGGATCTCGAAACACTCACCCATCTTCCGGGTGTCGGACGCAAAACCGCCAACGTCGTCCTCGGCAATGCCTACGGCATCGAAGCCGGCATCGTTGTCGACACGCACGTTGCCCGGCTGAGCAAGCGCCTCGGCCTGACCAAACACACCGACCCGGTCAAAATCGAAAAGGACCTCATCAATGTCGTGCCGCGGGACGCGTGGACCCTCTGGAGCCATCTCCTCATCTGGCACGGCCGCCGCCGCTGCTCTGCCCGCAAACCCGATTGCCCCAACTGCGAACTTCGCGCGCTCTGTCCGTCCGCGGACAGCCACGAAAAAACAGTCCGTGCTAAACGTTCCGCCGCGCCAACACCGCGATCGATGCAAGCGAAGCGACAAGCATCAAGGTAATCAAAGATGCCGCGAAGAGCTTCGGTTCCCCCGCCGCATAAGCCATCCATCCGGCAACCGATCGCCAAGCAAAGGCAGCCACCAACACGAGCGTGCTGATCCATGCCGCAACCTTCGCCCAGGCGAAGCCTTTCAGCATCAGCACGCCCCACAACGCGGACAAACCTCCAAAGGTTCCACCTGACATCAGTGCAGTCTTCGCCCCTTCCGGATTGGACAAGTATCCGGCCACTCCGCACAGAATGAGGAAGGCTCCGAAGCCGACAAACCAGCGCCCGGTTGAGTTCATTCAATACTCCATCATGCGGTGCCGCTCGCGCATAAATTCCTGCATGTCGCCGATGCGTATCGCACCGAGCCGCGGATATTCCAAGTCGACAATCAGGTAGGTAATGACGGCAAGGAAGAGGACGAACATTCCGAGATGCACCCAGCTTTTGCGCCCGATCGTCGAGACCTCGTATCCGATCAGGAAGGCGGAGACCAGCGACAGAAGCAGCAGCACCACGAAGATAATCAGCGGCGGATGCATATACGGGGACGTGGAACTCATCGTCGAGATGCGATCGACCTCCCCCAAGGTCTGAAGCATGGTGCGGCGCAGATCGCGGGCCTGTGGATCGGAAGTTGCCGCGACGGTGGCATCCCACAGATCCTCGAACGTCCGGCGGGAAATCTCATAGAGAGCGCCGGGAGTGTCACCCTCGACAGCCTGGTTGCGCAGTCGGGCCTGGGTTTCGATATACTCATGGAGCAACTTTTGGACCGATCGGCGGTCCTGATCGGAAAGCAGGTCGGTCTGACGGTAAGCGGAAGCCAAGGCGATGGACTCCTCGACAATCAGCTTGCGACGCTCATCGAAGCGTTGCATCGCCCCGAAGAAGGAAAAAGCGAGCAACAGGCCGTAGATGGCCAGAATCGGCTGGTCGACGATTCCGACCCATTCCTTGGCCGCAACATTGCCGGTTGCTTGGTGGCGTCGCCCGAGCCAATTCCCCCACGCCAAGGCGAGGCACATGCCAGCAGCCAATCCGATGTAAATCGGGAAGTAGTCGAGTTCGACTGTCGACCACCACGCAATGGCCGCGAGGGATTCCATCGTCAGCCCAACTTCTCCGTCAATAAATCCCCAACCATCGAGGGATTCGCTTTGCCCTTCGAAAGTTTCATCACCTGACCTTTGAGGAAATTCAGAGCCGCGCCTTTGCCGGCTTTGAAGTCGGCCACGGATTGCGGGTTGGCCGCGATCACCTCGTCGCAGAGCGCTCCGATAGCTCCGGCATCGCTTTCCTGTTTAAGGCCTTTTTCTTCAACGATGACCGCCGGATCCCGTCCGGTGGCGAACATATCGGCGAATACTTCCTTGGCCTGCTTGCCGTTGATCTGTCCGCCAGCCACCAACGCGACGAGCGCGTCGAGTTGCGCGGGTTGGACCGGACACTCGGCAATGCTCTTGTCAGCCGCAGAGAGCGCGCTTTGCAGATCATTGAGGATCCAGTTGGCGATCTGCTTGCCGCGCGGCGAGCCGGTGGCGGCTTTCTCGAAGTAGCCGCCCAGCTCAAGGTTGTCGGCCAGCACGGCAGCGTCGTATTCGCTCACACCAAAGTCTTTTTCGTAACGCGCGCGCTTCTGTGCGGGAGTCTCGGGCAGCAACTCCTTGGCGGCGGCGAGAAGTTTCTCCGTTTTCACCGGCATGAGGTCCGGATCGGGGAAGTAACGGTAGTCGTGGGCCGACTCTTTGATGCGCATGAGCTGCGTCTCGCCGAGGTCGTCGTCCCAGCGACGCGTCTCCTGCTGCAGCGAGCCGCCGCCGCGCAGCACTTCGATCTGACGGTCGATCTCGTAAGCCAAGGCGCGTCGGACGCCGCTGATTGTATTGAGATTTTTCAATTCGATCTTGGTGCCGAATTTTTCGGTGCCGACCGGGCGCACGGACACGTTCACGTCGCAGCGCATCTGCCCCTTTTCCATGTCGGCGTCGGAGACTCCGGCGTAGAGGAGGTGCTGTTTCAGGGACGTCAGATAAGCAAACGCTTCTTCCGGATTGGCAATGTCGGCCTCGGAGACGATTTCCATGAGCGGCGTGCCGGCCCGGTTGAAGTCGATGCCGGACGAACTCTCGAGATGGAAACTTTTCGCCACGTCTTCCTCGAGATGGATGCGGGTCAGGCGGATGACTTTGTCTTTGGTCGCGATGCTTTTCTGGGCATCTTTCGGGTAGGCCAGATCGTGCAATGGCACGCCGCCGCCGAGACAAAGGGGCATGTCGTATTGCGAGATCTGGTAGTTCTTCGGCATGTCCGGATAGTAGTAGCTCTTGCGGTCAAACTTGCAGACCTCGGCGATTTTGCAGCCGAGCATGAGGCCGGTCAGGATGGTCAGTTTGAGCGCTTCCTCGTTCATCACCGGCAACGCGCCGGGCAGTCCGAGGCAGGTGGGGCACGTGTGCGTGTTGGGCGTGGCGCCGTATTCGACCGGGCAGGCGCAGAACATTTTGCTGCGCGTTTTCAGCTGCACGTGGACTTCCAGTCCGATGGTGGCGACGTATTCCTGGCTCATGGCGTGGGAACCGGCGAAGGTGCCGATTCCTGCAGGGCGTAGTCGAGCGCTTTTTCCAGATCGAAGCCGGTGAAGGACTGCTGCACCCCGGCATCGGACGCGATCTCGGCAAGCTTCGGGCTGGTGAGCAATGACAGGTAGTTCCCTTCCGCCGCGGCCCCGGCGATCGCGGGATCACTGAAGAGCTCCATGATCTTGGGCTGCATCAACAGCTGCTGGGTCTGCGGATAAGCGAAAAACCGCGCCGTGGCCTCGGGCGATTGCGTGACGCGCAGGAGCTTTGTGATCAGGCCATAGATGTTGGACGGAACGATATCCACTTTGTCGACCAGACCTCCGGTCGTTCCTTCCTCCAGAGATTCCTTGATGGCGACGAGCTGCTCGTCACCCGGAACGGAGTGCCGCGCCTCGGCGACCGCACCAAGCGTGCGGAAAATGGAAATACCGCCCCACAAGATGAGCAGACCGAAGATGAGCCCGAAAAATCCCCCGCCCGCCCCGTAGAACCACCGCACTATCCCGGCGGGTTGCTGCGCGGTCTTTTTGAAAAGCAGCGACGAAAGCACCACCGCGGCGAAATAAAAAGCGAGTGCCGCAGCGAGGCCGAAAATGAGCCGTCCGCCCGGATACGGCAGCGGAATCAACCGGTCGGCGATCCATCCGGTCATCCATGCAAAAATCCATCCGACCCCGCCGGCCACGATCAGGGCCAACACACTGATCCCGTGCTGCATGACCCCGCGACGCCACCCGCGCCAAATTTCGAAAAGCAAATAAAGCCCGGCCGCAAGCCAGAGCCAGGAGGATGACAGCAGCATTCAGTTGTCCGATTTGAGCAGCGTGGCCAGCGAGTGGCCTCCGGGGTATTCGATGTCCGCGATACGGAGTCCGCTCGCTGTTTCTTCGACGATAAACACGAGTTCGGTCCGACTCTCCGCGCCGAGCGGCAAAAAGCCGACCGTCACGGTGTTCGGCTCCGTCCCCGCGCCGATGCTCAGATCGGAGGCACTCGGATCTTGCGAAGCCCACAGGGGGAGGAAATCGATGCGCCCCACTTCCCCTGCTGCGGCGGCCTCGGCCCGGTCTTTCAGCAGGAGCTTCGTGATTCCGGGCGTGAAAAATTGCTCCAAGACCGACTCCGGCTGATCGATCAAACCAGGCTGCCTGAACCCGGGACCACTCATGATCGCCTCCCAAGCAAACTGCCGGTAAAGCTTCTCCACCAACTGCTCGGCAAGGGAGCGTTCCGAGGCGGACAAGGTCGCCACGGTCACGAGGCACGCAAGAAAAGCGCCGGCGAGTTTGCCCATGGATCCGTTGCTACTTTTCAAGCCGCTTGCTGCGCGCGTTGGCGCAGGGCGTGGTCGGCCAGCACCAGCCAGACCATCGCTTCGACGATGGGGACGGCGCGCGGGATGACGCACGGGTCGTGGCGTCCGCGGGCGGCCAATTCGGTATTTTCGCCGTCCGCCGTGACCGTTTGCTGTTTGCTGGCGATCGTGGCGGTTGGTTTGAAGGCGACGCGGAAGGTGATGTCCTCGCCGTTGCTGATGCCGCCCTGCACGCCGCCGGAGCGGTTGGTCACCGTGCGGGTGCGGCCTTCGCGCATCTCAAAAGCATCGTTGTGTTCGCGTCCGGTCAATTTGGATCCCTCGAAGCCGGAGCCGATTTCAAAGCCTTTGGTCGCCGGCAGACTGAGCATGGCTTTGGCCAAATCGGCTTCGAGTTTGTCGAAGGCGGGCTCGCCGAGGCCCGGCGGGCAGCGGCGCACGAGGCACTCGATAAGTCCGCCGACCGAATCGCCATCGGACCGCGCTTCCTTGATGCGCGCGATCATGCGTTCCGCCGCGGCGGCTTCGGGACAACGCACGGCATTGGCTTCGATCGCTTCGCGGGTCAGGCCAGAGAAATCAACATGCGCCTCGATCTGATGGACACGGCTGACCCAGGCCAGCACGTCGATGCCGGGATGCAGAGCTTCAAGGACCTTGCGGGCCACGACGCCCGCGGCGACGCGTCCGATCGTTTCGCGCGCGGACGCACGTCCCCCGCCCTGCCAGTTGCGGATGCCGTATTTGGCCTGGTAGGTGAAGTCGGCGTGCGACGGACGGAAGGCCGATTCCATTTCCTTGTAAGCCTCAGGCCGCGCGTCTTCGTTGCGCACGAGGATGGCGATAGGCGTGCCGAGGGTCTTGCCTTGGAAGACGCCGGACAAAATTTCGCAGCGGTCTGCTTCTTTGCGTGGAGTAACGATGTCACTTTGACCGGGCCGGCGACGGTCGAGTTCCGTCTGTATGTCGGCCTCGGTCAGATCGAGCTGCGGCAAGCAACCATCGATCACAACCCCGACCCCGCCCCCGTGGGATTCCCCCCATGTGGCGATGCGGAAAAGTTGGCCGGTCATGCTCGACATAGGCGGCCATTATAGCCGCGCCGTCAGGGGAAGCGAGGATACTTGGAGAAGTCCGGCTTCCGCTTCTCCACAAAGGCCTGTTTGCCCTCTTTGGCTTCTTCGCTGAGGTAGTAGAGCAGCGTCGCATTGCCGGCCAAATCGAGCAGGCCCATTTGACCGTCGCAGTCGGCGTTAAGGGCGGCTTTGAGGCAGCGGACGGCCATGGGGGACAACTCGAGGATTTCGCGGCACCACTTGAGGGTTTCTTCCTCGAGCTGAGCCAGCGGAACGACGGTGTTGACCAAGCCCATGTCGAGCGCCTGTTGCGCGTCATACTGGCGGCAGAGAAACCAGATTTCGCGGGCTTTTTTTTGTCCGACCACGCGCGCGAGGTAGCTCGCGCCGAGTCCTCCGTCGAAGGAGCCGACACGCGGACCGGTCTGGCCGAAGCGGGCATTGTCCGCGGCGATGGTCAGGTCGCAGACAACATGAAGCACGTGCCCGCCGCCGATGGCATAGCCGGCCACCATGGCGACAACCGGCTTGGGCAGGCTGCGGATTTGTTTCTGCACATCGAGAATGTTGAGGCGCGGGACGCCGTCGGATCCGATGTAGCCGCCGTCACCGCGCACTTTCTGATCGCCACCCGAGCAGAAGGCCAGGTCCCCTTCGCCGGTGAGGATCACCACGCCGATCGACGCGTCGTCACGGCAATGATCGAACGCGTCCTTCATTTCCTCCACGGTCTGCGGACGGAAGGCGTTGCGGACCTCGGGACGATTGATCGTGATCTTGGCAATCCCGTCATCCGTTTTTTCGAACTTCAGATCGGTGTAGTCTTTGATCTTGTGCCAGGCGGTTTTGGCCATGAGGGAAGGAAAGCAGATCGTGCGGATTTTCGAAAGTAGAAGCGGTATCTTGCCGCTTATCGTCCGGGGTTAAGCGACGGTGACGTCGCTTCTACTTTTCAGAGGCCAGCGGCGCGCAGGAGCAATTCAAGGAATTTGGCCGCCTCGGAGGCAAAAGTGGCCGCATGGGCCAGCAGTTCGCGGCCAAAGCTGGCGAAGCTGACATAGGGAGTGGCGAGGACAAGAAGGAGTGAGAGAACGAGCAGGTTCATCAGGTAGATGACCGTCAGCGAAAAAAACGTGCCGCCATAGGCGAGGTCGGTCTGGCCACGCGGGATCATGGAGAGAGTAAACGAAGCGTGGAATCCCCAAGTGAGTCCGAGCAGGCCGTAGAGGATGCCGGTGGCGAGTTCGGCATGGGGTTGGAGGTCGTAGAAGACGGAAACAAGGCCGTAGACGAGAATGACGAAGACGCTGTAGATCGGGACGAAATACGGGGCGAGCGCGATCCAAGTGTTGATCTTGGAGGACACGATGTAGCCGCCGTCGCTGCCGACGCGGAACTCGGAAACACGGCCGCCCATGATTTTGACCATGAGCGCATGGGTCAGTTCGTGGCCGAAGACATAGACGAGGAGCGGCTTGGGGAGTCCGAAATAAATGATGAGCCAGCAGATAAGCCCGAGGCTGAAAAACCAGAATTCGGGCGTGGCCCAAAAATGCGGACGCCCGGCAGCCTGCGACGTGAACGCGTCGATGAGCGCGCTGAAAAACGCGGCGGTGAGGATGTAGCAAAGAGGAAGAAGGAAGAGGCCGACAACGAATTTCACCCAGCGCACGGGCACGACGAAGGTCTCGTCGGCGGGCGCGGCAAAGGACGTGTTGAGACGCGTGCCCCGCGCGGGCTTCGGGCGGCGGGCGCGTTTGGCCATCGGCGGGACGTCAGGCGCGGCCCATGTAGGCCCCGGTGCGCGTGTCGATTTTGACCATCTCGCCTTCCTTGATGAAGAGCGGGACGTTGACGACGAGGCCGGACTCGAGGGTCGCGGGCTTTTGCACGTTGCTGGCGGTGTCGCCACGGAGACCCTCGGGGGATTCGATAACTTTCATGGTGACCGAGGCGGGCACTTCGACTTCGACGGCCTTGCCTTCGGCGTAGAGGACTTCGACTTTGAGATTTTCCACGAGGTAGTCTTTGGCGCCAGCCAGCAGAGCCTCGTCCAAGTCGACCGTCTCGTAACTCTCGGGATCCATGAAGTGGTAGCCCTGATGGTCCTTGTAGCTGAACTCGAGCGGTCGGCGCTGGAGGTCGACGAGTTCGACTTTTTCGGTGGAGCTGAAGCGGACGTCGCTCGATTTTCCGGTCTTGATGCTGCGGATGATCGCTTGGACGAAGGCGCGGAGGTTTCCGGGGGTGCGGTGATGGACTTCGAGCACCACATACGTGTCGTTGTTGTATTTGATGGCCTGTCCTTTGCGGAGGTCGTTGGCGGCGGGCATAACAGTTCGGTTTGGTGGAAGGATTGCGGGTGTGCGGGTCAGACGCCTTGGAGGCGCGAGAGGTCCTGCGAATCGATGATCCCGACCGGGTGGTTGTTTTCGTCCACCACGATCAAGTCGTCGATGTGGTGGGTCTTTAGCACGTGCAAAGCCTCGGCGGCAAGCTTGTCGCCGCGGATCGTCACCGGATTTCTGGTCATGAACTTGCCGACCGGCTGCGTGCCGAGGTCGGTGTGCGTCTGGTAGTGCCTGGCAAGGTCGCCGTGGGTGAAAACGCCCGCCAATCTGCCGTCGGCATCGACGATGGCCGCCGCACCGGTGCGGCATTTCGTCATTTTTTTCAGCACTTCGAGAACTTTGGTCTCGGGATCGGCCACGGCCACACGCGTCGACTTCCGCATGATCTGGCTGACGCGGGTGAGCAGGACGCGCCCGAGACTTCCGCCCGGATGGAAGCGCGCAAAGTCGTCTTGGTTGAAGCCGCGCGCCTCGAGCAGCACCATGGCCAGCGCATCGCCGAGGGCCAGCATGGAGGTCGTGCTCGAGGTCGGCGCAAGGTTGAGCGGACAGGCTTCCTGGCTCACCGCGGTGTTGAGCACCACATCGGCGGCTTGGCCGAGAGTGGAGTCGGGACGACCGGTGACGGCGATGAGCTTCACGTCGAATCGGGCGAGCGGCGGCAGAATGTTGAGCAGCTCGTCGGTTTCGCCGCCGTAGCTGAAGGCGAGCAGGACATCGCCGTCGGCGACAAGGCCGAGGTCCCCGTGGAGGGCGTTGAGCGAATTGAGCACCACCGCGGTGGAACCGGTGCTGGTCAGGGTGGCGGCGATCTTGTCCCCGACGTGGCCGGATTTACCGACGCCGCAAACCACGATCTTGCTGCGGTTTTCCACGCAGGATTTGAGGATCTCGACGGCACGGACGAAAGCGTCGCCGTCGAGGTTTTCGGCAAGACGGCGCAACTCGTCCGCCTCGATTCCGATGACCCGGCGGGCTTTGGACAGATAATCCATGGGCTCGAAATGATTCCGCCGGACGGGCGGCAAGGCGAGAGTGATTTTCGGGGTTGCCGCCTGCGCGGACCCGGCTTAATGCTTCCCCATGCGCAAAACCATCATCGCCATGGCCGCTTCCGCCGCCGGCACCTGCTTCGCGCAGGATTTCGTTGCCCCGCTTGAACAGCGCCGCGAGATCGAAGAGCCGGCCCCGGCGCGCGCCGTTTCGCCGCTGGATCCGGATTCGACGGTTGAAGGTGTTGTCGCAGCCGCCTTCCAAATGAAGGAACCCTGGCAACTGGTCAACCCCGCGGCGGCCAAGGGATACGGAGACGGACGCTATTTGGTTTCGTGGGACCCGAAGGACGAAGGCAAGCCGA
>Ga0315900_10007405_pt1 | contig 14420 bp, 13 predicted proteins | sample LakEriMetagenome_FD_203521 | JGI IMG/M metagenome (GOLD analysis project Ga0315900, IMG submission 203521) | Freshwater fungal communities from buoy surface, Lake Erie, Ohio, United States - Buoy 12 MA114 | ecosystem: Environmental > Aquatic > Freshwater > Lake > Lake biofilm | place: USA: Lake...
TCTCACGACTGAACGGCCAACCCGTCGGCATCGTTGGCAACCAACCGATGGTGCTCGCCGGTGTACTCGACATCGAATCGAGCGAGAAGGCCGCCCGGTTCGTTCGCACCTGTGATGCGTTCAACATCCCCATTGTCACCTTCGTGGATGTTCCCGGCTTCCTTCCCGGTGTCGATCAGGAATACGGCGGCATCATCCGTCACGGCGCAAAGTTGTTGTACGCCTACTGCGAATCCACTGTTCCTCGCATCCAAGTCATCACCCGCAAGGCCTACGGTGGCGCATACGTGGTGATGAATTCCAAGTCGATCGGCGCAGACCTTGCCTATGCCTGGCCGACGGCGGAACTCGCCGTGATGGGCCCTCAAGGCGCAGTGGAGATCGTCTACCGCCGCGAACTGCAACAAGCAGCGGACCCTGTTGCGCGTCGAGCGGAACTCATCGCTGAATACACCGAGAAGTACGCCAACCCGTACGCCGCGGCAGAACGTGGTTACGTGGACGATGTCATCGACCCTGCTGAGACACGAGCAAAGTTGATCGCTGGCCTCACCATGTTGCGCACCAAGCGCGAGGAGTTGCCGCGGCGTAAGCACGGCAACATGCCGCTGTGAACCTGCAATACATTTCTCCTTCTCCCACCGAAGAAGAAGCCGTTGCAATCATGGAGGCAATCGTTGCCCTGTGGCCCAAGCCACAAACATCACCATCGGCGAATCAGCCGAACACCAGTTGGCGATTCAGCGGACGTTGGTGGAACGAGTCTGCCGTGACACGACGCACTCGTCCCGGTTACTGATCCTTGAACAACCCACCCCTCAGCGATCTTCGCGTCATCGATCTTTCCACGGTGCTTGCCGGCCCGAACTGTGCCCGTTACCTCGCCGACTTCGGCGCCGATGTCATCAAAGTAGAGCAGCCCGGAAAAGGTGACTCACTGCGAGGAATGGCGTGGCGAGATCCACGAGACGGTTCTGGCTTGTGGTGGAAGATCGTCAACCGCAACAAGCGCACCATCGCACTCGATTTGAAGTCGGATGAGGACAAGGCCCTCTTCTTGCGCCTCATCGATGGAGCGAACGTGCTGGTGGAGAACTTCCGCCCAGGAACACTCGAGCGCTTGGGCCTGTCGCCTGACACTCTCCTGAAGAGAAACGACAAGTTGGTCATCGTGAGAGTCACCGGCTTCGGTCAAACGGGGCCATATGCGTCACGCCCTGGTTTCGCTTCAATCGCCGAATCTATGGCAGGGCTCTCGGCAATCAGCGGTGAACCCGATGGGCCGCCGATGCTCCCCCCAATCGCACTCACCGATGAAGTAACGGGCATTACAGCTGCGTTTGCGACCATGGTCGCGCTCCATTCGGGCGTCGGACAAGTGGTGGATGTCAATTTGCTCCAGACGATTTTCCAGATGATGGGCCCGCTCATATCTCTCTACAAACTCACCGGTGAACTCCAGCCCCGTATGGGCTCACAGCTTCCCTACACCGTCCCTCGCGGTGTCTACCAGTGCAGCGACGGATTGTGGGTCGGTGTGTCGACGTCCAGCGACAGCGTCGCAGCTCGAGTGATTTCAGTACTTGGCGTGGGAGACGATGAGCGATTCACCACATTCCAAGGCCGCATGAAAAATCGTGGAATGCTTGATCAATTGATGTGCGATTGGTGCGCACAACGGTCAAGAGACGAAGCAGTCGAGATACTCACGAAAGCAGAAGCCGCCGTCGGACCTGTGTTCACCATGGCCGACATTGCAATCGATCCGCACTACGCCGCTCGACACTTGATCGAAAATCTTGATGGCACACCCATGCAGGGGCTGATCGCCGAATTGTCGCGCACTCCCGGTGAACTCAAGTGGGTTGGCCGCCCACTCAACTATGACTCCGAGTCAATCCGTGAACGTCTCTGGGGCGATCAATGACAAGTTGGTCCCGCGGAAACAAGGTGCTCGCACTCACGTCAGTCGGGGTGATGCTGGTCTCACTCGACATCTCGATCGTCAATGTGGCGTTTGGCTCGCTCGTTGCCGAGTGGCCAGAGAGCCGACGACTCCTCACCTGGGTCTTCTCTGCCTACAACATCGCCTACGCCGCTGGCTTGCTTACTGCTGGACGTCTTGCCGATGCATTCGGTCGAAAGAGGGCATTTCTCAGTGGATTGACCGTTTTCATGATCGGCTCTCTGCTTTGTGCCATCTCGCCTTCGGCGTTCTTCCTCGTCTTCGCCAGGGTCATCCAGGCACTCGGTGGTGCAATCATCTCGCCGTCAGCGATCGCACTGGTTCTGCCCGAGTTCCCCGTCGAGAAGCGATCCGCCGCAATCGGCATCTGGGGTGCGGTTGGTGCGGTTGCGGCAGCAAGTGGACCAACTATCGGTGGACTACTCGTTGACTCTCTGACCTGGCACTGGATATTTCTCGTCAACGTGCCGTTCTGCATCCTTGCCATTGTCATCGGACGTGGACTCCTGCATGAGTCTCGAGACGAATCAGCACCTCGTTCGGTTGATTTCAGTGGCGCGCTCCTCGCAGTTATGGGAGTCGGCGTCCTCACGCTCGTGATTGTCCAAAGCGACCAGTGGGGGTGGTTGTCTAATCGATCACTCCTGATATCTGCTCTCTCCGTTGTTGCGCTCCTCGCATTCGCACTGCGCTGTAATCGGACAAGCCACCCGTTGCTCGACTTGAAGTTGTTCCGACTGCGATTCGTGACTGCTTCCGCATTCAGCGGTTTCGGGTTTTCTGCTGGCTTCTTCTCGCTCATCTTCGTCAACACCCAGTGGCTCCAGACGGTCTGGGGATACTCGCCATCACGGTCTGGACTCGCCGGCGTCCCGGGGCCGATCATGGCAGCGCTCGTCGCAGCACCCGCCGGAAGAGCAGCACAACGATTTGGTCACGGCAAGGTGGTGGCACTCGGTGGCGTGATTCTGTGTTCGGGCACCTTGTTGCTGAGCGCCACGATTACCGAGACGCCCAACTACCTCTTGTACTACCTTCCCGTCACCGTCTACACGGGAGTCGGAGTTGGACTGTGCATCTCGACTATTTCCAGTGCGGCCACCGCATTTCTGCCAAGGACCCAATTCGCCATGGGTTCTGCTCTCAACAACACCATCCGTCAGGTTGGTGCCGCACTTGGTATCGCGCTGATCAGTTCGATCCTCATCACGGCCGGCAATTCTGGTGACCCACTTTCGGGCTTTCACCAGTCATGGGTTGTCACTTCTGCCATCATCCTGATTGCTGGAATCGGGATGTTGGTCCTGTTTCGCAGGCCAACATCCGAGCAGTTAGCTGCAGCGGATAGCGTTAGAAATCAAGGGGGAAAATCATCATGAAAAAACTTTCAAAGTCATTTGCCACGGTGGTCGGTGCAACGGCTCTTGCGGTCACTGGATTCGCACCGGTTGCATTTGCGGGGACTCCAACTCTGTCATCCACTTCCCCTGCAGCTCTCTCTACTGGTGTTGCCATCGATGCAAACGTCGTCCTGACTTTCAGCGAAGCAGTTTCTGCCGAATCCGGTCAAATCTCCATCTATAAGTGGACAGATAAGACACTCTTCGAATCAATCAGGGTTTCCGACTCGAGCAAGGTGTCACTGAGTGGCGCTGTGGTCACCATCAACCCGACGAAGAATTTCGATTACGGCACCCGCTACTACGTCTTTGTAGATTCCACCGCGTTCCAAAGCGTCGCCGATGATGTGGCCTATGGGGGCATTCAGTCAGAGGGCACGCTGAACTTCACCACCGCCGCAGCTCCAGTCGCGTCCACCACGACAACGACTGTGGCTGCAACAACCACTGTCGCGCTGCCGAGGATCGGGGGCACGACATGTGCAGTTGCTGGCAGGACAAGAACCGTTGGTGGAACCAGGTTCGTCTGTAAAAAGTCGATCAAGTTGGTGTGGCGACGCGCCTAATCAGCGCGCTCGGCAGGAGTCGAACCTACAACCTTCTGATCCGTAGTCAGATGCTCTATCCATTGAGCTACGAGCGCTAGCGGGGATACACGCTATCGGGGTGTTCGGGCTTCACTCCCAAGGACCCCAACCGTTGTTGCGCTGAAACATCTTGTAGGCGGCTCGGGCATTCAGCCGCGGATCAAGCAACTGAACGCTGCTTGAGACTCCGACTTCTGGCAACCAGCCTTTGTGCCATCGGTAGTAGATCTGAAACAGGCCGAAACAGCAATCGTTGGGTATCCCGATAGCACGAGGATTGAATTTGCTTTCGCGGAAGGCAATCTGAATTGCGCGTTCCTCTAGTTCGTCTGGCCACTCATCACGAATGATCTGAATGATCTGACCTCGGGTGAACTTCTTCGTCTGGGGAGTTTGAATAGCTCGGCGAGCAACACATACCACGTCACCAACAAGAATTTTGCTCTCTGGCTTCGCCTTATTTATGGACAAGACTCTTTTCAGCGCGAGTCCATGCTTTTCGGCGATCGACCACCATGAGTCGCCTGACTGAGCGCGATATTCATTGGCGCATGCTGAAGCTGCCGAAGCAGTTCCAACCAACAATGAAAGAATCGTCACTGCAACTGCTACGAAGAGCCTCAACCCTCTGGCGGAGAGGGTGGGATTTGAACCCACGGTCCGGTTAAACCCGGACAACGCCTTAGCAGGGCGCCCCATTCGGCCTCTCTGGCACCTCTCCAACTTGCTACTCATCAAGTGAAGTGCTGAGTGTACTGGCGGAACGGGAGGGATTCGAACCCCCGGGCCTTTTGAGCCTTCCGCTTTCAAGGCGGATGCGATTGTCCACTCTGCCACCGTTCCGCTTCGAAACGCTAGCGGGCGATGCGTGATCTCAATTCGTTGATCCAGTCGTCGGCTTCACGCCAACGTGCGTCTGCATGTTCACGTGCCGAATGCGCATGAACTCCTGCTGCCGGGTATGAACCAAGAAATTTCACTGCTCCTTGCTTTGCGTGAAGGTCACGTAATACATCGGCCATCAGTTCATCTTTGATGTGTGAATCGGCATAGATGATGAAGCAGTAGTCGCCCAGCCCACCTCGTTTGGTGGGACGTGACAACAACTGCGACAGATTGATTCGACGGGCAGCAAACTCTTGGAGAATCGAGATCAGGCTGCCCGGCTCGTCTGCTCGCTGAAACACCACCAATGCTGTTCGGTCGTGACCGGTTGGCTGGGGAATCGTTCCTTTGCCAACGAGCACGAACCGTGTCTGGTTGCTTCCATGATCAGCGATGTGTTCGGCGATCACTTCCAGCTCGTAATAAGTCGATGCAGCGCGAGGGCCAACAGCGGCAATGGATGGATCTTTGAGATTCGCAACTGTCTGTGCTGCCTCCGCAGTTGAGTTGGCTGCCTTGATGTCTGCTTGTTTGAGCATGGTGCGGAGATACTCGTGGCATTGGGCCGTTGCAACCGGCATCGAGTGCACTGTTCGAATGGATCCCACCTGAGCACCCTTCGGGGCAAGAAGACAGTGTTCGATGTCCATCACCACTTCACGCTGAATCAACAAGTCATGGTCGAACACCAAGGCGTCTTGGGTGTAGTTCACCGTTCCTTCAATGGAGTTCTCAATTGGCACGAATCCAAGTTCCACCTCGCCGGACTCCACTGCATCAAGCACATCCGGCACTGTTCGATACGGGAGTCGAGTGGACTCAGCCAAATCGGGTTGGGTCAACAGAGCCTGTTCAGTGAACGTGCCTGCTGGACCGAGAAATCCGATTCGAATTGCAGAAGACACACGCCAAGGCTACGCCCGCACGGCAAGAACCTTGCGAATAGTGAGTTGTAGCCTGAATCACATGTACGAATACGTGGCGTTCAACCCCTACAACTCCAGCCCCGAAGCGCTCGCTGCCGAACTCACCAAGAAATCCACAGAAGGATGGGAAGTGGTCTCGATTGTGACCACGTTCGATGGCCGATACTGCGCGTTCTTGCGACGCTCCGCCGGTCAAATGGTGTCGTCACCTTCCACTTCGAACACTTCCTCTACCTCCTCAAACCCCAAAGTTCCGGCAGCTTGGTACGCCGATCCATCTGGTCGATATGAATTGCGTTACTGGGACGGCGCTGAATGGACGGAGCACGTTGCCCGAGGCGGACAACAATTCGTCGACCCGCCCGTTGCCTAAATGAAGGCAACATCAATCGGCCACGCCGGGATTCTCGCGGAAACCCGTCAGGCCACCATCGTCTGTGACCCTTGGTTCGTCCCTGCCTTCCATGGATCATGGTTCGTATTTCCGAGAAATGACCGGTTGTCGCCCGACTTGATGGCCAGGATCACGAATCCTGACTACCTCTATGTCTCTCATCAGCACGCAGATCACCTGGACGAGCCATGGTTGCGCGAGAACATGAACAAGGACGTCAAAGTTCTCTTACCCGACTACCCCACCAAAGAATTACAACGCCAGCTAGCTGGATTGGGCTTTCAACACTTCATCCAAACGCGAGATGCCGAAGAAATGGATCTGGGTGATGGCTTGAAGGTCGCCATTCATGTCGAAAGCACCATCACCGATGGTCCCGGTGGGGATTCGGCGATCGTGATCAGTGATGGCGAGTGTCGGTTGGTGAATCAAAACGACTGTCGTACTGGTGATCTATCGGCACTTCGTAAACATGGGCCGATTGACATGCACTGGCTGCAGTTCAGTGGTGCTATCTGGTATCCGATGGTCTACGAAGAGCCACAGGATAAGTTGAAGGAGTTGGCGCGCAAGAAAGTGGAAAGCCAGTTCGCCCGAGCTCTCACCTACATTGACGCACTGGACGCTCGTTTGGTTGTCCCTTCCGCTGGGCCACCCTGCTTTTTGGACGAAGATCTCTTTGCTGCAAATTGGATCACCGGCGAGGAAGTCTCCATCTTCCCCGATCAAACGGAGTTCATCCAGAAACTTGAGGCGAAAAGCCGCTTGGGTGTGATGAACATCCCCGGCACGACCATCGACATCACGCCTTCAAGTCATCGCGTGACGCACTCAGTTGATGGGGCTGAGGTTCTGCGCCCCTTCCACAACAAGGAGTCATACCTTCGCGAGTACCAACGAGATTGGTCGACCTGGCTTACCGACCTCAAGAATTCATGGCCGCAGCAACACACTGATCTTCTCTCCACATTCAAGGCGTGGTGGGAGCCGCTACTGGCACTTGCTCCCACGCTTCGAAGATCAGTCGGAGGCTCCTGTCGGATCAAGTCTGACGGGCTAGACATCCTGATCGACTTCGAACGAGGCGAGATTCGTGACTACGCAGAGGAGCCTTTTCGCTACCGATTTACCATTCCTCGACCATTGCTGGAACTTGTCGCGAGGGATCGTGCCGTTGATTGGTCGAATTCGCTCTTTCTCTCCTGCCGGTTCGAGGCCTGGCGCGAAGGTGAATTCAACGAGCACCTCTACAACTTCTTCAAAAGTCTTTCGGTGGAGCGCATGCGGCGGGCAGAAGAAGAAGCCGTATGCAGAACCACACCCGAGGAAGTTTCAGAAGAGATTGTCTTGGGTGATTTCATTGTCCAGCGGTACTGCCCACACCGACAGGCTGATCTGTCGGAATTTGGAATTGTTGAAGGTGACAACATCGTCTGCACCCTGCATGGGTGGAAATTCAGCGCGAAGGACGGAACCTGTTTGAACGCGGATGATCGGTGCCTGAGTGTCCGGCCGCGCTCAGCCGAGAGCTAACGGCAACTCAAACCAAACTGTCATCGAGTACTTCACGCCGCTTTGAATGGGCGTGCTTGCATGCGGGTGGGTGACCAAACTTGGCCATGTCAACATCGACCCCACGGGCACTGACTCGTTTGTTTTGTTCTGTCGCGGAAACTCCAGCACTGCACCTTGATAGGAATCGTTCAGTTTGATGCTGGCCGACACTTGAGCAACATCGTGATGAATGCGAAGTTCCTCTTGCTTCCCAACCCCATATTTGATGATGAAGGCGTCGTTGATTCCGTGGTACTCAATGAGCGGCCACACCGTTTTCAACTGAGGCCAGATTCTCGAGCCGAAATCGTCTTGAACGCGTTCGAACAACGACGGGCTTATCACCGCCAAAGAAATCTCGTGGGCTGGAACCGGATCAAACTCATTTGCGGTAAATCCACCCGTGGCTTCGGCGGCTTTGATCAACAACTCACAGAATGCCTGAGTCCAACACGGCACAACGACCATGTCCGTGTCCAGCATCGTCAATTCGCCTCGATGTTCAATCGCATTTTGGTAGCCAAAAAGGCTTTCCAATTCACTCGGCACGGCGACAATGCTGACATGGTTTCCCTCATCAATCGCGGAATCACCAGAATTGCCGCTGGTAGCGTTAAGCGAGATGACCGAAGTTCGCGTCACTAAGCAAGCACTGGTCGACACATTGGCTTCCAAGTGGTGGATTCTCCTGCTTACCAGTGCAATTGCCACAGGGTTTCTCTTCGCCCAGGATTCTCGCCTCAATGTTGAGCCAGCCCGAGTAGATACAACTCGACGGCTTGAGGCGCGTGAAGAAATCTCTTCGCTCGTATCACTGGAGATTGATGCCCAGGCATTTGCTCCAATTTTGAGCATTGGAGGCGAGATCGCCCGGTTCAACTCAGAGGCCGCAAACCAGGAGCGAAATGCGGCTAACGGCTTTGACGTGGAGCTGCTTGTTTCCCAGGTGCCAGGTGACTTCAACGTGGTGAACCGTGAAGTAACCGAGCGCAACACCATCTACTCATATGTTTCAGTCGGATCAGGAATTTTTACACTCACCTGCACTGAGGCCAGCGAGAAGGATTGCAGTCGAGCCCTTGATGTCGGAGTGGCGGAGTTCGAAAAACGCAGGTCTGCTGCAATTCAGGCAAGCATCACTGCTGTCGCAAATACTCTCGACGCCCGCTTGACTGCCGTTCGTGAATTGATTTCGGTCAGTTCAAGCGACGCTGCACTGCTTGCTCAACGACAATTGGAAGCCGAACTATTCAGTCAAGTTTCGGTGCTTCGGAGTGCAGCCAAGGATGCGGCATTCTCCTTCAAGCTCATTGATGAGCGAATGGAACCAAAATCTGCAACAGTGACCTCCGTAAACGCCTCGACTTATTTACTGGGGCTGATTCTTGGGCTGATTATCGGTGGTTTGATCATCCTGCAGTTCGCGGTCCTGCGATCACGCCGGTCCTAACCGCAGAGTCAAAAACGGGACCGAAGAGTCCCGCGATGAAAATCACCATCAGAAAGTGATTGCCCACGAGGAACGATTCCTGCGTCGAGGAAAACAAGACGAACAAACAAAACATCGTGTACGTCTGACCAACATGCATCAAGGGAAGTTGGCTCGCGTGATGCACCATCGTCCACAACATCAACCCGACGAATAACGCCACCGCCACCAACCCACCACCAAGCAGGATGTCGTAAAAACTGCTATGCGACCACGGTCCAGCTATGTCGCGCTGCCAGTTCCACAGTTCACGCGGCAGAAAGTTGGGTGTTTCCCAGGCCGACATCCAGCCCCAGCCGAACCATGGTTTCTCGAGGAAGCCATCGTGGCTGAGCACCCACAAACCTTCTCGTCCGCCGATTCCGAACCGTTCGAGAAAGCCACCCATGCTCTTGACCCCGAACACCAAAATCCAGGGCAGCGAGAAAACAATTGCTGCAACGGTCATCCAAACTGAGGTGAGAATTCTTGTGGAGATTCCACGCTGGTGAAGGGCAAGCCAGCCGCTGATCAGCAGCCACGAACCGATTGCGATAGCACCCCCATACAGGGCGGTTTCCGACTCGGTCTTGAGAAGCACAAAGACATCAAATACGACTATGTCTACGAGAAGAAGCGTAATTCCAATGCCGAGTGGCCACACCTTGTTGCGGATGGTGATCCACAACAACACCAACGCACTCAGTGCTCCAACTGACGCAACAGGAGCAAGTGAATTGCGGTTGTAATAGATGCCGATCCACTCACCGAATGGACCGACGCTTTCCGACCACTCGCGCTGAATGGCAATGTACGACCAGACCACACAAATCTGCATGGCAGTACAAATCAAAATCATCTTGTCGACCACCGAAAAACGCACGGCCAGGTATAAGCCTGCAACGCACGTTGTGGCAAGCGACAACACCTCAACAATGGTGTGTGAGCTGAGTGTTGCCCACGCCGTGGTGATGATCAACCAAAAAACGAATGCAACAAGTGCGCCAATTGGCCCACGAAGAAGTCTTGGGGTGAACCGTTGGTAGGCAAAAATAAAAACCGCAGGGAGCTGTAGTGCTAGGTAGGTCGCAACAATTGCGGTCTTTACCGGCAGACCTTCGGCACGTGCTCCCGACCACCACAATTGCAACACCGGGCCTTGGGTGAGGCCTACCAGCATCACCACGACATACACGCGCTCAAGCCAACGACCGAATTGCTCCCAGGTCAGCACGCGCATCGTCGTCAGATCACTTTTCGTGGCAAATCGGTGATCACGCCCGTCATCTCTGCGGCCACCTGAGCACGCTTGGTGGTGAGCAAGATCACCACCGCCACACCATGAATGGCAACGGCAAGCAGCACCAGCCATCCATCGCGTGCATCCATCTCTGCCAACGCAATGCCGAGTACTCCGAGAACCGCTGCTCCCAGCAAAATGACCGTCACTCCACGACGCACGCTGACCTCAAGGCGCAGAAACCGGTGGCTGATGTGATCCTTTCCTCCCTGAAACGGGCTCACGCCTCGATGCAGTCGCGAAACCACCACCAATGTCGTATCGAGAATCGCCACACCAAGCACCACCATGGGAACGAGGAGCTGTGTCCACTCAGTCTGATCTACCCGCAACTTCAGTCCGAGGTACGCGATGACAAAGCCCAGATACAAACTTCCGGCGTCGCCCATGTAGATCGTGGCGGGATTGAAATTGCTACGGAGAAAACCGAGAGTGCAGCCTGCCAACCCAATTGACAAGACTGCGGTGAGAGGTTGGTCATACAGAACCGCAATAACAAAAAAGGATGTCGCCGCAATTCCTGTTACACCCGCAGCCAAGCCATCGATATTGTCCAGCAGATTCATCGCATTGGTGATACCGATCAACCACACCAAGGTGATGATCGCGTCGATGCTGTCATTTAGCGGAGACTGAAACTGAATTCCGAAACCAATCAAGGTGCTGGCGGCAACAAATTCAACTGCAAGTCGCAGGTTTGGATGAAGACCCTTCAAGTCGTCAAGAAGTCCCATTGCGCTCAGACAGAGGGCAAGGCCAAGTACCAAGAGGAGTTCGCCGAATGGGCCAAGGCCTGCACCGAAAAGACCTTCTGGTTTGAGCAGTACCGAACCGTCACCAAAGGATGCGTTCTGCTGCACCAGCGCACCCACCACGACCGCCACAGAAAACGCCACCACCATCGCAATTCCGCCGAGATACGGCACCGGCGACGTGTGCGACTTGTGTGCCCCCGGGGAGTCCAGGATCGTCCTGTCAATGGCAACGGCTCGAACCACCGGAACGAGGATCAACGACAACACGAGTGCGCCCAGAAAACTCAGTGCATAAAGCCACTCGGTAGCCACGAAGAATCAGCCTACCCAACCACAATTTGCGGGCTGATCAGCCAAGTATCGTGAATCGCGTGTCGACGCATGCCTCAAAGCGTTACTGATGAAGGCTCTGGTCACGGGAGGAGCGGGCTACATCGGTAGCCATCTCATCGATCGACTTATCTCTGCCGGTTACGACATCGCCGTGCTCGACGATCTCTCAATGGGTAAGAAGGCCAACATCGCTCACCTTGACGGGCAGATTGAGTTTCATCACGACACCATCCTCAACGAAGCACTTGTTGATTCGTTAGTGAAGAGCTCAGATGTCGTGTACCACTTGGCAGCTGCTGTTGGCGTAGGCAACATCATCGCCAAACCACTCGAGTCGATTATCACCAATGCCCGCGGAACCGATGTGGTACTCCAAGCCTGCGCCAACCACGGCACCAAGGTGGTGCTGGCGAGCACCTCGGAGATCTACGGCAAGACCTCCAAAATGCCGATGAGCGAGGAAGACGACAGGGTGCTCGGTTCCACGAGCGTCTCACGTTGGTCGTATTCCACGGCAAAGGCGCTGGATGAACACCTCGCCCTCGAATATTCGAGGAACGGACTGCCGGTGAGCATCGTTCGTTATTTCAACTCGTTCGGTCCACGTATCGACTTCAAGGGTTACGGCTCCGTGGTAGCGAATTTCATTCGTCAAGCTCTGGCCGGTGAACCGCTCTCCGTGCACGGTGACGGAAATCAAACTCGCTGCTTCACCTACATTGCCGACACGGTGGAAGGAACCTTTCTTGCTGGCACATTGAAAGATGCTGAGGGAAGCGTTTTCAACATCGGCAACGATGTCGAAATCACCATCAATGACCTCGCCGAACGAATCAAGTCGGTGAGCGAATCGAAGTCAGAGATCACACATGTCTCCTACGAGAGCCGTTATGGGAAGGCGTTCGAGGACACCAAGCGGCGTGTACCCGATCTCACCCGTTCGCGAACCGTTCTCGGTTACTCCCCCTCGACATCCTTGGATGACGGGCTGCGGTTGACGCTCGATTGGTGGAGACGCGAGCACCGTTGATCCGAGTCGTTCATCTCATCACTCGCACCAACATCGGCGGACCGTCCGTAATCGTCGGGTCACTTCTCGAAAACAAGGCGCATCCAGACATCGAACAATCACTCGTACGTGGGAGCACTTCGATTGACGAGGGCGACTACTTTGCCCACTCTGATCTCGCGAGCAAGATCGTCACCATTGCGCCTCTCGGCCGCCGCGTGCGTCCTTGGGATGACCTCCGAGCGTTGGTGTTACTCGTTCGCCACCTGAGAAAGACAAAGCCAGATGTGGTGCATACGCACATGGCCAAAGCTGGCGCAATTGGCCGACTTGCAGCGTTCATTGCGCGAGTGCCCGTGCGAGTGCACACCTACCACGGTCACTTGCTCACGGGATACTTCAGTCCTGCAATTACTCGATTGATCGTGCTTGTTGAAAAAGCGCTGCGGATGATCACAACACACATAGTGGTCGTTGGTCATCAGGTTCGCCGCGACCTCATTACAGCGAAGGTCATCAATGAAAAACATTCGAGGGTGATCAACCCGGGCATCGCCGAATTCGAAAGCGGATCGCCAACTCATGCAAGACAGGCCCTCGGTCTGCCGATCGAGGGTGTGGTGGTCGCCTTTGTTGGTCGCTTTGCGCCAATCAAACGCCCTGACCGTTTCGTGCAAATGACTCAGCGATTGTCTGCTGAACCAAATGTTCACTTCCTCATGGTGGGAGACGGGCCACTCCTCGGTGAAGTGAAAACTGGTTGCGTAGGACTACACAATGTTCATTTTCTTCTGTGGCAGCGCGATCTCGCCCAACTCCTATCTGCAATGGATGTAGTGGTGATGTGCAGTGACAACGAGGGGGTTCCGCTGCTGCTCATCGAGGCAGGAATGGCGGCGCGATCGGTGGTGACCACGAACGTTGGATCGGTATCCGATGTCATCACTGACGGCGTGAACGGCTTGCTTGTTAATCGTGACGATGAGGAAGCTCTTACGAATGCCGTTCGTCGCCTCGTTGGCGACGCTGACCTTCGTGCTCGACTTGGTGAAGCGGGCAGATCACGAGCACTGCGTGACTTCACGACTGCCATTGCCAACTCGGCACATGCCGAGATGTACCGCGAGTTGGTTACAACCGCTCGCGCTGGCCGTTTGGCGCACCGCCAGCATTGACGGCATCGAAGATCGGCTTGCCCGTCTTCTCCAACTCGGTCATCGGCCAATTCGGTGCACCCACCAGCACCGCAACAGCATCAAACTTTGCAGTGGTGAGTTTCGTTAAATCGAGCGATGAAAGCCCAACATCACCGATCTTCACGTTCGGCACATTGGGATCGCAGTACGAGATTGCTGCGCCTTGCTTTTGGAGCAACTCCATGACGTGGATCGCGCGCGAGTTGCGCACGTCGCTCACCCCCGCCTTGAACGCCGCCCCCAGACAGAGAATGGTGCTACCACTCAACGACTTGCCTGATCGGTTCAACATGTCCTGAATTCGCCACACCACATAGTTGGCCATCTGTGAATTGATGTCGGCCGCAAGTTCGATGAAGCGCGTATTGAACTCGAATTCCCGCGCCTTCCACGCCAAGTAGTGGGGATCGACCGGAATGCAATGCCCGCCTGGACCTATACCTGGATAAAACGCTTGAAAGCCGAACGGCTTGGTGGAGGCAGCCTTGATCACGTCCCACACATCGATCTGCATCTCGTGACAGATCTGTGCGAGTTCATTCACAAATGCGATGTTCACCGCACGATAGGTGTTTTCGAGCAACTTGCACATCTCGGCAATGGCCGGTGACTTCACTGGGTGAACGAGATCAGCACTTGTCATCAAG
>Ga0315900_10007406_pt1 | contig 14418 bp, 9 predicted proteins | sample LakEriMetagenome_FD_203521 | JGI IMG/M metagenome (GOLD analysis project Ga0315900, IMG submission 203521) | Freshwater fungal communities from buoy surface, Lake Erie, Ohio, United States - Buoy 12 MA114 | ecosystem: Environmental > Aquatic > Freshwater > Lake > Lake biofilm | place: USA: Lake...
CGAGCCATCGACGCCGATAGAGAGCTGCCACGTCGCGACGTGAATAGACGCGGTGATTGCACAAGGATGTGATCACCACCAGCGACTCGCTGCGAAAGCCGGGGATGTCGACGCTCACCTGGAGTTCCCGGATTTCCAGTTCCGCAGGCAGGCGATCGTAGGTCTCGTGATCGAGCCATTGGGGCTTGGCCGGTTTGGGCCACGCCACAACGTGGTCCCGCTGACCGAGTCGGCGCCCCCGGTGGAAGTTGGCTTCGCGGAACTGGTGCAGGAGCGTCACAAACTCAACCCCCAACTCCTGCAACAACGCCAGCATGAACCAACCGGCGTAGTACCGGTCGAACACCGCCAGATCTCCGCGGCGGAAGATGCCGAACAGCGAGCGGAGCAGCGCGGTCTCTCCGGTCTCCTTGCCGGCATACGGCCCAGTCGCCAGGTCCAGGACCATCCCCGTGATGAGCGAGGTCACCGCGACGGCGCGCAGGATCGGAAAACCCAGCCCCTCGGCTTGGGTTTTGGACTGCGGGTACTCCGCCTGGTTCTCCTCGGTGTCGGGCATCGAGAATGTCGTGCCATCAATCAGCCGCGGGCGGAAGCCCTTCCAGAGCCACTCGCTGGGAACGGCCGACTCGCAGCGCTCGGCCATCCCCTTGGCCAAACGCCGCACCACCCCCTCTGTCACCTTCGCCCGTGCACGACAGTACGCGCCGGTATTTTTCGAAGAGACATCGACACCCAACAGCGCGTAGTACACAGCCACGCGCTGGACTGCCGACCGACAGGAGCGCTGCACGTCGGTCAATAAGGCCTGGGACAACATGGCCCACAACGTGACACCCATCGTATAGACGGTCCCGAGGTGCTCGCTCAAGGCTTCGTTTGCGTCGCAGCCGGTGTCACCAAACGAGACCCCTTCCGCGACGAACGCCTGTTCAATCTGTTCCGAGGTCAGCGCATCGGAAAAGGGCAGACTGTCGCTCTGCAACAGGGATTGCCGTACCAGATCATATGACCTATCCGCGCCACCGCGAGCCGGGGTAAAAGACATGAGACCCTCCTTGGTCCAGCTAGGCGGCCACACACAAGGACGGTCTCACGCCAGGCAAATGATAGGACAGAACGGTCTCAACGCCCAGCCCGGTTCTCAGTCTTTGCCAGGCGGCATCACCGCAGCGCATCCACCAGCACATGCCTCTCGCGCGTGCGTCCCACCGCTGCGCGCAGAGCACTTCCACGACAGAGAACAACCGCCCCCTTCGGTACCGGGCGCACGTTGATCGCCGACGCCGTCGGCCACGACTACCCGACCCAGGGTCCCCGCGTTGTGGCCAGCGCGTCGGCCATCGCCGTAAATCCTTGCGCCGCAAACGGCAGTGCCATTCGTTCCTGGCACCGTTCTAATCCGCAACGGGACCTTGGGAACGATCGAGCTTACAATGGAGCGACACCTGCCAGCGACAATTCGCCTCCTTGGGCAACCAGCTCTCCATCAGGCTCGCCCCGATGGACGCATCGCGCGCGCTCGGCGTCGCTTTGCGAATGCAGGTCGGACTCGGGAGAGTCTCACGCTCGCATCCTCCCCCGACTCCCGACGGCCGAGAAGATCCCCCAGGGCTTGTCCCGGGGAGTGTCAGGCTCGCCTCTACAACGGCGTCCACCGCGCGGCAAGATGCCCCAGGGCTTGCCCCGGGGAGTTTCACGCTCTCATCGACCACGCGCGGAACCTGGGTCGACTGCCAGCGACAATCCCCGTCCGCTTAGCTGTCAATACTCGCCGCGGAAGGATTCGCCCACGATTGGTCAGAGTTTCGGTTGCTCGATTTCATCAATCGGAACTTTCGATGTGGCGCGATCGGAAGCGCGGAGCTGTTGAGGATGTCGCCAGAATTCCTTGTGGCTCCTCGCGGATGTAGAAGGGAACCTGAAACTCCCCGGGGCGAGCCCTGGGGGATCTGGGGGCGGAGCCCGTGAGCGTCGAGCGCGGGGGCGGCGTCGATCGGTCGAAGACCGAATTGGAGCGTGGTCGCATGTCACCGCGCTTCGTTCGAGGAACGGGACGACTTCGCCGAACGAGATCAACGTGTGCCGCGACTGTGCCCAAACGGAACCAGCGAGCGTTCTCGGATCCCGTATCAATCCGGCGCGAGCCTCTCGCGGTTCAATCCGCGAGCGCGGGCATGCCACCGGACTTCAATTCTACGGGTGTCGCCGTCCCCGTGCCGTTGTCGAATTCACCGATCGCAAACTTGCCATCGCCGCCGCGAAGTTCCTCCGCCGGAACCGAACTGCCCGAAAACCCCTCTTAACATTCCAGTCGACGATGGTGAAATAGGTTCACTTCCCGACTAGGAACTCCCGGCGAAGTCAGCGCAAACGAAAACGAGTGCGACCGGCGTGTGTCGGTCGGGTTGACATTGAGTGTCAAGCGATCGACTCCCGCATGGGTATGATCGCCCGGAGATCGTCGGCGTGGCAGTGTTGACCGACAGCGCGAATCGGGGTGAGACGGCTCGCCGTCCAATTGTAAGCGTACGCCAACCCCACTCTAAGAGCCCCTATCAAAACGTCTTGCGGCCGCTGATCGCCTGTGGTGTAGTATGGAGTCAGTCGAGGTGTAGAAGATACGTGTGTTCAAGGAGGGACCCACAGATGGCTGCGAGATTGGTGTCGGATGAACTTTGGAGCGTGATTGAACCTCTTATTCCCAAGCATCTGCCGCACCCACGCGGAGGCCGTCCTCCGGTCAGCGATCGGATGGCGCTGACGGGAATCTTGTTTGTGCTCAAGAGCGGCATTCCCTGGGAGATGCTGCCTCAGGAGATGGGTTGCGGCAGTGGCATGACTTGTTGGCGACGGTTGCGTGACTGGCAGTCTGCCGGTGTCTGGGAAAAACTGCACAAGTCACTACTGGATCGGCTGCGTAAGGCGGATCAGATTGATTGGTCGCGTGCCACCGTGGACAGTAGCACGGTGCGAGCAGTCGGCGGGGGCGAAAAAACAGGTCCAAATCCCACCGATCGACGCAAACCGGGAAGCAAACATCATGTACTTTCTGATGCGAATGGCATTCCGCTGAACGCAATTCTGACCGGTGCGAATCGTCACGATGTGACTCAACTGCTGCCACTCGTCGACAGCATACCACCCGTCGCTGGAAAACCCGGCCATCCGAAGAAGCGTCCAGTGTCCCTGTCCGCAGACCGGGCATATGACTCACAACCACATCGTGATGAACTTCGGCATCGAGGGATTGAACCGCACCTTGCCAAGCGCAACACGCCGCACGGAAGTGGATTGGGAGTCTATCGCTGGGTCGCCGAACGCACCCTGAGTTGGCTCCACCAATTTCGCCGCCTCAGAATCCGATTTGAACGCAGAGCCGATATCCATGAAGCTCTCATGGCACTTGGCGAAAGTCTGATTTGCTTCCGAACCCTCTCGCACCGGTTTTGTTAGGGGCTCTTTGCCAGCTCGTCCCGAACACGTCCGCCACCACTTGCCACTGAAGAGAAGCCGTTGTGCTGAGTTCGCCAGGTACCAATGGTACTTTGTTGTCTACCGCTGCCGCTTCCCGTCACCCGAGGGAACCTATTCGACGCTGATCCCACAACTGCAGTAGTTCATCCGCCTCATCCGGTACACGAAAATCCACGCCAACGCCCCACCGCGGCTGATATTCGAACTCTCGATGCTCCCCGTGGCATACCCCGAGCCTCGCGGCCCGCACTTCAAGAAGTCCGGGCAACTCCATTCGGATCAACAAGCATGTATTTAGGCAGCTTAATTCCAGGTCATTTCTCCGTACACGAACGAACTGTGTTGCTCCAGCCGATGGAAGAAAATCCTCAGGTGGATGTGAGTCTCCTTCACACGTTAGCCGGTTGTCTGTTCACCTTCCAGCTTACACCTTCGTCCACTGGATGCCCTTCTTTCAATCAGAAGTACCGTCGATTCTTGTTGTCAAGCCCGCGTTTGCCCTCCGTTTTCGCTCCACTTTTACACAATGATTCGGGCGACGACCCTGAATATGTGATAATCTTTCTCTAAAGACCGATCCGACAGCGTGGCCCCATCACCGGAGACAATCAATGGCCCGGCACTCGCGATTGCGCGTCGCTTTCGGCCCCGCCGTGACAGGCTGGGGTTCTTGGGACTGGGTGGGCTTGGATATTGCCCGGGCTCTGCAGACACACTTCGAAGTCACGCTCTTTGATGCACTAAGAATCCCTCCGTGCGACGTTCTGTGTGTCATCAAACATGTGCCCCCGGCGACGATGTGGCAAGCGCTGCCTACAGATCTCCGTGTCATTTTCGCCCCGGTCGATGCCTATGGTGCGGTCGCGGAGATTGATAGGGATGCCCCCTGGCTTCGTCGCTGCCAGCGGATAGTCGTGCACTGCGAACGATTGCGCCGCTTTTTCGCTCCCTACGCCCCAGTTGAATTTTTGGACCATCACGTCAAGTACGTAGGGCACCCCTCATACAATGCGCCTCCGGACGGGCCGCTGCTCTGGATCGGTGTGCGGTCAAATCTGACACCGCTGGTTCAGTGGGTGAACACAAATCAACTACCACGACCCCTTGTCATACTCACCAATCCGGATGACCCAAGCCACCCATTCAGCCCCGAAGAGGCAGGGTTTTGTGGCAGGAATCGTGTCAACATTCTCACCTGGTCAGCCCAACTTCATCATAGCGTCTTGACACGATGTGCTGCCGCACTCGACGTTAAGGGAACAGATTTCCGCGCACGGCACAAGCCCCCCGCGAAGGCGATCGATTTTCTCGCGGCAGGCATGCCTTTGGCCATGAACCCTGACAGCAGCAGCGTCGAACATCTGGCAAACATGGGATTCGATCTCTGTGATTGCCATCAAGTCGACCGCTGGCTTTCCGCAGAATATCGCAATGAAACCCGACATCTGGGTGCAGCACTGCGAGAACTTCTGTCATTGCCTCGCATTGCGTTTCGCTGGCGGAAGCTCATTGAAGATGTGGCCACTTGAACCGAGTGCGGCATTCGAAATCCTAACACCGTCGCTCCAGTCGCTGGTTTTCCACAATTGTTGGCCAAGGGCGAACAAGCGTTCCAGGCGACTTAGGCCCCCCCAACAGATCTCTTTCAAGCAGTATTGCAACTACCTGAATAGCGAATTGGAATCCGTTACCTTCCACGGGAGGGCACAAAGAACTGGGGGGCGGGTGGTTGACTTGCACCACGGGCTACGCACTGTGCCATGGGGTCGCTCGCTTTCCATCCGGATGATGGCCAGTCCATCGGAGTAAGGCAGGCTGGTCATCGACACCCGCAGCCCCGCGCGGACGATCCCTTCCATCACCGCCGAACGCATCACCTCTCCCAGTTCGAACTGTTCGACATCGTGCACCAGCAGCAGGCCGAACTGCTTCAATCGCGGCAGGATCTCGGCCACGTCGTCGGCCACTTCAGCACGCTCGTGCGAACCATCGTGAAGTGCCAGATCGAATGCCGGTGGTACATTCCGGTCGGCCAGAACCGCCTGGGAACGCCCCTGGCAATAGGTCCAGCGTGAAGACGCCTGAATCCGACCGATTGCCGGCAGCCTCGCTGCCAGTGAAGCGAGCGGTTCAGTGTCACACGAGGTCAACCGACCACCGGTCAATTCCAGGGCGGTCAGCAGTACGGCACTCGACCCCCCCGCCCCAAACTCAAACACCGACTGCGCATGGACTCCCAGTGCCATCGAGAACAGCGTCCAGTAGTGCTTGTTGAGCGAGCTTTCGGGAGCGAGCACTGCGGCATGGATTTCGTCAGCGGTCAGCATGATTAGGTTCCGGGAGCGAACGGGGGAGTGCGAGACAGGCCATGGAAGTCTCGATTTGCGGCGGGGTCAGGATACACAAAAATGGACGGCCCGAGCAGATCAGGCTGCAGCGAGCGCTCGCTGACCAGTCGCTGGTAGCGCTGATGGAATTCGATGTCATCGCCGCCGTACAGTCCCTGGTTTGCGCGGACGGTCTCATACCCGGCCATGTGGTCCAGAAAGAGATCCCGTCGAATTGCAAAAGTATTGGCATGAATCAAGCCCTGACCCACCTGCGCCTCATTCTGCTCAGGCGTCCAACCGTTGGCCTGCAGGATGGTCGGTTCGCGAATCACTTGCCCAGTGTCATCCAACACTGCGAATTCTCGGGGAAACAGCATCCGATCACCGCGGAAGTCGCTGACCGCTGCGATCGCCTCGCGACTGAGCATGTGGTCGATATCGGTCAGGAACAGCAGGTCGGCCCGAGCCAGACGCGCACCCAGGTTCCTCGCCAAGGGCTGCGTCCAGGGGCGAGTATCTCGCGTCAAGACCAGCGAAAAGTGCCGCGGCACGACGTTTGGAACGTCCAGGGGGGGCTGGCTACCGTCATCGAGCAGGATCACCTCCCAGTCATCGGGCAAGCACTGTGCCCACCAGAGGCACTGCTTCCGCACAATTTCGTACGACTCGAGAACTGCGACGATCAGCGAACAGCGCCACTGCTTCGGTCCCGGAAATCTCTCCCACATTCGTATTCTCCGTCAATCACGAAACTCAGTAGCCGGTTTGAGACGCTGGCATCGATATCCTCTCAGATCATCGACGGAGGATGTGCGGCGACAGCATGGGCAACTCGCAGGCCCGCAGACCAGCCATTGTACCGCGAACCGAGTTCGAAACAGGTCCATAATCCGCTCTGATCGCAGTCCCAATCAAAATGTGCATAAATCTTCTTGAGTCTATCGTTCGACCAATCCATAATTGAGCACATTGTGGCGTGGTGCCGTAGGGCATCACACGTTGGGGCGTCAAGACACCAGTACCGCTTGAGGGGAATATGCCAACTTGGCACCGTAGCGACCAGCCTCATCCGGTTGTTCCTGAAACGACGGGCCCACTTGCCGCGGAACTCGCTGCACGGCTGCCGGAGGCCTACCTGGCAGCCAGTGAATTCGTGATGCGAGGGCATTACTCAGCAGCGAGAACCGCTTACCAAGAATTACTGGCCAATAGCCTGGACCCCTCGCTGCGCTCCCTGGTCGCCAATGATTTGGGCGTTTTGGCAGCGCTGGCTGCCGACAACAGTGCCGCCTGCGAATTCTTTCACAGGGCGCATTCATACGACCCCAACTGTGTCGTTGCGCGAGAGAACCTCGATTGTTTGAGTCAGGTCGCAGTTACCAGAGTTCCACTGCCATCCAACGCGAGTCCCACAATCGCTCTCTCGTCCACGCATCCAACCCCGATTGTCCAGTCCAAGTCGACGCGTGTGGTGATCTTGAGTCTGCTGTTCAATTGGCCTTCGACGGGGGGCGGAACGATCCACACCGCGGAATTAGGGCGATTCTTACTGCGGGCCGGATATGAAGTCTGCCACGTCTATGCGTGTCACACGGACTGGCGTCTGGGGCAAGTCAGCGAAGAAACGGGGGTTCCTTCAATTGCGCTCAACTTTACCGCCGCACAGTGGCATGCTGCCGAAATTCGTCGACGATTTCGAGAAGCTGTCGACCAACTGCGTCCCGATCAGATCATCATCACCGACAGCTGGAATACCAAGCCCTTGCTGGCCGAGGCTGTCCGCGGTTATCGATACTTCCTACGGCTGGCGGCGCTCGAATGTCTATGTCCCCTGAACAATGTGCGATTGTTGGCCAATGCCGGCAACCGGATTGATGCCTGTCCAAAACATCAGTTGGCCACGCCGACCGATTGCCGACGGTGTGTGGCCGAGCGCCAGCACCAGTCGGGGGCACTCCACCGCGCCGAACGCACCCTGGCGGGCTATGGGACTGACGAGTATGACTCTCAATTACGGTCGTCAATTGCGGAAGCCGCTGGAATTCTGGTTGTGAATCCTTTGATCGCGACGATGATCAGTCCTTACGCAAAAGAGGTGTACGTCGTTCCCAGCGGGTTCGATCCAGATCGTTTTCCGCGACCGCAACCCCGCGGCACGAATTTCCCGCCCCCCGGACGCAAGGTGCGGCTGATATTCGCCGGCCTAGTTGAAGAACTGATGAAGGGCTTTTCTGTCCTGCACGAAGCCTGTCGACAATTGCACGCCGTGCGCCAGGACTTCGAACTGGTCGCAACCGGCGACCCAGCGGGCCAGGTCGATGCCTTTACGCGATTGATTGGTTGGCAGTCGCAAGAGGAACTCCCAGAACAACTGCGGCAGGCCGATATCCTCGTGTTTCCCACGGTCGCGGAAGAGGCACTGGGACGCAGTGCCGTGGAAGCGATGGGAGCCGGATTGCCAGTGATCGCCAGTCGCATCGGCGGGCTGATCTTCACGGTGACGGATGGTCTGACGGGACTGCTGTTCGAACCGGGTGATGTGGCCGACTTGATGCGGCAGATTACCCGTCTGTTGGACGATGTCGACCTGCGACACCGGATGGGACAGGCGGGACGGCAACGATTCGAACGCGAATTCAGCTGGGATGTGATTCTCGACAGGCATTATCGACATCTGCTGGGTGAATCGCGGCCGCAGCTACCCACCGAGGGGAAACCTCAGTTCCAGCCCGAGATTCGTTCGATAGTCGATCGGCGGGCGTTGTTGGCCGGCGTCACGGAACTCTGGAACTTGCCACCCCGTCTGGCGGAGGGGCTTTGGGAGCAGTTCCAGAGTTTCTATGACCAGCGGAACTACGCGGCATCGTTGGGAGAATTCAAGACGTTCACCTTCGAGGAAACCTTTATTCTGGGGGCGCTGTTCACAGTCAGTCGACCGGCCCGCGTGGTTCAAATCGGGCTGGATGACGGACGGGCCACACGCCGGATTATCGATCTGCTCCGTTTTCTCGCCTTGCCCGACAAACTTCTCGGTTTTGGCGACCGCGACAGCATCATGTACGTCGATCCTGCTGAGATCGAACTGCAGGACCTGTCCGCTGTCAGTGAATGGGATGTGAACAGCCTTGAAAACGGTCGCGGCGGAGTAGTGATTGTCGACTGTCATCGCCGGGAAATCGTGCTGGAGATCCTGTCGCGGATTCGCCAGACTACGGCCGAATGGTCTCTGGTACTGCATGATTGTGGAATCGGCTTGTGCAATCCGCAGATGTCCGATTTCTCGCAGGACAGGCCCGTCAGCAGCGCAACCGGGGTCTGGCAAAGGCATTTGCTGGCCGAAGCTTTCGGGGTGGCTGACCCGCGCAGTTTCGAACTTCATGACTGCCGCCGCGAATTCGACCGTCTGCGGATCTTCGAGACACAACATGGTCTGGGAGTCGTTCTCAAGCATCCCAGGGGTGGGGTATTCTCGAACGACGGAGTGATTGTGTGAGCCACGGATTGTGTGGGCTGTCACTGCGGCGCGCGGGGAATTCTCGTTCGCGCTATTCAGGGAGTCATCATGATGCGTATCGCCATGGTTTTTGACAATCAGGTTCGTCCTGATACCACCGGCGTGTATTGTCGGCGCGCCTTGGGGCGATTGGCACAGATTGAGCACTTTCTGCCGCAGGAGATCTCCCGCATTCCGCAGGGAGCGTTCGATTTGTACGTGAATATCGACGATGGATTGCGTTATCGCTTTCCACGGAAGTTGCGCCCCAGCGTGTGGTGGGCGATCGACACGCACCTCGACTTGCCGTGGTATCTGGAAAAAGCCAGCGACTTCGACCATGTGTACGTGGCTCAGCGAGATGGTGCAGAAGCCTTGAAAAAGGCTGGATTACCGGCACGCTGGCTGCCACTTGCGGCTGATGCAGAGCTACACCGTCCCCACGTTGTCACTCCACAGTACGATGTCTGCTTCGTGGGTAACTTGTTTCCCGGTTTGCGCACTGACCTGCTCACCTTGATCCGGAACCATTTCTCTCGCACTTTTGTCGGCCAGGCTTTTTTTGACGACATGGCGCGGATCTACTCCGCGTCCAGAGTCATTTTCAACTGTAGCCTCCGCAACGATGTCAACATGCGGGTCTTCGAATCGCTGGCCTGCGGGGGGTTTTTGATGACCAATGACCTGACTGCGAATGGACTGGCGGAACTTCTGGTAGATGGTCGCGAACTGGCCACCTATAAGTCCGCTGATGAACTGCTTGACAAGATTCGTTTCTATTTGAGCCACGACGACCTCAGGCGGCGCATCTCTCAGGCGGGCCGCGCGACAGTCCTCAAGTATCACACCTATTTTCGCCGCATGCGAACGATCTTGGAAGAGTGTTGCACGACAACCCCGACAGGAGTGGTCGTCTCGGTGGTGGGGCCACAGTCGACGAATCCGCAGCGGCAGCCGGTAGTCGCGGCGGCTACACTCAACCCACCGCAATTGGCGGGCTCTCAGCAAGTAAAACCAATCTCGCGAACGCCCCTGACGTCCATCATTCTGGTCACGCACAATGAGTGGAATTATACCGCTGCCTGTATCGCCAGTATCCGACGGTCGACGCCTCAACCATTCGAACTGATTGTCGTGGATAATGCCTCAACCGACGCCACGACCCATGTATTGCGAAAAGACACTGCGATACGACTGATTTGTAATTCAGAAAATCGTGGGTTTCCGGCTGCGGCCAACCAGGGACTGTGTGCATCGACCGGTGACGTGTTTGTGCTGCTCAATAACGACACACTCGTGCCCCCTGGTTGGTTGCGACCACTACTGCAGGCGGCCAGTGATCCCCAGATCGGTTTGGTGGGTCCGGTTTCAAATCAGGTGAGTGGTCCACAGCAAATTCAGGTTCCGTATGTCGATGTCGATCTCATGGAGGTTTTTGCCGCGGATTGGTCAAGCGCCAATGCGGGAGTTCGCGTCGCCAGCGATCGCCTCGTGGGATTCTGTCTCGCATTTCGCCGTGATGTTGTCGATCGAATCGGCCTGCTTGACGAGCGATTTGGGATCGGCAACTTTGAGGATGACGACTATTGTCTGAGGGCGCGGCGTGCAAACTTCCAGAACGTCATCGCGGTGGACTCCTTCGTGCATCATTTCGGGCACCGCAGCTTTATTGGCAGCGGAGTCGATTTCGGCGAAATACTTCGTGCCAATCAGCTGCAATTCGAACAGAAATGGGGTCCACTTGCCGAGGCGACAACTCCCTCGCTCCAACCCGGAACGGCAAGCACTCCACCCGCGGCGATGGCGACCGCTGCGTCGCCGCGTCCCCTGCGGGCGCAGTCGGGATTTCACATCTCACGGTACCCGCAGGGAGGACTGCGATTATCTTTGAATCGCCGCAATCTTTCCCTGTGCATGATCGTTCGAGACAACGACAAGACGATTGGTGCTGCTCTGGCCAGCATCTACCGCTGGGTCGACGAGATCATCATCGTCGACACCGGCTCAACGGACAGAACAATCGAGATTTGCCGTAGCTATGGCGCGCGCGTCGAGTATTTCCAATGGTGTGACGATTTCTCAGCAGCCCGGAATGAGTCGTTGAAGTACGCCACCGGCGACTGGATCTTCTGGATGGACTCCGACGACACGATCCCGGAGGACTGCTCGCGACAACTCCGCCAATTGGTTGATGGCCCGCATGAAGATGCAGTTCTCGGGTACGTCATGCAGGTCCATTGCCCCGGTCCCGGGCACGACAACGATGGCGGCGCCGAAGTCACGGTAGTCGACCACCTCAAGCTCTTCAGACGGGTTCCCGGACTCGTGTTCGAACGTCGTATCCACGAGCAGCTTCTGCCGTCCATCCACCGACTGGGCGGGGAATACCGTTGGACCGATCTGTATGTCGTGCATTCTGGTTACGACCACTCGACGGCGACGCGGGCGAAGAAGCTGGAACGCGATTTGCGGATTCTCAATCTCGAGCGGGCCCAAGAACCGAACCACCCGTTCCTGTTGTTCAATTTGGGAATGACCTACGCCGACGCGCGCCGCTGGGATCGCGCGATCGAAGACCTGCGCCGGTGCATCGAGGTCTCGGCCCCGCATGAATCCCAAGTGCCGAAGGCCCACGCGCTGCTGATCAACGCGTTGTTTCAGGCCGAGCTATTCGACGAGGCGCTCCAGGCGTGTGAAACCGCCTTGTCGTCGTTCCCCGACGACAAGGAGATTCGCTTCCGCCATGGTCTGGTCGAGATGGCCGCTGGTCGATTCGAATCGGCCGCGCGGGCATTCGAGGTCGTGCTCGAGTGCCCCGCTGAGCGCAAGTTCCTCAGCGTCGACAGGCATTTGGCAGGGTACAAGGCGCGGCACAACTTGGCGATTGCACGCCAAGCGACGGGCGATCACGCAGCCGCGTTATCGCATTGGCGGAGGGTGCTTGATGAACAACCTGGATTCCGGCCGGCCATCCGCGGCGCGGCCGAGTCGATGATCGAACTTGACCTTCGCGAGGATTTGCTGGCGTTTCTCGACGAACTCGCGGCCAATCATTCGACCGCACCCGCGGGGCGCGTGGTCGCGGCACTCGACGCTGCGGCTCGCGGCGACGCCGTCGGGCGCCAAGCGGCGTTGCGTGCCGGACGGTTGGAGTTCCCGTCGGACGTTGAATTGATGAGGGAGTGGTGTCGATACCGTTTCGAAGAGGGGGATTGGCGGGAAGCGGCGATTGGCTTGCGGGAACTTGTCGACCACGATCCGGACGACCCGAGCGCGCGACTCAATTTGGCGATCGCGCTCGTGCGAGCGGGATCGCCCGATGAGGCAGTGGCGCATGTCGAGCGATCACTGGAACTTCGCCCGGGCCATGAGTCGGCGTTGGAGTTGGCGAGGACACTGCGGACGAACGGTGGCGCCGATTGACCAGGTCGCGGGGCGAATCAGTGGGATTTCGCAACCGCGTTCACTTTGCGCAAGAAATTGTCAGGCACGTCCCTTGACACGCGGGACGTCGCGCAGTCAACATTGCGGGATTCAGAGCATGGTGAAACGCTCTGGTGAACGAACTTGGGACAATGGGCGAGAAGCGTCGACGAAAAGTTGCGACTTCAGTTCGTCGAGAGATCGAGTCCAATCGCCTTCAATTCCGCTGGAACAAGCGATGGATGTTGGATAGTTTGTGAGTCAACTTGCTGAGTCGAGCTGTTGGTCTTGAACCAGTAAACCCGTGCTTTTGACTTGAACTGTTGGGATGTGGCGGCGGTTTGCTGGAGTGATTCGCTTGAATCGATCCTGATTTGGCTTGCCACTGGAGGAGTCACTTATGACCCCAAATTCGAACCCGGCGAGGTGCGACGCCCTCACGGTGGGGTGTTGCTCGAACGCGATGCCCCAGGTGCTGACGATTACGGTCACCACGGCCTGCGGGACCTACACGGGGCAGCTTTACTTGGGCGATGGTTACTGCACCAGCACGCCGCCGGCCACACCGGGGTGGAAAGGTTCCGTTGCCACGCAGTGCAAAGTCATTCCGGGTGGTTCTTGTGTCTCGCGCACGATGAATTTCACTCTCTGTTGCCTGAGCGGCAATTTTTGGTTGCTGACGGTCGATTGTGGTGGGGGGACCGCCAACGCCCAGCCAACGGCCGCCGTTTGCTCCCCTCTTAGCCTGACGTGGACGACGCTCTCGTCCCCATCTTGTGGATGCGTTCCAACACCAACGATCACCGTCACCGAATGACACTCTGTTCGTAGTTTCCATCGCCAGATGGCTTTCGTGAACAGCGATGGCGGTCGATGTTTGGATCAAAGAAGTTTCGACTTCGGGGCTTTCTCGCATGTCCGTCACTCGAGCCAACCCGGACTGCGCGATAACTCCTTGTGACTGTCAGCCCAATTCGTTTCCCTTCGCTTGCCAACGCCATGGCTGTGACAAGACTGAGCATTGGTGGAAGCTCTGCCGCGAACGGCCGGAGTATTTCGCGATTTGGGAGCGAAAACTTGGACCTGGTCAGGTGTTGCCCGCTTCCGGCGAGTCCACCTCCGGTGACGCGCGGCCGCCATCGATGGCGGCGCGGCTGTGGAGTTTGTCCCGCGCCTTGGTCGAATTCGTCTTCGATGGTTGCGAGACAGTCACCGCCGACCAGTACGAAGACCGCCTGCGATTGTGTGATTCGTGTGGCGAGCGACAAGAAGATCAGTGCGGTGCGTGCGGATGCTTGCTCTCAATCAAGGCCAAAGGGCGGGTCTGGACATGCCCGCTTGGAAAGTGGCCCAGGATCGAGTCGTCGGGCTGAGCGAAGCCCCCGGTCGCGGCGGGGCGTGGCACCACACGACTGTCGCCGTGGAGACACGACTTCAAAAACTCGCGCATTCGATTTGAGCTTCCCGGGAGTTCCGGGCTCCGGGGGGCTCCGATCGCGTGGCTTTGGCCGCCAGGCCGATGACCTCTACCGTCAAGTTCCGTGTGCGGTCGTCGCCAGTGCTGTTCCTTCCCGTCCCTGATTCCCTTTTTGCCCAGCGTTCACCATGTCGAACAACACTGCGGGCTGCGGTTGCGGGTGGGGCGCTGCGGGGGGTTGCGTCAATGAAGTGACCGCCCATGTCCCGGGTGGGCCG
>Ga0315900_10007408_pt1 | contig 14417 bp, 15 predicted proteins | sample LakEriMetagenome_FD_203521 | JGI IMG/M metagenome (GOLD analysis project Ga0315900, IMG submission 203521) | Freshwater fungal communities from buoy surface, Lake Erie, Ohio, United States - Buoy 12 MA114 | ecosystem: Environmental > Aquatic > Freshwater > Lake > Lake biofilm | place: USA: Lake...
CATTTTGGCTTAAGGAGTGCCGCAGTCCTGAAATTCTCTTGGAACTTGCGCGGCGTTTTCCGGACGAGACAATTTCAGAAGCCAAACATCGCCCCTTGTTAGATGCAACTCTCAATCAAGATTCTGATCTAGTAGAAGAAGCTCTCGAAAGCGAACGCCTTGCCGTTGTAGCGGAAGACAAAGCCTACTGGAAGCCCCTGCGCGAAGAATTAGAACTGATGAGAAAAGAATTACGCTCAGCAACGTAGCGGCGCTCATCGGTCGCCGTCTTCTTCCAAAGGTAGGGTCGTCGCGGCCTGGCTGTAAGGAGCACGGACATTCCTGTCCGTGATATTTATAAGGGGTAGGGTCGCCTGGCCTCAGTCGACCCAATTTAAAAATCTCAACGGACGAGTCATCTGACGAACGTGAGAGCTACCCAGATGCCCGCATCAGATTTCCCATTCATATTTATCTTCAAAACGACCGACTTGTCCTCCGTAGCATGCGAAGGAGGAAGGCTTGTAGGTCGTTTGGACGTGTAATAGCGCGCCCGTAGGGTGAGTGGTCGTGGGGCGACCACGAATCAATCGACTCGGCGAGGCGACCCTACCTTTTAAATAAATTTCCCTCTTCATTCGTGGCCTTCGTGTAATTTGACTATATTTCACTCCGTCCAAGCAGTTTGTGCTTCGCTTTGTAAGGAGTTCGCTATGCTCACAGAGCGTTGTGGTTAAAATTCTTCACTTAATTTATCGCTTCGCAGCCGGCCAGAGGAGCGGCTCTCCGGTATTCTACTCCGTGTTTTCCGTGCAATCCGTGGTCAAACTTCTTCCTTAGCGTTCACTTGTCCGTCGTAGATTCAGCGAAGTCGGATCGTCAACGCTTTGTGAGCATTAGCGAACTCCTGTAATAAGACAAAGTCCTTACTGCTTGGACGGAGTGAAACGTAGTCAATCAACTCTTCCTCTTTGTATAACCAAGCCGGCCAGAGGCACGGCTCTCCGGTATTCTAGTTTTGACATTTAGACATTTTTGAGCATATTTGTGTCATGAAAGAAAATTCCATTTTACTCCGTGCTCGAGTGCCTGAATTGCGCTACCGCAAAGCGGAAAAAGTATTGAAACGATTGGGAATGAATCCCGGAGATGCTGTGAATTTATTATTGGCTCAAATCGAGTTGAGGCAGGGGCTTCCATTTGACGTCACCATCAAACAAGAAAGATTGTTGAGCCCACAACAACAGATGCAAGTTTGGACGGAGGGACTGGGTGAATACTGAGCCAAAACCTGATGAAGTATGGCTTGCTGATCTGGGTATGACGGCAAAGTCTCGACCTGTGCTTGTTCTTGCATACCCAACCATGGAAGACGCACGTGCCTTAGTGATTGTTGCTCCACTGACTTCACAAATAAGAGGAATGAGAGGCGAAGTCGAAATTGGAAAACCAAAATGGTTACCCAAGCAATCCGCCGTCAATGTCCAAGGACTCGCAAGTTTTGACCGACATGTTTTAAGTCGAAAACTAGGTGTGTTAGATCCACTCACTGTTCAGAAAATAAAATCCGCATTGCGTGATATTCTGAATCTTTGATGCAGCGAAAATAGAAAGCCGGTGATTCGATGTTCGACCTTCGACCTTCGACCTTCGACCTTCGACCTTTAGACTTTCAGACTTCTTCATCCGACTCACTAAGCCGGCCAGAGGCGCGGCTCTCCAGTATTCTACTCCGTGTACTCCGTGCTCTCCGTGGTTCAACTTCTTTATATGTATCTCGCTTCGCAGCCAGCCAGAGGCGCGGCTCTCCAGTATCACTGCTCACTCGGCACGATTCATTCTCTTAATCTACGCTCGAAAATCATTTGATTTTCTCCCAATCGATCTGCGTTGCTCCGTATTCTTGGAGGAATGTTTTAAGTTTAGCATCCGCCTCTTCGAGGGGGATTTTTTTTTGTATCCATGGAAGGTTGCCGTACCAGGTCGAGATGGATACGTAGGCCCAGCGTTGATCGAGACCGAGGAGGAGCCGATCTTTCATATCTAATAGGGTTCGATCGAGGTGGTCGTGGGTGGTGAGGTGGCTACCTACAAAGAAGTAGTAGGTAACGCAGTCGAAGGATTGATATTCTGTCTGCTCATCATTGGTCGGGATGGATTGCACGGAGAGCAATCGGCGGACGGTGATTTTTCGGCCGTTATCCAAGGTGATAATAATATCTGTGGTGTTATTGATGATGTGCCCCTGAGAAGGCATACAGCGTTCGGGGCGGTGGATGGAGTTATTGAGATCGTGACCCGAGAGCACGATGGAGAGATCGATCCGATCTGGTATAGGGTTTCCGTATAGCAGATCGAATTCACCGGGACGTGCTTTGAGGCAGATCGCTTTGGAGAACTCGGTATCGGCTGCAAGGGTATCGATTTCTTCCTTACTTGCTGGGATAGGTCGGAAGACCCAGCCAGCGACGCTGGCTGGGAGTTTCATGCTGACGGCGGACGGGATCATGGATCCGGTTTGCGGCAAGAGATAGACCAGCACCAAGAGCAGAGCTATGCACAGAGGAAGCAACACGTATCGAACTTTCGGTAACATCAAGGTAAAGATCAGGGGCTTGTAGGATTGCTCTGGACGGAAACTCTGCGGACTTGGCGGCGCTTGCCTTTTTTCCATGGCAAACCACCTTCTAACAGGGAATGAATCATCAATAGTAGAAACATTGAAAACGGATAGAACAGCAGCAAACCAGACCAATCATGCCAAGTGGTGGATGCCCATTTCTGATCGCCATATTCCGCAATAAGGAAAATGGAAATGATACGCAGGGAATTACCAATGATAGCTAAGGGGATGGCACTGAGGAACAGGACCGCTTTTTTCCAGAGCGAAAATTTTGCAACAAACGCCCAAGCGGCGGAAATCATCAGCAATGCCATAAGCGAGCGAATACCACTACAACCATGCGCGATACTGAGTGGTTTCCAATCGCCTTCCACAGGTAATACCATGGTGCCTTTGGTGAAGGTTTCCACACCAAACAAACCCGATCCATGATGCGCGAGGTATGTAGCTAACAATTGCAGATGCGTGGTGGCTTGCTGGAAGGAAGGCAAAGGTATAGCAATCCAGATAAAAAACAAAGGGAAGGCCAAGATTTTAGCAACCTGCCAACCCCAAAGATATAGTACGGAGCCCCAAAGTATGAAAGGCAATCCCCCAACCGCCACGCGTGGCTGCAGGGTTCGATAGGCTATTAGATAAAACAGACAACCCAGAACAATCCATGCCAAACCCCATAAGCTTCCGGGTTGAATTAAAGCTCTAATATCCCTGAACCGATAAACGATCAGTCCGATGATGACAAACGGCACAATTTTTCCATGTTCGTAATCTGTTACAGGAGTCCAAGTGCTACGCAACCAGCCCAAGGCAGATCGTCCATGCCCCGGGCCGTATCGAGTCTCGAAGCAAAAAAACCAGACAAGAACCAACGTCGTCACCCCAACAGAAACCCAAAGTCCCCAGTTGATCCCTACAGCACGAGAACCAGATGCTTCTGGGCTGGTTGTGGAAGTGGATGAGGACATGGTGGATAAGATGGTCAAAGAAATATGAAATTTCAAATCTCAAATTTCAAATCTCAAGAAGAGAGGAGGAAGAGTCACTGGTGTCGAAGGTCTAAAGGTCGATGTTCCAACTTTACATAAGCCAAATCGCACCAGCGATTGTAACTCAGACTTTCAGACTTTCAGACCTTCGACTCAATGGATCATCAAGCCGGCCAGAGGCGCGGCTCTCCGGTATCAATGCTCACTTGGCACTTTCCCCCCTCTATAAAGCATGCCGAAGACTCCCCAGCAGATAGCGATGATGCCGGCTAGGATCCACCAGAAATTTTCCCAACCGTTGCCTTGATCATCGACGCAGGCGCTGCGTAGCCATGCGCAGAAATAAGCTCCAAACAACGGGCCGATACCGGATGACATGAGTCCGAACAAACCTTGTGCTTGTCCGCGCATGGCGGGATCGACGCGTTTATCAAGATAGACTTGAGCGCTGACAAAATAGATTGTGTAACAAACTCCGTGCAGAGCGACGCCTGCGAAGTGCCAGTTGATCACTCCGCTAAAGCCCGAGTAACCGCTCATGGCGTAACTAAGAATCGACAAACCTAAGCCCCACATCATGAGTGTTTTTAGTTTGTATTTCAGCATCATGGATCCTAACAGAAACATAGCGAACACTTCAGAGAACTGGGCCACGCTGACGGATGCCGTGGGTGCTTTATTTCCGAGGTCTTTGAACATTTCCGCGGAATACATGTAGAACGCGATTAGCGGCACGGAAAACAAACCTGTAACTCCGAACAACACGGCGTGGTCGCGATTTTTAAACAGTTTAAAACTGTCCAGACCCATTGCGCTTTTCCATGATTTACCTAGCCCCAAAGGTGGCGTATTAGGAAGATAAAATGCCAATATACCTGCAGCGATGCGTGCGGCTCCCGCGGCGTAGCCGCAATTCACTGAAGTATCGGCATTCAACACGTAGCTGATCAAAAAACCCGCAGCCATCCATCCGAATGTTGCGCCCACTCTTACCATCGGATAATGGCGTTCACCATGTGTTAGATGTGTTAGGCTGATCGTAGCCATTAATCCCCATGTGGGACCCGAAACCAAAGAATACATGGCAAGGCCGAACAAAAACCAAACTGGACTCCAACCGAGATCCAGAGCGAGGAAGGCGAAAACAATAGTCACGGCACCGAGCAAAGAGCTCCAGCCCATGAGTTTCTGTGCGGACATCCTCTCATCCGCAAGCGCACCGCCCACCAAAGGCGAGATCAGAGATGCGATGGGCGCCATCGCAAACGCCAATGCTTGCCAGCCTTGCAAGCCTTCTGCTTTCAGAACATTGGTCAGGGAAGGCACCCAGAACCCTGGTGCCATGCCATGAAAAAAAAACGCCAACCACAACAGCGGAAACGTTCCTTTCTTATACTCCTTTTCCTCCACAGCCCTTGGTTAGCTGGAATTTCGAAGCGCGCAAGAGCGATGAGTTCTAAAATCCGCAGGTGAAGCGCTTTCAGGGGAGTTCTTGGTTCTTAGTTAGGCTGCGCAGTAGTCGTTCCTGGTTCTTAGTTCCTAGTTCTTAGTTGGGCTGCGCTCCTAAACATTGGCCAACCAAGAACCAAGAACCACAAAGCCGAGTAAGCGCTAGCGAACCTTCATCTTATGACGAAGTCCTGACCGCTTGGACGGAGCGCAGCGGAGTCAAACCAAGAACTAAGAACTAAGAACCCAGTATCACCCCCGCACAACGATCCGCCTCCGCCAAAGCCTGCATGTTCTTTTCAGCTCCACCGATCAAATATCCATCTTCCTTCAGTTTTTCCAATCCGCGTATCACCCGTGCTTCTGGCTTTAGCCGTGGCATATCCAAGACACCCACTTTCGCTCCTCCAGTGAGCGCTTCATAAACCATCGATACCGAGTCCTCGGTCACCCAAACCTCTGACGCAGTGGAAAGTTTTCCTGCCAACCAACCAGGCTTTGTGTCTTGGTGTGGGAAAATGGTTAGATTCGGAATTTTATTTTCCAAGTGTTTGAGAAAATCACCCGGTGTCCGTCTTGAATCTGCAACCTGCCATGTTCCGTCCCTCGCAATCTCACAAATCTGCTCAATCAATTTTTTTTCATCAAACCCATGAATCTTCGATGGACCGCCGATCAAAAATATTTTCTCCGATCTGTCCCCCTCCACTGGAATCACCCGATTCAATGCGCCTTTGCTGATTATCAAATTCTCGAAGTCAGGGGTCGATTTAAAATCATGCTCCGGTGCGACACACCAATCAAACAACGCGATCGGCCAAAACGGTTTCATCAAAACGATACTCCGCGCATCGAATTTACGCGCCAACCACCACAACACGATATGTGTGCTGCTTCCTGCAGAAATAACATAGTCAGGCTTTGGAAATTCGCGGCTGAACTCCAGTGCCTCACTGACCCTACACCAAATATTTTTTTTCACATCAACGCGCACCAGATGGATCTCCGCATGCACACGACGCGCCATGGCCTCAGCCAGCCCGAGCGATTGGTTCTCGTGACCCGCTTTACCATCGCTGACAACTAATATGTGAAGTGACGCTCTCAATCTCAATCAAGGGTGAATGTTTCTGAGCTAATTTGCAAAAACGAAATAAACACCCTAGTTCTTGGTTCTTGGTTCCTAGTCCTTAGTTAGCGCTCCGCTCTCTTCATCTTCTTAACCGCAATAGAGTGAGCAGTAGTACCGGAGAGCCGTGCCTCTGGCCGGCTTGGGAAGTCGCATGAAGAGGTCAAAAGTCGAAAGTCTTAAAGTCCTGGTTTCAATCGCTGGTGCGATTATTCTATAAAACTGGAACATCAACTTCTCGTCCTTCGTAGCCTTGGGGCGAAGTAGGATCGACCTTAAGACTTTTTAGACCTTTGACTCCTATCTACGTTCACTCTGCTTTCAGGCCTCCTCTATCGCCCAATCTTCCACGACTAGATTAGGCACGCGGTTGAATTCTCGGGTGTTATGAGTGACTAGGGTGAGACCGGCCGCGCGACTATGTGCTGCGATGAGTAAATCCATCGAGAGCACCAAACATCACAGCCCAATCGTGATTTTTAGGCAATAGACTGGTTACCAAAAGTCCTTACGCAAAAGGGAGATTTTTTAGTTTTGGTTCGTGCCGCTGGCGCGGGTAGTTAGCTCCAGTCCCGGCGAATGAGTGGCAATTCCTGCGTTATTCTTCGGTTGTGGATGTTCATCCACGCCCTCATCACGCCTTGGACTCGCCACTCATTCGCTCGGCCTTTCACGCAAGGACTTTTGGCAAACAGTCTACTCCGGGAAAAGAAACTCATCAGTCCTAACAAACTGAGTGATCTGCTCGGTTGGAAACATTCCGGATTCCACGTTCACGACGGCCGGGACGACCTTATCGATGCGAATAACCACGGAGGCCGCAAGCGACTCGCTGAATACCTGCTACGACATCCATTCTCGCTGCAGAAAATCACCTGGAACGCCACCAGTAAAACCGTCATCTACCGCTCCAAGCGCCATCACAACACCAAACGCAATTTCGAAATTTTCAAGGCTCCCGATTTCATTGCAGCAGCCCTCTTGCATCTGCCTCCCAAAGGACAACAAATGGTTCGCTACTATGGCGTTTATTCTAACAAAGTCCGTGGACGAGTTGCGAACAAAACACCGTCCTTGATCACTGAGATTACTGTTAGTCCTATAGTTACCTCTCGAAATCAAACATCAACAATCGTCAATCATCAATCGGAGTTCATACTCGTTGAGCCACCAGCCAAGCGCAGCGCTCGACTCATGCGCCCCTTGTGGCGTGATCTCATTTTACAAGTTTGGGGTGGTGATCCTCTCGAATGTCCCTGCTGCCACGGCACGATGAAAATCAAGCGGCCCGTGCTGCGCCGTGAGGAAGTCGAATTCTTTCTCCGTCTGCATGGACTCTGGGAAGACGTGGTGCGTTTACCCAGACCACCGCCACCACCTTTCGACATCGAGAATCTCCAGCGCATCGAGCCGCCCTGGCGAGCTATCAAGGAATGGATTGCCGTCGCTCCGCTCTGGCCATGCAGAATGCAAGATCCTCCTCCGGATCTTGATTTTCATGATTCGCCGCCTGAGTGCGGCGGTGGCGTTCCCGATGACGAACCTGATCTCGATTGGTTCAATCGTTCAAGGAACCCATCGAATCCCGACCCTGATGGCTTTGACCAACGCCAAACATGGAAGCCCAAGGAAATCCATTTGGAAGACGGCCGCATTTTGGTTTTCGATTAAAACTGATAAGCAGAACGCTAAAAAATTGACCCCGCAGCAAGCCGAAAGCCGCAGCAGGGCGGGGGAGCTGTGCCCTTAAATCTGCAAACCTTGGCTAAATGATCGGAAATAAGCGTCTTTGACTCTCTAATTTCAGCTTTTTAGATTTTCAGCATTTTAGCTTTTACCAAAAAAATTCCCCTTTTCCCCCGCAACCCCCTTTTCCCCTTCCCAGACCGGCTCCCTAGTGTATTCTCCGCGTTAGGTGAAAAAGCAAATTCCTAGCATTTAAACCCCTGCGCTTCCATGACTCCGACGCTTTGTCTCCATCTATCGGCCGCTACCAATCCTTCACCAGCGACGAGTTCCAAGCCACCGATGACAATCTCCCCCTACGCATCCATTCCACCAGCGAAGGTGCCACCTTCTTCGACGACCTCCACTTCGAATTCGTCGCCGAAGCCGCAGAAAATCACTGAAGCCGGACACACCATCAAATTTTTGAGCAAATCGTGTAACGTTTCTCTGTTGTAAGGCTTAACTAGTGAATAAAGACATTTCTATTGAACATTCCTCATCCTCTATTTTGAAATCAACCCTCGTGAAATCAACCCTCGCCCGCCGCTCCTTTCTTCTTGGAAGCATATTCCTCACTGCGTCCCCATTATCCGCCGTGGTCGTTACCAACCCGGGCTTTGAACTCAATAACCCGGGCGGCAACGGTTACGGAGCGATCACCGGCTGGACAAATCCCGGCAATTCCGGTGTGAACAACGCGTCCCAACCCTTTCTTGAACAAGCCGCTCACGGCGGCACCCGGGTCGCGTTCATCCAAGGGAGCGGAACGATTTCGCAGACCCTTACGGGCTTCGACCCCACCAAGACCTATTCCGTCACCTATTTCGTAAGTGAGCGGGGAAACGCTGCTGCTGGTGCACCCGCATCCAGCACCTCCGTCTCGCTGAATGGTGGCACCACCTCCTTTTCCTACTCGGGAAATATCGTCAAGACCGACGCTTTCCGCCGCGTGGTCAGCGGCCCGTTGGCAGTATCCGGCGTGAGTTCCACCATTCAACTCAATGCAATAGGCGTGAGTGGCGACAATACCTTGCTAATCGATTCCGTGACCGTGGGCCGCGCCGTGCCGGTGGTCACCAACGGAGGATTCGAGACTCCCGTGCAACCGGGTGGAGGTTTCGAGCAGGCCAACGGTGGGGGGGGGTGGTTCCCTAGCCGGCTCGACGTGGAGTTTTGTTGACGGCGGTGGCATCACAAGGAACAGCAGTGCCTTTGCTCCTCCAGCGGCTCCCGAAGGATCCCAAGCGGCCATCTTGCAACAGGCCAGTCAGTTCAGCACCACAGTGAGCGGCTTCGAGGCGGGCGTGAGCTACAGCCTCAGCTTTGAGGCCGCAGGCCGGACGGGTGGCGCTAATCCATTCCAGGTGCTCCTGAACGGTAGCGCGCTCACCTTTGGCGCATCCACCACCATCACTCCGTCCGTCGGTTCGTATGGCAGCTTCACCAGCACCGCGTTCACTACCACCGGAGGCCCATTTTCACTCGCCTTCATCGGCACGAATCCGAGCGGTGACAAAGTCAGTTTCATCGACGATATTCGTTTCAATTTTGTCGCCGAGGCGATCCCCGAACCCTCCTCCGCTCTCCTCGGCGGTCTTGCGACGCTGCTGCTTCTCCGCCGCCGCCGCTGAGACTGGCTGATCACCTGCTAACAAATCGCCTTTCACCGTGTCACACAGAGTTGCTGAATTCACTTCACGTGCTCTGTCGTTGGGAATGTTACTGATCGCGTTGGCAGCGCAGGGCGCGTATGCCTTCAACGCCCTATATCCCTTCGAGTTTAACACGGCGGGTAACGCCGGGGGCTGGGTTCCCACCAGCACTACTTTTGTCGTCAACCCCCTTTTCCCCTTCCCAGACCGGCTCCCTAGTGTATTCTCCGCGTTAGGTGAAAAAGCAAATTCCTAGCATTTCATTTGTCCAGTATTTTTCCACAGAGGGACAGACCCAAATGGCCTACAGTATTTTTCCACAGAGGGACAGACCCGAATGGCCTTAGTCAGACTAACTTTTCAACCTCTCCAGTTTTCGGGGGGCGCGCCATGTCCCCTTGTGGTTAAAAGATGAAACGGAAAGTTCATCAATCCCTTGGCAACGCAAGAGATTGATGAACATGAGATTAGCTCTATATATCGCCACCCCACCTTAATTTATAGGAGAAAGGACTACTACTTGGTTTCTCACCTTATACCGATAGTTAGTTTTATCACAGATGTATTTGAGGGCAACATCCAGCGGAACGTTGCGCAAACGAAGCTCGTCAATACGCGCTGCACCTAAATCACCGCCACCTCCCAATAAATCCTCACCCGCTGGCAATTCTCCTTCTGCAGGAACCAAACCGCCACCTAGGCTACTTTTGGGACGACGAATGACCAAGTTGACGCCTTTTTTTGCGGGGTCGAGCTCACTCACATCAAGTTCACCAGCACGCAAGCGAAGATAATCAATCGCTTCTTCAACCGTTCTGTCCTCGAAATCAATTCTAGGAATGATGATGTTGCGAAGTTTTGCATTGATAGCAACAACGCCATCGGTTTGGCCAGGGCCTCTGGTTGTTACCGGATCTAACGTCGGGACATCGGCAGGGATAGATAACTCCCATGCTTGGTCGACTTGCATCAACAACTCAGCGCGAGTTTGACCATAGGCGGCACGGTAACAATCGCTTTTCGACTGTGCAATTTTTTCCATCCCACGACGAGCAGCTTCGTTGTGTGGATCAATGCGAAGAACATCTTCATACTCTTTTTTTGCGAGATCGTATTTACCGAGATCATAGTAGCCTTGTGCCATGTAGAGAGTGCGGCGAACTTGATCGACCTTCTTGACATGACCATGGGTAAGCGCAGGGTTTGTGCGGATGGGATCATCCAAATAAGCCAACTCAGTTTTAGCGGTGGCGTTTTCAGGATCCATGTCTGGAGCGAGAACTATCGAAAAGTTTTCCACCGAGTAGCGGTAGTGGATTTTGTCACACATTAATTTAAGTACCGTGCTTAAGGGCACGTTTCTTAGTTTCAACTCATCGATTTTGATAGCTGCAGCGCCCTCATTCGGATTTAGAATCACAAAATTTAAACCTTTTTTCGCAGGATCCAATTCTTCCTCATCGAACTCTGCTGCGCGCATACGAAGATAATCGATAGATTCTTGGAGGGTTCTGTCTTCAAAATCAATGCGCGGGATAATGATCGAATTGAGTTTGTTTTGTATCTCAACCGTTGCTTCATCCACCTTGGCTGCAGGAAGTGGAATTACCCCCTCCATGGGTTTACTTGGCTGATCATTCGGGGCGAGAACTACCGAAAAGTTTTCCACCGTGTAGCGGTAGTGGGTTTTGTCACATATTAATTTGAGTGCCGTGCTTAAGGGCACGTTTCTCAGTCTCAACTCATCGATTTTGATAGCTGCAGCGCCCTCATTCGGATTGAGAATCACAAAATTGAAGCCCTTCTTCTTCGGATCCAATTCTTTCTCATCTAACGCTGCTGCGCGCAGACGAAGATAATCGATAGATTCTTGGAGGGTTCTGTCTTCAAAATCAATGCGCGGAATAATGATCGAATTGAGTTTGTTTTGTATCTCAACCGTTGCTTCATCCACTTTTAATTCAGCGGGCGCAGCTGCCACTTCTTGAGGCTTGGCTTCTTGACCTTTCGTAATTCCAAAGACCATGAGTAACGTAACGATAGAACCACCTACAGCTTGCCATAAGAATCGATTCGGACGGTGTGCAGAAATTTCTTTAATTCGGGATTTGATTTCAGAATCTCGCTCAAAAATTCCGACGAAGCCAAGGCTCAGCATTCGCGATGGTGCCACGCACTCAAGCTTAAGCAACGCACTGCCATATTCTGCACGGTAATCTTTAGCATCGATCGAGAGCACGCTTGCATCACAAGCAGCTTCACGATCTGCACGCATTCTAGCAAAAGCGAACCAAAGAAGCGGATTAAACCAATGCGCGGCTTGTAACACGCATACTAACCAGTTCAGTTGTAGATCGAGTCGCTTCAAGTGAGTTAACTCATGGAGCAAGATCAAACGAACTTCAGATGCACTGAAACCTTCAGGAAAACCGGCAGGCAGAAGCAGAATGGGGCGAATAAATCCGGTCACTGCGGGGCTTGCGACCGACGAGGAAATTAAAGTCTGTGGCGTACGTTTGAGACCCACTTCACGAGCTGCTTCGTCGATACTTGCTTGCAGCATACGATCCGGTGTTATAGCGTTTGTCCGTATCCGGAGCATGTTCTGGCGGTATCCAATGATACCCGCAGCCAACACTCCACAAGCTCCGACAAGCCATGCGATGGCGAAATAATTCACGGGCGCGGCGACGTTGATTGGAGATGCAGTTTTCATTTCTGCCTCGACTTCAGGCGCAGGCATGGCGCTGATGGAAGTTTCAGTAGAGCCACTTGAGCTAACAAATACTTCAGAAGCTGTGGTCGGTTGTTCTGCTGCTTTAGGAAATAAGCCGAACGAGGCTTCAGGCAAAACAGGGATAACTAGGACTGCCAACATCGGCAACCACAAGGCATGACGCCAACCAGCAGACAGCCAGCGGCGGACAATCATTCGGATAAAAAGTACCGCGACGACGAGGACGGATGCTCGTAGAGTTGCGGCGAGTAGCCATTCGAATACGGTATCAATGGTGTTCATAATTTATTCGGGGGTTATTGGATTTGGTTTCGGAGAAATGTTTGAATCTAACGGTTATTCTTGATGGATTGATCGAGCATCTTTTTGAGTTCGCTGGCTTCTTCTGGTGTCAGCCGCGCGTTCTGGGCGAAATGAATGAGCAATGATTTCGATGCACCTTGAAAAATGCGATCCAGGAAAGATGAACTTTCCGCCTGCACACAAAGCTCGCGTTTAACCGCAGGCACAAAGTGTTTGGGCTGAACGCTTGGATCGACGAACGTGAGAGCACCCTTTTCCACCAAACGAGTGAGCAGCGTGCGCACCGTGTTCTCGGCCCAGCCGGTTGATGCTTGCAGGGATTTTGCCACGGCGGACGCTGTTTGCGGGGAGTTCTCCCATAACGCCTCCATCACGATCCATTCGGTTTCAGAAATATTTGGTGCTTTCATATGCTTTTTAAAAAAGTCGCATGAATTCACACTACATTTGTAATATCGTCAACTACATTTGTAGTGAAAAATAAAAATAGCTGAATCTACAAGTGAATTTCAATCCTCATTCCCCCATCACCGTCACCGCTATGCTCCGCTGATGCGGTTGTCTGCGGTGTTCGAAAATGAAAATCCCCTGCCAAGTTCCCAGAGTCATGCGGCCGCGTTGGATGGGAATGACTTCTGAGGATCGTGTCAGCACCATACGGATATGACTTGGCATATCATCGGGACCTTCGAGAGTATGAACAAAATCCGGATCATTTTCGCGAACCAAACGATCAAACCATCTTTCCAGGTCCCGTCGCGCGCTGGGGTAACCCCCTTTTCCCCTTCCCAGACCGGCTCCCTAGTGTATTCTCCGCGTTAAGTGAAAAAGCAAATTCCTAGCATTCATTCATTCATTAAAAGCGATTTGTCTTGTGGTTGCTCACGATTGCCACAGGGTACGATTTGCCAACCAACCACTCCCAACGTGAAAACCAAGCATCTTCTGCTTCTTGCGGCTGCGGCATCGATGATCTCATCAGCCTCGGCCAGCGTCACGATGGACTGGGTAACCGTCGGCAACGCCGGAAATGCGGCGGATGCGGGCGGCCGTGGTTCGGTGGCTTATACTTACAAGATCGGCAAATACGAGGTGACAAACGCTCAGTACGGAGTCTTCCTCAATGCGGCGGCCCAGACCGATAGCTACGGACTCTACAATTCAAACATGTCGAGCCTTGGTATTGCCCGAAGCGGCAGTTCGGGCAGCTACACTTACAGCGTGACCACGGCATTGGCCAACCGCCCAGTGGAGTATGTTTCCTGGTATGACGCGGCGCGTTTTGCCAACTGGATGATGAATGGCCAAGGAAGCGGAAGCACCGAAACCGGAGCTTACACACTCAACGGCGCAACCAATGGGCTTATCCTCGCCAATGCCGGAGCTCAGGTGTACATCCCAACCGATGACGAGTGGTACAAGGCGGCGTATTACAATGCGGCGAACCAGACCTACTCGCGGTATCCAAATGGACAGAATAGCATCACCACTGCGGACGCGAATTATGCTTTTAGCGTCGGTTCTGCCACGGATGTCGGTTCCTACACGGATGATGCAAGTTTTTACGGCACCTTCGACCAAGGAGGCAATGTTTGGGAGTTTACCGACGCGGTACAAGACGGCTGGTTGCGCGGACGTCGCGGTGGTGGTTGGAACAGCGCCGATGGCTATCTGCATTCCTACCTTCAAAATTATAATGGCGACCCCGCGCAAGAGTACAGCTACATCGGCTTCCGTCTCGCCGCAGTCCCTGAGCCAAGTTCCATGCTCCTCACGATGCTGGCAGGCGGCGTGATGTTGATTCGCCGCAAGCGCTGATCCCTGCCTTCTG
>Ga0315900_10007409_pt1 | contig 14416 bp, 11 predicted proteins | sample LakEriMetagenome_FD_203521 | JGI IMG/M metagenome (GOLD analysis project Ga0315900, IMG submission 203521) | Freshwater fungal communities from buoy surface, Lake Erie, Ohio, United States - Buoy 12 MA114 | ecosystem: Environmental > Aquatic > Freshwater > Lake > Lake biofilm | place: USA: Lake...
GAGCACCGCCGCCATCACCAGCCCGGCCGGCACGTCGTGCCACAGGCGCGAGGGCGTGACCAGCAAGCCCAGCAGCAGGAACATGCCCGCCTGTGACAGCCATGCGTAGCCGTCCATGGCCGGCAAGGTGGGGGCCACCGGTGTGCTGGCCCGGTTACCCACCACCAGCCCGAAGAGGTAGATCGCCAGAAAGCCGGAGCCGCCCACCAGCCCGGTCAGGGCAAAGACAGACAGCCCGGCCGCCCCGACCAGCAGGGCCAGGATGCCGCCACTGATGTCCCGGGGCGCCACGCGCTTGAGCAGCGCCGCCATGAGCACGCCACCCACCAGGCCGGCCAGCGTGCCCCACCCGAACTGCTGGGCAAAGATCAGGGCGGCCGTCTGCAACTGCCCCTGCCAGTCGTCCGCCGGAGCGGTGGGCGGCGCGGACCCCGCGCCCACGGCCACGGCCGAGGCCAGGGCGATGAAGGTCAAGGTCAGGTACACGGCCATCGGGTCGTTGATGCCCGACTCGATATCCAGCGTGGCCGCCACGCGCTCGTTCAGCGTGATGCCGGTGCGGGTCAGCAGGGCGAACACGGCGGCGGCGTCGGTGGAGCCCACGATCGCCCCTAGCAGCCCCGCGGTGCGCCAGTCCAGGTCGAGCAGCAGCATGGCCGCCAGCGCCGTGATGACGGCGCACACCACCACCCCCGCGGTGGCCAGCAGCATCGCCGGCCGCAGACCCGTGCGGAAGGTGGAGATGGAGGTGCGCAGCCCGCCGTCCAGCAAGATGACCGCCAAGGCGAGGTTGCCCACCCAAAAACTCAGGCGGAAATCATCGAACTTCCAGCCGCCCGGGCCGTCCTCTCCCGCCAGCAAGCCAGCGCACAGGAAGACAAGCAGGAACGAAAATCCCACCCGGGTGGAGAACAGCCCGGCCAGCACGCTCAGGAACACCAGCAGCGCGCCTGCAAGCAGCGGGAGGTTCACGAAGTCCATGGGCTCAGTATGCGGTGGCGCCCGAACAGCCCTGGCGATCAGGGGCATCGCGGGGCGCGTTCGAGCCAAGCCCGCGGCTGCATGCACCGGCACCCGGTGCGTGACCGCTCCCGCATGCAGAATCCTCCGATGCCGCCCGACACGCTTGACTCTGCTGCCCACCCAGCCCACGGCAGGCATGAGGTCGCGGTCATCGGGGCGGGCATCGTCGGCGCGATGGTTGCAGGGGCGCTGCTGCGCGACGGGCACCGCGTCACCCTGATCGAACCGGGCGAGCCGGGGGGCGAGCAGGCGGCGAGCTTTGGCAACGGCGCCTGGATCAGCCCGGCCTCGGTGGTGCCCATGTCCACGCCGGGGCTGTGGAAGAAGCTGCCCGGCTACCTGAGTGACCGCTCCGGGCCGCTGGTCATCCGCTGGTCCGCGCTCCCGGCCTTGCTGCCCTGGCTGCTGCGTTTCTGGTGGGCCGGCCATTCGGTGCCCCGGGTGGAGGCCACGGCCCGGGCATTGTCGGCGCTGCTGCGCGACGCACCCGAGCGCCATCTGCGCGCCGCCGCGTTGGCGGACGTGGCCGGGCTGGTGGTGCAGCGCGGCTTGCTCTACCTCTATCCTGACCGCGCCGCCTTCGCGGCCGAGGCGCTGGCCTGGCGGCTGCGGCGTGACAGCGGCGTGCTGGCGCGAGAACTGGACGGCGCGGCCCTGCATGCCCTGGTGCCGGACATCGATGGCCGCTACGGTCTGGGGCTGCTGGTGGCGGCGGGCGCGCATTGTCTGGACCCCGGCGCCTATGTCGCGGCCCTGGTGCGGCAGGCGCAGGGCGGTGGTGCGCGGCTGCTGCGCGCGCGGGCCCTGGGCTTTGCTTTCGGGCCGGGCCCGCAGGGCGAACGGCTGGTGGCGGTGCGCACCGCAGCAGGGGACGTGGCGTGCGAGCGCGCCGTCATCTGTGCCGGCATGGCCTCGGCAGCGCTGGCGCATCAAGCAGGCGACCGGATCCCGCTGGCCAGCGAACGGGGCTACCACGTGGTGTGGCCGGACGCGCCCGTGCAGCTGGGCCTGCCCGTGATGCCCTCGGACGGCAAGATGGCGCTGACGCCCACACGCGGCGGCCTGCGCGTGGCCGGGCAGGTGGAGCTGGCGGCCGTGAGCGCGCCCCCGGATTGGCGACGCGCCGACCTGCTCACGCGTTTTGCGCAGCAGATGTTTCCGGCGCTGCGGCCAGGACACTGGCCGAACCAGGCGCCGGCAGGCTGGGACGCCCGCAGCGCAGAAGACCGGGCAGCGTCGACAGCGGCACCCGCTTCGCGCTGGATGGGCCACCGCCCGTCAACACCTGACGGCCTGCCGGTGATCGGCCCCTCTGCCCAGCATCCCGACATCGTCCACGCCTTCGGCCATGGCCATGTGGGCCTGGCCGCCGCGCCGGCGACCGCCGAGTTAGTGGCGGACCTGCTGGCCGGCAGAACGCCTGCGATCGACCCCCAGCCCTACCGGGCCGACCGGTTCTGAGGGCCCCCCAGGCCCGGGCGATGCCCGGACTGGCCCCTTGAGGGGGGCGCAAGAAAACCTGGGGCGGCCCGGCGTTTTCCTGTGAGCACCAGGACAGGCCGCGAAGGGCTGCAGGCGGTCACTCCAGGTCCTGCACGATGGCCGCCAGCGCCGCGCAGGCCCGCTGGCCGGCGGCCTGCGCCTGGCGCAGCGTCTGGGCGTGGCTGAGCTCCTGGGTCGCCATGCCGGCGGCCAGGTTCGTCAGCATCGACAGGCCCAGCACGCGCAGGCCGGCGTGACGTGCGACGATGGTCTCGGGCACGGTGCTCATGCCCACCGCACGCGCGCCCAGCGTACGCAGCATGCGGATCTCGGCCGGCGTCTCGAACTGCGGCCCCACCATCCAGGCGTACACGCCCTCGTGCAGCGCCACGCCCTGGCGCGCCGACGCCGCCAGGGCCCGGGCGCGCAAGGCCGGGTCGTAGGCCTGGGTCATGTCGACGAAGCGCCGGTCGTCACGCTCGTCCCACAGGGGCGAGCGTTGCGGCAGGTTCAGGTGGTCGGTGATGAGCATCAGCTCGCCGGGCGGCATCGCCGGGTCCAGGCTGCCAGCCGCGTTGGTCAGCACCAGAACCTGCACACCCCACGCGGCCAGGGTGCGGATGGCGCCGTTCATGCCGTCCGCCCGGCCACCTTCATACGGGTGTTGACGCCCAGCCAGCAGCGCCACCTGATGCGACCCGAGGCACCCCAGCACCACGCGCGCCGCATGCCCGCCCACCGTGGGCCGGGGAAAGGCCGGCAGCTCGGCGTAAGGCACTTCCACGGCATCTTCCAGCCACGCGGTGAGCCCGCTCCAGCCGCTGCCCAGCACCACCGCGATGCGCGGCGAACGCCCGGTGGCGCGCAGGCGCGCTGCGGACGCGAGGACATCGGCCGCCAGCGTCGACGGCGCTGACGCGGGGGCTGGCGCGGGCGCGGTGGACACAAGCCCGGGCGTTGGGCAGGCGGCAGTTTGCGTGGTCATGTCGGGGCTGCAAGGCAAGCGTTGACCCGCGCGAATGTAGGGCACGGAGCGCGGCGTAGGATCGAACGCGATTCAAGCGCGATTCAACCGTTGCCCTGCTGCGATGCCTTCCCCGGCCCTCTCCCCTGCCCTGCCCAATGGCCTGCTGGCCCGGGCCCGCGCCCTGCCCAAGGTGCTGCTGCACGAGCACCTGGATGGCGGGCTGCGCGAGGCCACCCTGCTTGAGTTGCTGGCCGCGCGCGGGCTGCCCGCCCCGGCCGCCGACGTGCCCGGCCTGGCGCGCTGGTTCGATGAACGCGCGCACGCTGGCTCGCTGGTGGAGTACCTCAAGGGCTTCGACCTGACCGTGGCCGCCATGGCCTCGCCCGACGCGCTGGAGCGCGTGGCCTTCGAGGCCGCCGAAGACGCCCGCCTGGACGGCTGCGTGCTGGCGGAGTTCCGCATCGCGCCGCTGCTGTTCGAGCCCTTCGGAATCCCGGGGGATGAGGCGGTGCGCGCGCTGCTGTCCGGCCTGGCGCGCAGCCCGCTGCCCAGCGGTCTGATCGTCTGCGCCTTGCGCCATGAAAGCGATGCGCAGATCGAGCGCGCGGCAGAACTGGCGCTGCGCTGGCACGGCCGCGACGTCATCGCCTTTGACCTCGCCGGCCCCGAGGCCGGCTGGCCTGCCACACGACATGCCGCACTGCTGGCCCGGCTGTGCGAGGCCGGCGTGCCGCTGACCCTGCACGCTGGCGAGGCGGACGAGGGCCTGCGCGTGCTGGAAGCGGCCCGGCTGGGCGCGCGCCGGGTGGGGCACGGCGTGCGCCTGGCGGACCTGATCGAGGGCGCGCAAGGCGCCGCCGTGCTGCAGGAAGTGCGCGAGCGGGGCCTGCACCTGGAGGTCTGCCCGACCAGCAATGTCCAGACCGGCGCGGCCGCGTCCATCGCCAGTCATCCGATCCGTGCGCTGTGGCAGGCCGGGGTGTCGTTGTCGTTCCACACCGACAACCGCCTGATCTCGCGCACCACCGCCAGCCGCGAAGCGGCGTTGCTGGTGCACGAGGCGGGCCTGACCTGGGCAGACCTCCAGCTCATGTCCGTGCTGGCAGCCCAAGCATCGTTCCTGCCGGATCATGTCAAGGAGCAGGCGCTCTCCCGCATTCGGGATTGGTCTTGTCCGGCCGCCTGAACCCCAGCGCCTCCAAGGCTGCATTCCACGGCTATGCTCAGCCGCTTCTCACGTCTTGGCCCCAGCGCCACCCCACGGAGCCCTTGATGGCCGCAGAAGCCCCCGTTCCAGCACGCCACATCCGCCTGACCTCGCATCCCGGCCAGGGCACCACCGGTGCGCCGGCCCTCCACTGGGGTGCGGCCGACCCGCTGGCGCGCGGCCCGCTGGTGGGCACGACCACGAACCGCAGCCAGCGCAACGTGGTGGGCACGCACAGCGGCAGCTACGGCGTGTACCGCGCACTGGCCGTGGCGGCCGGCAACCTGACGCGCGGCCACCGTGCCGACCTGACCGATACCGCGCCCACCGACCCCATCGGCCCCCACCCGCAGTGGGGCGAGCCCGACAAGATCGTCTCCATCGACCCCTGGGGCGCCAGCGTGCAGCAGGTCTACGCCGAGCACCTGGCGCAGGGCTACGACATCCGCCCCACCATCGCCGTCACCAAGGCGCACATCCACCTGCCGGAGATCAAGCAGGCCCTCGCGTTCCAGCGCCTGGCGGTTGACGGGCGCATCCTGCTGGACGACGCCTCGGCCGCGGTGACCAAGATCGCGCTGGAGCCGGTGTGGTGGCTGCCCGGCGTGGCCCGACGCTTCAACGTGAGCGAGGCCGACCTGCGCCGCGCGCTGTTCGAGGAGACCGGCGGCATGTACCCGGAACTGGTCACGCGCAGCGACCTGGAAGTCTTCCTGCCGCCCATCGGTGGGCAGACGCTGTACGTCTTCGGTGACGTGCGTGCCCTGGCCGACCCGAACGTGACGCTCACCGCGCGCGTGCACGACGAGTGCAACGGCTCGGACGTCTTCGGCTCGGACATCTGCACCTGCCGGCCCTACCTCACGCACGCCATCGAGGAGTGCATCGCCGGTGCGCAGCAAGGCGGCGTCGGCCTGATCGCCTACAGCCGCAAGGAAGGCCGCGCGCTGGGCGAGGTGACCAAGTTCCTCGTCTACAACGCACGCAAGCGCCAGGTGGGCGGCGACCGCGCCGACAAGTACTTCCTGCGCACCGAGTGCGTGGCCGGGGTGCAGGACATGCGTTTCCAAGAGCTGATGCCCGACGTGCTGCACTGGCTGGGCATCCGCAAGATCCACCGCCTGGTGAGCATGAGCAACGACAAGTTCGACGCCATCACCGGCAGCGGCATCGAGGTGGGCGAACGCGTCAAGATTCCCGACGAACTGGTGCCCGCCGACGCCAAGGTCGAGATCGAGGCCAAGATCGCCGCAGGTTATTTCACCGACGGCAGTGTGCCCACCGCGCAAGACCTGGCGCAGGTCAAGGGCAGGGGGTTGGAGTGAGCATGAAATTCAAAGATCCCCTGGCCGCCATGCGCGAGCCCTCCACTATCCGCGCGCGCTGCGCGGCCGTGACGCGGGCCGTGGAGCAGGGGCGCTCGGGCCACTTCAAGCTGGACCGCAGCCTCTTGCCGCAGGTGGCGCGGCGCGTGGCCGCGCTGACGCGTGAACGCTTTGCGGACCTGAAGATTCCGTACCACAGCCGCTGGCGCCACTTCGAGGCCGGCGGGGTGGACCGCAAGGGCGAGCTCGACGCCTTGCTGGCGGGTCGCTCCGCCGCCGACGTGGCGCGGGCGCGCATCGACCTGACCGTGGTCAGCGTGCTGCTGGACGCCGGGGCCGGGGCGAAGTGGCACTTTGTCGAGCGCCCGGAACTGGACGCGCTGGCCCTGCCGGTGCACCGCCAGAAGGGCGAGGACCTGCTGGCGATGCTGGGGGCCGCCACTGGCGTGGCCAAGGAGCGGGCCACCGCCCCGGTGCCGCAGGCCGATGGGGCAGGGCCAGCGGGCTCGGGCTCGGGTTCGGCCTCTGCGCCTGATGCTGCGCCCGAGGCCGTGCCCACCGAAGACCGCCCGCCTGAAAAGGCGCCAGAAACCGTACCAGAAACGGCGCCGCGGAAAGCCCCGGAGCGCGCCACCTTCACCCGTTCCGAAGGCCTGGGTGTAGCCAGTTTTCGTGCCTTCGTGGCGGGCGTCTTCTCGTCAGACCCCGCCGACCCACTGCGCGTGGACGCGCTGGCGCTCAAGCGCCTGGACGCCGCCGCACTGCGCGCGGTGTTCCAGACCAGCCCGTCCAACCCGTTGGTGGGGCTGGAGGGACGCGCCGCCCTGCTGACGCGCCTGGGCGAGGTGCTGCAGGCGCAGGCCACGGCCCAGGGCGGGCCGGCCCGCCCCGGCCGCCTGTACGACACCTTGACCGAGGGCGGCCAGCACACCGAGGTGGCGGCAGCCGACATCCTGCGCGAACTGGTGACCGGCTACGCACCGATCTGGACCAGCGGCAGCCGGGTGCTGGGCCTGCCCGCTGGCGATGTGTGGCCGCACCTGTGGGCCGGCAGCGACACCGTGGTCGCCCGCCCAGCCCTGGCCCAGGACAGCGCCGCCAGCAGCTCGCCACAGCCGGGCCTGCCGGGCCAGCCCGACTTGGCCACCGCCGGCTGGGTGCCGTTTCACAAGCTCAGCCAGTGGCTGACCTACTCCTTGCTGGAACCGTTCGAGTGGGCGGGCCTGCGTGTCACTGGCCTGGACGCCCTGACCGGCCTGCCCGAATACCGCAACGGCGGCCTGTTGCTGGACGGCGGCGTGATCGTGCCGCGCGATGCGCGCGATCTGGCCAAGACCTGGAAGCCCGCCAGCGAGTTCGTCATCGAGTGGCGCGCCCTGACCGTGACGCTGCTGGACGAGCTGGCGGTGCTGGTACGCCAGGAGCTCGGCGTCTCGGCCGAGCAGATGCCCCTGGCCTGCATCCTGGAAGGCGGCACCTGGGCGGCGGGCAGGCAAATCGCGCAGGAACTGCGCGAGGGCGGCGCCCCGCCAGTGCAGATCGACAGCGACGGCACGGTGTTCTGAGAACTTGCCCCGACCCAGTCCGCACCATGTCCAGCCGCCCGTCGCCTGAAGAACTGTGCCGGCTGCTGGGCCTGAGCCTCCCCATCATCCAGGCGCCGATGGCGGGCGTGCAAGGGCATGAACTCGCCGCGGCGGCCAGCCGTGCAGGGGCGCTGGGCAGCCTGCCCAGCGCCACGTTCTCGGCCGAGGTCCTGGAGGCCGAACTGCAGGCGCTGACCGCCGCCCTCGACACGCGGGGGCGGGGGCAGGGCACGGCACAGCCCTGGGCCCTCAACTTCTTCTGCCACCGGCCCGCAGACGCCCAGGCCCTGCAGGCCGAGGCCGCCTGGTGCAAAGCTGTCGCGCCCTGGGCGCGGCAGGCCGGTCTGCCGGCCCCCGCCCCGGCCGGCGCGGCGCGTGCGCCGTTCAGCGCGGCCCTGGCCGATCTGATCGAACCCTTCCGTCCGCCCGTGGTGAGCTTTCACTTCGGCCTGCCCGCGCCCGATCTGCTATCACGCGTCAAGGCCTGGGGGACGAAGGTGCTGTCTTCGGCCACCACGGTGGAGGAAGCGGTGTGGCTGGAGGCGAACGGCGCGGATGCCGTGATCGCCCAGGGCTGGGAGGCCGGCGGGCACCGCGGGCACTTCCTGAAGCCCGATCTGGACCTGTCAGGCCAGGCCGGCCTGTTCGCCTTGCTGCCGCGCATCGTGGCCGCGGTGCGCATACCGGTCATCGCCGCCGGCGCCATCGTAGACGCCGCTTCCGTGCGTGCGGCCCTGGCCCTGGGCGCCGCCGGCGTGCAGGCGGGCACGGCCTTCCTGTGCTGCCCCGAGGCCCGCACCTCGGCCGTGCACCGCGGCGCGCTGGCCGGGGCCTTGCCCGGGGTGGAGACCGACACCGCCGTCACCGCCGCCTTCACCGGCCGCCCGGCGCGGGCCTTGGTCAACCGCTGGGTGCGGGAGTCCGCCGCGGTGCAAGCACATATCCCGCCGTTTCCCCTGGCCGCTGGCGCCTTGGCCGGCCTGCGCCAGGCCGCCGAAGCCGCAGGGCGGGGCGACTTCTCCCCGCTGTGGGCCGGCCAGAACACCCGTTCCTGCCGAACACTACCTGCTGCCGAGGTGGTGCGCGAACTGGCCGGTGGCCTGAACCCAAGTTCCACCTCGCGTTCCCTGGAGCCCTGCGCATGACCCGACCCCAAGTCCACCTCATCTCCCACCCGCTGGTACAGCACAAGCTCACGCTCATGCGCCAGAAGGACTTGAGCACCATGAGCTTCCGGCGCCTGCTGCACGAGATCAGCATGCTCATGGCTTACGAGGTCACGCGGGACATGCCCACGCACCTGGTGCAGATCGAGACGCCGCTGGAGACCATGCAGGCCCCGATGATCGATGGCAAAAAAACGGTGTTCGTCGTCATCATGCGCGCCGGCAGCGGTTTCCTGGACGGCATGCTGGAGGTGGTGCCGGGCGCGCGCGTGGGCCACGTGGGCCTGTACCGCGACCCCAAGACGCTGGTGGCGGTGGAGTACTACTTCAAGATGCCGCAGGACATGCACGAGCGCGACGCCATCGTGCTGGACCCGATGCTGGCCACCGGCAACTCGGCCGTGGCCGCGGTGGAGCGCCTGAAGGAGACGCGGCCGAAATCCATCCGCTTCGTCAGCCTGCTGGCCGCGCCCGAGGGCCTGGCGAACTTCCACGCCCACCACCCGGACGTGCCGGTCTACACCGCGGCCATCGACCGCCAGCTCAACGAGCACGGCTACATCGTGCCCGGCCTCGGGGATGCGGGGGACCGGATCTTCGGGACGAAGTAGGGGCCCCGCCGCAATCCGGTTCAGCGACTCAGCAGTTCAGCAGATCAGCCGAACAGCTTGGTCGCGATGCCGGCCACATGCCGGCCCTGGAACCGAGCCATGCCCAGCTCCTGTTCGCTGGGCTGGCGCTCGCCCTGACCGCCGGCGATGGTGGAGGCCCCGTAGGGGCTGCCGCCCTTGATCTCGTCCAGGCCCATCTGACGCGCCTCGGCATAGGGCAGGCCGACGACGACCATGCCGTGGTGCAGCAGCGTGGGGTGGAAGGTGAGGATGGTGCTCTCCTGGCCACCGTGCTGGGTGGCGCTGGAGGTGAACACCGAGCCCACCTTGCCGATGAGCGCGCCCGTGGCCCAAAGGCCGCCGGTCTGGTCGATGAACGCGCGCATCTGGCTGCTGACGTTGCCAAAGCGCGTGGGCGCACCGAAGATGATGGCGTCGTAGTTCGCCAGTTCGGCGGGCTGCGCCACGGGGGCGGCCTGGTCGGCCTTGCCATGCGACGCCGCGAACACCTCGGCAGGCACGGTTTCCGGCACGCGCTTGACGTCCACGGTGGCACCAGCCACTTCGCGGGCGCCTTCGGCCACGGCCTGGGCCATCTTCTCGATGTGACCGTAGTAGCTGTGATAGAGAACGAGGATCTTGGCCATTTGAGGCTCCTGTGGGGGCTTTGTGAAAGGGTGAAACGACTGACAAACTGAATTGTTCAGTCCGGCATGCCTCTCGCAGCCTCGGGCACCTTGGCCACAGCGTTCGAAAGCTCCGAACGCTGTGGTTGCCGCACCCAGCGCCTCAGCATGCCCCACAGGGCCTCCGGATCCACGGGCTTGACCAGGAAATCGTTCATGCCCGCCTCCTCACAGCGCTGCCGGTCGTCGTCCAGCGCGTTGGCCGTCATGGCCACCACCGGCAAGCCCGCCAGCTCCGGGCGGCGCCTGATCTCGCGCGTGGCATTCAGTCCGTCCATCACCGGCATCTGCATGTCCATCAGCACCAGGTCAAATGGCGGTGTACCGGGCGTGTCCAGCAGGGCGAGGGCCTGCGCACCATCGTCAGCCACCTCCACCCGCACGCCGGCCATTTCCAGCATCTGGCGGGCCACCATCTGGTTGACGGCGTTGTCCTCCACCAGCAGCACCCGGCAGCCCGGCAGAGATGCCGCGTGCCCCGGGCCAGCCGCAGCCTGGCCGCTCTGCTCCTCACCCACCGCGTACTCCGCCCTGGGGGGCGCCGAGGACGCGTCGGGGTCCTGCAGCACCCCACAGACAGCGGCCATGGTGCTCCACGGTGTGAGCGGCTTGCTCAGCACCAGATCGAAACACGCCTGCCTGTCGGCCAGGGGAATGTCCTCCACTGGCGCGGAGGTCAGGCCGATCACGCGGAGCCGGGACTCGCCGTGCTCCTGGCGGGCCGCCTGGCAGATCTGACGCACCGCCTCGGCCGGCGCCTGCACATCCACAAACATCACGCGATAAGGCCGGCCCTGGGCTGCCGCATCGGCCAGGATCGTCTGCACTTCGGGCCGAACGCCCACGAAGTCAGCCTCCAGGCCACAGGTGGCCAGCCATCCCGCCAACACATCGCGCGACAGTGCGGGGTCACCCACCACCAGGGCCCTCAGATCAGCCAGCATCAGCGCCTTGTTCTGAGGGGCCCCACGGTACGCCGCCCGTCCTACCCGGGCGCTGAACCCGAAGGTGGAGCCTTCACCCGGGTGGCTGCGCACCCACACCTGGCCCTGCATCAGTTCGGCCAGTTTCCGGGTGATGGCCAGCCCCAGGCCGGTCCCGCCGAACTGGCGCGTCGTTGACGCATCGGCCTGCTCGAAATCGCGGAACAGGCGCCCGCATTGCTCGGGCGTCAGGCCAATGCCGGTGTCGGCCACCTCGAAACGCAGTTCGTCCTCGGTATCAGAGCAGTGTTGCGCGCGCACGCTCAGCCGCACCGAGCCCTGGGCGGTGAACTTCACGGCGTTGTTCAGGTAGTTGAGCAGCACCTGGGCCAGCCGCTGGGGGTCACCCACGTAGTCCAGTGGCAGGTCCACCGGCACGTCGATCACGTACTCCAGCCGCTTGCTCTGCGCCTGGGGCAGGATCAGCGCGGTCACGTCGTCCAGCAACGTGTCCAGCCCGAAGCGCACATGCTCCAGCGACAGTCTGCCCGCCTCGATCTTGCTGAAATCCAGGATGTCGTTGATGACGTGCAGCAGGTGCTGGCCGGATCGCTGGATCTGCCGCAGGTAGTCTTGCTGGCGGACGGGGTCCGAGGCTGAACGCAAGGCCAGGTGCGACATGCCGATGATGCCGTTCATCGGTGTGCGGATCTCGTGGCTCATGTTGGCCAGGAAGAGCGACTTCGCCTCGTTGGCGGCATCCGCCTGCTGGCGTGCGGAGATGAGATCGGCAGTCTGCTCATCCACCAAGCGCTGCAGGTGGTCCCGGTGACGGCCGAGTTCCAGCTCGCGCTCGATGTCTTGGGTGATGTCCCGCCCCGTGCCCCGGTAGCCGATGAAACGCAGGCCGCCGTCGAACAAGGGCTTGCCGTGGATCTCGTGCCAGCGCAGACCCATCCCGGGCAGGTGAATGGCATAGCGCAGCACGAACCTCCCACGCGAGCGCAATCGTTCGCGGTGTGCCTGCGCCTCCTGCTCGCCCAGTTCGATGGGCAGATCCCACAGCGCCTTGCCCAGCGGCCAGTCACGCAGGGCCGGGTGGTCCCGGAACATGGTGTGCACCGTGTAGCGCGCGTCTGGCGAGGTCTCCCAGAAACCATCCGACGACAGCTCGGCAATGTCAGACAGCCGCTGCTCTACCGCCTGACGGCGTGACTCTGCCACGTTCAGCCGGCGGAAGACGAAGCGCTGCAGCCACACCAGCAGAAAGAACGCGATGCTGGCGCCCCCCACCAGCACCCCCACCATCAACGGCAGACGCGGACGCAGCGACTGGGAAACCTTCACATCGGCCACCTGGCTGCCGAAGGCCTCCACCGGGCGCAGGGCTGTCACCACGGGTGCGGCCAGTGACGGGCCGATGGACAGCAGCAGGCCTGAGCCTTGCGTCACCTCCACCCGCATGCCCGGTTCGAGATAGCGCCGCAGGTGCGGCTCGAAGTGCTCTACCTTGAAGGACCAGGTGTCCGGGTTTTCCACCACGTACTCGGTCAGCATGTGGGCTTGGAACACGGCATCGCGGTACAGCAGTTCCTGCAACTCCTTGAACTGGCGTATGTTGAACATCGTGGGCGGTCCCAGATACACCAGCAGTACGGCCAGCACCGCCATGATGCGCAGCAGCCGTGCGGCGCGATGCGAGTCTTGGCGCAGGCCTTCGACACTGCTGCGCTCGGCAAGGTGCGGACGATGGGGGTTCGGCATGTCAGCGTGCTGCTGCATAGCCCAGCGGATGCAGGATGCGCATCGCGGCATCCGACTTCAGGAAAGCCACCCACTGCTGCGCCGCTGGCGAAGCTTGGGCGCCTTGCACGAGGAAATAGGTGCGGTCCCAGGGATAGACGCCGCTCAGCAGGTTGGCCAGGGTGGGCTCGCGGCCCTCTATCCGCAGGACACGGACGCGGGCCTGGGTGCTGAGCACCAGACCCAGCGAGCTGCTGCCCAGCGAACCAGGCAGGCGGGCCAGCAGGTCCAGCGCCGCCAGATCGTTGTCCGGCACGGGCAGGTCACGCCGCTGCAAGGCCGCATCCACCGAGCGGGCCACCTCGGGTGACAGGGCCTTGAGCTGCAGCGTTTCCGATTCCAGCGCGCTGCGCAACACCAGGCGCAGTGCGCGGCCATCAGGCCAGGTGCCCAGACGGCCGGCGTAGGCATCAGCCACCTGTGCCAGGCTCAAACCCGGGGCTGTTCCGTCAGAAGTGGCCAACACCAGCGGTGTGCGCACCCAGGACGTGGCCACGCCTGTCTCTTGCGGCAAGAGCGGTCGGCCCGTGACCGCCAGATCCAGGCCGCCGGCGGCCAGCGCACGCAAGGCACCCGTCGACCCCAGGGGCGGCTCGACCAGCCGCACCTTCAGGTTTGCATGCTGCTGGCCGAAGGCAGTGGCCAGCCGCTTGAGCACTGGCGAGACCGACCCCACCCCGCCCACGCGCAGCACCTGCCCGGCGTCGACGCCAGGCCCGCCCGATTGCGCCCGCAGCACCGCGGGCGCCCACAGCCAAGCCCCCGCACAGGCTGCCTGAAGCATCCGTCTGCGGCCGGGTGGGCGGAAGAGAGCGGTATGTTCGGTCACACAGGACCGAAACGAACCCTGCGGATCAAGGTGCCGAAACTTCACACCCACAAGTGTGCCCGATGCGCGGTGAGGGCCCACGGAGCAGCTGCTTACGCCGCTGTCAGTCCGCAAGTGCGCCGCAACGTCATGCCAGTTCAGGCCGGAGCCGCTGATGGCCAGCCGACGAGGCCCCATGGCCGCTGCAAACTCCCCCAATTGAAGTGAACCGGGACGAAGCGCGCGCCGTCGTGGCGCCACTTCAAGCCCGAACGCGTTCAAGCCCCGGACAGTCGCCGCGCAGCGTCGTGCACTGCGGCGCGGATGCGCGGGTAGGTGCCGCAGCGGCACAGGTTGCCGCTCATGGCCGCGTCGATGTCGGCGTCACCCGGCTTCGGGTTGCCGGCCAGCAAGGCCACGGCGGCCATGATCTGGCCGCTCTGGCAGTAACCGCACTGCGCGACGTCCTGCGCAACCCAGGCCGCGCGCACCGCATCGGCCACGGGCCCAGCCAGGCCCTCGATCGTCGTCACCGGTTGCTGGCCGACGGCCGACAGCGGCGTGACGCAGCCGCGCACCGGTTGTCCGTTCACGTGCACGGTGCAGGCACCGCACAGCGCTATGCCGCAGCCGAACTTCGTGCCGGTGAGCTGCAGCTCGCCGCGCAGCAGCCACAGCAAGGGCGTCTCGGGTTCGGCGCGCACCTCCTGGGTGCGCCCGTTGAGGGTGAGGGTCGTCGTCATCGGGTCTCAGCTCGTTTTCAGGGGCAGGCTGCGCAGGCGTTGGCCGGTCAGCGCAAACAGCGCGTTGGCCACCGCCGGCGCGATGG
>Ga0315900_10007410_pt1 | contig 14411 bp, 7 predicted proteins | sample LakEriMetagenome_FD_203521 | JGI IMG/M metagenome (GOLD analysis project Ga0315900, IMG submission 203521) | Freshwater fungal communities from buoy surface, Lake Erie, Ohio, United States - Buoy 12 MA114 | ecosystem: Environmental > Aquatic > Freshwater > Lake > Lake biofilm | place: USA: Lake...
TGATGCAACCCCAAGTGAAACTTTTGATATAGTACACTCTAATTGAAATACAACATTATCTAATTGATAAGGTAATCCAAGAGCTGCTTGACCTAATTCTAATCCTGAACCTACGCTTACATCAAAATTATCAAGAGCTAAATTAAATGGAGTGAAATCTTGAAATGCAAAACCTGTGTCAGTATAATTATTATAATCACTACTTCCACTTACTGTTTCCCAACGTCTAAAGATGACATTTCTCCAATCGTAATCTCTATAAAGTTTTAAAAGAGTGTCGTAACGAGAAGTGATAACTCCTGTTGATTGACCTAGTACGGCATCGTAATCTCTATCATTAAAAATAGGTTTCCAAGTAATTTTATCAGTCGGATAAACAGTTGACCAAATTTCCGTAGCAAGTTCAGAGCTTGAAACAGCTTGAACAAGCATTGGTTCTATTGCTCCTGTATGTATTTCTTCATCACCTATGCTATCGGAAAATTGAATATAATGAGCTGTTTGGAAATCTGTAATTTTATACCAACTTCCTGCTATTAATTGCGATGTGGATATTAATGTTTCAAGTTGACTGAATACTATATTTGTTGCAACTACACCATTTACATTGCTACTTGAATTTGATTGTAAATTATAGAACTCTAGCACCGTGAGATTATCCCCTGCGTTACCCTCTACTACTACGGGGTCAATAAAGAAATCAGTAATAGGCTTAAATGAAATAGTATTTAAAGCCCCTATTGCGCTTCCCGATACTGTACCCGTGCCATCGCCCGTGCTAATCACTTCCCAACCGAATAACTTACTTTCGATTAAATTAAAGTCACCCGTGTATGCCGAAGCGTCACCGTTTATCTTCACAAATTTACCGAACCAAGCCGTAATGTTAAATGGTGCTGTTTGCGTACCATCCCACACCCACAAATTAATCTTTTGTTGGTCTTTATTCGCCCCCGCTTGCACCAAGATAGCGTCTAGTGCGGATGCTGTGCCACTATATTCGAGTAGTTCTACGTTGCCGACAACAGGAGTTAATGTACCTGCTTGAGCAACAGATAATGGAATAGTGGTTAAGTCTGTTACGGTGCGTACATTAGGGTTCATTTTATGTGGTTTTTACTATGCAAATTTAATATTTTTAGGCTAACTTTTTTAATTTGCTATCCACAATCATACAGACGTTTTTGTTATCTTTTTCGCTCTCCATCAATGATAGCATATCTCCGTAAAATCCTACCGCTTCTACTTGGGTCTTGATGTAGAAGTTTAAGTGTTCGGCTATTTCAGGGTTCTCTAGCACTTCTTCTTTGTGTAATGACTTGTAGTAATCCAATAGGTCTTTTTCATTCTCAAAAGCTAGTTCTAATGCTTCGTATAATTCAGTAGGCACTTCCTTTTCGGGCGAAAGAGAAGGCAACTTCGCCATTACGCCCATATCATTAAGGAAATTAATATGCTTTAAGGCGTGGTCGTTCTCCTCTTTGCTTTCAGCTAAGAAGTAATCCATTGCCCCAAAGTATCCCACCGCCTGCATACATATAGCTAGATGTTTATATAGGTAGAAGTGACCTAGTTCGTATTTAATTGCGGTTTCTATTTTGCTTGTGCAACTCTTGTCTATTAGTGGTTTTTTCATACTTCAAATTTAATATTTTTTTGGCTTAATTTACTATGCCTCTTGGTCTATCTTTTTTCTTCTTATCCTCTTGAACACCTATACCGCCACCGAAAAATCCGTAGAATAATAGCATACCATCTAATGCAGTAGGGTCGTCTTTCAATAGGTCTATCACAGTATTTAAGTAAATAGGGCGCATAACCTCACCCAATTCATTTTTGAACGAGTATTCTTTGCCGTATAGCTTACGCATACCATCTCTATCAACATTTGATTTCATATAATTTACAAGTAACCCTGCTGACGGCGCTAGTTTATTGGTAGCTTGTTGTGTAATTAAGTCAAACTTAGTAGGGGTAAAAATACCTTGCCCTAGTCTTTTAGTTTCTCCGCCTTTAGTAATGCTGTCTAAAATCATTCTTGAAGCAAACACAATCTGTTGAATTTTACCACCCCAAGGGTCTATTCGTCTATTGCCAATTATAATCTTACCAAAGTCACTACTTGTCGGGTCTGAACCCACGCTTGTTTCGTCATCACCATCACTACCTAAACCTGCGGCTGCCAACATTACCATAGAAGTAGTCAATCCCATCATTTTAGACAAGTCACCTAATGCTATTTTATTAGCTACCGACACTTCTTTCGTGCCGCTATCTTTTTGCCATTTATAAACTTGTCTAGGTAGTAAAATAGTAGTCTTTAAGCCCGAAGCCCAATTTCGAGGAGAGAAAAACACTTTACTTAGTTCTTCCGAAAATCCTTCCAATTTACCAATAGAGGCACGACCCGTTAGTGTGTTCACTACGTCCGCCATATCTTTGTAGGCTTGTTGGTTTTCGTTATAGTTCTTGCCTTGCATTTCTAACATCTGAACGCCATCTAAGAAACGAAGCACACGAATAGTGTCTAGGTAGCCTACTGACGCACGTTCCAACGCTTTAAATGGATTGGCTTTTAACCAACCTTCGTAAGCACTTTCGCTTTTTAGTTTTAGAGGTGAGCCAAGTACGCCCCAAGCTATGTTTGTCCATTGGCTATTAAATAACTCCTCTCTCGCTGTAATTTTAGAATTAGGTTCGGTTATCGCTAATTTAGACTGCTTCATTATCGGGTAGAAATCTTGCGCTCGTAGGTTACTAAGAAACTCGTCTGATTTCTTTTCACTCCACATCATTGACCAAGCGGTCTTTGCCGCCTTGTAGCTATTGCTAGGATTGGATATTAATTGCGTCAAGCCTTGCACCCCAACAAACGACCACTCACCCGTTGCGCTTAATGCACGAGTAATTCCCCACGCTTCCCACGCCTTGTCTTTCCAAACTTCAACCTTAGTTCTGTTTCTTAGTTCGGCTTTTTGGATTTCTTTATCGTACTCGTCTTGAAGTCTAATCTTTTCAGCACGAAGTTTTGTCAATTCGGTGTCCTCAATCAATAACTTCTTAGGCTTCTTGTCAAAATCCTCGTTCTTCAATTTATTTTTTAACGCTTCTATGCGCCTTTCGGTAGCACGTTTGGTCATCTCTAACCTCTTCGCTTCTTTGTAGGCTTCGTCCTTGAACATTTCATCGTAACGCTTCTTAACTTCATCACGCTTTGCTTTAAGGTCGTCCAATTCTTTGTCACTACGCATCGTTCTAGCACTCTTAGGTACTTGCTCCCCTTTGGCTATTTCGGCTTCCATGTCCTCGATTTGGTTACTCAACCTAGTCTTAGCTGCATCTAACGCTGTTTTAAGTTGCTTTTCCATCGTGGCTTCGTCAACACCTAATTCTTTAAGTGCCTCTCTTACCTTTTTGCGCATTTCACGTTGTTCAACAGTTGGTGCTTCTCTTTGCTGACCACTCTTTAACGGACGTTGACCTTTTTCAATATCTTCTAGTGCGCTAATCATTCGACCGATGTCTTTCATTCGGTTGATTTCTTTGGCTATATCATCACCGCTTTTAAATGTTTTTCCGTAACCCGTAATAGCGTCACGGATTTCTCGTTCCGTTCCACTATAATCTTTTTGGATAGCTTTTACTAGGTCGTCAATGTTATCAATACCGTCCTCTACCAACCCACGAATGTATGAGTTTGGTATCTTTAGCTTGTTATCGCTTTCTTCGGGTAGCATAGCGAGGTCGAAATCAGTAGCGAAATCGTCAAAGTTTAATTTGTCGCCAAACTTAACCTTAACAAACTCACGCACTTTTTCGCCTACGTTTTCAATCGTTGCTTCACCGTTCAAAATAAGTGACTGACCTATCTTAGTAAGACCCGTTACCACGCTTGCACGTTTCGTTCCACTAGCCATCAACTGAACGCCTAATGCTTGTGCAATGTCGTCCAATCCTTCGCTCATTAATCGCTTCGCTTTTGCTTTTTTATTGGCGGTAGGGTTTCGCTTAATGGATGCTTTTATTTCATCTACGGCTTGTTGTTCTGACGCTTTTTGTGCTTTATTTTCGGCTTCCTTAATCTGCTTAGACAACTCTTTTATTTGGTCGTCTAATTCCTTGAATTTAGCGGCTATTTCAGCAGGTATTTCTCCGTTGTTAGCGTCCTTGTATTCCTTGATTTTCTTTTCGTAATTATAGCCTAAGTCGCTATCTCTGTCGTAAATGTACCCTAATTGAGAACCAAATTGCCCCGCTTCGGTGGCTACATTGCTAAACCTACTATAAACAGCCGCCAAGTCTTTAGATAGAATTTCAATTTCCTCTGTTGTTTTGGCTGAATTTATTTGTTCGTTTAAGTCACGGATTTTAGCGGCATACACCTCTGCGGCTGAACCGCCCACAATGTCACCATTAATTGTCGCTTGGTAAGCCATATCCAAACCGACTTGTTCGATTAACTTCTTAGCATTGGCTTCCGCTTCTGCGTGAGGTATCCTATCTCTATTTAAGCCAAATTTTTCAATTTCTTTGCGCACTTCTTCTCTAGTATCGCCCTCGTACACACGAGTAGTGAGAACAGTTTTCTTTACACCTCCCTTGCTATTTGCTAAATCCCAAGCACGTTTTAAGTTTTCGTCTACTTCTTCGTTTATTTCTTTAGCCCAATCTTGGATAGAGCCACCTACTTCGCTAATATATTCTTTGGCAAAGTCAACATAAGCGTCAAATAACTCTCTATCCGCTTTGGCTTGTTCTTCCGCTTCACCAAAACTGTCTTTAAATGCGCCTAAGTTGCCTTTTTTCTTAGCTAGTTCATCCCTTTTGCGCTTCGCCTCTGCTAACTTTTCTTTGGCAGCTTGTAGTTTAGTCTTTGGCGTTTCAGTAGTTTTTCCTTTAGGGACTTCTGTCTTAGTTTCTGTCTTAGATGATGGAATAGAAGTATCACTCTTTAACGCTTCATCGTACTTGCCATCTAGCATATCAGCTAAGATTTCTGCTTTAGTACCCTTAACTTCTATTCCTTTTTCTTCTAGCTTTTTAAGGTTAGTGTCGTAGTTGTCAATTAACTCTTTTGCTTTTGCCTCTTGTTCGCCAAATGCTTTGAGTGCCTTGTCCGCCTTTTTGTCGGTGCGTTGGTCTAATACGTCCTTAAATTTCTGTACTTGTTCGGTGGCTTGTTCAACTTTGGGTTCGGTCTTAGGTGTTTCTTTTTTTGTAGCACCCGCCTTTGCGTCAGGAGGAGGCGTTAATGACGCTTGCTCTTCTATCTCAATAGACTTAGCCTTAGTAGCTTCTACTGCCTTATCGTAATCAGTAACATATTCGCCCTTAGTATTATCATAATCAGGAAACTTATTGTAATCAGCTTCTAATGTTTCCCTGTTGCCGTCAAAATACATAAACACGACATCGGGTTCATTTTTCAATATTGTTTTCTCCCATCCTTTGTCAGCAAATTCGGGATTAAACTTCATTCTAAATGAAGGTTTAAATCCAAACCTAGAATAATACTTAGGTAGGTATCCATCATAAGCATCCGTAAATCTACCGCCTAATTTAATAGCGGTAATCAATAGGGGTTTTAATGAGTTCTCTCCTTTCGGCAAGTCTGCGTGAGCGAACCCACTACCTACATTACCATTGGCTTCAAGCATAACTCCTACCTTGCCGTCCTTGCTAACTAAAAGCACACCACCTTCGTCAAGAACTTTCTGATATTCTTCTTTTGTCTTTAAAGCTACTTGTACTCCGTCCTCGCCTCTACTTTCTTTAGCAGAAGATATTGCATCGAAGAACGCTTGAGCATCATCTATCTCATACGCCTCTTTCCCATCAACAACATATTTGTTGGTAGGTTTTATCTCCTTCCCGTTTACTGTAACTCTATCCCCGTAGGCGTTTTCCATAGCCCAATCAGGTAGAAATCCTATCTTTTGTTCTGCAAATGGTCTTTTATTTGGTTCGAGATAGCCTGCATCACCTTTCTTCTTAATGCTACCATCAGCATTTCTCATGTGATTACCAAAATTAACCCAAGAGTTTTGACCTCTTGTTGTAGCGGTAAGTGCTTTCTGCGCCAATGGAGTAAACATACTCATGTGTACTCTCCAAGCGTTTTCTTCCCCTATTGCGCCAAAGCCGTTACCATATTCAGAGTGACCGAACAAGTCGTGTACAGCCCTAATTAATTCTACGTTTGTTAATTTGCGACCATTCACATCTGTGTACCCACTATCTTGCAATCCTATATTGTCTTGGTCAAAGGTTCTCTTAGTCCCAAATGCGCCTTCTGATGCTTCAATAAGTATTCGCTTATTGTTTTTTACGTCATTAAGCATCTTTTTGCTATCGCTATTATATGCTTTACCTTCGGTAACTAATTCAAATTTAAAGCCTTCTTTTATTAGAGCATCGGCTTGTTTCTTGATTTCAGTAATTAATTGTTCAAAGCCTTTTTTTACTTCGGGATTATTTGGTTCGTGCTTCATCTCATTGAAAGCATCAGCTATTCTCTTTCCGTCCACATCCGATACCTTAGTAACAAGGCGTGGTGTTTTGGAGAAAAATTTATTGGCTTTTTTATAAGCATCAGCTATACCCGAAATAATTTTATTTGCACCCGTTAGAACTTTGTTAGGCTTGAAGTTATTTTTAGTAGTTGAAGAAGTGGTTGTTGCATTTGATAATCTAGTGCCATCAGGTAGCGTCATTTTAGTAGGGTCAAATAAACCATACTGTTGAGTGCCATACATTGTACCTTTTTTACCCGATAATTGAGGTATATCAAGTTGTTGAGTTGCCTCTTGTAATTTTAGTAACTCTGCCTTAGTAAGCGGTCTTGATAATTCTAAAGACAAGAAAGGTTCGCCAAAATCGTCCACCATTTTTGTTTGGCTCAATATCTTAACATCTTTCGGTAAATTTGAAGCTACATCTCCTTCGGGTATTAATTCAGTAGTTTGCCCTATTTGTAAACCTACGTTTATAAAATTACCATCAGGAGCATTATCTATTTCTACACCCTTCCCTTCTTGGTGTGGCATTTTAGTTAATTTACCCCAAGTTTTTGGTTTGCCTGTTCCATCAGTTGCTCCTTCGCCCCCATCAGGCGCAATAGGGGTAACAACTTCTGCTTCCGTTACTGTTTCAGTAGGGGTTTGTACTTCTACCTTTGGGGTTGTTGCTTCTAAAGCAGCTAATTCTGCATCGTATTCTGCATTAATTTTTTCGCCTATTGTTTGATTACTACCAACTGTATAGGCTTCTTTAAGCCCTTCTTCATCATATTGGCTTAATGCTTCTTGTCTTCTTCTTTCTATATCAGCTTTCTTAGCTTCTAACTCCACTTCAACCGTTTCATCTGTTTTCTTCTGCGCCTCGACTACTTTTGTTTCTTCTTGAACGGGTGCTGTTTCAGTAGGCGTGGCTTCGCCTTTACCAATCACTCTATTAGCATCGTCAATAATTCTTTTCCCGTCTGCACTATCAGCACCAACAGCTATTACCTTGCCGTCTTCGCCCTTTAAATACACTACTCTCACCTTGCCGTCAGCATCTAGCTTAACCCCATCGGGGGCGTTCTTACTACTAGCAATTTGATATTTACCGCCTTTATATAAAACATTAGTCCCGACAGCTATATCGCCACTTAGTAATTGAGAATTAGGTTCAGCAACCGTTTCGCCAACAACTTGCTCGAAACCTAAATTAGCCAAACTTCTAAAACTTGCACCTGCTTGTTTGTCTATAACCAACCCCGCAGAATTTCCATCGGGAACAAACTCTACATCACCTTCTGCGTTCACAAACACAAGACCCGTTCTACCGTCTTTATACTTTACACGGATAGGTTGGTCTGTAACTATTTTGGTTTTGCCGTCTTGATTGTTCTTTTGTCGTTGCTCTAGTTCCGCTAATTTTTCTTTATCGTATTCTTTATTGCTATCTCTAGCTGTTTGAAGTAGATTAAGTTCTTTGCGCTCATCGAACGTTAAAGGAAAGCCTGCTTCTACTTTAAGTTTAGCAGATAATTCGTTTATTTGTCTATCGAGTTCTCCAATAGTAGCAGGGGAAGCATTTTTCTTCTGCGCCTCTAGTTCGTCAATCTTAGTCTGCAAACTAATTACATCATCTTCTACGTCTTCATTCAGTTCTACGCCTTTTAATTTCTCTTGGGCTTTGGCACTTTTTTGAACGTCTTGTATAAATTGACTAGCATTTGCTTCGTTAGCTATACCTTGCTTAACAGCGTCATCTACTATTGCTTGTATATCTCGGAAAGAACCTTTAGCCATTGTGTTTACAATAGTTCCATATCCCCTCACTTTTTGACCACCCGTTATTGCTACTTTTGCACCTACGCTAAAAAATGCTTCTCCTGCCATATTTTCAATGACACCTTCGTGCAATTTTCTATCTAACCCTAATCGTTGAATATTTGCGTTTTGACCTGCGGTAACAAGCCCTGCCGTAACAGCATCAATTTGAACTTCTTTTAAACCCGTTTTTACAGCCTGCTTAAACCCATTTGACACTATACCTGCTACGGGTTTTCCGCCTGCGGTTAATAAACCCGCCAATCCTTCTACTACTCCACCAACACCACCTGCTACTGCTTGCTTTTTAGCTAACGCTAACGCCTCTGCTTGAGTTCTGCCTTGTGACCTAGCTGTGGTATAAACATCTAAAAGTCCGCTACCAATACCCATTCTTCCATAGTATAAAGCACCTGTACCCACACCGACTGCGGGGTTAGCACTAACTACACTTGTTCCGAAAGCAACCGCCATAGGCTTCACTTGACCACCAATCATAGTACCAATATCGCCACCAACCGTAGTTTCTGTTGGCATAGTGGCTTGTTCCATATAAAGATTTTCAAGAGATTTACCAAGTTGGTCGTCATCTCCCAACAAGTAAAAGTCAGCTAAAGTATTAAACATTGTTGTTTGATTAATACCATCAAAGAAGCCTTTTGTAAACCCAACCTTCTCAAGTTTATCCTTGTTAAGGTTATACATCTCTTTAATATTCAAATCAATTTGTGCCGCATTTTCTTTGTACTTAGCAATGCTACTAGATAATTCTTTTGACTTCATATCAGCCACTCCAAGAACATCTCTTAACTTTACCTTACCCTCGTATGCCGCCTTTGCTTCAAAAGATTTCTTGCCTTTATTTACAATATCCTTAATCTGATTTTGTCTATTTACTTCTTCCGACATATCATCGGATGGCATATCAAAAGTAGGTATTGTAACGGTTGCATTGTATTCGTCTGTTTGGCTTACATCGGTATCTAATAAAGCATCTCGTTTAGCAATTAAAGCATTGTAAGCGCCTATCTGTTCTTTTGTTTTAGGCTCACCCATTGCCTTCAACTGCTCGTCAATGGCTGTCAATTCTTTATATTGAGGTAGCTTAGTGGCGAAATCAATTTGGTTAGAAAGGTTTTCTATCTTCTTCCCCTCTAGGAATACTTGGTCTTGTTTTGCAACAGTTTGTTCTTGTAGTTTTTTTGTTCTTACATATCGTGACTGATTAATGCCTTCTAAAGCCTTTTGAGCGTTTTCAGCATTAACTTTAATCTCGCCAAAAACGTCACCTTTAGCAATACCCATCTGCCTACTCTCGTCACCAAGAGTAATGTTACCTGTTACCCTTGAATTTACTTTATTAATTTCGTCAATAGCGTATTTTCTCGCATCGTTCATAGACGATTTACCTTGCAAATCACTTATTCGCTTTTCTGCAAGTTCTTGAATATTAGCTTCGGTAGGTTCAATAATAAACTTACCCTTTGTTCCACTCACGGAAGAAGGCACGGATTGAGGCGTAGAAACGGTCTTTGAAACTTCTACGCTTCCACTTGTAGGTTCGTTTAATTTTTTTTTTGGAGGCGGTGGTAATAAATCACTTTCTCCGTTTTGCGAAACTACTTTCTTTGGCGGTGGTGGCAATAATTCTTCTTCCATTATTGTATTTTATATCCTTGTGATGTATAATAGTCAACCAATTCTTTCTCGGTGTATCCTTCAAATCCTTTAGTACCTACTTTACTTTTTATCGTTTGCAATGAAACCGTTTTTCCTTCTTTCTTAGGTTCTTCCTTTTTCGGGGCGGTCTGCGTACCACTTTCGGGCGGTCGTTGTGTGCTTATCGGTGTTGCGGGTGTTACTTTTTGAACTTGAATATTTTGATTTCCGTATGCGCCTCTGCTTTGCAACACTTTTTGAGTAGCACCTAAAGCCTTAGACGGGTCTTTAGAACCGTTAGAAATCAAGTTCAATAAATCGTTATCTGTTGCAAGTCGCCAACCATCTTTATCAATTCCATTCTTACCTCTTTTGTAAACGCTTTGCGTAGTCTTGATATAATGAACGCCATTCCTAAACTCATTGCCTAAAACAACGTCATCTAATGTTTGATACTGCGTAACTATGTTTTTGTTCGCATCTTCAACTCTTTGTTGAACGGTGTATTTACCTAGTGGTCTATTTACAAATAAGTCGGACTTGGCATAATTTTGTATAGCCAATGGGTTATTAGGGTCTTGTGCTAATCCCGTTACAACGGGGCTATAAACATTAACATCACCTTGATTTAATTTACTCCATTGGTCAACAACTATTGATGCTGCGTCTTCTTCGCTTTTGCTACCGTAAAAGTCAGCCCAATATGCTTTTTGTTGCGCTGTTTCTCCCATACCCGATAACTCACGGCTATTCGGGCTTAAATTAGTTAGTTGTATTTGAGAATACCTTTCAATAGGGTCTATGCCCATTTGATTAGCCTCGTCAATTACTTGCTTGTGCAAAGTTGGATTAGATGTTTCTAGCCTATTCAAATCTTCAAGGGTTTCTTGCGCCCATTCGGGGTCGGCTAGTACCGATTGAGATATTTTAGTTATTTGGTCGGGGGTGTAAGTAGTAATCTTTTCCACGCCAACAAGTCCACCCTCTTTCGTCACCTTACTAGCTTCCGTAGGTACAACAGTCTTTTTGGTTAATGCTTCTTCGTATTTACCTAACCAACCTTTATGCTTTGGAACTAGCGGTTGTTCTTGGAATAATTTGTTTCTTGCTTCGGGATTTTGATTTAATCGAACTTTACTCGCCCACTCTTTGTATTTTGGAATATCGTACTTATCGGGGTTCTTATTAAACTCATCGTCAATCTTTTTAAATTGTTCCCATTGCTCGGCACTCTGTACCGCTTCCGAACCATAAAACCCTTGAAGTCTTTTGGCTTCTTTTTCTGCTTCTCTAAACGCTTGTGTGTTTGGTTCTAACGAGTATAACTTTTGATTAGCTTCAATTAATTTATTCTTGCCTTCTTGAAAATGACCTTTATCATCGGGGAATATACCTTTAGCATCAAAGTTTAAATCAGCTATTAAAGCGTTCTTATCTGCTACTGCCTTTGCGTTGTCTGCCGCTTTTTTTCTAGCAAAATTATCTAACTCTATATCTACGTTACGCTGAACTTGTGCCGCATCAAGGGACGGCTTGTCAAATATAACCGCCCCTACCCCCGCACTTGCTTGGTTAGGTAACATACTTCCACTTGGCTGTACTATCTGCATATTATTTTTTTCCTAGTTTTTCAAGTTTAGCCCTTTCAGAAGGCAATAATTTATCCATCAAAACTTTCAATTCTTCGCCACTCAATGTATCAAATTCCGACACTATCTTTGAAATTGCCGCATTTCTTTCTTCGGAAGAAACCCCCGTACCTACTTGGTTTGTACCATATAAAGTATTTCTTCTAGCAGCATCAAACTCTTGTTGATTGAGTTGACCTTTATCTAACTTGTCTTTTAATGTACCAATATCCGCACCCATACTAATTCCCTTACCCAAAGAAGTTCCCAATCCCGCCACCGTTGAACCAACCGTTTCCAATGCGTTCTGCTTGTTGGCTGTGCTAGATTGTAATAACGCTTCCGCACTAGCCATAATTGCACGCTTTTCGGCTAGTTGTTCTTGGGTCAATCTCTCTTGTTCCGCCCCTACCCCTTTCAGTTCTTGCATAGCGTTTTTTCGGTTGCCCAATTTAAACTCACCTTGCGTTGCATCTAAGTTCACTAATTCTTTGTTCTGATTAGTCAACACAGCAGAAATAGCGTCAGCCACATTGCCCCCGTAAGGACTTGCCTCTCGTATTGAACGTAGTGCATTAGCCGAATTAGCGTCTATGTTCGCCTTAGCCGCCCCGTAGGTGGGCATACCACTCTGCGCTAACAACTCCGCTTCGTTCAAAGCAGTCATAAATTCGGGGCGTATATCTCTCTTTTTTACATTCTTGGCTTCTTGTTGCAACTCACCCGCACGTTTCTTTTGCTCTTTTGCTACTTGAAACTGATTAACCATCGAAGGAATTTGTGCTAATAAACCTAAGCCCGAAGCCGCTAATTGAGGAATGAACATACTGTATTTTTGCTACAAAGATAGCAAAACTTATGTTATTTGTTACTAGGATAATTAAAAAGTTTTTTGTATTTTTGTGAAACAAACAGCAAGCCATAGGCTGTATATAAGTTAGGCGCAAACGGGCAATAGTCTGACGTGAGGTTCTTCCATCTGCAAGCATACAGTAGCAATGCGTAAATCATTCTTTAAATATTAGGCACGGACGAAACACTTTCCTCTAATAGCCAAACGAAAAGCCGACAACTCATCGAGGTATATCTAAGGTAGAATTGTGTTATTCTTCTTTTGAGGGGGAGGGGGAGTAACACTTTTCTACCACTTCCTACCTCCAATCTATCTCGATATATCTATACCTCACCGAACCTATCCCCAAATATCACAGACTTAACATAATTTAACGGTAATTACTTTGTGCATACGTTAGAATAAAATACTTTTGATTTATGATTACTGCATACTTTGACGGGGCGTGTTACCCTAAGAACCCAAATGGGAATATGGGTATTGGTGCTATTGTTTACGAGAACGATAAGGTTATCCACACAGTATCTAAGGAAATAAAGATTGGACAACAAGGGTACTTCCAAACATCAAACAATGTGTCCGAATACCTAGCATTGATTTCTATACTAGAGAAATTGATTGAATTGGAATACACCCAAGAAAAGATTGATATATACGGGGATAGTCAGTTGGTTATACGCCAAATGAGAGGGGATTGGAGAGTGAATAGTGGTATATACGCAAAGCAAGCATTGACAGCAATTGCATTGAATAAAAAGTTCAAGAAAATACGATACCATTGGATACCTAGAGAGCAAAACGAATTGGCTGATAACCTTTCCACCGCCTACTCATACAAGAAATATTAGACTTCTTTTATATCAATTTCGTAACAAGCCTTGAGTAATTTTTTCTTTAACCTATACACGGGTAACTTTCTAGTGTGTTCCGATTTTACGTCCTCTACCACCGTCTGCCCCTTGTGGTCGATGTAAACAAAGTCTGCTATGTAGTTGCATATCTTAACGTCATTGACAACTATTTTGTAGGATACTTGGCATTTTAAGTCCTTAACGCCTTCGTGTTTTAGTTCCTTGTAGCGTTCACATTCTTTTTTACTATCAAACTTTTTACCGTCATAGTAATTAACAATGTTGTTGAACTTGGTTTTCTTGACCTTTTCTCCCTTTTTCGGGGCGACCCCTTTCGCCTTGTTGACGTTCTCTAGTAGCTTCTGATACTCTTGTGTTGATATGCCCATAGGTTATTGTTTAGGTGGTGACGGCAATGGCATCCAATGAGTGACATCTTGCCCAAAATATCGCATAGGTAGGTTACTCCAACTGTAAGGCTTAGTATTATTACCTTCTTCATCGGAAGCTGTAAACATACTACTTCTTTTAGCTACTACTTGATGACCATTAGAATATACATTAACCCCTTCATCAGCCAACAACCCGTCTTTCATTTGCTGACGTTCTTCTTGAGATATTCCCTTTTCAAATTTTACCACATCGTATTTTTGACTTTGCCTATAATTGCCCGCATAAATTAAAACCATTTGGTCGGGTTTTGGTAATTTATCTTCTACTGAAATCCACCCCATCATTTTATTTCTGTTTTCGGGATACCATTCTACAATTTTACTATCAACTATATTATCAAGGTTTTCAAACATTAAATCATTCCTATGTTTAACCGCTTCTTCGTATCTAATAAAAGGCTTATCATCAGAAGTAACATAAATAACGCCTAATTGTTGCCCTAATTCGGTAGAGAATATTTCATCTGCTCTATCTTGTGTCATAGTTATTTACTTTGTACCGCAAATGTAATTTGATTACACCAATATAAATAGCCAAATAATGTTAATACTTTCTCATTTGCATAAACGACCTAAATGATACAGGTTCTTTTTTAGTCCTAGTCTTTAACTCCCTAACGGGCATCAAGGTGTATGCACCCGCTACAAAG
>Ga0315900_10007415_pt1 | contig 14408 bp, 27 predicted proteins | sample LakEriMetagenome_FD_203521 | JGI IMG/M metagenome (GOLD analysis project Ga0315900, IMG submission 203521) | Freshwater fungal communities from buoy surface, Lake Erie, Ohio, United States - Buoy 12 MA114 | ecosystem: Environmental > Aquatic > Freshwater > Lake > Lake biofilm | place: USA: Lake...
ACTATGCATCAGAGAATGAGAAAGAGTATTGGACATTCAAACTATGGGACTGCCGTAATGAAGATGACTTCCTTGAAATGTATAACGACTACCAAACTAATTCAGAACAATGCCATGAATACAATGACTAACAGACCAATTCACGAAATCGCATCGGATATCAAAGCCGATTGGAAGAAAGTTAACTATGGTGCTATGCCATACCTATCAGCAATGATGTGGTTAGACAAACCCACCGATACCTATGGTTCGGACTCAGCCAAAACAATCGTAACCTATTTCTTATCCAATGCAACCGCCTGGCGAGGTGATAAAGCCAAACAAATTAAACAAGAACTTAAACAATTATTCAAATGAACTTAGATTATCTAAGAGGATTCTGTCAAGATAAAATCGCACAGTATCCTGACCTTAAAATAGCAATACTTGAACTCTATTGGTTAGCCCAAGACGAGATTCAAGAAGGTGCAAGTGTATCCAATGAGGTGGCTTTAGCCATCGAAAGTATTAACCAATTAATAGAAGATGTAAACGAAACGCAAGTTGGGTGGGATGTCGCTAAAAATCATCCACACGACATTAGTGGTATTCTTAATCACGAAGAATATTGGTACAAAAAAGAAGACGGAATCTATTACCCACAATTAAGAAAAGCATAAAGCAATCACAAAAAAATTAATAAAAAACCAATGAAACTAATTAAACTAACAACATTCTTTCGTAATGTAGAAGAACCATTGTATGTAAATCCTTTGCACATTGGACATATGTATAATGTTCCCGAAGCAACTGATTACACGAAAAAAAGACAGCACACAATAGTAGGGGTAACCACCCATAACAATGGTGGCTTTGAAGTAATTGAAACACTTGAACAAATCAACAAATTAATAGAAGAAAACCAATGATAAAACTAAATGTATTAATCGCTTGTGAATTCTCCGGTGCAATCCGCAACGAATTCCGTAAACTTGGTCACAATGCATACTCTTGTGACATCGTACCATCAGAAGATAACAGCCCTTACCACTACCAATGTGATGTGCGTAATGTCATCAATGCATATGAGTGGGACTTAATGATTGCCCATCCACCTTGTACCTATCTAACTTTAGCAGGGAACAGATGGTTCAAACCCGAATATAAAGATAAGTATCCAACACGAGAACAAGACCGGGCAGAAGCAATTGAATTTTTTCAAACTCTCATCAACGCAAATATTCCTCACATTGCAGTAGAGAATCCCATCGGTATTATGTCCTCTGTATATCGTAAGCCTGATCAGATTATTCAACCTTGGCAGTTCGGAGACCCATTCCAAAAGTCAACTTGTCTATGGCTTAAAGACTTGCCCAAGTTAGAACACACCGATGTAGTTAGCAAAGGTGAGTTTATCGAATGGGAATGCAAAAAGACAGGTAGAATTAAACGCCAACCAAAATGGTATGCAGATGCATTCCAAAAGACATCAGACCCAGTTCAGAGACAAAAAATTCGTAACACTACTTTCCCCGGAATCGCCAAAGCAATCGCAGAACAATATTCCGAATTTGTATTGAATTATAAAAAATAATATTATATTTGCACAAGTAAAACACAATGATAAAAGTTTATTTCCAATCAATCGCAGGGTCACATAGTAAATTAGTTGCTGTGTTTGCATCAGAAAAGCAGTACCAAGCAATTGCTGAAGCATTAGAAATAAGAGCTGCCCAGGAGAGATGTATTGTGACAGAATCAGTAGAAGATATCTCACAAGAAATCAGTCATCTTGAGGATGCAATCGATGAGTTAACACTTACTATGGATATTCACGATGAGCAAGAACAAATAAATGCGTATAACGTACAAATAAAAGATTTAAAAAACATTCACAAATTACTAAACCAATTGAATTAATTATGAACACTAAACAAGCAATCGAAATCATCAAGAGCAAGAGATTTTTCTCTGCTGAATTCATCAAGAAAGACGGATCGACTCGTCAAATCACCGGACAATATGGTGTGAAGAAACATCTTAAGCCCAATGCTAAACCTCAAGTGTATAAACCAGCCGAGCGTGGTTACCTTACCATATGGGACTTGAAGAAAAAAGAGTATCGCCTATTGAATACTCAGACTATTGTAACTCTAAACGGAAAGGGTATAAGCAAATGATGAAGTCTTTCAAGATAGGAGAACAAGCCATCGGGGGTGTGATTCAAGTTAACTCACGCCCTCGTGGAGTATATCAAGTTAAGTGTATTGACTATTATACAAAACAAGTTGTAGCCTGGAGATTCGTATATGGCTTGGATGAATTAGAATCCTACTTGGAAGAAGTATCAACTCCCTATTGGGCAGACAAGATGATGTCTTACATCACCACTAACAACAAATGGAAAACAATCTTAAACGAAAAGTAATCATGGAAAAAATCATTAAAGTACAAGTAACAAGAACATTCACTAAAACTGCAACAATCGAACTAAACCTACCACCCGATTATCAATTGGAAGAAACGTCTGACTATCTTTATGATACGATGGACCAATGGCAAGGTAGAGTAGAAAAAGAATTAGAAAAGGCAGAGTTAGAATCTGATCCTGAAATGGTTGTCAGCAGATACGATGTATACCAACGAGTTATTCTTCAAAAGAAAATATACGGAGGTACATTATGAACAAGAATCAATTAATCAGAACACTACAGAAGAAGTATCCTAAGATGTCCATCATGGAAGATGGTAACGGATGGATAGAGGAATCAGAAGACTCATTCGTTATCGGTGCAGAGGATGGTATTACTGCATCCAATGGATACGATCTCCTAAACTATTGGACTCAGAACTATGAACATTGGGAGTTCGGTGTACATAATGAATTAGGAGACTTATTAGATTCTGCTGGATGGAATCCTCAATGGGTTAACCCAGGCGTATTAGCAATATATAAAAATTAAGGAGGCAACAAATGAAAAAAATATTATTAGCAACATTACTCATCGGAATGATGGGTGGTTGCACAGAACCAACAGTTCAGAAACAAGCAACCCAAATAGTAACTAAGGAAAATGCAAGTCCACTGAACATAATTATTATCGAAGGTTGCGAGTACCTAGAATACGATGGAGATAGCAGATATAGCCTTTGTCACAAAGGAAACTGTTATAACCCTATTCACAAAGGAGGTAACAAATGATTTGGGTATTCATAATTACGTGTATTATCATTTGGATTGCATTAAATTTCTTTGAGTTGTTTGATGATAAAGGTTTTTTTAACTCTTTAATTTTGGCATTTATGTCATTAAGTGTACTAATAGGTTTATTAGTAGGAGAAGAAATTGGTGAAAGATCAAATAAACCCATTAAACCTTCTATTGAAGTTAAGTGTAAAGACGGTAAATGTGATACTATCTACATATACAAAGGAGGTAGACAATGAAACTATACACAGAAGAACAAGTAAAAACAATGCTAATTAAAACAGACAAATTCACGCCACTGCATATTGAACATCTTATGAATGAAATAAGACCAATCGAACTACCAAGTGATGAGGAGATAATCTCAGAGAATCAACTTAGTGAATTCAACTCAGAGGATGTAGCGTATTATAATGGTGCAAAATGGATGCGTGATAAAATACAAGGAGGTAACCAATGAAAGTATTAGAATTATTCGCAGGTAGCCGATCCATCGGCAAGGTATGTGACGAGTTAGGACACGATGTGTTCTCCTCTGATTGGCAACAATTTGACGGCATTGACTATGTTGTAGACATTAACAAGTTTGACACGAACGAAGTGCCTTGGGTTCCTGATGTCATATGGGCATCTCCTCCATGTACTACATTCTCTGTTGCCTCTATAGGTAAGCATTGGGATATGAATCGGAGACCCAAAACTATAGCAGCCATTATGGGTTTGCAAATCCTCAAGAAAACAATTGACATTGTTGAACACTTTAAGCAGTTGAATCCCAATCTAATATGGCACATCGAAAACCCTCGTGGTATGATGCGTAAACTAGATTTATGGAATAACATATTGCACACTCGCCACACAGTTACCTATTGTCAGTACGGAGATTCTCGTATGAAACCTACAGACATCTGGACCAATAACTATGATTGGACACCACGCCCTGCTTGTAAGAATGGTGATACTTGCCATATCTCTGCACCTCGTGGCAGTCGTACCGGAACTCAAGGACTCAAAGGTTCGTATTTAAGATCACAAATCCCCTATCAATTATGCAAAGAGATAATAACTTCAATAGCCCTATAGTCGATGCGATACTGACCATAGGGTTCGTAGACTACAATCCATTCACTCAACAAGAACTCAAGGGTAGGTATTCATTTATCCTGGATTACTACGATGAGATTCCGATAGATTCTATGTCATTGGGTGATTACATAGAACATATTAATCAGAAGGCTGAAACCCTTTACAATGACATTATGACTGATGAGAGTTTTAAGCACATTTTTGCCTACGAGGTTTTAGCAACTGAATCTTTTTATGAACTAAGATTGGTTTTTATTACGGATGAACACTATCCTGAATTGGAAGAAATATCTGTAGAAGTATATGATGAGCAAGAAGATTTAGAAGATGAAATATATTAAGATAGAAGTCACCAAGAAAATGTACGATGCTCTGATAGATAGATTTGGGTCTCAGAAAAGAGTAGAGGACATTATCTCATTAAGAATAGAAAGCAGTATTAAAAATGCTTTGATGAATCAGAAGGCTAAAGAGTATGTTCCAAGAGAAGAGATTAACATATTCTTGCGAGATGAAATCTATCAGTATCTCAATGATATATGTGTTAAGAGAAGCATAAGCAAAAAAGATTACATAAGAAAAAAACTAAGTCGTTTATTAGAATGAAAGCAATAGGTTATATCCGTGTATCAACCGATATGCAAGCTGATAAGGGTACATCCCTTGATAATCAGATTGCTCGTATCCAAGAGTTTGCAAAAGCCAAAGGGCTTATATTGGAAAATATTTTCCAAGATGCAGGTTTTAGTGGAAAAAATACGAATCGTCCTGGCTTCCAGGCAATGCTTAATAGAATAAACCAAGGCGGTATCGGTGTGTTAATTGTATGGCACTCTACTCGTTTTGCTCGTAATCTCCGGGACTTTATTAATCATATGGCTGACCTTGAGAAGAAGAAGGTTAAGTTCTATTCATTAGAGGAACCGGAGATGAGTGGTTCATCCGGTAAGGCTATGCGAAATCTTATGGCTGTGTTTGCCGAGTATCAGTCAGATGTAACAGGAGAGCATACTCGTTCGGTTAAGGCGAATCTCAAAAAGAATAAGCAAGTGTATTGTCCTTATGCTCCCCTTGGTTTTGTAGTTGAGGATGGTAAATTAATCCGAGACCCAAAGGCTTTCCAAATTGTTGATCAGATATTCTCTTATCGTCAGCAAGGTATGTCAATGCGAACAATTGCTGAGACATTAAATGCAAGTGGTATCAATGGTAACAAGGGCGGTAAGTTCTATGCTAGTACAATTCAAAAAGTTTTAAACAATCCAATTTATGAGGCAAGAAAGTAAAATAGATAGAGAAATAAGAGAGACAATACTTGAATGTCTTGAAGATGTTGTTGGTATCCCAAGAGAGTATTGGGAACAAAAAAGAACTAAGAAAAAAGAAGAAGTTATTGTTCGACAGATATACATCTATATGCTGTGTGAACTGACAGAAAAAACAAGACAAGAAATCGCAGACATCTGTCGATTGAAATATCATACATCAGTAATTAGAACACATCGCATAGTTGATGTATGGAAAAAACAAAAAGAAAATTATCCGTATCAAAATTTAATTATAACCAAAGCATTCGAAAAATATGAGCAAAGAAATAGTTGAATTGTTCGAGTACATTTTGGATCAGATAGAACCAAGATGGAAAACCAATGAGGCAGTCGTGGAAACTCTTGAGAAAATTAAAGGGTCTCAGAGTAAACGATTTGCACCTCCATCATTACAAGAAGTAACTGAAGAGCTGAAGAGTCAGAGGGTTCGTAATTATCAGCAACAAGCAGACAAGTTCTGGAACTTTTATGAGGCCAAGAATTGGATGATTGGAAAGAATAAGATGAAGTCCTGGAAGGCTGCAATTAAAACATGGAACTTTGACAAAGACAATCTTTTAGTATGATTCTGAAAAAAACTTTACAAAATATTATATATATCGCATATATTTGCTTTTTAACGTATTCGGTATACTTGTTCTATATCGTTTTAAATAAATTATCACAGATATGACTTACAAATTAAACGAACAACTTGAACTTGTCCCAGTTCGGAACAACTACAAATGGATATCCTATTTGGCTTTGGTGATAACCATTTGTGTAATTACATTGTACTTACTTAAACCTGAGACAATTAAAATAATCTACAAGGTTGTACACCCTGAGGTACAAAATTCTGTACAAGATGTTGAACTAACAGAAGAGGGTATTGTTAAATGTCTGCATGAGAATGGTTGCGTTTTACCCAACGTAGCGTTGGCTCAAGCAAGATTGGAATCGAATCTTGGTCAGAGTAATGTAGGAAAGAATGCCAAGAATATGTTTGGCATTGTGCATCATAAATGTAAATATGTAATAGGTAAGCACGGAGTGTATGCCAAGTATGATAAGTATGAGGATAATATTAAGTGCTATATACATATTCAAGATCATTATTTGACCCGAATCAATGGCGTATATGCATCAGATTCTGAGTATATTAGCAAGATTAAATCAATGCGTTAATGTGTAAAAAGAAACATATGGCAATTATAGAATTAAGAGTAATCAAAGAAAGTATTTGTGAGCATAACCCTAAAGCTCAAAGTGTTTGTTATCCAGACACTATGGTAGACTTCAATGAATTTCAAGAAAACATTTTAAAACAACTTAATAATTATGACACTAAAAGAAGCGTTGAGAATCACGAAGGAATTCGGGTTCGCAAGAAAAACCGTAACAACTGAGGCATCTGGATGCGACCATGTATACCACTACTTTGTTTTTCAAATTGGTGATATACAATTTATGTTATCTAATGATGACTCTGATAACGGAGACGAATGGTATGGTACTATATTCGATTATCAAGTTAAGTTCTATACAATAGATTCATTCGTAACAGTATTGTTGGCAATTAAAAGAGGCGAGTGGGATGCAGATACAATTTAGTAATCGTCACAACGATGTAATTACATTTACCCAACTCGAAGAGAACAAATACCTTATGCAAGGTGGTAAATATTGTCGCTATGGATGGGACTCAGAAGAAGATTTTCAATCCAAACGATATTCTTTCGTAGATCCAAGCGGAGGTCCGTATATCTCACAGGGTATGACGATGGGTTACATTCACCAAAATTGGGTAGGTAAGATTATCAATTACATAACTGTTGACGAAGAAAGTGGAAACAAAATTATTATCACCTACCCTGAGCGAATTGTTAAGGCAACGGTAAATAAGAAAGATGAGTTCAGAATATATTCAGCAGAGGGTAATGTTATTACTACTAAAGAAAGTTTCAATGAGGCAGTTAAATGGATAGAGGATAAGTATGAACGCAGACAAGTTAGTTAAATTAGGAATTGATCTCCGGGACAGATGGAGTGGAGAAGTTAAAACACTATGTCCTAAGTGTTCCCATCAACGTAAGAAAAAGGCTGACCCATCTCTTGGTGTTAATATAGATACCGGAGTTTGGAAGTGTCACCATTGTGGTTGGAGTGGTTCGGTTAATCAGTATGTGAGGCCCGAACCTAAGCAACCAATTCAGACTGAAGGCATCTATGAATACTTTGAGAAAAGAAAAATCTCCAAGGAGACTGTTGAATACTTTGGTATTGCAGAGTCCAAGGAATGGATGCCTCAGGATCAGAAGGAACATCGTGTAATTTGTTTCAATTATTTTTTAGATGGAGAACTCATCAATATCAAATTCAAGACCGCTGACAAGAAGTTCAAGATGGTCAAGGACGCAAGAAAGATTCCATATAATATCGATGCAATCAAGGATAGTCATTATGTTATTATATGCGAAGGCGAAGAAGAAACTATGGTCTGGCATCAATCGGGTCTCAGAGCAGTTTCTGTTCCGAATGGTGCTAGTAAAAACAATAATAACCTTGATTGGTTGGATTCTACTTATGAACTATTTGACGAGAAGGTAATCTACCTTGCTACAGATAACGATGAGCCTGGAAGAAAACTAAAGGAAGACTTAGCTCGTAGGTTTACATCTGCCGATATTCGTATCATCGAGTTCCCTGAGAATGAGAAGGATGCTAACGATTGTCTTAAGAGATACGGCCAAGACTTTATCACTCGCCTATTTGAGAATGCCAAGCCTCTACCTATATCAGAAATCTCTTCTGCATTAGATTATCTCTCTACTATACAATCGTATCACAAGGATGGTTATCCGGTAGGATCGCTTGTAGGGATGTCTGAGACCGATGAGCATATCTCTTGGAATCGTGGTGAGTTAGGTGTAGTCACAGGTATTCCTGGTTCGGGTAAGTCAACGTGGTTAGACTATATGTTTATTCGCCTGTCCTATCTGAAGAATTGGAAGTTCGGTGTATTCTCTCCAGAGAACATAGCACCATTGAAGATTACTCGTATGTCCGAGCAATTATTAGGTAAGCCTCTAAGCTCGATGAACTCAGTTGAAATAGAACACGCTGTGCAAGTAATCAGTAATCATTTTTGGTTTTACAACGTAGAAACCTTGGAGGACTATACCTTGGGTAACTTATTGAGATTGGGTGAGACCCTAATCAAACGCCATGGTATTGATTGTCTATTGCTCGATCCTTTTAATTACATAGAAAATGACTCAACTGAGGATAGTTCGAATGAAAAGATTGGTATTTTATTACGAACTTTGAAGAAATTTGCAGTAAAGAATAATGTATTGGTCGTTTTGGTTGCCCATCCTAGAAAAATGGATAGAACATCCGCTGGGTATAATGTTCCTAGGCTTTACGATATTAGTGGATCTCATCATTTTTTCAATGTGCCTGATTGGGGTGTGGCGGTCCATCGTTCATTCCAAAATGGTCAGAAAGATCCAGTCGAAGTTCACATCCAAAAAATCAAGTGGCACTTCCGAGGAAAACTTGGGCGAGTAGATTACGAATTTGACCGAGGTAGTGGTCAATATTCAGAGGACGGTAAATTTAATTCATTAATAAATTTAAAACATGATATACAATCAGATGAGAATGATTTGTTCTCTACACAAGAAGCGTGGGGAAGAGGTTCAGGAATTCAACCTCAGTCCACACTTCTATGAGAAGATGGTCAAGAAGGTATTGATTTACAATGACAAGCAAATAGATTTAGTATGCGAAGGTTGGTTAAAAATTGAAAAGTATTTTTACATAGAACTGAAGACAGCACAAGGAATAATTTATACAACAAACTATATTTATAAACTAAGAAATGATAATAGTATACGATATTGAAACATTTAGTAATTGTTTTACCTACATAGGTATGAATGTTGACACCAAGGAGATGGACATCTTTGTAATTGGTGATGAGAGTTTGGGCTCAGATTTGGATGCTTTCCAAATTTATCTGAGAGATTTGAAAGACAAGAAAGCTGGTATGGTTGGCTTTAATAACGTATTCTTTGACTGGCCCATTGTCCGTGCAATTATGGAAGATGAGGTTCATACTGCCCAACAGATTTATGCGTTGGCTCAACAGATTATTTCTCAAGAGAAGCGATCCTATTTGCCACAAGAGATACCTCAGTTGGATTTGTATTTACTGAATCACTACGATAACAAATCTCGCAGTACTTCTTTGAAGGCCTTGGAGGTTTCTTGCGGATGGGATAACGTAATGGATATGCCTTTGGATCACACCTCAAAGATTGATAAGATTAGTCTAGAGAATGTGATTGCCTACAACAAAAATGATGTGGAATTTACTGCATACTTTTATGAGTTATGCAACGAAAAAGTTGAATTACGTAAGAGAATTGGCAAGAAATACAACCTTAAAGTGTTAAATAAGAGCGATGTAGTTATCGGTGAGTCTATCTTTTTAAAATATTTATCTGAAGCAATGCGAATACCAGTAAGACAATTAACAGAAATCAGAGGTAAACGAGCAGATGTACCTTTGAAGCAGATTATTCTTTCCAACGTAAAGTTTGAGACACCTCAATTTAATAAGTTGTTGACCTTAATGAAGGATACAACATCGTCTTCTACGTTTCTGAAAAAGTTTGTCGAAGGACTTAACACAGGAATAAGCACTAACGAATTGTTGGATAAGTTCCGGGACAACAACATTAGGGTCCAGAGAATCGCCCAACAGAAAAAGAGTTTTAGTTTTTCTGTAAACTTTGGTGAGATGCGTTTGGATTATGGTGTTGGTGGTATACACGGATGTGTACCCCCTGGAGTATATACTTCTAGTAAAACATATAAAATTTTAGACATTGATGTAAAATCATACTATCCAAATCTATTTATTCAAAATCGTTTACACCCTCGCCAAATGAAGCAAGATGTATTTGTCAAGGTGTACTCTGATATTTTCCAAGAGAGGGTTAAAGCACAGCAGGAAGGAGATACGTTGACGAGCGATGCATTGAAGTTAGCGTTGAATGGAATGTTTGGTAAGACTGGTTCTGATGTGTCTTGTTTCTACGATCCGTTCGTGTTCTATGCCATTACCGTGAATGGACAATTGTTCATCTCTATGCTTGTAGAACGATTGGTATTGGCTGGTGCTGAGTTGCTCCAAGTAAATACTGATGGTGTTACTGTAAGTGTACCTCGTAAGCAAGAGGCTGAGATACTTGAAATCTGTAAGAGATGGGAGGCTGAGACCAAATTGACTTTGGAATATGCAGATTATGCAAAGATGATTATCCGAGATGTAAACAATTACATTGCAGTTGGTGAGAATGGTAAGATTAAAGAGAAGGGAGCATTTGAAACTAAAAAGGATTGGCATAAGGATAACTCTTATATGGTTGTTCCCCTAGCAGTTCGTGAATACTTTGTGAATGGGACTCCGGTATCTGAGACCCTACGCAAACACGAAAACATTCTAGACTTCTGTGGTCGATATAAGGCAACCAAAGGATGGCACTCCGAGTTTGTTTATCTTGATGGAGATCGTGAGAAACGATTGAACTTCGGAAAGATATATCGCTTCATCCCTGTTATTAAGGGAGGTGTATCTCTGAAGATAAATAAGGACGGCAGAGAGCACCAATTATGTGAAGGGTATCAGACATACCCATTCAACAAAAAGGATGCCTTTAATATGGCTAATTTGAATTACGGATTCTTTGAAAACGAATGTAGGAAACTAATTGAGTTGATAAAACCCAACCAATTGAGTTTGTTTACTTACTGATATTTACCTTAACCCATTCTCTTGTGTATCTACCATTGATAAACTTGAGGATGGGTATTTCTTTTACTAAGATTTCTTGTGGTTTTGATTTCTCCGACTTCTTGACAATGTTTTTATGCATTATCTCACAAGCTACCATAGCATCTGCTAAGTCTGTATTATCAATCAAATAGTTTTTTAAATCGGTAATCATTGAAAGAAACCAAATATCATCGCAGTAAGTGTTCAGGTAATCAATTAAATAAGAGTTACCTCGTTCTGCGGTGATATCGTTTTTATAATATCCTACGGAGTCATCGTCCTTAAAAAATCCCTTACCTAGGAAGATTGGTTTTTTGGCCAATAGATGCAGTTTACCAGCGTCTTTATACTTTTGCTTTACAACACCACCACGGTTAATCTCAATCATTGCGATTGCGTTGTTATAATACTCTTGCATAAGTATCATATTCTTTACAATCATATCAGGGTCTGAGTCCCTTTCCGAATAGTGAGCTACATATCTATTGGTATCAATATCCTTAATTACAATTGCTTGGTTAGAACCATCTCCCATATTCTTAGAGTTGAATGGAATAGGGTCAATACCTGCAATGTAAGTATGTCCATCTCTTGGTTCTTCCAAGAAATACATAGCACTTGTTATCTCTGCTTTCTTTTTGATTGTCCCATCGTAGTCATAGATTAAATAAGAACGATCAATCGGAGGCCGAGTGCTTAGGATAATTCTTTCTTGATTATCCAACTTAGTCATAATATGTTTTGGAAAAGCACCATGACCAGCAACAGAAAATACCTCATTGATTTCTAATGGGTATTGCTTGATAAATGAATTGAGGTAAGACTTATCTTCTAGTTTATCTAGCGTCTCCCTTGTCTTCATAATCCATTCGGTTGCGGCTTTCTCATCGCTGTGACCATTGGGGCAGAAGTTCAGAATTTTGCCAGTTTCTTTCCCATTTATGTCTAATTCGGGTGCTTCCATAATCCCTTGATTACCAGGAAGAAAGAGGGTAAGTATCTTCAATTCTTCGGCATTTTCCCACAAAGTTTTGGCTAATTTCTGGCCAATTGAAGTTGCCTCTCCGGCACTTCCTCCGATGACAATTGGAGCAACCTTTACGAACCCCGACTTGGTACTTGCCTGAGCAGATTTGTAAACCTTATCTGCCTTGGGATGGAGCATACACTCGTCAATAAAAACGTGCATTGCACGATATGCCTCAAATGCTGTTGGAGTATCTACGGTCTCCTTAGTAATGATTTGAGAGTCCAAACCAGTAACACGGCCTGTCTTTGTATCTCTTCGCCCAAGGTGTAAGTAACCTTCTTGTCTAGTTGATACAATACCAGGCCGAGCGTAATCATCAAATTCATCATATACTACACGAAGTTTATCTTTAAATAATGCTTCCAGACGTTTCTTGTCTGCCGATGTTATCAAGGATGTTGATCCTGGATTAGTCATTGCAATCCACATCGGAATAATTCCCCCAAATATAAATGACAAACCTACCTCACGCCTTTTTGTTATAAATAAATCGTGATTGGTTCGTCTTGCTTCTAGGTATCCGTTATAGATTAAATCATCTATATCTCGCCAAATCGGTCTCTTTTTGAAACCTCTGGCGTCTTTCACGAAGCCTTGAGTCAATGAGTAATAGTGAGGCCCAACCAAACCAAAACGACCCTCGACCCAATACTCTTTCTCTTTGCCCCACCAAAGTTCTTTTTCCTTTTGTGTTGCGTTCGGGTTTAGACCATGTTTCGAAAACCATTTTTCGTATTCAAATTTGGATGCCTTCATTTTCTTTGTGATACACGATCCAAGAAACCACCTTCCTCTTCTAGATTTTCATCTTCGGGATAGGCTTCTAGTTTCGCTAGTTTCAAACTCTTATTGATTTTATCTCCTGCTTGGAGTAATTGAAATAGACCCTTCTGATATGGGTCATCGAGGTCGAGCATCTCATCCCGGACTTTCTGCATCAATTGTTTAGATGCTGAGACTAGAGTAGCATAAAAGTCTTTCGCAGGATCAAAACCTTGAACCTGGAGTTTCTCAATGGCTTCGGCCTCAGAAATATTATTTGCTTTTAGGTACTCCGAGAGTTTCTCTAAGCTCGTTGATTTTTCGCTTTTGGTCTTCAATTTCTTTTTGTGTTTTGTTTGCTTCGATTGGGTTTCCTACTGCTGAGTAATACTCACACCAAGAAATTAATTTTTGAAGTTCAATAACTTCTTGTTCAATTATTTGTTTATTGCTCTTAGCCATAATTCTAAATCAAAATTTGATAAATCACCTTCTGTGATTGGGTCTCCCAAAGATAAGTAAAATCTGCAAATATTCCCTAGGGTAAATAACTGCTCTCTAGTAGCAGTATTCTTGAATCTATCGTCATTATCAAGTCCCCCAATAAGAGCGAGATGTATCTCTGAACCAGGACAATATTCCAAGGTATGTAGTTTACCAGTCGGACATATACAATGCGTAAAGATAGGCGTTCTATTAAGCCCACCAACGTGATACTTCTCAGAAGTAAATCTTACTTTACCTTTTTCGTGTCTGTGTACGTCACAAACTTTTAAATCTATACGGCTATATGTCCAATAGAGTTTCATTCTCTTTGGTATGATATGATTAATCTGCTCAAATAGAACTCTGCTTTCTTCAGATCTTCTATCCCATTCTTGTGCTCAAATCTCCACAAGTATTTTTGGATATTTCCTTTGAGGTATCCTACAAATTGCTCTTTGGTCATAGATGCCTCAATGGCTTCTAGACATTCTACACTTCCTTGATTGTAATGCTTTGGTTTGTTTACTACGTCAAAACTCATTTTTTAAATTCATTAGGTGGCACAAATATACATAATTCTTTGGGTACTCGATAGAAATTATCAAATCCTTTACGATCTTGAGTGAAAATTCTAACCTTTTCCTTATATTTTTCGTTGAATATAATACTTGATTTGCAGAAGATTGCAGCATTAGTTTCCTT
>Ga0315900_10007416_pt1 | contig 14408 bp, 19 predicted proteins | sample LakEriMetagenome_FD_203521 | JGI IMG/M metagenome (GOLD analysis project Ga0315900, IMG submission 203521) | Freshwater fungal communities from buoy surface, Lake Erie, Ohio, United States - Buoy 12 MA114 | ecosystem: Environmental > Aquatic > Freshwater > Lake > Lake biofilm | place: USA: Lake...
GATATACTTCCAGACGGTCCCCGCGCCAACACCTTTTACGCATATCGGGTCTGCCTTAGGTCGTCTCTTGAGGTTACATAGCCCCTTTTCAGCACAACCTCTCCTCAATGTTGAAGTAACGCAATGATCTCCTGGTGCAGCTCCGTCTCCATTGCAGGTATCTACAAGATTACCGTTTTTTATCCATGTCGCACAAGTATTATCAACGGGCGCTGCGCATTCTTTTTCTGTTGTGCATGGTAATTCTCGCGGAAGAGTCCCGCTACAGTTCCGCAACGTTGTCCCAGCCACTTTCCCGAATGCACGCCATTCATTGTGCAGGAGAAAAAAAACCAAAAAAACAGCGAAGCACGAAAAGAATTTCTTTCGCAAACTCATAACAGTGAATCCCTTAAAAAAGAAAAACGTAGAAAACTGACACCATGGAAGCGTAAATACTTTCTATTATCTGCTAATCGCCAATACTCGGAATGCAATCCCAATTCCGGCAATCAGTAAAAGAAGTCCAAAAACGACAAAGCCGAAACGACGTGAAGACGGAGGAACTCCAACTTTCTCCATGAGGGGAGTAGGCACCCATTCAACGAATTTCCCCTGTCGCCACTGACTATACCGTTTTACTGTCGGCGACCGCTGCATTACGACAGCGTCTTCTTTCAAGCGTAACGACTCCCATGAATGCAAGTTCGCATCTAATGGGACGTTCAAGGTGGTTGGCCTAAACATCCACTCCTCAACTATTTTCTCGATTCCATTCTCTGTTTTGACAAACGTCGCTTGAACAGGGAATGCAATTCCATCTACACCCTCCCACTCGGTAACCAACTCATCAACAACATGCTTGCCCGAGAATCCACGAAGGGTTACTCTAACCGGAACTGACCATTTTTGAGAAAATTCGAAATCCCAATTTAGATCGCTATCAGGGTCCGACGCATGGAACAGAATGGACTTCCCACTGTGTTTCCTCAACGGTCCAGGGGAACCGTAATCCATGGTCAGGCTCCGTCAAGGAGGTAATTTCTTTCAATGAGAACGATCTTAGTTCTTCGAACATCGCTGGCCAAAATCCGATGTAGCGTGGATCGATGCTCAATCGTTCAACCGTGAAATTTTCCGCGACGGCTATCTGCGGCCCTAGTAATTCCGTCACTAATACGTCGACTCTGTCATCATCAAACACACGTAACGATCCATCTTTTTTTGAATACCGAAACGCTGTCTCTTTCTCAAGTGCCAACGGTCGTATTTCAACGCAGTCCACGCGAGAATCACCTAAGCTCCAATGAAAGACATATTCAAACCGGCCTCCCTCTAACTCTTTTGATTCCTCACTAGGATGGACAAGCTTTCTCCGGTAAACAGAGGCTTCAAACTCGACGCTGGCGATTGCTTTTCTCGCATCAATTGCTTTTCTGAAGAAGTCACGCGTCTCCTGGCCTTTCAGATTGTCGCAAAAGTTGCAAACAAAAACGAAACCTAGACCGATAGCCAGTGCAAATCGAGTTGAATCAAGCTTCGAGAAAAACATCCCACAATCCATGCAGTGCATTATTAATCCATCGCTATGATTTGAAGGATTTCATTCATTTGTTTTCCACCCATTTCGTAACTCACAATTAGCGGTATATTACGGTTTAATCTCGACGATCCTGCCTGGACGACTAAATCGAGATTGGCTTTATCGCCGGGACATAGAGTTACTTGACTAAACGTAGCTTGTGTACAGCCACAGGATACCGTTGCTTGTAAGGACGAGACTTTCCAATGCGTTGAATTATTAATCGGAACCGAAAATGAATGCTTTACTCCTGGATCGATAGTACCGACAATCACCGTTTCCGGTGTGATTCGCGATAGCCCGGCGTCGAGATCTTCAGGAGAATACGAGGCATAAAGCAGAATGATTCCGAAGCAGATCAGCAGGCAACATACGGAAATATCCCTGAATTTGTTGGTGTTTTTTTCGGCGAACCTCATCATTAAAATCCTTTTTGTGGAATATCGATGTCGCGATTTGATATCTTAGCAGACATGAGGTTCGTTGCAGATTTCGCGATCTTCACTCTGTTGTGAATTATTGCAATAACCAACTCGATCGCGACTCTCGCACGCGTGTCCGAGGAGTAAAACGCGCACCGTTTCTTATCCAATATCCGCGAGCGGCGTTTCGTTAAGTACGGTAAAAAAACGGAGACAAACACGCTCGGGGCGTGGTCGTTCGCCGATACACCCTTTGGGGCGATCAAAGGCGGATCTGTCGGAATAGCAAGTTCACTCGAAACGCAACGTGTCATTGCGGCACCTCCGCCATCTGGCCATCGCGACGGTTTCCCAAGTAGCGATAGATCGTCGTATCGATCGTGTAGGAGATTTTGTGGACGCTGCCATCACACAACACAAAGTTCGCTCCTCCCGAATGCGCAGAACCAAAACTACCGATCGACATCGTCTCGCGCGTGTCTTGCATCAGCGGCCAATGCGGATGCGTGCTCCGGTGATTGTCGTTGTTGAACCCGCTGTAGAGCGGTTCGTTGTCTCCCCAGTCGGTCCCGGTCTGATAAGCGTCCTGCGACATGTATTTTTCGCCAAACAAGATCGTGCTTGACGAACCGTCTGTCAGTTCCGCCATCCGAACCCCACGCAACAGCCAACTGATCCCGGTCCAATCGCTCGGTGTCGCAGGCCAACCGTTGGTGCGAGTCAAGTGGTCCGCATGCGCGACATCGGTAGGACCGCCGAAGTACAACGGCCAGGCAAACAACTGGGCCGGGTTCGGGGCACCGTCCCCCGCGTTGACTGCGTAATCGACGCGAGGCGACGCATTCAGCGAACCGACAATGCCGATCGGCTGCGAGCAAGTCGGACAATCTGGATCGAACGGGATCAATTCCCCACCCCGTCGCGATGGGCAGGTGTAGATCGGTACCGACGTGCTCAGTCGCAACCGCAGTTGCTCGTCGCGCTGCGCTGGTGGACTGCTGAAAAAACCCGTCCGGTAAAGTGACGTTTGCTCGAGATGCGGCAGCAATGCAAAGGTCCAACTGCCCGGCTGGCCAGCCAGTGCGCTGACGTCCGAGAAGCCTTGCCATTGGTAACCCCATCCGCCCGACGGAAAGCGACGCTGAGCCGATTCGAAATTGCTCGCTGCCAGCCCCAGTTGTTTCAAGTTCGATTGGCACTGCATGCCCCTGGCAGCTTCCCGGGCAGCTTGCACCGCCGGTACCAAGAGTCCCACCAGCAAACCAATCACGGCCAGCACCACCAGCAATTCGACCAAGGTCACTCCCCGCCTCGACGTCGGTTTCATGGTGACACCTCCGCACTTGAAGTGTTCTCGAGCAAAGTGGTATGAAGCAGATCGACATTGAAGTCGCGTCGGGTGCCGTCGGCGAGGTGAACTTGCACGATCACCCCTAGGAGCATCGGTGGATGCTGGGTCGCGTGCGAGCCTTTGCCAGGGTCCGTGTCGCGATCTTCCGGGATAAACTCGACGAGGAGCCCTTGAGCGCGCTGCGACCCGGGGGCGGCGTAAGTCACGCATCGTGGCTTGACACACTCGCACGAGGATTCCATCCGCACGATCTGGGCGTCGGACGGCAACCCGATCCGGTCCAGGGGGATGCAGGTATAGCCCGGGCGGTCCGACAATACGATTCCGACGTCGAGCACCGATGATGTTTTGGAAGTAGCAGACCCAGCCTCCGCTACCGCAAACGATTCGATCGAACGGCTTGCGTTACAGCCCGCTAACGAGAGAACCATCCACAACCCCACGCAATAAGAAAATTTGCGTTGTTGCGTTGTTGCGTTGTTGCGTTGTAACCATGGTGAGCTCCGAGAAGCCACAGGACCGCATTGTGCAAGGGTTTTGCGTCGAAATGCCGCACACCTTCCAAGGTTTTAACGATTGCAAAACCGAGATGCAAGAAAATTCCGGAAGAAATTTCGGATTATTTAGAATGCGATGAGTACGTGTGGCGTGGGGTGCGGCGTGGCCTATTCGGAATCATCAGCCGCAATGCGATAGTGTTCGGTTTGAGGCGATCGGAACATGGCGTCGTGTGAGACAGTTCGTAACCGGGGCCTCGCGTGGGCGCGCGCTGTCCGATCGGAAGTGACGAAAACGTGGCATGGTGTTGCGCGCTTCAACCCGGATGCTTGCGCATCTCGGCTATTATCTTTTGGGTGCCTGAGGCACCCGATAATGCTAGCCGTTGGGCGCGAACCCTCGGGTGAGAACTGCGGCAAACATTGCAAGGTTTCGTGCACTTCAAACCCGGATGCTTGTCCGCAACGCCGGATCTTTGACGCATCTCGGCTACTCATACTCCACCACGCCCATCGCAAAGCCTCTGGAAGTGCCGCACGTGCTTTTGCATTTCGCTCTGCGTCTCTGAGTCTTTGGGAGAGCCCTCAGTACCAGTCCTCAATGCTGCATCGTTTTCGACTCACCGGATTCTAATTCCTCGACGCTTGCAGCCGACGCCTTAGGATCGGACTCACCAGCGTCGGCAGGGAGCGGATCGATCCGGTAAACGTGGTAGGCGTAGGCGATCCGCTCCACAGGCTGAATCTAAGGCTCGATGGCGCGACGTCCACGATGAGTCATGAAACGCACCGAGCGAACGCCTTGTAAAACACTTGTTGAAAGGACCCTGTCACTGCTTGACGATGGCAAACTACCGCAGCTAGCAGCGTCAGTCCAAGCCCCAAAGGGACGGATAGCGTTGCCAAACCAATCCGTTCCCCTCCACTGCTGGAGAAACAGCCGCAGCTCATGTCAATGCCCCGGAACATGGCACTTGCCTGGACGACGGAGAAGAGCAGCAAGAGACTTGCTGAGGCAATCGCGTATCGCTTCAAATCGCCAAACATCAATCCTAAGGAAAGGAACATCTGGAGTACAGGGATGGCATAGGCCAGGTAGGGCGTGATGGTCATTGGTACCAGGCGGTACGCATCGATCGATCGAAGGAATTGATAGGGGTTGGCGATGTGAACGAACGCAGATTTGGCAAACGCAAAGGCAGTAATCGCCGCGCAGATCAACAGGACGTAAGCAGCCCAGGATGAACGCCGAGCTATTTGTTGCTCGTGGTTGTTGCTTGATTCCAACTCTCAATCCCTCCCGAGTAGACTTGAACCTGAACGTCCATACGAGCCAGTCGTTTCGCGACCTGATCGGCCCAACGACACCGAACACCATTACAATACGTCACCACCAACTTGCCATCCGATTGTCGGTCGCGGCAGAACACCAAGTACTCCAACGAACTGGCATCGATGGGCAAAGAGATGGCGCCTGGGATGTGGTAATGCTCAAATTGCCCTGAGGTTCTTGCATCCACCAGGACGAGGCGGTTGGACTGAATGCCTTCGACTAGGTCTTCATGGGAAATGGACTCGACTTCGTGGGAAACCAATGCATTGGCGGGGCGAGCACAGTTCATCGCGTATTGGTGAGACAACATGCTGTCGGACTTCAAAAGAAAAAAGGCGGAGCAGAACAGCAGGCAAACGCTCGCTGGAAACCATGCCGGTTTCTTCAATCCTCCGACCAGGAACGCAATCGCGGTTAGGACGATGATATATTGAACATTCTCATCCATGGCCAACGCAATGCTTGCTCCAAACGATTTCCGCGCGCTCGCCGCGACCACTTCGATAGCAACACCATCCCAAACGGACAGCAGCTCGGCTCGACCAAGGAGAATTTCACCGATTGCAGCATCAATCAGTCGATACTTGCCATCTTGAACACCGCCAAAGACGATCCAGTGATTGAACGTAGGCTTATCCAACTGCCCACGGATATGCAAGATAGCTGGAGTCTCGAGGCTTTCCAACCAACCGACCGAGGCGTCCGCGAGCACTTGACGTTTGAAGCCTGCTCCATCGATCATGCGGCACAGATCCGCTAGCGTACTGCCGCGATTCGAAGAGACGTTTTCGTTGTCCAACAGCTCGCTGACCTCAATGTGCTTGCCTAGCATGCGCGCGACCAGGACCACGGCATGAACGCCACAATACCGCTGCCTGCCAGCGTTTTCAATTTCGACCGCTCCTAGTTCGCGAGCCGTCACGTCTTGGGATGGACGTCTTTCGGCGGAGGATGGTGGATCGACTGCTAGGCTCATGGCATCAAGTGGAATACCAACCAGCAAGAGGAATGCCATTACGATCATCCACAGCCTGTAGTGGCGGCGAAGCAATCGCACGAAACTCATCACTTTCACGATGTTCATGAACGGCTCCGTTGGAACCAGAACCAGCCGACTGCCACCGAAGTCGCGATGCCGATGAGCAGGAGCAATCGAAGGGTTCCCGTCCAGCGATTTGGTTTGGAAAAATAACTGAGAGCCGAAATCTTCTCTTCCACACCCTTGCCAACAGCAACCATCACTACCCCGTTTTGACAAACTAAGTCGACGTTGCTCTCGGTCATTATCTTGCGGCCATCTCCCAGGCGTTGGTAGAATCCCGACAAGAATTGTTCGGCTGCCTCTGCGGAAGGAAGATGGGTCAACTTAGTGACCGCGTATTTTTTACTTTCTGTTCGTCCCTCCGTGGATGTTATCTGGATCGTGATGGTCGGAGGGCTATTGCCAGCGATTCGAAAATCGACAGGCTTTGGGAACTCCACTCTAATGACAACCGAGTCCAGTTTATCCGTGCCCTGATTGTCAAACAGACAGTCTTCCAGTCGTTTGGGGTTGGATTGTATAAGTAAGTCTTTCTGTGTCTGCCGGATCTCGAAGCTTTCGAGGGCAGACAGCTGCCCACGCAATGCGATCGACGTGAAGTAAGGGTTTGCTCGCGACGGTCCCTCGGCAATCTGGTCTCGTCGCTCGATACGTAAATCGTGGAACGTGCCTAACAAACCCAGAGACGCCGTGTCCAGCGCTTGCGGTGGAGGTCGACCCGCAGAAGGAGTCTCTTGGAGCGTATTAACGATATCTTGGTCGCTCCAGGGAGCATTGATCGGTCCTCGCGGTCTCAACACCTCGACAATAACCCCGAAAGGGTTGCGATCATCGAAGAACTCGTACCAGACTCTTACTTTTCCGTCACCGGACAAACTCCCCGTATGGTAAGCATATAGAATGGCCGTGGGGCTGTTGACGATCAGAAAGTCCACCTGATCGACTTTGGGATCTTTGGAGTCGGTGATTTCTAGGACGCCTTCGTGAATTCCCCAGTCTTGAGCCCTTGCTTGGCTTGGCACTGGAGACCCGGTCAGCAAGGACAAGCCAAATCCCAACAAAACATCCAACATAACGCGATTCAAAGCGGATGTGAAAACAATTAAGCCAACTTTCCGCATTATCCAATCCTATCTATCCGAAATCTATTTCGAAAAAACCACACGAACACGAGAAAAGCAACCAAGCAACAACTGGCCAGTTGTTGCTTGGTTGACATCGCGGTCGTCGATGACGTAGATCATGACAATCAATGCATCACCGGTACCAAGTTCTTACAATCCAAATGCCAGTAGGGCGCATATGCAGCGCCATTACACTCAGTACCACTATTTTTTTCTCTGCAATCAACTAAATCCTTCGGAACGAAGACATCGTCAGGGGTTGGATCCGCGTCAGCGTTAACCCACTTGCTACCGTCTTTACAGCTGTCCCTAGGACGGTTAGAAGAACACGACAATGGCGCAGAATCACCGCAGACACTCACAGCCACTCTACCTCCACCTACGAGCCCCTCGCTGGGACTTGAAAATCCGATCAACCCTAACAAGATGGGTGCAGTCAGTCCGAACGTCTTCCAAAGCAAACTTCTCATTATTCTCTCCTTCACTCTCGGCCAAGATCTTTCTAGAGTCGTCGTGATTGGCCCTCGCGACGACTCTCGCTTTGAGCACAAGCTCTCGGCGGATTTCAAACATTCCTAGTATTGTGATTTCACCAGTTGGCTGAGCGCATCCCACGCGATCTCCTGGTGCATGAACTCCACCGACCCGTCCAAGCGTCCAACCACGACCCCCTGGCCATGCATCGAAAAAGGGCCTTGCGCAAGATTACTATCGTTGATTTTGCCGTAACGTTCCTCAATCGTCGCTATTCGAGGTCCTAGGCCCGTCCAAGCATAAAGACTGCTGGCCTCGCGAGACCCAGCCGCTATCGACTGGTGTTCGTCGAGGTAGATCAGGAGAACCATGGAACGATAGCGATCGGTCGGACCATGGTCCGTCCTGCCTGGCCCGTATGCCTTTCCTCCGACGCTTTCCCAAACATGCAAGACATGAGATGTACCACGGGTTACTTGGGCTAACGTGCGTGCTTTTTGAAGTCCAGCGACTCGCGTGGTAGACGTGCCTTCAAAAAACTCTCCAGAGTTCGTCAGCAGACCGCCATTAAAAGCATAATCGACCGATGCGATCGGAGCCGTATCACGTAGATGGGTTGTTGAAAACCCATCAGGCACACGAGGGAACATGGACGGTCCCGTGGCGGATGGACACTGCAGAATCGGCTGGATGGATTCGAAGATCGCGGAAACTTGCCCCAACGACGACCTTTCGATAGTAGTTTGTTGGCTAGTTAGCTCGGTTCGAATCGACTCAAACGTCGACCTCTCCAAGTCCAATCTCGGCGATAGCCTGGGATCCTTTAAGAATAAGAACTCAGGTAGTTGTTTGGTTTTGCTCTCGAACGCGTGCGTCGCCATCAAGCATTGCCGCACGACGTTCGTACATTGCACTCTGCGAGCAGCTTCCCGGGCAGCTTGCACCGCCGGTACCAAGAGTCCTACCAGCAAACCAATCACGGCCAGCACCACCAGCAGTTCGACCAAGGTCACTCCCCGCCTCGACGTCGGTTTCATGGTGACACCTCCGCACTTGAAGTGTTCTCGAGCAAAGTGGTATGAAGCAGATCGACGTTGAAGTCGCGTCGAGTGCCGTCGGCGAGGTGAACTTGCACGATCACCCCCAGGAGCATCGGCGTAGGCTGTGTCGCGTGCGAGCCTTTGCCAGGGTCCGTGTCGCGATCTTCCGGGACAAACTCGACGAGGATCCCTTGAGCGCGCTGCGACCCGGGGGCAGCGTAAGTCACGCATCGTGGCTTGACACACTCGCATGAGGATTCCATCCGCACGATCTGGGCGTCGGACGGCAACCCGATCCGGTCCAGGGGGATGCAGGTATAGCCCGGGCGGTCCGACAATACGATTTCGACGTCGAGCACCGATGATGTTTTGGAAGGAGCAGACCCAGCGTCCGCTACCGCAAACGATTCGATCGAACGGTTTTGGTCACAACCCGCTAGCGACAGAACCATCCACAACCCCACGCAATAAGAAAATTTGCGTTGTTGCGTTGTTGCGTTGTTGCGTTGTAACCATGGTGAGCTCCGAGAAGCCACAGGACCGCATAGTACAAGGGTTTTGCGTCGAAATGCCGCACACCTCCCAAGGTTTTAACGATTGCAAAACCGAGATGCAAGAAAATTTCGGAAGAAATTTTGGATTATTTGAAAGGAGATGAGTACGTGTGGCGTGGGGTACGGCGTGGCCTATTCGGAATCATCAGCCGCAATGCGATAGTATTCGGTTTGAGGCGATCGGAACATCGCGTCGTGTGAAACCGTTCCAACCGGGGCCTCGCGTGGGCGCGCGCTGTCCGATCGGAAGTGACGAAAACGTGGCATGGTGTTGCTCGCTTCAACCCGGATGCTTGCGCATCTCGGCTAACAATACTCCACCCACGCCCATTTCAAAAACCTTTGGGCGTGCCAAACGTATAGTTGCATTTCTCTCTGCGCCTCCGCGTTTCTGCGAGAGGCTCTTCGTTTGGAGAATCGATAAGCTCGGCGAGGACCGTTCGACAGATGATTCCCGCGGCTAAGGGTGGGCGGCTCCGGCGATCTCGATGCGATCGATTCCGGGTTCGAAACTCAACAACGTTTTGATCAAGTCCAGCGACTCGGGGGAAATCGATGAAGCGTCCAGGATCGCAGTGCGGCCCTCTATACTCACTTTCGGCTCAAAACCGACCGTTTTTCCGATGCGGCGCTCCAGGTCTTGGTTCAACGGCGTAGCCGGCACCGGTTCGGGTGAGGTGCGGTTCGAGAAATCGACCTTCAGTCGCGGATAGTACATCCCCTTTTTCGGTTGCGAGGGCACGGGGCGATTGATGCGTGCAGCTCGCGTTTCCACTTTGAGATTCTCGACGGAACTCGCGACGCGGCCGACCCCGATCGCTTGCCCCGCACCCACGAACCCACTCAATTCGGTCCGATTGGACCCGACGAACTCACCTCGAGGTCGATTGCCACGTACGAATCTGCCGTTGGTTTGGATCCCGCCCTGCACCGTCCCCAAATTCATACCACCAGCACCCATCGGGCCGCTATTGGCACCCATGCCGGTAAAAGAGCCAGCGCCAAGCCTGCCACTCGGAGGCGTTTGTTGAATATTCCCCGGTGCGTTGCCTACGGTACGGTTTCCGATCAACTGCCCCAAAGCGGACGTGTGCCCCATTCCGACACACACGATCGCACACATCCAGCAAGGTACCGCACGGACAGCGATGCTACGCAAAGTTCGGTTCGCAGATCGGTTCATTCCTCGTCTCCCGAAACAACCTTCATCGATCGAGTCATCGCGTCTCCAATCGACTCGCCCATCTGGATCCATTGCGGTTCTTGATTGACGTTCACCAACACTCTATCCCGGAGGATTTCCACCACGGTGATCTCATGAAGGGCCAATGGGATGTTACTCCCTGCGGGTACCTTTTTGATCGAGCCACGCGCGTCGGCCGCGAACCAAGCTTCGATGATCCCTTCGCGGTTGGTCGTGATGGCTCGCAACTGGACATCGTTGAGCGCCTTTGCAAATCCTCGCGCGAATGGATTTCTTCGTACCAATGCTGCGGCCGGCTTGAGGGACTCTTGCGCCTCCGACAACATCGTCCAATCCCCTACATCCGATTCGTTCATCGACGACTCCATGCTCAGGACCTGGATCGACAGGTTGACATCGAGGCGCCCCTCGCTGCCGATCGGATTGAGAGTCAACGAACGAATTTTGTGCAAATGGCCTGCCTTGCGAAATTGGTCCAAGAATTCCGCGAGTTTGGCAAGGGATGCCTGACCGCGCAGGGAATAGTCGATGCGATGCCCGATGCGAATGCGTTTTCCTTTTTTGGTTCGGGACTTAATTTCCAACGGCACGGGTTGTGACGCATCGACCGAGGTCGCGGCGAACTTGTGTTGATCCACCAGCTCCAGAAGCCATTCCTGATAGGACGAACGAGCCAGCATGGGATCGCTCGGCAGGGCGCGTGCGGAATATTCCGCCAAACGGCGTCCCGTTTTTTGCGATTGCAACTGCTGCTGCTTGCTTTCGGTCAGGTCGTTGCTGAGCGTTTCGATCCGGCGGTTCAGTTCGGTTTGCGGTTGTTCGATCCAGTTTCGGTAGAGAGCATCGATCATGTAGAGACCGAAGACACCGGCGCAGGCTGCGAGCAACCATTTCATGCGAGGGGTCATTGGCTCCCCTCCTTGGTCGGCGTGCTGACTTCCTCCGAAGTGTCGGAGGACGGAGCATTGGGAGGGCCAAATCGCTTCGGCTTGGGAGGATCCAGCGCGAACGAGATTTGGGTCTCGAATCGCCAGGGATACTCTTCGGAGTCGGCATTTTGGCTGATCTGTTTGCTTATCGCGGAATACTTGGCCCCCCGAATTCGATTCTCCAACTCCGAGATCGTCTCCTGCGCGTTCGCTTCCACCGAAATATCGATCGAGGCCCCGTTGCCATTGGTGCTGGCAGACAATCGTCGCACCGAAGCATTGCCGCCGTCCGGCAATCGGCTCGACAGCTCCGCCAATTCCGCGAGCCAGTCGACTTGATCGGCCAGCCAGCCTTCGACCGCCTGGACTTGATCCGATTTCTCCATGTACTTGAGGGTCAGTTTCGTCGTATCCCGGAGCTCGGCTTCGAGATCCTCAGCCTCTGTTTGCAGTTGCCAAACGTCACTCAGGAGGAGGTAGCCGCCGAAGGACGCCGCGACGGCGGCGAGCAATCCCAACCCGCCCCAACGACGCAGCGCGTTTTGCGGAGTGGGTGGGCGTTTGGGATCGAGCAGATTGATCGGCAGCGACTGGCTGAAGAAATCCTGCGATGCTCCGACGTTGGCCGCAGAAACAGCATGTGTCAAAGGATTGGTCGCATCACTCGATCGCTCGACATCGTATTGCGACAGCGGGTCCAAGCTCGTAACCGAAATCCCTTCGCGGGTGTCGAGCGCCTGAGACACCTTAGTCGCTGCATCGCCCGTGGCGAACAGAAACCATGTCTTGGGGAGTTCCGCGACGGACTGCGGCAAAAGAGTGAAGCAGCGTTGGCTCTCCAGTGCGATCTGTTCCGCAACGCGTTCCGGATCGTCTGTGCTGTTGCGAATCGAACGAAGCAAAATGGGTTCAGTGCCCAGGCAAATCGTCAGTTCGGTTTCGCCTGGGTACAAGTGAATCGCCACGATAAGCGAATCGGAAGACGGTTTCTCCTGACGCAGCAGGCTCAAGGGGGCGAGATGTCGCGAACCGATCGCTTGCAACCGAAACCCTGCCGCTTCGCTCTGGCTGCGAATCGAGTCCAATTCCTTGCGATTGAGTGAGAACGCCAATACTTGGATACCACTCGTCGCGACATCTTTGGAGCCCTCGATAAGATAGTAGTCGATGATCGGGGGCTCGAGGGTTTCGCCGAGTTGCTGTTCGACTTCGGCGCTGACGAGCGAGGCGATCTCGGTGGCCTCCGAGGGAGGAAGATTGATGGTGAACAGATCAAGCTCCGGTCGCGACAACAATACAACGAGCCGTGTTGCATGGATGTTCTGCGAAGAGAAATGATTTGCCAGCGCGGTGAATGGATTGTCCGGCGCTGAGTAAGGTATAGCTCCGAATTCCTTCGAGGCAACTCGTTTCGAACCCGCGGTGGCAACCAGAAAGTGAATCGTTTCGCGATCCCAGTGGACCACCACTGTACGACCGCTGGTCGGCTTGGTCAGCGATCGTTTGCCAAACGTCAATTTTGCTGGATCAAACAACTTCATCGGGTTATGCCGTTGAGGGAATCGATGTCAAAACCACGATCCCAGGGATGCCATACTTTGAGGTCGAGCACGGAAGCAGGAATGGTGCGAGCATCGATGGTCACCGTGCATCGGTACACGGGTGACCGGTTGTCTCGAAATCCAATCGATTGGACGGTGTAAACATCGCTTCGGTTGGTCAAAAAGGGCTCAATCTCACGCAACTTTGCCATATCGATCACGCCGCTTTCCACGAGCCACGCGACGGAGTCCAACGCTTCGGGATTGGACGCAACGCTGCGTCGTTGTTCAACGATCCGCTGGGCGAGGTTGGCGTCGATTCCAGGAATCCCCATCAAAACCTCGGCCGGCGCCTCCGTAACATCCACTCGGCCTTCCAGGACAGGTGTGTCGACGAGCGTCGTATCGGAGAGCCATTTCCCAAGATAATTTCGACGCTCGCCATTGTCACTGGAAAAAGGGCTTCTCAGGACTTTCTTGGGTGCACTTGCCGTTTGTTTGCCCTCGGCAGGAAGGGCAATCGATACCCCAACGAGATCCAATGAATTCGCGATCACGAATGTGCCGGGGATTGTCCATACAGGCGCATACTCGCTGGCCGAGAGGGTGATTTCACTCGGTGGTGCGTTGCCGAGATTGCCTTTCGCTGGAGCGGCCACCGAGGAGTTACCGGTCGGTGGGTTATTGGTCGAAGGTGTGAAGGCCTTCGATAATTGGGTTGTGGATGGCTGTGCAGGAGAGGGTTGAAGAGGCGATCTCGCGATGGGGTTGGCGGACCTCGGCCCGTTGTTGGGGCCATACTGGCGATACGCGATCACGAAATTGGCGATCTCGTTCGAGAAAGCGGACGACAACTCTTGATGCAATCGTTGCAGGTTGGGTTGGTTGAGATAGATTCGGGGCCGTCCGTCTTTGCGTTCGTTCCGTTCGCCGCTGGTCCACGTGAAGTAGCGTTGCAAGGGTTGGAATTGCGGCGTCGGTGTCGTGGAGGTTGGCCCCGAGGACATCAGCCCCGACTGGGACCGAGACAATTTATCCAGCAACTGAACTTCGATCGGATCGAGTCGATAGTTTTGGTTCAGGTCGCCCCCGTACCAAAGAGCGCGAATGCGATCGCGCGACTCTTCGCGATCGGTCGTCGTTGCGTTATCAATAATTCCAACCGTGTTCTGATCCACAGGCATCGTGGTATTGCGACGACTCGGGCCATTGATTCGGGGCACGCCGAGTTGATCGAGCCATGCATCGGCAGATTCCTCATCGAGACCGGGCAAGGTCAGAAGGTAAGACCGAAAATGTCCGGGGCGCGTCTGCTCGAGTTGGAGCATGGCTGGGA
>Ga0315900_10007417_pt1 | contig 14408 bp, 17 predicted proteins | sample LakEriMetagenome_FD_203521 | JGI IMG/M metagenome (GOLD analysis project Ga0315900, IMG submission 203521) | Freshwater fungal communities from buoy surface, Lake Erie, Ohio, United States - Buoy 12 MA114 | ecosystem: Environmental > Aquatic > Freshwater > Lake > Lake biofilm | place: USA: Lake...
GTAACAGACTCAATTGGTCAAACAGGAACAGATTCTATGACTGTCACCGTTACAGGTAATGAGCCTTCTCCTTCTGCATTAGACTGGACTGCAGGATTAACAGGGGTGAATAACTTACCATCTTTTTATATTCAACGTAGAAGAGGAGGAGTAACAACATATTTGGTGAATCCAATAAACACATTGGGTAATACCGGCGGTTCTATCCCAATTGGTAGTGGTTCTAATGAATTACAAAATGGTGATCAAATTAGATCTTTTATTTCAGCTGTAAATGGCGGTGAAAGCTCAGGAGAGTCCAGTGTATTTTTAAGATTAGAACAACAATTAAGAATACCACCTTACACAATAAACATTGTTACAAACGGCCAGTATAATGATACAGATCCACTTGGAAGTATTGTTCAAGGTTACGTTAAGACAGTCGCGCCTCATTGGCACACAATTGATACCACTAATTATCGTTACATAATAACAGCTACATCAAGTGTAATATAAAAAATAAGTTATATGAAAAAACAACATTTTTACATCGGAGTTTTCATTGCTATTTTAATAGCGATTCTTTGCGTACAACAATGTTCATTATCAAATCTTAAAACAGATCTGGCTATGAAAGATAATAATATGCGAGCTCTTCAAGATACAATTGAAGAAACTAAAAATGATCTTGGACAAGTTCAATTTGAAAAAAGTGTTCTTATAAGTAGTGAAGCAGGATTAAAAGAATTAAACTCTGAAATTGCTGCAGAAGTAAAAGCGCAATCAGGAAAAGTTGCTTATCTTGCAAAAATTGTTTCAGGAATCCAAACACAACACGATGGTCCTACCAATATAGATACTGGGCTTATAGGTAAAAGTGGTAATCCTTGTGATTCTATTGCAAACTACACTCTACCTTGGAATTCTGATAAAACATTTGATGCAAATAATTCTAGAAAATTAAACGGAGTTACCTCATTTACTATGAATAAAGGTGCTATCACAAATGCAACGAATGAAGTTAAACAAGATGAAATGAATTTTGATATTGTTACAGGTCTTGAAAAGAAAGACGATCACTACGAAATCTTTATTCGTTCAAACTATCCAGGATTTAAGCCTTCAAAAATAGACGGTGCTTTTATCCCACAAAAAGATTTATTCCCACCACAAAAGAAACAAAAATGGAGCATAGGTCCAACATTTAACGGTGGACTAGGCGCTGCTTTTACACCTACTGGAGTACAGCCTGCTTTATATGTAGGAGTTGGATTGGGTATAAACTATGGATTCATTAAATTCTAAAAAATCATAAACAGGAATGCCAGGAACATCTACATATGTACAGCTTTCGAATTACGCATTAGTTGAATATACTTACAGCAGTGAGACTATTACAACAACTAAGGCAAGACCTTTGCGTCTTAAAAATGGCTATACAGACGAGTATCAATTTCTTAATTCATCGACTGCTGTTAATATTACAGGAAACGTTCTTGACCGTAGTGCAAGTAGATTAGGTATTGATTCAACTACTTGGGCATACCAAGATATTGATTCTACTACTCCAATTGTACAAATTGATTCTAATTTTACACTTAACGATTTAACGTCTCTTTTAATCGTTAATCAAAAATATGATACTGTTAAAGTTCACTTTGTTGCAGGATATGATTTTCCCGGAATTGACGGTATAATCATAGAATTACAATGGGAAGAGTGGACAGCTCGTGGTACAGGTGGAAAAAGATTTACAGCAGGTGCACAAGTTTACTTAAAGAGTGAACAGACAATTAACTTTAACACAAGTCCTTTATTTTTAGGTGATCGTTTTTATGATCGTTACGTAGAATTTAAAGTACCTTCACTTGCCGAAGCAAATAACGATTTTTGGAATTCGCCATCAGCAAGTAATACATTAGGATATCAGTATACTTTTGATAATGTAGGCTTTAACAAAAACTCACAGATCTATACTAATATCTATGAAATTAACTCTACTTCAACTACAAATGATAATCGTTACTTTACAACAGGTAACGTATATCGTTCATCATTTAATGCAGCTGATATCTATTCTTATTTAGGTTGTGTAGTTAAAGAGAATGCTGAAAATGATTACATAGAATATTACCCAACATTTAACGGTGGTTTTTTAGAAGATTATATTGCAGAACTTAATGCTGCTCCAGGTGGTGATTGGATTGTAATTAATCAACTAAATGTTTACGAACAAGCAGGTACCAATATGTTAAGAACATCAAGTAATACTTTGTTACAAGATGATAACTTTAATGAACCTGGAATATTTCGTCCAGTAATACGAAACGCTGCTTTTGTGTATTCATTTACTGTTGAGTACATTATGCGCTTGATGAATAAAGTTGATAACCAAGAAATTATTCGTAAGTCAACATTTACATCAACCGAACCTAAGAAATATGGTCTTTCATTAGAAAAGATTAACGTACTTGAAGGTTTCCGCCCAGTTAAAGTGTATAACAAAATTGAAAAAATTCAAAGTAATGCACTCACAAACAGTATAGCTGATAATGAAGGCGCTTATGGATTTGGAACTCCTAAGATAATTACACAAAACATTTATGTCAATAATTATTTTGATGTAAATAACATTTCAGTTGATAGTACTACTAACATTGGAGATGTAATTGGGCAAACTGTCTACCCACAAGGTTTAAACTACATATTTATTAATAAGTTTGATAATTATGTTAAGTTTAAAGTTTTTTCTAAGTCTGCTGACAGAAAACAAAACGTTACACTTGACTTTGCTTCAACTGGAATGAATGCAAAGCTGGCTTTTATTCTTGATGACGATACTAAAATCTATCTTGACCCAGTACAAGATATGGGTGCAGCGAATCCAGGTGCTGGTGAATTACTTTTTAGAATTGATGATACTTTAAGTTTAAAATTACTTAAAGGAGTAACACGTGACTATTACATTGTAAATAAAAATGACAAAGGTGATGAAGTTTTAATTTATGCTGGTAAGTTTGATTCTCAAGATAAGAAAGTTGAAATGATGGCAAAAATTAATCAGACTTTAATTAGTGATCTTAATGCACAAATTGCTAAGTTACAAAAAGCACAAGAACAGCTAACAAAACCAACTGTTAAAACTGTTGCGAGTACAACTGTTGCCAATGCAGTAGCAGCGGCATCACAAAGTAGTCCAGCAAACGCAGTAGTTTCTCAAAATCAACAAACAGCAACACAAGTAATTGATGAATCAACAACATTTGTAACAAATACTGTTAAAGGTATTGATAATGCAATTAAACAAGCCGCGGCAGAATCCACAAAAGAAACTCCAACAGTAAATTTAAACATTCCTGAAGTACCTGGAGTTACGCCTTCTTTAGGAGCACCTATTACATTATCAGTAATACCAAAAGTTATTCGTCCATCAAAACCTAAATCAAGTGGAGAACTTTATCAAAGACTATCAGAGGGAGATATAAAAGATATTGCAAATAACCAATCAATCTAATACATGATCTTAAATCATAAAATTAAAAATACGCTAAGATCTATTAAAACATTAGTAACCAAAAATAAACAGAACGCCTTATCATACTAAATTCAAAAAATAACAACTTTATCGTTACGCTAAATCGTGGATTTATCTATCCTGATATTACTAAGCGTTATGAAACTTATCTTAAAAGATTACCTATACCGTATGAAAACTTACATGATTATGTAACTGCATCAATTCAAGCAATTACATTTCCGCAGTTAAGTGTAGAACCGGTTGAACAAACTCTTTATGAAGATCCCGTATCTTTCAAAGGTGGTAAAAGATTTGAAACTTATCTTGATAGAACTTTTACAATTACGTTTAAGACATATGAAGGGTACATAAATTATTGGGTGATGTTTGATCTTTTTCGTGCTTTTTATGATTTAGACAACAAAGAAGAATTTTTGCCTGATGTAAATATATCCTTTCTTGACCAAACAGGATTTGAGTTTATTACATTAAACTTTCATCAAATATTAATGACTTCTATTTCTGAACTTGAGCTTAACTATTCATCAAACACGGCTGAATTTAGAACATTTACAGTAACCTTTAAGTATAACTACTTTAAGGTTCAAAAAAGATTACAGTAGCAATGTGGGAAGTAATTAAGAACCTTAATCCAACTCAGAAGTTTTACGCATTCTTGGTTGCAACAGTATTAACAACTGTCACATCATTTTTAACGTCATACTTAGCAACTGATGATTGTAGAGGTTTATCAGATCAATATGAAACACTTGTTAATAATCATACAAGACTTATGAAAATTAACAATGAATTAATAACTGATAACAATCAAAAACAAGAAGACATTTTAAAAATTGCAAAACTTCTTGAAGACGCAAACAAATGCAAGACACCAACTGTTTACGAAACTCGTAAAGAGAAAACTGATGAATTTGTTTATAACCCAAGATACAGTGATGTAGTTTCTGAAACACGTGTTGATTCAACGGTTGCAATGTCACCGCCACCTGTTGAAGAGCCACAACCTGTAAAAAAGGTCACTAAGAAGAAAAGAATAATTAAAAACGATGTTGAGCAGCAACAGAAAAAAGCAATAGATTCTGCTTTACAGATTGTGAATAAATATAAACAAAATAAGTAAATGAAAACCTTTAACGAAATACTTAGTGACACTTCAGTTTTTGAAGGTATTGATGTATCTTATCTTACAGAAGCAGAATTACACAAATCAGTAGAAATTTATCATAAGTTAAATGAAGCTTATGAAGAAGGAGGTATTGAACTTGTGGAAGCAAAAATAGAAGAAGGTCTTCTTGGTGGTATTGCAGGTTTTTTAATAGGACCATCTGTAGGAAAAGTTATTGCTCGTGCTTTAGGTGTTGAAAAAGGAATTCTTTACGATATGTTAACCTCTCGATTAGTATCAGCCGCACTTGGCTCTGCTATTCAGAAAAATCTTTAATTTATGATATTAGGAATCGACTATTCGATTAAGTCACCGGCCGCTACTTTAAAATCCGGCGATACATATACTTTTTATACTTTTGCCCGTAAGTCAGTTGTAAAAGGAGATACAGAATTAGCTTTAAAGGCAGCAGGCGTTATTGTAGAACTTATACCTGATGAGCCTACACTACCTAAAAAAGCAAGTATTACAGATAGGGAAAGATCCTCATTGCTTGATGCAAATCAACAAATTCCAAGTATTATTAAGTACTTTTCTGATTTACCTTTAATAGCTTATGGAATTGAAGGATTTTCATTTGCTTCTACAGGTAATCGCCTTGCGCAGTTAAGTGGTTATCAATGGGTACTTCGTTGGGAATTACTTAAACTTGGCATGTCTTCAGATAGTTTTTGGGTTTTTTCACCAATGACTGTTAAAGCAACAGCAGGTAAAGGTAACTTTAAGAAAGAGGAAATGATACAAGCTTTTATTGATTGTGAAGATCCACAATTACAAGCAACAGGGTTTCACAAAGCAATGAAAACCCAACCAGAACTATTTCAAACAAAACGCGGAGCCTGGTTAAAACCTATAGATGATATCGTTGATAGCTGGTGGGTTATGAAAACCACAGAACATCATAAAGAACTATAAAGTCTTGTATGTATATTAATATGGCAATATCTTTATAAGATAAAAAAGTCTTAGACAAGTAACAATTTTAAACATAATGAGTACGATATTTACCACAGAAGAAGAAAATCAATTACATACAGTAATTAATGACTACCGAGCAATTTATGAAAGAGCAGCATTTCTATCAATTGAAATGACAAAGATGGAAGATGAAATGAAAACCTTGCTTGAAAAGATGGAATCTTTAAAATCTATTGAACAACAAGTATATGAAAGCGCTACTCAAAGAACAGGTAAAGATTCTTTGGAAATTCGTAAAGAAGCAGCAACTCTTGTTTTAAACAAAATTAATGAAGAGGGCGGAGAAAATTTAGCAAAAAATGCTGAAACTAATGAAACCTTAATGAATAAATAATATCTCAACTAAATAATTTTTTAACTAACAAAAAACAACCATTATGAAAAAAGTATTTTTAGCTTTAGCGGTTATTGCAACAATTACTGCAGTATCTTGCAAAAATGTAAACTCAACAGAAACTCAAACTAGCACTGACAGCACAGAGGTACAAGCTGACACAACTGCTGTACAAGCTGATAGCACTGCTGTAGATACTACAAAAACTGTAAAGTAATATAGTATCACACCAGTCAACTCAGTTACTTTTATTACTTAAAGGTACCTTAATTTTTTACTAACAATTTCTAAAAAAATCTAAAAGAACATGGAAAATCTAAACGACATTTTTAATCTTTCACTTGATGACTTCAAAGAACCAGAAAAAACAGGCGGTTCAGGTCGTAATACATTTAAACCTGAAGCAAAATCTGGTAAAGACGGTGTTTACAAAGCCGTAGTTCGTTTCTTGCCTTGGCATAAAGACGTAAAAAAATCAGTGATGAAAAAATGGTCAAGTTGGATGGTTAATCCAGCTACCAATGAAGGTAAGTATATTGACTGTCCTTCAACTATCGGCCAAAAATCTATAATCCAAGACCTGTTTTGGAAATTCAAAAAATCTGATTCTGTTGCTGAACAGAAATTGGCCGAAACTTTCTCTCGTCGTCAAAGATTTGCTTCTCTTGTGCAAATCCTTAAAGATGACAACAATCCTGAAAACGTAGGTAAAATCATGATCTGGCCTTACGGAGTTAAAATTTACAATAAACTCCAAGCAGAAATGAAACCTGAATTTGGTAAACCTCATATACCATTTGACTTGTTTGATGGGAAACCTTTCTTTGTGCATATTACACAAGTAGCAGGTTATAACAATTACGATAACTGCCGATTCTTAGATGAAAAAGCACCTCTTACAATTGACGGTGCTCAAATGGAAAAAACTCCAGAGAGCTTGGCAAAAATCAAAGAATTCTTAGAAACTTCTCCTGATTTAGGTGCTTATGATTACCAAGAATGGGATCAGCAAACTGAAGATTTCGTAAATGAAGTGATTCGCAATACTGTCCCAGGAGGCAGAATGATTGAGTCCGTTGAAAAAAGTAACCGTACTTCCGTTGCTTCAGCTCCGGTAGTTTCATCTCCGGCGCCAGCTGCACCTGCAGCACCTGCAGCTCCAGCATCTTCATCTCTTGATTTAGATTTTGGTTCAGGTATGGATGATTTAGGAATTGATGAATTAAATAGCGGTTCTTTTGATGACGAACTTTATGGATCACTATAATCAAAATACTGACAAAATATCTAAAGAGAACGAGAATTTACTCTCGTTCTCTTTTTCTTTAGACGAAAATCAAAAGGCATCACCTGAACAGTTATTAAATACTGTCAAGACGGAATTACAATCTATTCTTAATGAAAGATTTAATGATTCTGAAAAACGCAGGATAGATCCTAAGATTAATCGTCTTAACTTTGCTTGTCCTTATTGTGGAGATTCACATTTTGATACACACAAGAAAAGAGGTAACATTTATACATTAACATATTACTTTAAGTGTTATAATTGTGGTAAGTATCGAAATCTTGAAGGATTCTTAAAAGATTTTAAGAAAGAATTAAGTACTAATGAACTTGTTCTTGCTCGTGAATTTTTTGAAAGTGGTAAGCCTGAGCAAAGATTCGTTGACCCAATGATGCTACATAACATAGATGAATTAATGAAATGGAGTATCGATCGTACAGAGATTGAAGAAAAGTTTAATCTTGTGCAGGTAGACAAAGCAGCTATTTCTACTTATTTATACAAAAGATTACAACCTGACATGCGTAGGTTTTCTTGGAGCGCAGAGAGGGAACAGCTATACATATTTCATTTAATTCCTAACACAACCCGTGTATTAGGTTATCAAATTCGTAATTTTAAGTCAACTCCCAAATACTTGACTTTTAAGCTATCGAGAATTTATGAAGAATTGGGCAGAACAGTTACAGAAGAAGTTTTATCTTATGATGATATTTCAACTTCATTTGGTATTCTTGAAATGGACATTACACAACCTGTGACAGTATTTGAAGGCCCTCTTGATTCTTTTCTTTATAAAAATTCAATTGCAACTTGTTCATCAAATATTGATTCTCCAATTCAATTAAGTACGTTGAGATATATGTATGATTATGATAAAGCAGGTCGAGATGTTGCCTTGGAAAAACTTCACTCAGGCAAAAGTGTGTTCTTATGGAAAAAGTTATTTACAGAAGCAGGTATTGAAGAACCAATGAAAAAGATGGACTTAACTGATTTATTGATTTATTGTAAAAGAAAACGAATAAAGTTACCAAGACTTTCACAGTATTTTTCAAACGATAAGTTTGATGCGTACTGGATTTAAAAAACAAAACCTATGTGGCTGTATAAAATAGATTATATGGAACACAAAGATTCTGACATAATAGGATTAGACGAAGAAGGTAAAAAGATTCGTGGTATTGCTGAATTTTCATTTAGTAACCATGAAAAGATTGATCTTAATCCTATTTTACCTGATGTAGTTCCAAAGAAAAAAAGAAAACATGAAATTGTAATTAAAGATGGAAGAAAACCAAAATCTCGAAAAGGCTCAGAACTCTTCTAACGATGCAATCTTTGTAAGATTTAAAAACGAACGTGAAGAGTGGAGTAAAAAAGTCAGTGATATGTCAAATCGTTTACGTGACATTTATCAAATAGCTGATTTACAGACTGATTTGTATTCTAACCGTCAAATTGCAGCGGATTACACACACGCCTTAATGGCAAACTTAACAAAAATTAATCGTATATTTCGTGAAAAGAAAATTGAAAGATGGGAACATTACACACGAAATTATGATTTAAGAATGGATAAAGATCCTAAAGAATTACATATTTATGTTGATATTGCTGATATTGTAGAACGTAAAGATTTAGTTCAAAATCATTTAGAATTCTTTAGAGAAACTATCCGAACAATTGACGCAATGTGCTACGGTATTAAACATCGTATAGCACTTGAAGAATATAAAAGAGGATAATGCAAAGAAGAGTAAAAAGAATTGACACACCTTACGGCCGAGTATACGCTTACGGCAAAGGAGCGGATGCAATACTTATGCCATCTGTTACAACAATATTAGGTTCAGAACCTTCACAATATCTTACAGATTTAGAAGAAAAGATTGGAAAAGAAGAACTTGCTAAAATTAGTGAACGTGCTGCATTTCGTGGAACAGCAATGCATAAGTTTTTAGAAAACTACTTTATTTGCATTCAACAAGGTGGTGACAGTGATCGTTGTCTTTTATACACACAAAAGAAAACTCCAGTAGAATTAAAGGAAGAGGGTATTGCTGATGATAGAATTGCATATGGGCGAGATCTTTTTTATAACTTCATTCATGAAAATGTATTTGAGGACATTAAAGGAGTTTTATTTACTGAGCAATTTTTATGGTCATTACATAATAAATATGCAGGTACTGCTGACTTTGGGTTTATATGTTTAACCGATGAAAACATTATTACAGATTTTAAAAGCGCAAGTGGGTATCGCGGTGAAGAAACAGTTCGTAAATATAAGAAACAGGGTGCTGCGTATGTCATAGCTTTTGAGGAGATATATAAAAAACCAATAAAGAACTTTCAAATCTGGATTTCTACTCCAGAAGGTATGCAAATTGAGATTCTTGAAGGTGAAGAATTGGAAATAATGAAAAAGGAATTTTTATCATTATGTAAAACATTTCATGATAATTGGAATGTTCAACCTATCCGTGAGTATTACTTACAAAACTATTGCACGGATTCAAAATAATGAATATGGAAGTGAGAGCAAGGGTTACACCTGATAATCGATTTATACAACTTACTGACTATACGGAGCTTGAGCTTGAACAAATAAGACATTCTTTTAAACGTAGAATTTCTAATTGGCGCTTTCACCCACTTGTGAAGAAAAAGATATGGGACGGCTACATATCTTTTATCGATAAGTACCAGAGAATTCCCGTTGGTTTATGGAATGAGCTTAACGAAGTATGTAAGAAGTACGGATTTACATTAGGTATTGATGATATGCAAAATGTAATTGACTATGACTTTGATGAGCATGACTTTCGTCAATGGGTTGACGAGTTCTTTAGAGATCATCCTAAAGTAAAAGCTCGTGATTATCAAATCGATGCTGCTGTACCTATCTTAAGATACCGTAGAAGTATTTCTGAAATTGCTACATCAGCAGGAAAGACTTTCATTATCTTTATGATATTTGCTTATTTACATGCAAGAGGCAAAACCAATAAATTTCTAATGGTGGTACCTAACACCAACTTAATATTACAGTCTATTGAAGATTTTGAGTTTTACAATAACGGTAAGTTAAACTTTACTACTCAAATGATTCATGGTGGCACTGATAAAACCAAGAAAGATGTAAACTTTATTATTGGTACGTATCAATCTCTCGTGAAACGTGATATGAATTTCTTTGATGATGTTGACTCAATTTGTATTGACGAGGCACATGGAACGCAAGCAAGTTCTATCAAGAAGATTATTGTAAACTGTATGAATACTCGTTATGCTTTTGGAGTTTCAGGTACTCTAATGCAAAATGGTAGTACTGAAGCTTTAACAATCCAGGCATATCTTGGCCCACTTGTAAATAATATTAGTGCTTCTTACTTAACTTCAAATAAGTACGCAACACCTATTGTTGTAAAAGTAGTAATGTTAGATTATTTAGAGCGTGAATCACGAGAAAAACTTGAAGAGCTTCGTAGTCGTAAGTCAGAAATTGACGGATCTAAATTACTTGATATTGAAAAAAGACTTGTAGTTGAAAATCGCGGTAGATTTACGTATATATGTAACTTCATTTCCAAAACTACTAAAAACACACTTGTTCTTTTTCAGAATGTTAAGGATCAATATGGTAGAAGAATTTATGATTACTTAAGAGAACACACAAGTGATAAGACAGTTTTTTATGTAGATGGTTCTACTCCTACTTCATTACGTGATGAATATATTGCAAGAATGGAAGAAGGTAATGATAAAATCCTGGTTGCATCATTTGGTACTTTTAGTACAGGTATTTCAATTAATAACATTCATAATGTATTCTTTGTTGAATCTTATAAGAGTGAAAAAATAGTTCGCCAATCAATTGGTCGAGGTATGCGTCTTTGTGAAGGCAAAGAAAAAGTAAACATTATAGATTTTGTTGATGATTACTCCTTACCTCGAGGTGGTAAAAATTACTTACTTAAACACGGAGAAGAACGTATGAAAATCTATAAAGAGCAAGGTTTCCCGTTTAAAAAGTACACGGTTCAGTTTTAGATCTTGGATATATAGAAAAAATATATCCAAGATGTCACATGTCTTAAACTTTACGGATTTCTTATTAGAGGCAGATTTATCTGAACCTATTAAACAACCGTTGACTTTAAATTACTCTGATGAAACTCTTGAAGGATTAAGAAGACATTTTCTTGACAAATATCTGGGAGATCTTGATAAAGAAAAGCAAGAAACCGTAAATAAGTGTATTAGCACATATGTGTATGCGCTTGATAAAAAACTTAAAATTGACGGTGATATTGTGGATCTTCTTGCTGATGCTTTAGGTAAAGATTCTGAGGCAATGGCAAAAGAACTTGCAGATGATACTCGAGAATTTTATGACAAGAAACCAAATATCATAGGATAAATTAAAAAGACAATTTAAAATGAAAAAGTTTTCACAATCAATTACGGCTATTCATGAAGCGGAAACCGCTGCAAAGTCAGAATTACAAAAATCCTATCAAGACTACTTTACTGCAAAGTTAAGCAAGTTTGGTGTAAAATCGCCGGCTGATCTTGATGATGCAAAAAAATCTGAATTCTTTAGTGAAATTTCAAAAGACTGGGAAAGTGGTAAAGGAGCAACTAAAGCTGGACAAGCTGATGTTGAAAAACATGGCGTTAAAGAATCTGAGGAAGTTAATGAAGGCAAAGAAGTTCAGTTAATTTATGATGCTACTACAAATCGCAAATCTGAACTTGAAGAATTTAAGTCTCAAATTCATTCAACAATCGATAAGTCAATTAAAGTTGATATCAACAGCGCTCATAACAGTATCTTAATTAGAACAGATGCTAAATTTGCTTCTAAGATTGAAGACTTGGCAAAATCTTTTGAAATTGAAAATGTTTCAGAATCTGAAGTAAATGAAGCTGACATGACTAAATTTTATGATGGATTTATTGTTCTAGATTTTAAAAACAAAAAGTCATATAAGTTTAAATATGTTAAAGGAACTAGCAATGTTAGTGTTGAAAACGCTGCTATTGATAAGTTAGTAAAGGCAACCGGAATAACACAAGCAAATTTCACAGTTCACGGTTTTGTTAGAAAAGGTGAATGGGATAAAGATGATACTCCTGTATTAGAATCTTATGTTAATGAAGCAGTTATTAAAGAAGAAGATGTAAAATCAGAAGCTGACTTTAAAGAATATGCAATGGCAGTTTTAAAGAAAGCACACCCAGATGATTTTGATAAAGACAAAGCCAACGATACGATTAATGGAATCTTAAAGAAATGTGATGGGGATTACGGCGCAGCTATAGGAATGCTTACAAGTTCTCTTGGTGAATCTTCTACTAATGAAGGTGAAGAATGCCCAATGTGCAAATGCGATCCTTGTGAATGTTATCAAGAAAAAGAAACTAATGAAAATGTAGACATTAATGAAGCTGCTGATGTAACACCTTATCTTGATGAAGTAAAAAAGGCATTACCTCAATTAGAAGAACTTATCAAGAAAAAACTTGGTTTTAAACCAGCATTAAACGCTGGAATTGAAAGAGGCGTTATTAAGATAACTTCTAATGATATTATTAATGAATTAGGTAGAACTTTGGTTAAAACAATCTTTACTAAAGTAGAAATTGGGTTCTGGGGTGGAAATGTAACTGGTGATGGAAAATCAATCTGGTTTAACCCTAAACTTTGGTATGAACACCCATCTGGAGGCTCTAACGGAACTGATTTTGTTTGGGATTCACTTTGGTGGGACTTAAACGCAAAAAAATGGATTGAAGGAAGATCAATCGTTAAATAATCATGAGTTTACTAAGCTACAATCAATTCATACTAAATGAATCGTTAAATGAAGGTGTCATTAATGAAGGAGGTGCCTATGGTCATCTTTCACACCCGTTTGATGATTTTGGTTTGACTATGGGTGATTTGCAGAAAATGATAACCACAACTGTAAATGGTGCCTTTGGGCCAGAGAATTTCGTACAAGAAAAGACAGACGGTCAAAATATTATGATTTCTTGGAAAAATGGTAAACTTATTGCCGCAAGAAACAAATCACATCTAAAAGATGCCGGCGCGAATGCTTTAGATTCTGCCGGCATTGCTTCTTTATTTGCAGGGCGTGGAGATATTGAAAAAGCTTATAACTCAGCAATGAAAGATCTTACATCATCTATCAGTAAACTTTCTGACGCTGATAAGAAAAGATTTTTTGAAGAGGGTAAAAAGTTTGCTTCTGTTGAAGTAATCACTCCTATTACACAAAACACTGTCCCATACGGTCAAAATATTTTGGTATTTCATGGAATAGTAGAAATGGACCCTGCAGGCAACCCTATAGGCGAAGACAAGCAGGCAGGAAGAGATATTGGTAAATTAATATCTGATGCAAATGCAGCGTCTCAGGAAACTTTCTATGTACGTGGTCCACAAGATATTGCTTCTAAACCTTTCCCAAATACCAAAACCCGATTATCATATTATCAGAAAAAACTTGCTGATGTAATGAAAGACAGCGGTAGTACTTTAAGTTCTACTGTAGGTGACTATGCCTTAGGTATGGGTAAAAGAATTTTAATGGCAGAAGCAAATTCCGCAAGAGTTAATCTTCCAGAAATAAGTATTGACGGTCTTGCCCGTAGAATTGCTGACATTGACAAATCTTACAGTGTTCCACAAATTAAGAAAGATCTTGGTGATGCTGCTGATTGGTTTATTAACCTGGAAAAGAACAAAGGAAAAGATCTTAAACGTCGAGTTTATGCGCCTCTTGAAAATTTATTCTTAGAGGTAGGTACTGAAATGATGAAGAATCTTTCAGCTTTCTTATCAGCAAACCCAACCGCGGCTGCAGAATCTATGAGAAAAGATATTGATAAAACAATTTCAACAATTAGAACAAATGGTGATGAAGCAGATGTTTCTAAATTAGAACATGAATTATCTCGTGTTGCTGCTGCAGGTGGATTAGAAGCAATCGTACCTACTGAAGGAATAACTTTCTTATATAATGGAAAACTTTATAAGTACACAGGCATTTTTGCGCCATTACATCAAATAAGAAGCATACTTGCTTACAAAAAATAAATTATGAAA
>Ga0315900_10007424_pt1 | contig 14397 bp, 13 predicted proteins | sample LakEriMetagenome_FD_203521 | JGI IMG/M metagenome (GOLD analysis project Ga0315900, IMG submission 203521) | Freshwater fungal communities from buoy surface, Lake Erie, Ohio, United States - Buoy 12 MA114 | ecosystem: Environmental > Aquatic > Freshwater > Lake > Lake biofilm | place: USA: Lake...
AACGTGGCGCAACCGAGCCCACCAGATTGAATCGGACGCGGTGGATTGGGGAGTGCCAATGCTGCCTGTTGCTCAGCCGTCACTTTTTGTTCAGTGATTGCTTGTGCTAACGGCAACAGTGGTTGGTGGCAGTTCGGGCAGGTGTGTGATGTCGTCATACTTAGATCTCCCATTGACTCGAGCGCCGTTGGCGAGCCGCGGCAATTTGATCGCGGCGTTCAGAAAAGCCATTGCGCCCCAGCAATGCGTAGGTGGCGATTTTGCCAGCCTCGACGCCGGGTTGATCGAAGGTGTTGATGTTGAGGAGCGCACCAGCAATTGCTGTCTGCATTTCAAACAGCATAAAGAGTTGACCCAATGTGAATGCGTTAATTGCCGGCATGTGATGCGTAATGTTCGGGCGGCCAGCATCGTTGAGCGCAATCTCAGTGGCTTGTTGTTCGGCCTGAATCAGTGCATTAAATGTATGACCTCCCAGGTACGATACACCCTCCAAATCAGCATACGCCGGTGGAATGGTGACGGTGCTCTGGTATTGGTCAACGGCGATGAAGTTGACAAGCTTGTCGAACGGGCCTTCGGCATACAACTGCACTTGTGAGTGTTGATCGGTTGCGCCAAGTGCTTTGATGGGTGTAGTGCCGACATTAACGACCTTGCCGTTGAGGTCATAGCGCTTGCCGAGACTCTCGGCCCACAGCTGGGCAAACCAGTCAGCAACATGGCGGAGCCGGTGGGCATATGGCATCATCACGACCATGTTTTGACCTTGATTGGCACAGGCTAGATTGACCATGGCAGCCACTGCGGCTGGATTGCGCATGACCTCCAGGTTGCTGGCAATTTGGTAGCCGTAGGCGGCACCAGCCAGCAATGCCTTAATATCGATACCGGTTACTGCGGCTGACAACAAGCCGACGGTACTCAAAACCGAGAAGCGTCCGCCGACGGTTGGTGGCAAGTCAAGCATCGGCCAGCCTTCGCGTTGGCCTATTTGCCGCAAAAAGCCACTGCTTGGGTCAGTGGTCAAGATGATATGCGATTTGAGCGCGTCAGCGCCCAAAGTCTTTTCGAGATGGGCACGAACGGTCAAAAACGATGCCATCGTCTCAGCAGTGGTACCACTCTTACTAACCACATTGTAGACAGTTGAGGCCGGGTCGAGCGTCTCAACCAGGCCTGCATTCAGGTCTGGGTCTGAATTATCGATGACATACAACTTGGGCGCAAGCCGTTTGCTACGCGGTAAATCATTATAAAACGGGTGATTGAGGGCTGACTGTACGGCAATATTGCCGAGGGCTGAGCCACCGATACCGAGTACTACAAAGTTTTCGACGTGCTTGACTTTGGCGGCCATATCAAGAATCGCACTGACATCTTGTGCCGGCAAGACGGGCCACCCGAGTTGTGTGCGGTTCTTGGCGATATCGCCAATCGCCGCTTGGGCGGCATCGGCCATGGCTTGAAGCTGTGTAGGGTCGATGCCGTGCTCACCAACGACGCTACGCAAGGCGTTGTTGATATCGAGTCGAATGCGCATCTGCGCCTGCCAGGTAGGATTGAGATAGTCCATACATCCCTCTATGAATCTGCATGAGTATGCGGAGTGCCTGGGGTGAGTTTGGCGAACGTGTCTGCGTCGATAAATTCGCCACCTTCGAGTGTGCGTTGAGTTTCGTTGCGTTGCGCATCAAACCAGATTTCGGCCTGCATCACGCGATAGCATTTGGTGTCCATTAGCGCTTTGCGTACTACATAGCCACTGACATCGCCGCGCTCGTTGTATTCAACCGCAAGGTCGTTAAATACATCAAGCCGTACATGGACGGGCGATTGACACCGCTGACAACGAGCATAGATGTGGATGATGCGTGCGTTGTTTGCTTTTGTTTGACCGAACAACTTGCGCCACCACGACATGCAACCCTCCCTCACAAAATATATTCTGCCAAGTATAGCACATACGTTGTTAATAACCGTTAAAGAGTTTGTGATGTGTCACGGATTATGCGTCTGAAAGCGTGATGACATGGCCCTCAGCGGCTCGAAAAAGGCGATCACGCACTGCTGCTGCCACTCCGTCACCAAGTGGCTCTGCAATGACTAATAGTGCTTTACCGGCCAGATCTGCAGAGCGCAGGGTTGCAAACAAGTTGCGCGCAATCGTGCTACTTTCGTGACGTGGTCCCAACGACAGATACGCTATCCGCAGGGCCTGCGCTTGTACGATGTCTTCGTCGTAACACACCCAGAGCGTTGTTTCGCGTGGTTGCGTCAAGATTGCAGCATGGACTGCGGTGTGTGACCCGCGATAGATGACCAGTGGCGTGCGTGGTGAGTAGTGTTTGAGCAACATTCCTGGTGCCGGCGCTGCCTGATTATGGGCTATGATGCGTTGGCGCACGATAATATCGCCGAGCACAGTGGTTAGCTGTTCGGCTGGGATGCCGCCGTGCCGCAAAATAACCGGGGGTGTCTGCGTGATATCAATAATTGTCGATTCAACCCCAATCTCGCATGGTCCCGCATCGAGGATGAGCGGAATGCGTCCTTGCAGGTCGTCAAAGACATGTGCGGCTGTGGTTGGACTCGGGTGTGAGAATAGATTGGCTGACGGGGCAACCAGTGGGTGACCACTCTGGCGAATTAACGCACGCGCCACGGGATGATTGGGCATACGGACTGCCACTGTGTCGTGTCCTGCCGTAATACATGAGTCGAGTGTTGGGTGCTTGGGCAGGATGATTGTCAGTGGTCCCGGCCAAAACGTGTCGGCAAGCAGTTGGAACGATGACGGTATATCACGGGCAATCATTGCAAGTTGATCAAGGTCAGCGATGTGGACAATTAATGGGTCACTGCTTGGGCGACCTTTGGCCACAAAAATTGCTTGTACTGCTGCCGGATTCAAGGCATCACCCGCAAGCCCATACACCGTCTCAGTCGGCATGGCTACAAGTTCACCCTGGCGAATGAGTTGCGCTGCCTCGGCAATAGGGATTCCATCGGGATGTGTGGGTGATACCGGTGCGATACGTGTGTTCATACAAGTGATCGATATGCCCCGCGGAAGTATGCCAGTGGCTCGTGGTCGTTGACGAGCGCATGGGTGATGCGTCCCACAAAAATGGTATGGTCGCCGCCAGCATGTTGGTGTTCAATGGTACACTCAATCGCCGCACATGTATGCGCAATTAAGGGCACGCCCTGTGGACTAATCGTCAAATCAACACCCGCAAATTTGTCAGCTACCCGACTGGCAAATTGCTGCGAGATGTGTGCCTGATTTGCCGCAAGAATGCTCACACCAAATACCCCCGAGTTGACAATCGCATGGTGTGTTGGCAGTGTTTTGGTGATGCATACGAGTAATAATTGCGGATCGAGTGAGACCGAACAAAATGAACTCACGGTCATCCCGTATCGTGTATTCTCGTGTACGGCCGTGACGACGGTCACGCCACTGGCAAAACTCCCCATCACCTTGCGAAAAACTGCATCGTCCAATGTCATGGCGTACGTTCCTTTAATGTGATGCGCAACATCGCATAGCTCTAATCTGTATTATAGACCGGACTCATGCCGGACATCGGGCGAGTTATGGACAAGTATGTGAAATATAAATGCTACAATATATAGTACATTTACAGTACGAAGATTTCGGTACTGTATTATATGTCTGCAATGCCGAAATAGAGGGCAAGTAGGACCACATTATATTGCAATGTGGATTTACCAGATAACAGGGAGTCCATTTGCCCCTGCATCATAGGGCGTAAATTATGGCAAGAATGGGTAGCGAGTATGACAAAAAGCGATTGTCAATATATCCGTGGGTTGGTACGAACGAAGCAAAACGTCCCTGGCAGCTTTCAACAGCGAGCTGTCGAGAATCATGTCACAAAGTGTGAGGCGTGTCGCCAGTTCTTTCAACAAAATCCCGAGTATATACTTGCGGCTCAATTAGGCATTGAGATGCCATTACTTGATGTGGTGACGTTGCGCTCACAGCGCGTTTTGCGGCGCCGACGCACACCTGTCAAGGGTATGCAGCGCCTCTCTAACGAAAAGCGTGCGACGCTGGTCAAACAGTCCAAACCCATCCGTAAGGCGATTAAGTCACCGAAGCCTGTGCATCGTGGGGGCAGGCAGCGCAAACCGGCTATCATGATGCCCCACATGAAGCAGGTGCTTCACAGTCTTTACTATATGGGTATCGGCGTAGTTGTTGCCTTTCTTTTGTATTATGCGGTACAGACTGGTGCCCGGTTTAACACATTGGCACGCATCTACGAAAATCTCGGCATAATCAGTGTGGCTACAACTGCATCACCAGCGACGCCCACAGAGACAGATGTTCCCATAGCTCCCACACAACCACTCGTACCCGTCGAACCAAATATTGCCACGATAAATACAGGCGATGACAAGGCACTGACGATTTTGTTGCTCGGCACCGATCGACGCCCGCAAGAAAGTGCACCAGCGCGTTCTGATACCATACTGTTGATGCGGATTGTGCCCGAGTCACAACACATATCGTTGTTGTCGCTCCCGCGCGATTTAATGGTCGATATCCCTGGCTATGGTGTGGCGCGGATAAATGCAGCCCATGTGTATGGCGATTTGTATCGTTCATTAGGGAGTGGCATGAGCCTGGCCACCAAAACCGTCAGTAATGTGGTGGGAGTACCGATTGATTACACGGTGGTTATTGACTTCCAAGGGTTTATCTCGGCGATTGATGCATTAGGTGGCGTACCAGTGAGTGTGCCTACGGCGCTGTATGATGCCAATTTCCCTACCATGGAGTATGGGGTCAAAGAGGTCAGTTTTGCGCCTGGTCAAAACACAATGGATGGGTATACGGCACTGGTGTATAGTCGTATTCGTCATCCAGATAATGATTTTGAGCGTATGATGCGACAACAGGCAGTCCTGAAAGGGATTCTGTTGCGACTACAGCAAGGTGGGTTTTTGGCACAGGTCGATAGCACGGCCGCAATCACGGATGCGCTGGTACGCCATGCGCGCACCGATGCGCCGCGCGACGTGATAATTACCCTTGCCTGGCACATGCGGAACGCATCGGTTGATGGAGTGCGGAGTGTGGTGTTTCGTGATGTGTACTATGGCAGTGGTGCCGATCAATATGCAATGTTCCCTGTTGATGGAGCACTCGAACGTAGCGTGGCGGAATGGATGAAAAGCCCATGAAACGAATATTCGCTCATAGCATATGGATAATGGCTATCGTGTGTTTGATTGTCACCGTGTGGCTCGATAACGCCTGGTATCGAGGGGTCGTGATTGCACCAACAGCCGGCGTCAGCCCGTATGCGGCCAATGCGACACTCGGTGTAAATCTGTTTAACGTGCAGTTTGAGCCTGATCCGGCAGTAGTTGAACGCACGTTTGTCGAAACCGCCAAACTCGGTGCGACCGTCGCTCGCATTCAGATGCCATGGGAGGATGTCGAAATCCATGCTCGCGGTGACTTTGAGGATCGACGTAACCCCGATCATATCCGTAACGCATGGGAGAAGTACGATCACATTGTGGCCATGGCCGAAAAGCATAATATTGCACTGATTATTCGTATCGATCGTCCACCGTTATGGGCACGTCAACAATCTGCAGCAACCGAAAAGTTCCAGGCTGGTTTGGCTGAGAACGGCGATTCAACTGGCCCACCCGATGATTACCAAGATTATGCGAATTTCGTGGCGGCAGTGGTGCAACGCTATCCGCATGTGCGGTATATTCAAATCTGGAATGAGCCGAATTTGGCGTACGAGTGGAACTGGGAGTTTCCTGATCCCGAGGCATTCACCGAGTTACTCAAACGCTCGACTGAGGCTGCGCGGCGTGTCAACCCAGATGTCGTAATCCTCTATCCGAGTTTATCGCCTACCGATGGCAAAGAGCCGCGGATTGCCCCGATGAGTGAACTCGATTTTTTGGCCCGCTCATACAAAGCGGGTGCTGCCGAGTACTTTGATATTATGTCGGCACAAGCATATGGGCTTGGCCAACCACCCGATGAACATCGCTATGTGCGCTTGCGCTGGAACCCGATGCGCCCGTTTGCCGAGCTTGATCGGCCTATTGACTCGCGCATAGACGTCTCGCGTATTGTCATGCTCCGTGAGGTGATGGAGCAGGCTGGCGATGCCAATACTGCAGTGTGGGTCAGCGAATTTGGCTACAACAGTGCCCCCGAAAGTATCCCGCCAGAGCGTCGATTTATTTGGGGGCCACCCGTCAGCGAGGCCACAAAAGGCGCGTACGTCGTGATGCAAATGGATCGGGCGCGGCGTGAATGGCCATGGTTGGGCGTGATGAATTTGTGGATGTTGCGCTGGGGTGGACCACCAGCTGACCCTGCCAATCCGACGCCGTACTTTGCCATCATGGCGCCCGACTTTTCGCCATACGAGGGGTATGCTGCTATTCAAACAGCAGCCACTGCACCAGCCTCCTTGAGCGCCGGCACGCAGGCATGGAACCATCCAGCGGTGCGCCAGGTTGATAGCGATACGTGGCAGGTGACGTTTTGGGGGACAGGTGTCGGATTACGTGGGCAGCCCGATGATGTGACGGTCCAACTCAATGATAATGAGGCCGAGTATGTGTCGATGGGGGCGGGTGATGCATCATTGTATCAAGGGCTACCCGAGGGGCAACACACATTGACGATTCGTGGGCTCTCGCATACCCCAGAAGCGGTGCTCGTGTGGCGTGACCAACCAGGGCGCTGGCTGATGGCGGTACTCCCTCTGGTGTGGACAATCCTCTTTGGCTATGGATTATGGCGAGTCTGGTGGAGATCAGGAGAGAAAGGGACAACAGGACAATGAGTTTTCAAGCCCAATTAAGCCCAACGCGTGTGGTGTTTGGTGAGGGTGTGTCTCACCTGCTTGCCAAAGAATCGCAGGCACTCGGCATGCGGACCGTATTACTCCTGATGGATCCGTTTCTGGCGAATACGCCAACCGGGGTTGCACTCCACAATGAATTATGCGCATCGGGCATGCAGGTCGTGCTTTCGACTGATGTTGAACCCGATCCCACTGCTGCCCGGATTGAGTCAATTGCCCGCATGGCACGGTCAGTAGGTGTAGATGGCGTCGTGGCGATTGGCGGTGGCAGTGCGATTGATACGGCCAAAGCGGTGGGCGTCCTGTGTTTTCATCAGGCTGATGCAATCGCACCGTTTTATTTCGGTGGCAGTCAGACACCCAAAGGCATGTTGCCCCTGATTGCTATCCCTACGACTGCCGGTACAGGTTCGGAGGTAACCTTTGTCTCGATTGTGACAGAGCCGACGACGCAGCGCAAATTACTGGTACGGCATGTCACGTTAGCCCCATCTGTCGCGCTAGTTGATCCACTGCTGTGCGCCACTATGCCCACGGGGCTGACAGTGGCGACGGGACTTGATGCGCTGTCGCACGCACTCGAGGCGTTGACATCGACGGTGGCATCGCCGTTGAGTGATGCATTAGCGCTCCAGGCTATTCCGTTGATTCGGCATGCGTTGCCGGCGCTCGTGCGTGATGGACACAATCCACTCCACCGCTCGGCTATGAGTCAGGCGGCAACGATGGCGGGCATGGCGTTTTTGAGTGGTCGTGTGCACCTCGGGCATGCAGTGGGCCATGCCCTAGGAGGTGCCTACCACGTGCCTCATGGCAGTGCGTGTATGGTGATGATGCCACAAATAATGCGCCTGATTGCGCATGCACAACCGCACCGTCTGCAACCAATCGCACAGGTGTTTGATTGTGCAGTCGCTGATGTGCCTGATGCGATTCAGCAGTTCATGCACACATGTGGCGCACCTCGGTTGGAGCAGTTGGTGGCACACCACGCACCCACACACGCTGAGCTTGTGGCGTTAATCGAGGGCGAAGATCGCTTAATTGGCTTGTCGCCCGTGCGCCCATCAAAGGCCGATTGGTTGCATATGATCGAGTCAGCGTGGTAATACGATGCATACATTGAACGCCTCATTAGCGACTTATCGCTGGCCCACCGCCGCAGTCGCACTCATTATCATCCAAGCGACGCCGATCTGGGCGAAAGTGCTTGGTGTGGCGCTGTTGATGTGGTTACTGTGGCATGAATGGCAGATGGGTGTGGTGCTGGTGCCAATCACCGCCCCGCTCTACCTGATTCCGGTGGCCATTACAGACCAAGCGGCGGTGCCCCTCCACGAAATCGTCTTGTTGTTGACGAGCGCCAGTTTTGGCTGGACACTGATCCGCAAACGCCAGTGGCCGTTGGTGTGGCAGCCATTTGATATGTGGGTCGTGTTGCTGCTTGGCAGTGCCACAGTGAGTGTGCTGTGGGCACTCCCCGAAGGCCGCGGTGAGGCGTTGCGGGTCTGGCGTTGGCTGATTGTCGAGCCAATTATCTGGTTTTTGTTGGCGCGGCATGCATTGATGCACGGCCTTTCGGCGCAGCTTGTGCAACGCAGTATCGTAATTGCCGGTGCAGTTGTGGCCGGGTTCGGTGTACTGCAATTTATCGGCGTTGACGTAGTGCCGTGGTTGGGCAGCAAACGCGCATTTAGTGAGAACGTAGTTGCAACCGGTAATGTTCGGCGCGTCGCGAGTGTCTACGGCCACGCCAACAACCTTGGGCTCTTCCTTGAACGCGTTTGGCCGTTTGCCCTCGTTGGGGTGCTCGGGATGCGTCCACAGCTGAATTGGCGGTGGGTTGGTATCGGCGTGATTGCCCTGGGGATTGTCTTCTCGTTCTCGCGAGGGGCCTGGATGAGTGTCGCCTTGGCCACGTTGTTGTTGGCCATCTGGTATATCCAACAACAACGTGCATTGCCACTTGTGCGGGTGATTATTGGCGTGCTGGTGATAGGTGTGGTGCTTGCCTTTGGAGCCTTGGTGTCACGTGGTGGGAGCGTCGGGAGTATCGATGCGCGTTGGCTGTTGTGGCAAGAGAGCGTTACGTGGTTGATGCAACGCCCATGGGGACTGGGGCTTGGTCAGTTTTACTTTTATCATAATCCAGAGTATGGTCGCAGTATTATGGACACAAGTTTAATCGGTACGAGCGAGCAATATGCCTCACACCCGCATAATGTGGTGCTTGATACGTTGTTGAATCTTGGGCCAATAGGGCTTGTTGCATTGATGGGCATGCTGGTGCATTTAGTACGCCGGAGTCTGCTACAGAGTGGAGCTAACTGGGTGATGCGTGCTGCGGGTGTTATGCTGGTGGCGGCATTTGTGCATGGTTTGGTCGATCAATTTTGGTTTGTCGCTGATTTGATGTATTGTTTTTGGTTGGCAGCAGTGCTGATTCTGTACGAACGAGTTGACACGCCGGATACGGCACGGCTATAATGCTTGTGGTGCAGGACGGCAGATACGCGTCAAACCCCGCCAGGGCCGAGAGGCAGCAACGGTAGATGTGTTCCTCTGGGTGTCCTGCATCGCTTTATTTTTTTGCAAAAAAATCAATGGCCGCGCGGCCTAATACGCAAATATCCTCGGCGATATCGGGGCTGTCGAGTGCATTCCAGTCAAGCCAACGCACGCCGGCGCTTTCGCGAATCGATGGATTGAGTGCTCCGCCAATAACTCGTCCAAAGTAAATCAAATCAATGTGTTGATGGTTTGTGCTGATATCTTCGAGCAGGATGCAATATGGTTGTGGCAGTATGTGCACGTGCCCGAGTGGTTGGCTGGTGCTATGCAATGCCACCTCAAGTCCTGTCTCTTCACGGACTTCGCGGCAGGCGGCATCATGTGGGAGCTCGTTAGGGTCGATATGCCCACCAGGTGGCAACCACATGGTGAGTTTGCGGTGAAACAGTAAGAGTGTTTTGTGGTTGTCGACGACAAACGTCGTTGCAGTAAAATCACGAGTAATGATCATAACATGCGTTCCTTGCAACAAAGTATTGCCGAATATCGTCAACACATGGTAGCATAGAGACGTCGGTTGAGTGTCGATGCAAAAGGAGTGACGAGTTTTGGCTGAGCCATCATTAGCGCTGATTCGACGCGCCCAAAACGGCGATCGTGATGCATTGAACGAGCTCGTCATTAGTCAGCAGCAGTACGTCTATAGTATTGCGATGAGCGTGTTACACCATCCCGATGATGCGAGTGATTTAACGCAAGATGCCTTTGTGCGGCTCTTTCGTTCGATTCGGCAGTACAACGGTGAGAGTCGGTTTACTACTTGGTTATATCGGTTGGTGGTGAATTTGGGGCGTGACGAGTTGCGGCGACGCGGTCGTCAAGTGCCCGAGCTCATCGGACCGACCGACGATGATGATTTAGATCCAGTGACATTGATTGTGGACGAGGTTGACGAACGCGATCCACAACAAGCACTCGAAAACGCCGAAACGCGGCGAATGTTAAACGAGTGTTTGGAGTTGCTCGATCCGCAGTATCGAATTGCCTTGACACTCTATTACTTTCACGATCAGAAATACAACGATATTGCGGATGCTATGGGTATTCCACTGAATACCGTCAAAAGCCACATCCGACGTGGCAAGGAGCGAATGTTTGAGCTGATGCGTGAGATGCATCCAGAACTACAAGAGAGCGAGCATGGGGGCTTGTTATGAAATCATGCGATGAAATGCGCACTGCGATCGCCTGTGGCGACCAAGACACTGCGCTAACGACGCACCTACAAGAGTGCGATGGATGTCGGCGTTATGCCCTGCGAATGAATCAGTTAGATCGACAGGTGTCATCTGTGGTGATAGTTGAACCACCGGCTGAGCTCACCTCGCGGTTATTGGCCATTGCTGCCGATCATGCCATGCCACCAGTGCGTTCGCGCCAACCGTGGTGGAGCACGCTGATGGCGTTTTTGATTGGCGTCACAGCAGTAGTCACCAGTGTATTAATTCTTGCAGAGCTTGTCGTATTGTTTGGTGGTCCTTTTGGTTTTGGTGCGTATGCCTCAGATATTGTTCAGTTACCGATGGCGTTGTATACCTGGATGCGCAAAGTCGTTCCTGCGGTGGCTGATGCACTTGTGACCATTGAAACTGTGCGTACGCAACTTGTTGTGATCTTAATGGTGACACTCATGTTCTTCGGATGGTATGGACAGCGTACCGCCAAGCAGCGTAAGCCTGAACGATAAATACGTGTGTCATGCTTCGCAAAAATTCCTTTTGCGAAGCATGACATGCCTGTGGTATAATCCACAGCGGTAATGCCAGATTGTGTAACGGTAGCACTACGGACTTTGAATCCGTCTGTCTAGGTTCGAATCCTAGTCTGGCAACCACCCTTCATTTGCATCAACGCGGACTTGAGCCGAACGATGACGCACCCCCCCACAACGCAGACTATCGTGATTCTCGCCGCCGGCGACGGCACACGGATGCGTTCACAGACTCCTAAAGTACTTCACGAACTTGCCGGTCGCCCCATGTTGCGCCGTATTCTCGATGTAACTGACGAATTGTCAGTGCATCAGGTTTGTATTGTCGTTGCGCCGCATACCCACGCCCAAATCGCCGCAACATGCGGTGATACGTATACATATGTTGATCAACATGAGCGTCGCGGGACTGGGCATGCTGTCATGCAATCCTTATCTGCAATGCATGCAGTTGACGGCGATGTAATCGTGCTCTTTGGTGATACCCCACTGATTCAAGCGACCACCATTCAATCGGTAATTGCCGACAAACATGGGCACCAGGCCTTGGTGGGCGTGTTGAGTTTTGATGTGCCAGCGCCGCACAATTATGGCCGGATTGTGCGCGATGACGATGGCCATGTGTTGGCGATTGTCGAGGCCAAAAACTGCACGCCGGCACAGCAGATGATTCGTGAATCAAACAGCGGTATCATGGTTATTTCGATGGCGTGGCTCCGTCAGGCATTACCCCGTGTGACGCCGAATGCGTTGACGAATGAGTATTACTTGACTGACTTGGTGGCGTTAGCAGTCGCTGATGCAGGGATTGGTGCAGTGCGGGCTGTGGTTGCGGCCGATGCCAGCGATGCATATGGTGTCAATGACCGAATACAATTAGCTGAGGCTGAGCGGTTGCTACAGGCGCGCACCAATCAGCGCTTGATGGCGCAGGGCGTGACGATTGTGCAACCGCATAGTGTGTTGATTGCGCCCGAGGTAGTGATCGGGCAGGATTGTACGATTTGGCCGGGGAGCGTCATTACAGGGTCAACGACCATTGGTGCACAGAGTGTGATTGGACCACATACGGTCATTGAGCATAGTGTGATTGGTATTCAGTGTAATTTACCCCATTGTGTGGTGAAACACAGTACAATACAAGACATGCACACGCTTGCACCGTTTACGGTCGTGATGAACCGTGATTCGTTGCCCACAGACAAGGAGGAGGCTCGATCCCACGGGATCGGGTGATGCGTATGGAAGGTCGTTTACAAGTTTTTAGCGGCAACGCCAATCTCGCCCTCGCCAAAGACATCGCTGCCTGCCTCAACATGAATCTCGGTCGTGCGACGGTTAGCACCTTCAAAAACGGTGAAACGCGCATCAAAATCGAAGAAAACGTGCGTGGTTCCGATGTGTTCATCGTCCAACCCACGTGTACGCCAGTCAACAACAATTTGATGGAGCTGTTGATTTTAATTGATGCAGTCCGTCGTGCCTCGGCTGCTCGTATCACGGCAGTTATTCCATATTATGGATATGCCAAACAAGAGAAAAAGACCACCGGTCGCGAGCCAATCTCGGCCAAATTGGTAGCCAACTTGATCCGCACCGCCGGCGCACATCGCGTCTTGACCATGGATTTACATGCACCTGCCATTGAGGGGTTTTTTGATATCCCGGTAGACCATTTGCAGGCCGGTCAGTTGCTGTCGGAGTATGTGCAAAGCCTCAACCTCAAGGATCCAGTGGTAATCTCACCAGATGCGGGTGGTGTTGGTCGTGCGAACGCGTTCCGCGAGCGCATTGGCGCAAGTTTGGCGATTATTGCTAAGCAACGTCCGCGCCCTGATGCTGTGGAAATGCTCGAGATGGTCGGTGATGTGGCAGGGCGCCCAGCGGTCATTGTTGATGACATGATCTCAACTGGTGGTACGTTGGTCGAGGCTGCCAAGTCATTGCGACAGCGCGGTGCGACGCATGTCTATGCCTGTGCCACGCATGGTATTTTTGCCGGTGATGGCATTAGTGCGCTACGTGATTCACAGATGGTCGAGACCATCGTGACTGATACAATCCCTCAGGCCCCCGAGGCGGCCGATGCGCGCATTCGGACGATTAGCGTTGCGCCCCTCTTTGCCGAGGCGATTTTGCGTATTCACAAAGATTTGTCATTGAGTGCACTCTTCTCGTAGGGTGAACCACGGCAAATAAAGGAGTTATGTTGGACCCTATTGACATACCGCTCAGGTGGATCGGTATCTTGTGTGCGGTGTTCCTGATTGCACTCGCTTCGGCGGCCGAAGCATCATTGAGTATGATCTCGCGACGACAATTAAATGCTTTGCACACGTCGTCGCGAGCAAATCTGGTGCATGCGTTGATTAACGATGCATATCGTTTTAAAGTTTCTGTGTTACTCCTCAATACCATCGGCTTTATTGTGATTACAGCACTAGTGGTGAGTCTGCTCAATGGGATGCCACTTTATCAACAGGTGCTGTGGTTGGTGGTGATGTCAATTGCGATTATTTTGTTTGCCGAGGCACTCCCCAAAGCGATCGCCTTACGCAATCCGAGCGAGACAGCCCGATTTATTGCTGGGCCGTTCTACTTTTTAACCATCATTCTGCGCCCAATCATCATGCTGATTGATTTTATGGCACGGCGTGTCTTTGGTTTGAGTGGCAAAGAGGTCTTGACGCCAATTGTTACCGAAGAAGAATTGTTGACCATTGTCAATGTCGGTGAGGAAGAGGGCGTCATTCAACCCGAAGAACGTGAGATGATCGAGGATATCATTACGTTCGGCGACACACTCGTCCGTGAGGTGATGACACCACGTGTAGATGTTGTTGGAATCAACGCAAATGCAGCATTTAATGAGGCACTTGCGCTCGTTACGACACACGGCCATTCACGTATTCCAGTGTATCGTGAATCGAACGACCGCATTATTGGGTTGCTGTATGCCAAGGATTTGCTCCTTGGGATGCGCTACGGCAATACGGACTTCGTGGTGGCCGAGATGATGCGTGCGCCGTACTATGTTCCCGAGATGATTAACATCGGTGTGCTCCTGCGAACAATGCAGGCGCGACGCGTGCATTTTGCGGTGGTAGTCGATGAATATGGCTCAACGACTGGGATAATTACCCTCGAGGACATCCTCGAGGAAATTGTCGGCGAAATCAACGACGAGTACGACCAAAACCGCGATCCTGATGTGGTCTGGAACGGCGATGG